>OILE01000516.1_pt1 | contig 7899 bp, 5 predicted proteins | sample 1584481 | NCBI WGS metagenome assembly OILE01 (sample SAMN02674606, study PRJEB24791) | human gut metagenome, SKBSTL068 | isolation source: stool | host: Homo sapiens | place: USA | reverse complement strand
ATAGGAAGTTTGGATGAACTTCTTAGGGAGATAGCACATAGTGGTATGCGTACTATGAATGAAAAAATGATTCGTGCAGCAATCGGTAAGACAGGGGATTCAGCATTAAAATTAGTGGCAGTTGAATATCTTAATTATATGATTGAACATCCCGGTGTTTATGAAATAATTCAATGGGCTAGTTGGAATGGAACAGAGGAAACAGCAATCATTTTTAATGATTATCTATCTTTACTTAAAACACTTATTTGCTCATGTGGCTTTAATCCAGATAAGACCACTGAAATTTTGAACATGGTAACAGGTATGCTTCATGGTTATACAACTTTACAATTAAGATATGCTTTTTCTAATCCTGATAAAGTAAGAAAAGAATTATCCGAAGCAATTGACACACTACTATTGGGAGCTAATCAAAAATATAAAGACTAATGATAAATTTTAAAAAGAAATATTTTATAAGAGAAACGTGCAAATCTCAAATGAGAAATGCACGTTTTTCTATAACTATTTCACAATCTTCCAGTTTTCCCCGTTCTTTTCCAGCACAAGGTCAAACTGCGATACCTGTGTTGTCATGGTCTGGTTATCCAGATATTTCACTGCAAGGGAAGCTGTCACCTGATTTCCGTTTCGGTTATAAACCGGATTTACCAGTTCCGAGAAAATATACTCTTTTCCCACAGTTTTCAGCACACCCTCATTTACATAATAGGTCAGTTCCTTTGCGGTTGCCGTAGGGTACAGCTTGAAAAAGGTAGTGAGAAATTCGTTGATTTCCTCCGTGGTTATGGAATCCACCGTACCGTCACTTTGTACCGCTTTTGGCGTATAGCCGGATTTTACGGGAACGCTGGTAATGGTTGGATTCTGGATAATCGTCAGGTTTCCAGAGCCGTCCACATAGACGGTCACCTGATAGGCGGAACGGACGGCTTTACTGGATTCCCCCTCTGTGATACGCTGTTCCACCGTGTAGGTCACTTGATAATGCTGTTCTTTTTCTTCTGTGATTTCCCATATCTGAAAATCGGTCAGGGCAGACGATACGGGGATGTCCTTTCGGACAGTATCTACATTCAGGGCTTGCAGTTCTCCGGTGAGATACCCTTTTAAAGCATTTGTCCGGTTATCAATGGAAGCGGCGGACTGTTCCCATGAATAGTAGACTTCTGCGAAATTCTCCACAAAATTCTCTATCTTGTGGGTGTCGAGGATTTGTTCCTCAATTACTTTGGTTTCATGGACAGTATGAATGTCTATCGCCGTGAAATTCTTATAGACGGCAAACAGGAAGCTCACTGCCAGTAGCACCCACAGGGCAATCACGGTTTTCTTGTGGGTATTGACTTTGTAGACTTTCAGCTTCTTTTCTTTCTGCTTTTTCTGGTTTTCCTCTTTTCTAATCTGAATCATATCGGTTCATCCTTTCTTATTGTTTGATTCGTCCGGCTCCGGCAAGGTGCTGTTGCCAGTAGGAGCCTGTCAGGTCTGCGTAACCAATGGGATTTCCGGCATGGTACATCCGGTTATTTCCCACATACAGCCCCACATGGGTGATGTAGGTTCCGGCGTTGTAGGTGGAGTGGAAAAAGACCAAATCCCCTGCTTTTGCTTCGGACAGGGGGATGTGCTGCGTCACATTGTACTGTTCCTGTGCTGTCCGTGGCAGGGCGATTCCTGCCTTGCCATAGCACCACTGCACCAGTCCCGAACAGTCAAAGGAAGTGGAGGGGGAATCGCCCCCGTACACATACGTCCAGCCCTCATACTTTAAAGCTTCCTCTATGATAGCCTGCACCGTTTCATCATCAAACTGTGCCACGGTCAGGTATTGCGATACCAAGAGGACATAGAACATATTTCCGTAGGAATACCGCCAGCCCCCGTTTTTCTCTACGGCAACAGGGTTGGTGTAGGTGACTTTCTTTCCGCCGGATTTGTCCCTTGCGAAGCTCTCTGCCAGTTCAAAGGTGTATTTTTTTCCGTGCCCTGCTACATAGTCTAGGAAACCACCGCCGTAGTTGTAAGACTGAATCACACTATTTAAATCACAGCCCTTTGTTTCTGCCGCTGCGAGCAGTTCCGAGAAATACTTGCAGCCCTGTTTGATGGATTCCTCTGTGCTAAGAGAGTTCGGGGGAAGCCCCAGAGATTCCGAGGACTGCATAACGTCTTCCAGTGTGCCGCCGGATTCCACCTGAATGATGGCGAGCAGCACATTTAAGTATTCCTCTATGCCATATTCCCTTGCATACTTTTCCAGCATAGGTTTATGGGCGAGGACTTCCTGTGATATGCTCACGCCCCCATAGATAAGGTTTTCGCTGCTTCCTCCGTCTTCCTCATCCGAGAAGACAATCACCACCAAAAGGAGCAGGGAGAACATCATCACGAACACGCCGGAACAGGCAAAGAAAAGGTGTCTTAATTTCATGGTTTCTCCCCTTTCTTTTGTTTGGCAGCCGCTTTTACCGTTTTTGTCCACTCCTTTCTGGCGGTGGTACGCCGGATGGTAAAGTTTGATTCTTTTACCGCAGGGGCAGCCCGTTTTCTTTCCGGTATCACAGGAGCCGTATCATTCTGGACAGGTCTTGTCGGATGGGGAGCAGCAGGTGTAGTAGTTGTCTTTTGTCTTTCATCTGGTTTGTCTGGGGAAGCCGGAGGGACTATCTGGCGTTCTGTCCTTACAGGCGGTGTCTGTTCATGGTGGATGGAAGCCGCTTTTACCACTGGAACCGAAGCCCGTTCTGCAATAGCTCTCCCATAAGGAACCTGTCCCCGTTCCCTGATGGATGGGGAAGCTGGCTGCATGGCTGGTTTTCCTGCATGAATGGTATGGTTTCGGAAATCTTCCGGCTGCTTTGCAGTAACAGGGCGTTCATGGACAGGAGCTGCCCCTTTGGGTGCTTCGGAAGCTGACTTTTGCGGCTGTTTTACCTGTTCCAGTTCCGCCCTGCGTTCTGCAATGGTCTGTCTGCGGCTTTCTGCCTGTGCGTTCCGCTGTTCGGCTCTGGCAGTTCGGGTCTGGGTCACGCTGGAAGTAAAATCCCGTACTCCCTCTGATACCTGTGTTTTCCCGTGGTAAAGGGCGTACTTTGCATTGACAGGCAAATCCTTTGCCTGCTCCCGAAGCTGTCCGGCAGTATCGGCTATCTTATCTTTGGTATCCGCCACCGCACCTACCGCAGAGCCAGCCCGTTTCCAGGCGGATTCCTTTTCCGGTGCTGCCTGTCCGTCTGGTCTGCTGTGGTCTGCCTGTGTCCGTTTGGAAGAGCCGGAGCTGGAAGCAGTTCTCTGGTCTGAGCCAGCCTGCTTCCCTGCGTGGTATGCAGCCGTTCCAGCCCCAAGAGCTGCCACAGAACGCCCTAACTTATGCTGTAAACGGTGCATATGGGCGTGCATGAGCATACGGGGTCTTCGCATGATACGGCTTCCCATACTTTGGGAATCCCCACTCTGTAAGGAGAACATCCCCATCAAATCCCCCAGCTTGAAATAAATTCCGGCAAAGGTCACTATCTGCAAGAACGCCGTCAGGAAGAACGGATATTCCCCAGACAGGTTGTAGAGCATGGTGGAAATGCTGAACGCTACCGTGATAATCAGGGTGATTCCGGCTCTGGTAAGGATGGTATTGAACAGTTTCGTAATGGCACGCTTTGACATCCCCTCAAAAGAGGGAACCATGCTAAGGAGGAAGCTCACAGGCAGGAACATGGCGTAGATGATAAAAAGCACCTGTGAGAAAATCATTATCCCCGTGAGCAGGAATACAAAAACGGAGATACCGATATTGAACATGAACAGGAAGAAGACGGTTCCCAAGCGGTTGATGGTTTTCGTGATGGTAAGGTTGGTATTTTCCCTGTCTTCGATTTCCTCCACTACGATTTCTTCTCTGTCCTGTCCGTTGTTTTCGTCTGGACTGGTTGAAAGCAGGCTTTCCACACGGTCAGCCCCAATGCTTTCCACATCCGAGTTGCCGTATTGCAGCAGGAGCCACGGCTGCTTGACCTGAATGGAAAACAGGCTGTCCCGTATCAAATCCACGCTGTCTTTTCCTTGACTTTCCGAGTTAGGCAGCACAATCTTTGTACCAAGGGTCAGGCTGGCATTGCTGATGTCTGCGGAAAATTCATTGATTTTCCCGATATAATCAGGAGCATAGGCGATAAAGGCAGCGGACAGCACGAACACCACCACGAAATTGACAACGGCATGGATGGCTTTTGTGGTTTCCCGTTTGATAAGCCCTGTGTAGGCAACGTAAATCCCCACCACCAGAATGAGAATCAGCAGGAACCCGATATAAAATCCCTCCGAGGACAAGCCGCCTGTGGTAACGCCTGCAAGGGTCTGCATATTTTTTCCGATAGAATCCGCCGTAGAGGAAATGAAGTCCAGCGAGTAGGCTTCCTGAATCAGATAGCCCGTGGCGTTGGAAAGGTACAGGCTGATTGTCCAGATAAAATTTGTGATGGCATACAGCCCGTACATCACCTGTTTTCCGATACCGTCCAGCCAGTTCCACGGGAGCCAGTCCCATCCGCTGTCCACATAAAAATCAAGCTGGTAGTTGTCCAGAGGATATTTGCTGTATTCGTTGGCAGTGTCCACCGTATCATCCACCAGTCCGGCAGCGTGGGCGGCTGTGCCGAAGACTGCAAGCAGCAGGAGGATGAGCAGGAGTGCCAGAAGCACCCTGCCAATCACTTTTCCTGCCGTCTTCCAAGACAAGCCCTTTTTTGCTGAATAGGGAACAGGGAGTTGCTGCCCGTTGGAAGTTCTATGTATCACCATCAATCCACCTCTTTTCTCATGGGCGGTCTGGTATCAAAGGCATGGAACAGGTCTTCAAAGATAGGATGGAACTGTATCACACCCACACGCCCGTACAAATCACTGATAAGGCACTGCCCGTTTTCCAAGTCACGGAGCCGCTTCTGGTTGTTTTCATCTTCGGAATCCACCCCGAAAAAGGCGAGGGTCTTCTTGATTTCGTTGATGTCCGTGGAACGGAACGCAAACTTCAAGCCCAGATTGTTTTTCAGCTTTTCATCCAGCAAATCGTCCGTGTTCTGGGTGACAAAGTAAACGCCTGCGTTCATGGCACGTCCGGCACGAACCAGCTTCATAGAGAGGGTCTTGCCCTGTGCCACCTGTAAGAAGCTCCATGCTTCATCCAAATCCACAATCTTAAACACGCTGCGGTCGGTGTGGATGAAGTCGAGGGCAAAGGTGCTGATTACAATGAGCATTGCCACGGAAAGCAGCTCCATTGTGGTGTATTCTTCAAATGAGGTTTCCTTATCCGGCAGCACCAAATCCGCTACCTGAATGATATTGAGCTGCTTTTCAAGGCTGATGGACTGTGTGACATCCCCATCCGAAAAGAGCAGGTGTGCAAAGTCATAGTCCGTAAAGGATTCGATATGGTCGGCTATGCTGGTGCTGATGGTGGTTCCCTCCGCCCGTAGTTCCTCAATCACTTTGAAAAGCCCCCGTTCCTCACTGTTTGTCACCGCACGGATGGCTTTCCGAAGAACAGGGAATTTCTCCCCGTCACGGCTGGAAATGCCGGTTAAAAAGGTCAGGATGTCGATTGCCAGTGATTCGGAATCCTTTGGGTTCTCCATAATCACATACGGGTCAAGTAAGCCCCTGTTCTGTTCCTCCGAAGTCAGGTTTACGATATTGATTTCATGGGCGATTTCCGGCAGGGTTTCTTTCCAGCGTCCCCGTTCCGCTTTCGGGTCAACAATGAGAGCCTGTGCCCCAAATAATACGGAATAATAGACAATCATGTTGTTACTGAATGATTTTCCACCGCCGAGGGAGCCGACAAAAGCGGCAGCAAGGGCGTTGGTGACGGAGCCTTTTACCCCTTGACTGGCAAGGGCAGGCTTTAAGTACACGTTTCTTCCTGTATCAAGGCTGTACCCGATATAAATACCCTCCGGTTCCCCCAACATCTGGGTTGCCCCGAAGCCAAGACCAGCGAGGAAGTCGCTGGTGACATACTGGATGTAATCGTTCAGATACCGTTTGCTGGCAGGGAGAAATTCCCCATGCAGCCCCAGCATATCCCCAAAGGGGCGAACCAGCTTCACGTTCAAATCGTCATAAAAATCTTTCACCTCATTGCAGCGGCGTTTCAGTTCTTCCAAGTCGGGAGCCGTCACACGCACCACATAGGACAGCTTATACATGGATTCCTTGCTCTGGTCTAAGGTGGATTCCAGCTCATTCACGCTGTCTAAAGCGTCCACCACGTTTGTACTGGTTTCACTGTCATTCTGCCATGCGTGGTTGTCCAAATCTTTCAGCTCTTTTTTCTTGTTCCGCACCGTGGAGAGGGCTTTCCGGTTTGTCACAATCTCCACATTCATAGAGGTATCAATGGGAAAGGTGAATTGCTGCTGTTGATAGTAAAAGATTTCCGAGGATGGGAAGTCCAGTTCTCCCACAATGCTGTTGATGGTAAAGTAGGCGGCATAGACCGTCCCGTCTTCCTGTTCGATTTTCAGATACCGCTGGTTTTCCTCTATCAGACAACGGGTGGGTTTGATGAGGTCATAGTATTTCACCAGCGTTTCTTCCTGAAACCGCTTCTTTGGCAGGTAATACTCATAATCTTCGTAGGCGGTTCCGGTCTGCCCGTATAAATGCTCAATCAGGTAGCCAAAATCGTCCTTATCCAGCCGCCGGACTTTGAAGCGGCGTGAGATTTTACTTTCCAGCAGTTTTTCCATCTTCTGAAACCGCCAGATTTCCTCATTGCTCATGGAAACAAAATCCCCCATGAGCTTGTGGTTGACTTCATGGAGGAAGTCGGAAACAGCGGTCTTTGCTTCCCTGCGAAACTGTTTCATGGTGACTTCCTGCTCATTGACAAGCAGCTTGAAGCCGATAAAAAAGCGGTAGTCCACCTGATTTTCCCCTATCATGGAAATCAGGGCTTCGGTCTGTGCGTTAATCTTTGCACAGGCAACGTCCTTTAACTTGCCTGTCACTTCCTGTTTGGAGCGTTCCTGTGCCGCCCGTATGCTGGATTCGGTGCTGATTTGCAGGGCGTGAATCTTCCCGTCCCTGTTCTGGGCGATAAGCTGCCGGAAGGAATCGTGTACCTGATATTTCTGTTCGGGGCTTAAAAAGGAATAGTTGTAGGGAAGCAGCTCATAGTAAGCGAAGCACTCCCCGTCATGGTTGAACACAAGGTTATTTTCGATATACTTAATCGGATATGCCATAAATATCACTCCTTACTGCCGTGATAGGCTGTGCCGGATATTCCTTTTCCAGCTTCACGGGCTTTCCTGCATAGGTCAGTTTCGGGCGTACCAGATATGCCAGTACGGATTTCAGGAAGCCGTAAGGCTTCTTCCCGTCAAAGGTCTTCTGGCACATGAACCAAGTGAGGGCAAAGGGTACGCCGAAGTATTTTAAAAATGCCCCGTCAATGAACGAAAGGGGAGGGAGGTTCCCCAAGAGCATAACTGCAAACACCGATACCACGAACCACGCCATCTGTGTGAACGTGATGGGGAATGGCAGCTTAAAATCATTGATGGAATAGAGTACCTTTTCCACCGACCAGATACTGGTATAGCTTCGTATTTTCTTCATGTTGTCCGTCCTTTCTAAAAGATGGGGACAGCAAAAGAGCCGCCCCTGAATAAAAAATCCGCCTGTATTTCCTGAAAGAGATACAGACGAGTCTACCGTAAGATTTCATATACGCCGTGGTTCGTGACAACAAAGGTTCCCTCCAATTCCATGTCACGCCCATAGGCGGCGTAGTCGATATAGTTTTGTAAGTGTGCCGGAAGTTCTCCAAGCTGTCCGCTTTCTTCCAGATAGCAGCGAGCAGATCGGAAGAGCGTCGTGTAGGGAAAG
>OILE01000492.1_pt1 | contig 8087 bp, 4 predicted proteins | sample 1584481 | NCBI WGS metagenome assembly OILE01 (sample SAMN02674606, study PRJEB24791) | human gut metagenome, SKBSTL068 | isolation source: stool | host: Homo sapiens | place: USA | reverse complement strand
TTTCCCTACACGACGCTCTTCCGATCTAATATCTCCGTAAGTGTCCGTCTGCATGGACAACAAGAAAGCATAATAAATACGGGTGATATAGAATGCCGTATGGTAATAATCCTTATTGCAGAAATAGAATGTCTTGACCAACTGGCTGTATTCCGAAGTGCTGCGGTCATCATAGAAATGCTTCCAGCGGCTGGCCGACCATCCATCCGTATAAGAATAGGTAGGCGCCTGATTCACAAAGCCGCTGACATTGTTTCCCCAATAACCGGCATAGATATCATGAGTCAGATTGGTTGTTGTCTGATAATCATTGTAAGGACCTTCGTAGGTGAAGTTGGCAAAAATACTTCCGATAGCACCTTCCATCCCTTTCAAACTTGCCATGGCATGTTCCGTCAAAGTATAATCAATATCTATACCGTCGGCCGATACATTCTCCACAGTCGGGGCGTAAATCGGTGCGTAAGGATTTGTATTCAATTCCTCAAAATCATGGCATCCGGCCAAAGCCAGCAACGAACATAAGGCTACGGATTTATATAATTTGATTTTCATAATCAGTTTTTCCTTTTAATTAATTAGAAACCTAAGTTGATAGAAATACCGAAAGTACGTGTAAACGGCAACGATGCATAGTCAATGGCTTGTGAGAACATCGTAGTGTCATAGCCACCTTCGGGGCTTGTACCCGGTGTGTGCTTCATCAGATAGCACAAGTTACGTGCAACAAATGAAACATTCAGCGAGTTGACAGGAGTCTTCTTCAGCATAGATGAGGGGAATGAATAGCCGATTGACAATTCTTTCAGCTTAATGAAAGAAGCATCGTAGATGAAATCCTCAGCCTGCAATGAGCCATAGTATTCTGAAGCGGACACCTGTTTTGTATTCACCTCGCCTGACTCTGTCACACCGGGGAATACCATCATATAGTTGTTTTCCTCACCACGGTTCAAGGTACGTTTAGCCAAACCGTTTCCGGTAGCCAGCATCTCGGAATAAGAGAAGATATCACCACCGAATTTCATATCAAACAGTGCGGACAGTGTAATCCCCTTATAAGTAAAGGTAGGAGATACAGACATGGTCAGCTTTGGCTGGATATTACCGATAGGTTTGTTCACATATTCGGACTCATTGGTCACAGTCATGGGCAACCCATTTTCATTTACGATAATATCACCGTTTTCATTGCGCTTATAAAGCGACGTAGCATAAATCTCGCCTAATTTGTGTCCGGCGCGTGTACCTACTTTTACAGGGAAGTTTCCGTCACCGTTAAAGAACATATAGTTCACATTTTCTTCCGGAGCCAGTTCTTTCACCTTCGATACGTTGTGAGCCATATTCACATTCAAGTCAAAAGCGAAATCCTTTGTTTCTACCAGAGTGGAATACAACATCAGTTCCACGCCTTGATTGGTTACCATACCTGCATTTACCCATTGTCCTCCACTCCAGGGAGCTGCTGCGGGTACTTTCATAATCTGGTTCTTTGTCTTGCTGTAATAATAAGTAAAATCAAATCCCAGGCGATTGTTCAAGAACTTCATATCCAGACCCGCTTCGTAAGAAGTCGCGATTTCAGGCTTCAACTGGTCGTTCATCTTCACATTGTCTTTGGTCGGGGTCAATACACCATTATCGAATTTGAAAGAGTAGGTATTGTATAACTGATAAGGGCTTGTATCCTTACCTACCTGTGCGGCAGACAGACGTGCCTTGGCAAATGTCACCCAGCTTGGCAACGGTTTGTCGATAGAGCGCAAGAAGTCCGACACTACGAAACTGAGGTTGGCAGACGGATAGAAGAAAGAATTGTTACCTGACGGAAGAGTGGATGACCAGTCGTTACGGGCTGTCAAATCCAAAGACAGATATTCCTTCCACGCCATCTGTACAGAGCCGAACACCGAGTTCATGGCACGCTTGTAGCCATCCTCACTACCGGTTCTCAACAAATTGGCCGCATTCAGCATCCAGTTACCTTTGTCCACCATATTACCTACGCCCACGCCCAAAGTTTCCGAACGCTGGTACATAAAGTTACCACCGACATTGAAGCCCAGACGGAAGTTATCAGTCAACTGACGGTCACCCATCAAAATGACTTCAGCATTTGACTCGAAGAAGTTTTCTTCACTACGGTCCATTGAATCATTCGTAATCATGGAAGTATTGGCTTCTCCATTGATACCATCCCCCGCATTGGTGCTTTGCACTCTGGTGCGGTAGTAGTCAAAAGCGTATTTGGCAGATAGATGCAGCCAATCAGTGAAATTGATTTTCATGCTATAATATCCGAAAGCACGCCAACGTTCATCCGAATTCTGACGCTGATGCAATACATAATAAGGATTACGGATACTGGCAGTAGGCCCTGTCCAATTCACATGTGCATGAGTTTCATCAGAATATTGTTTCAAGTCATCCAGACGGACGTTGTTAGGGATTCTCATCAACTGGGAAATAGCACCGTAATCTCCATACAGTGGACGGTTATCGGCTTTTGTACGTGAAAGAGAAATTTTTCCGTCCATAGACACCCATTTGTTCAATTCCGTTCCTGCATTCAGATCGGCATTCACACGGCTCAAACTTTCAGTGGGGAATACACCTTCATTGTCGGAGTATCCGAAAGAAGTACGGAAATGTGATTTCTCTGTACCGTTGCTGATAGATACGTTATGCGTATGCGAGAAACCGGTATCAAAATAATCTTTCAACTTATCCCCATAGTTAGAGTAAGCGTACGTTTCTCCGTTCCAAGCCTCTTTCATGCTTCCATCCAATACCGGGCCCCAGCTTCCGCTATCCGTTTTGTCATACACCGCAGTCTTGGCATCTTTTGTATCAATATGTCCTTGTCCGTAACGGCGTTGCATATCCAATGTCTCGCCGATAGCTGTCCAAGTGAAATTACCACTATAACGGATTCCGAAACCATCCTTCTTACTACCTTTCTTTGTCGTAATCAAGATAACGCCATTACCTGCACGTGAACCGTAAAGAGCAGCCGCATTCGGACCCTTCAAAACAGAAATACTCTCGATATCATCCGGATTAATGTCCATGGAAGCGCTACCACGGTCCACACCACCATAACGAGATGCGTCGGATGTAGTGTTGTCGCTGAAAGGAACGCCATCCACAATCCATAACGGCTGGTTGTTATCGGTAAGAGAAGAGTTACCACGGATGGTAATCTTCGTAGAGCCCCCCAGACCGGTAGCTGAAGTATTCATCTGAAGACCTGCCACTTTACCCTGCAAAGCACTGGTCACAGACGGATCACCTGTCTTGTTCAGTTCATCGCTCTTCAGTTCCTGAACCGCATAACCCAACATTTTCTTCTCACGTTTGATTCCCAAAGCGGTTACCACCACTTCGCCAATCTGCTGTGTATCTTCCTGCATGGTTACATTCAGTACATTCTTGCCATCGGGCTTCAATGTTTCCGAACGGTAACCAATGTATGAGAACACAATCTCACCATTTCCGGGAACGGACAAAGAATAGTTACCTTCAAAGTCTGTAATCGTACCGGCTGTGGGATTTCCTTTCACTTGTACGTTTACACCAATCAAGGCTTCGCCTGTCGCATCAACCACTGTTCCGGTCACTGTATGTTCCTGTCCTGTCTGTTGAGGTGTCTGAGGCTCTCCGGATGCTGAAAGATAGACAATATTATCCTCTATCTTATACGTAATTCCTTTGCCTTGCAAAGCCGCATCAAGTACAGACTGTAATGAACCGTTCTTCACATCAATGGCATTCACCGGCATTTCAGCCAGCTTGTCATCATAGAAAAACTGATAGTTAGACTGTGATTTAATGTTCTTGATCACTGCTCCAAGCGTTGTCTTGGGAGTTGAAAGAACGATTTGCGCGCGGGTCCATTGTATGGGTGCAGCCACAAACAAAAGAATCAAAAGCGCCCTGAGTAATTTGGGCTTTCTCATTAATTGATTGCCTTTCATAATTTATAAATTCGTTAACACTTACTTGTTTTTCTCCAGTGAAGGGGTTCTCATTCCCCTTTCGAGAATAAAAACAGGCAGCTAAAAGAAAACACTTACTCAATCTTGTTCTTTTTTCTAAATTTTCCAGAAAAAAGCAGAGGAAAGGCAAAAGTAGTAATATCATCGGACTTTGACGTATAGAAGAAATACTTAAAAAGAAAAAGGGGATGTACTCTTGCAATGCTGCCAAAAGAGAACATCCCCCTCCAACCTCTCTTTATAAGAGAGAAATGCATGGTGAAACTTTTATTTTACTTTTTCGTCTTTTGAAAATGAATAAGGCAAATCACTTTCTTGTGTTCCACGCTGCATATTCGGACGGTCGGTCATCTTGAAGTCAATAGTACCGCCTTGTAACAATTCGTTATGCTTCAAATAATTCTTGGTATAAACAGTACCGTTTACACGCATTTCATCTACATATCGGTTGGTATCGCTGTTATCCGATGCGGTTATTACCAAGTTCTTTCCGTTTTCAAAATGAAGTGTCGCCTTCTTGAACAACGGAGCACCCAGAATATACTCATCCGTACCGGGACATACCGGATAGAACCCTAATGCGGAGAATACATACCATGCCGAAGTCTGACCATTGTCTTCATCACCGCAATATCCGTCCGGACCGGCTGTATACATACGGTTCATCACCTCACGCAACCAATATTGCGCTTTCCAAGGCTGGCCTGCATAGTCATACAGATAAATCATGTGCTGGATGGGCTGGTTTCCATGTGCATAGTTACCCATGTTCATGACTGTCATTTCACGAATCTCATGAATTACCTGTCCGTAATAGCTATCATCAAAGATGGGGGGAACCGAAAAGACAGAATCAAGCATGGTAACGAACATTTCCTTACCTCCCATCAAATCAATCAATCCCTGAGGGTCATGGAATACAGACCAGGAATAATGCCAGCTGTTTCCTTCCGTAAAGTCACCTCCCCATTTCAACGGCGAGAATTCAGGAGCGAACTTGCCGTCCTTCTGCTTGCCACGCATCAATTTACTTTCCGAATCAAACAGGTTCTTATAGTTCATGGCACGTTTGGCAAAAAGTGCGATTTCCTTCTTCGGACGCTTCAACTCTTTCGCCAGCTGATAAATACACCAGTCATCGTATGCATATTCCAATGTACGGGCTGCATTCTCATGAATCTTCACATCACAAGGCACATAGCCCAGCTTGTTATAATATTCATATCCCAGACGTCCGGTAGAAGAAACTTCAGGATGTACGGCTTCCGTTCCATGAATCAGTCCTTTGTATAATGTTTCCACATCTTCCACACGTACTCCTTTCAGATAAGCATCGACCAAGATAGAAGCTGAATTATTGCCGACCATGCAACCACGATGACCGGGGCTGGCCCATTCGGGGAAGAAACCGCTTTCCTTATAAGTATTAACCAAACCTTCCTGTATCTCCTTATTTACCGAAGGATACATCAGGTTCAAGAAAGGGAACAAGCAACGGAATGTATCCCAGAAACCTGTATCCGTATACATATATCCCGGCAGCGTTTCGCCATTGTAAGGACTGTAATGAACAGGTTGTCCGTTGGCATCCAGTTCATAGAATTTACGCGGAAACAACAAGGAACGGTACAAGCAGGAATAGAAAGTGCGGTATTGATCCAATGTTCCACCTTCCACCTCTACTTTACCTAAGGCCTCATTCCAAGCCTCTTTACCTTTCTGTACCAATACTTCAAAACTGTCACCACCCAATTCCTTCAGGTTCCGAATTGCTTGTTCAGGACTGATGAATGAAGAGGCCACACGGGCATGAACTACTTCACCTTTCTTTGTCTTGAAACCGATAACGGCTCCGGTATGGAAATCAGTCTGCTCCAGTTTACCTTCTTTCAAGGTTACAGGAACACTGCCATCCGGTTTTTCAGGCTGTACATCATTAGAGAACGTAGCCTCATAAGTAAACGGCTTATCAAACTCAATAACGAAATAATTCTTGAAGTTGGCAGGAACACCACCACTGTTACGGGTAGTATAGCCCACGATTTTGTTTTCTCCGGGAATCACCTTGACAGACGAACCACGATCAAAAGCATCCACCACTACATATGAATCATTCTCAGGAAAAGTGAAACGGAACATTACGGCACGCTCCGTAGGAACCATTTCGGTTACGACATCATGTTCTGCCAAATAAACCTTATAATAATAAGGTTTTGCAATTTCAGCTTTATGAGAGAACCAGCTTGCACGCTTGTCCTCTTCAAATTCCGGTTTTCCTGTTACGGGCATGATGGAAAATTGACCATAGTCATTAATCCACGGACTGGGCTGATGGGTTTGTTTGAAACCACGGATTTTATTAGCCGTATAAACATACTGCCATCCGTCCCCCATCTTTCCTGTCTGGGGAGTCCAGAAATTCATACCCCATGGACGTGCGATAGCAGGATATGTATTGCCTGTAGATAGTTCGAAACTGGATAACGTACCCATCAACGGGTTAACGTATTGTGTTAAATCTTTAGCCTGCGCCCAGAGAGCACAGCCCAAAAAGCACATTGATAAAAGCAGCTTTCTCATACTATTATATTTATAAGATTATATATTTCAAAAGTTTCCTTTTATTTTTTGGGAGACAAAAATACACTATTTCCTACAATTTTATATTCAATAAGTATTGCATTTGTACTTTTAATCAAATTCAGGATTTCCTCCACAGTGTTTTTCTTCTTCAGTGTACCCGAATATGTTTTAGTAGCATCCATATCAGGCGCCAGAATAATCTTCACTCCATAAGAGTTCTCTAAAGTACGGGCAATCGTAAATATATCAGCATTTTCAAAGACAAACTGATTATTATGCCAATTCTCAATACCTGTATCCACTTGCTTCACTACCAGACGACGAGTTACAGCGTTCAATTCGGCTTTTTGTCCCGGAGCCAACACAATCATACCCTCATTGTGATTGCCTTTCACCTCAATCTCTCCCTTAATCAGTGTAGCTACTGCCGAACGGTTCATCTTATCACTCTTCAAGTTAAAGACCGTACCCAGCACTCTGACTTGCATGGCTTCACTTCGCACAATAAAAGGCTTTTCAACATTTCTCTTTACTTCAAAATAGCCCTCTCCCTCCATATACACATTTCTTTCCTTTTCAGAAAACTCACGCGGGTACTTCAAGGTCGTGTGCTTATTCAACCATACTTTAGTGCCATCGGGCAGCATCAATTCCTTCACTTCATCCCGGGCTACAACAGCCACTAACTGTTCTTCACTTTGAGACTGATAGATATGATAACTCAAACCGGATACAAGGAAAATTCCTATGAACATAGCAGCATACTTCATCCAAGTATGCATTCTACGCACCTTGAACTGCTTAGCTTCTTCCTGTGCCAACCGTTTGAATAACTGTTTTTCTGCTTTTTCAATTTTTTTCTCATCTGTAGAATCGCCACTCTTTCCCAGATGATATATTTCTTCTATCCTAAACAGTTCACGCGCATTATCGTCCGACTCGTTCAGCCAAGTGTTCACCTCACGGAGTTCTTCTTCAGAACATTCACCCATAAGGAATTTGGCCAGTAATTCTTCATTCAACTTATTTTTTCCTTCCTTCATCATACTAATAAAACAATCGTTTCGACAAAAACACTTATACCTTATTCAATAAAAACAGGGCTAACATAAAGTTGAGGTAGCCCAATCTTTCACGCAGGAACTTCAAAGCTTTATACATGTGAGCCTCTACCGTCCGTAACGATATTCCCATTGTTTCTGCAATTTCTTTGTTCTTCATATCATGCAGATAACTGAGTTTGAAAACCATCTTGCATTTATCCGGCAGTCCATTAATGGCTTCGGAAAGCTCTCTTCTAAGCTCACGATCCTCTATCCTTTTCACTACATCATTACTATCCGGCTGATAGAATTCAACCCTCTTCTGATTAATTTCCATTACGACAGCTTCGTAACTATTCTTGATATCCCGGTGCTTCAAAACATTCAAAGCACGGGTATACACCGCCCGATACAGAAATGCCTGTATCAGATCGGAAGAGCTCTGAACTCCAGTCACGCA
>OILE01000471.1_pt1 | contig 8310 bp, 6 predicted proteins | sample 1584481 | NCBI WGS metagenome assembly OILE01 (sample SAMN02674606, study PRJEB24791) | human gut metagenome, SKBSTL068 | isolation source: stool | host: Homo sapiens | place: USA | reverse complement strand
CGCAGGATGGCGTGCCGTCCGCCGATGACCACCGCCGCCACCAGTACACTGAAACTGGACAGCACGAACAAAATCTGCGCGGCCGCCGCCTTAGCGTTTTTGGGCTCCTGATGGCCGATGTACTGGCTGGTGACCACCGCGCCGCCGGTGGCCAGTGCGCTCATGATCTGGATCATCAGGGTGTTGAAGCTGTCCACAAGGCTCACGCCGGAAACAGCGGCTTCCCCCACCGAGGAGACCATCAGCGTGTCGGCCAGACCGATGGTCACGCTGAGCGCCTGCTCTGCGATCAGCGGCAGCAGCAGGGCAATGAGCTGCTGCCGGGTGAACAGCGGCGGCTTATGGAACGCGGGCGTTTTGGTTGCTGTCATAGGTTCCTCCGTAACGGTGACAAGATACACTTGGATACATGACCTATATCATACAGCAGAGCGCGCAGAATTACAAGAGAAAATCTTCTGTCAGGAAAATTCCTGACTGGGGGTCAGGCTGGTGCCGTAATATACGATATAATCATACGGGACGGTCGGCCCGGACACCGTCTTGTCTGGGTACTTCCTCAGCATGTCCGCTTTCAGGTCGGCCGGGGTCTCGGGCACACCGGCGCAGAGCGTATCGGAGCACACGGCATTCCAGAGGCCCGCAGAGAACGAGGTGCAGTTGTAAATGGCCGACCAGTGGTCTGCGTTGGCCAATGCCTGATTTACAGTGTCTAGCTGGCTCTGGTCCAGTGAGACCTGAATGCCGTAAAGATTCTGATAGTAAGAAGCGTTCAGGTAATATTTGTAGTAGCCCTCCAGATTGTACCAGATGCCGGAATGCTCGCAGCGGTTGCCGCGGGTGCTTACGGTGATGGACGTATCCGGCGCAATGAGCAGTCCGCCCACATTGATATCCTGCTCCGAGACATTGGTGATGGTGAGGAAGCTGTGTCCGCTGGTGTTGAGGGGAACATCGCCGTGGTCATCGGCGCGGGCAAAAAGCCGCAGCACCGCAACGGCTCCCTCGGCAGGGGCATCACCGTAGGCCTGCGCAGGGGACTTGTGGTCTGCCTGCGCAAAGTGGTACGGCCCGCCAAAGTTGGTGGTAAAGCCAACGACATTGCGCATCAGGTCGGCAGAACCGGTGACGTCTGTTACCACCTTATCCTCTTTTGCGGCGGGCTGTGCGGCCTTGGGTTCCTGTGCGTAGGCGGGCAGGGCGCACAGGCAGGCCAGCAGCACGCAGCAGGAGAGGATGCGGAAAAAATGTTTTTTCATAGATGCCTCCATTTGTGTTTTTTTTTCAGGTAAAGCTTACCGTTTTTTGCAGGGTCTGTCAAGGAATGCGGCAGGCGGAAAAGCCGCGCCGTAGCGTGTTTGTTCCACTTTACCCGTGCAGGCAATTGTGATAAAATAAACCTGAGGTGCACTGTGCTTTGCAGGAGCGGGGAGTGCACTGTGGTAAATGAGATAAGAAATAAAAGGTAAATCAGAACCCAAAGGGGGAACAATATGCCAAAAGCAGCCCATAAGGTGGTCGTGATCGGCCACCGCAACCCGGATACCGATTCCATCTGCTCGGCCATTGCCTATGCAGAGTTGAAAAACAAGACCAGTGATCTGGTCTGTGAGCCCCGCCGTGCAGGCAAAATGAATCAGGAGACCGAGTTCGTGCTCAAAAAGTTCGGGGTAAAGCCCCCGCGCATGTGCACGGACGTGAACCCGAAGATCCGCGATGTGGACTACCGCGAGATGCCCGGCATCCCCGGCTCCACCAGCCTGCGCAAGGCGTGGGAGATCATGCGCGACAAGCAGATCGACACCCTGCCGGTCACCAGCCCGGACAACGAGCTGGAGGGCGTGATCACCGTGAAGGATATCGCCACCGCCAACATGGACGTGTTCGACACCGGCATCCTGGCCAAGAGCCAGACCACCTACCGCAATATTTTGGAAACGCTGGGCGGCACCATGGTGGTGGGCCGCGAGGACGACGTGTGCACCACCGGCCACATCCGCATCGGCACCGCCACGCCCGAAATGCTGGAAAATACCGTGGAAAAAGGCGACATCGTCATCCTGACCAACCGCTACGAAAGCCAGCTGTGCGCCATTGAAAAAGAAGCGTCGCTGCTCATCATCTGCAACGGCTCCAAGGTGGGCCGCACCATCCAGCGCATTGCCGAGGAAATGGGCGTGGCCATCATGTCGGCCCCGGTGGACACCTACGCCGCCGGTAAGCTGATCAGCCAGTGCGCTCCCATCTCCTACTATATGACCCGCAGCGACATCATGAAGTTCACCCTCGTCACCCCGGTGGCCGATGTCACCCGCGTGATGGCCAAGGTGCGCCACCGCTATTTCCCCATCCTCGACGAGGACGGCAAATACTGCGGCATGGTCAGCCGCCGCAACATCATCAATTTGCAAAAACGCCGCATCATCCTGGTGGACCACAACGAGGCCACCCAGGCCGTGGAGGGCTTTGATCAGGCCGAGATCCTGGAGATCATCGACCACCACCGCATCGGCAGTCTGGAGACCAGCGGCCCGGTCTACTTCCGCAACCAGCCCGTGGGCTGCACCGCCACCATCATCACCCAGATGTACGATGAAAACGGTGTGGACATCCCGCCCCAGATCGCGGGCCTGCTGCTGGCGGCTATCCTTTCGGATACGCTGGCCTTCCGCAGCCCCACCTGCACCCCCGTGGATGAAAACACCGCCAAACGTCTGGCCAAGATCGCAGGCGTGGATATCGAAGAGTTTTCCACCGAAATGTTCGAGGCCGGTGAAAAACTGGACGGCAAGACCCCCGAAGAGGTTTTTTTGCAGGACTTCAAGGTGTTCATGTGCGGCGATATCCGCTTTGGCGTGGCGCAGGGCAGCTACATGACCCGCAAAAACCTGCAGGCCGCCCAGGCGCTGCTCCAGCCCTATCTGGAGGAGGCCCGCAACAAGCAGAACGTGGAGGACCTCTACATGCTGCTGACCGATGTGCCCAAGGAGGAGAGCGTGGTCATCTGCACCGGCCGCTACGCTGCCGAGGTGTTGAGCAACGGCTTTGAGAGCCGGCCCGCTGCCGACGGCAGCTGGACGCTGCCCGGCGTGGTCAGCCGCAAAAAGCAGTTCATCCCCGCCATGATGAGCGCCTATCAGGAGCTGTAACCCCCCGATATAAAACACGAAGCCCCCGGAACCCTGCATGTTCCGGGGGCTGTTGTGTTTTGTAAGGGAGCGTCAGGCTGCGACTTTTAAGGGAGAGTTATCAGTCCAGATGGTGCCATCCAAAAGCTTTGTTACGGCCAGTGTGCCGTTCACGCTGACCCGCGCGGGGTCCAGCGCATAGAAATCGCTCTCCCGCAGGTTTTCGGGGTCTGCCGTGGGGGAGATGCCCACCACGCACACCCAGTGTCCGTAGGTGCTGCTGGTGGCGATGTGGGGGTAATTGACCTCTTTCCAGCCGGAGCCGGAGAGGTGGTATTCATAGCTTGTCACGCGGTTGGTGTGCTTGGACACGCCGCTGACAGCGGTGTTTTTCAGATGTACGATGACGGGCCGCCCGGCCTGCAGCTCTTCATACAGGCGGGAAAGGCAGCCGGAAAGGGAGCCGCTGTAAGCGTAGTACCCGGCGGCAGACCATACCGCGCCGTTTGACCACATCCCGCTGCCCGAGCAGGGCTTGCCATCCAGAATGGTGCGGGCGTAGCGCAGGGCGTACCAGCTGCACCGGCCCGAGGTCTGGTTGCCGATGGAGACGATCTGCTGGCTGTCGAAGGACAGCAGCGTGATGCCGTTCACATTCTGCAATTGTGCCGCCGCAGCCTTTGGCGCGGCCAGAAAGCTCAGGCACAGCAGAACTGCTGCCATGAAAACGCGCACCGGAGCGCGCAGGGAACCATGCTGCATGGGGCAAACTCCTTTTCCTTGTTCAGGAACGGCACCCGGCGGTTCCCATTGCTTTAAGTTTAGCACCAAATCGTGGTAGAATTGTGTAAACGCCGGAAATATTTTCCGGTTTTTGCCCCGGGTGCGGCAAAGGATCTTTGCGAAAATTCGTTCTGGAAAAAATAACAAAAGCAGGAGAAAATGTTTGGTGAAGCTGGCAATTGACAAAAGCGACAGTCGTTGGATAAAATAAAGCTGGAAGGGGCCCTGCTTCAAAATGGAAGGGCACCCTGCATATTATGAAAAACACAACAAAACGACTGGAGGTCCCGACATGAAAATGCTGAAAAAACTGGCCGCTTTGATTCTGGCGGCGACCATGGCACTTGTTCTGTTCACCGCCTGCGGCGGCGATACCGCCCAGAGCCCCGAGGCTCAGGCGGAAGCTCAGATGATGAGCACGATCAATAAACAGCGTGGTTCGGCAGTACAGCTGTGCAATGACACCGAGCTCAAACAGGAAGCTGAAAAGTTCTTGGATTCGGCGGTAGACATCAACACCGGTGCATGGAAAATTTACAATGCTATAGATGTTCATCGTGATGACAATGGTGTTTATACGGCCAAGGTCGTGGTCAAGAATGAGTATACCGGTAAACTGTTGGAAGAGTTCTTTAAGCTGGTAAACAACAAGGATAAGGATGTGAACATCAACGCAGTTGGCAAGTGGACCAAGGTTGGTGTAGCCGCAAAGACAGTTAAGGGCAACATGTACATTTCTATCGTTGTTCAGGTTGATCCCAAAGCATAAGGATACAGTAATACACTCCCCGGAGCGTGGCTGAAAAGGCCGCCCTCCGGGGCTTTTTGTATTTGTGGCAAAATCCTTCTGATTGTGGTACAATAAAAAATAGATTTTGTCGAAAGAAAGGAACCTTTGGATGCAGCTGTTTGAACTGGTCAGCCCGCGGCTGTTCCGCCCGCTGGCGGGGCCCAACCGGGCGTTTTATGCGGAGCTGCTGCTCCTGCTGTGGGAGGAGTGCCGCCACACGGCGGATTACTCCATCTCCCGGGCAGAAGCGGTGAGCCGGGCCGAGGATTACTTTGCGGCGCTGGCAAAGCCGCTGGCACTGGATGCCGATGACGCGGGCGATGAAGCCGAACAGCCCACCCGGGATCCCCATACCCTTGCGCTGGGCTTTCTGCTCCGCCTGCGCCGCACCGGCTGGCTGGAAGAGCAGCCCGGCAGCTATGAGGAGGAGCCTGCCCTTGCCTTTGTGCCCGAGGTGGCCCCCCTGCTGGAAGCGCTGGAAGAGATCCTGAACCCGCGCGTTGTCACCTACACCGGCAAGCTGTACAAGGCATGGCAGCTGCTGCAGAACATCGGGGAGGAAAAGAGCCCCTATGAGAATGTTCTGCGGGAGGTGGCCTCCGATCTGGAAGCATTGAACAAGTCCCTGCGGGCGCTGAACGCATCCATCGGGCATTATATCGACCGGCTCACCCGCAACCGCACCCCGCAGGAGGTGCTGGAGCTCTTCGACCAGTACGAGGAAAAGGTGGTGGCCGCCGCTTACCACCGTTTCAAGACCAGCGATAACCTGTTCAATTACCGCGCCTATCTGGAGGAGGAGCTGGACGACTGCGAGGCAGAGCACCTGCCCCGGCTGGCGCTGGATTACGCCCGGGTGGAGCGCTGCGCCCCCGGCGAGGCCGCCCCTGCCGTGCGTGCCCTCATCCAGAAACTGCGGGATTCGCTGGAAGAGATGAGCACCCTGATGCGCCAGATCGACCAGAGCCACATCCGCTACCGCAAGCGGGCCGTGCAGCGGGCACAGTTCCTGCTGCTGAGCGACCGCTCCTCGCAGGGCAGTGTCACCGCCCTGCTCCGCCGCTATGCCGAGGAGATCAAAACGCCCGATCAGCTGTTCGCGCCGGATGACGGCCCGGTGGCAAAGCGCCTGCACCTCTACCCGGCGGCGGTGTTCGGGGCAAAGCCCCTCTACCCGCCTGCCGCGCCCCGCAGCGAAACGCCGCTGGCCCCGGTGCGGCAGGCCGGGCTGGACGAGGAGCAGCTGCGCAAAGAACAGCAGCTGCTGCTGGACTACGCCCGGATGGCTGTGACTGAGGAAAACGTGGGCCTGCTGGCAAAACAGGCCCTTGCCGCCCGCAGTGCGGTGGCTGCCTCCACGCTGGCGGAGGAATACCCCCGCGATTTTGCCCGCATCATCGGCCTGCACACCTATTCGCAGTCGCCGCGCCGGGCTTACGATATCACCCTTACCGGAAACTGGGTCGAACGGGGCGGCTTCCGGTTTGAAGAGTTTATTCTGACACCCCGCAGGGAGGACGCTGACCATGGCCGAACCGAATAAAATGCTGGAAGAGACCGCAAACTATCTGCTCAACCACTGCTTTGTGCTGGGCGGCGTGGAGGATCAGCGGGCAAAATACCTCTATGTGCAGGATCATCTGCCCGAGGTGCGGGCCGTGTTCGCGCCGCTGGGCTATGCGGTAACGCTTTACCCGGCTCCGCTGCAGGCGGCGGCGCTGGTCAACGAGCATGAGGGCAGCCAGGCCCGGCTGCTGAAATACGAGAGCATCCTGCTGCTGGTGCTCCGCCTGCTCTACCTGCAAAAGCGGGAGAGCCTTGCCGCCAGCGCCGATCAGGTGCTGGTCACGGTGGAAGAGGTGCAGACGGAGCTGCAGAAGATGAACCTGCCCCGGCGGCTGGACCAGCGCACGCTGGAGGAGCTGATGCGCACCCTGCGCAGGTACAATCTGGCCCGCCCGGTGGGGCGGCTGACCGGTCTGGACAGCCGCATCGAGGTGTTCCCCACCGTGCTGCTGGCCCTGCCGGACGCAGACCTTGCCGATGCCGCCGCCGAGAGCAGCCGCACCCGGGAGGAGCTGGCCCTCTACGAGCGGCCTGACGGAGATGCCAGCGGGGAGGAAGAAGAATGATCGAATTAAAGCGCCTGAAGCTTATCAACTGGCACAACTTTGAAAATGTCACCTTTGATTGTGCCCGTCTGACTTATATGATCGGTGTCAACGCGGTGGGCAAGACCACCATTCTGGATGCCATCCGCTACTGCCTGACCACCAACCGCAATTTCAATGCGCTGGGCAATAAAAAGAGCGGCCGCACCCTGCAGGGTTCGGTGCACGCAAAGCAGCGCGGCGAGAACGCCTACCGCCGCCCGGGCCATACCGTGGCCTACATCGGGGCGGAGTTCTGGGACAGCGTCAAGCGCACCCCCTTCGTCATCGCGGTGCGGGTGGAGTCCGAAGGCCCCATGCAGGAGCTGCACCCCGGCGATCAGACATGGTATCTTTCGGAGGACGGCTGCACGCTGGAACAGCTGCCCTTCATCGACCCCAAGACCGGTGCACCCAGCGCAAAGGAGGACTTCAAGCCCGCAACGGGCCGTCTCTCCTACACCCGCAGCCCCAGCGAAGCGCGGGACCGCATCTGCCGTGCGCTGGGCATTGGGCGCGCCTCCAGCCCCTTGGGCAAAAAGTTCAACGAGGTGTTCCAGATGGGCACCAGCATGGACGAGATCCCCAACTTCCGGGAGTTTTTGTACCAGTACATCCTGCCCCAGCCGGAGCTGGATCTGGACGCTTTGCAGGGCGACCGGCTGGAACTGGAAAATCTGCACGCCGTGCTGGCTGAAGCACAGACCCGCGCCGACGCGCTGGAAGAGATCGTGGATTTTGGCCGCGAAGCTGCCGAAAAGCAGACCCAGACCCTTGTGAACCGGGGCGCGGCGCTGCTGGCCCGCGCCGCTGCCGACGGCAGCGAACAGACCGTCTGGCAGGAGCATTTGGATGCGGGCCGCCGCCAGCTGGAACAGCTGAACGCCCGCTATGCCGAGGCCAAAAATGCCGAAGCGGAAGCCCGCCGGGCCTATCTTTCCGCCCACGGTGCCGCCAGCGCCAGCGGCGAGGGCCGGGCACTAGACACCCTGACCGAGGAGCTTTCCCGCCGCAAAACGGCGCTGGATACCGCCGCACGCAAAGCCGAAAAGGCAGAAAGTGCCCTTGCCCGCACACAGAGCCTGCTGGCTGTGCTGCGCCGCAGCGGCTTTGCTGCCGGCATCAAGGCCGAAGAGCTGACGGCGGACACTCTGCCGCAGCTCACCGCATGGCTCTCCGCGCAGGAAAAACCGCTGGAGGAAGCCTATTTTGCTGCCCGCCAGAACACTGCTGCTTTGCAGAAGGAGCAGGCCGGCAAGCGCGCCGAGCTGGACGCGGTGTCCGGCGGCAAGTGGGTCTACCCCCACGGCGATGCCGCCACCCGGGTGCGGGATGCCGTGAATGCGGAACTCAAGAGCCGGGGCATGCAGCCGGATGCGAAAATTTTCTGTGAACTGTTGAACGTGGAGGACGAAAGCTGGCAGGACTGCGTGGAAGCCTGCCTTGAGATCGGAAGAGC
>OILE01000465.1_pt1 | contig 8385 bp, 6 predicted proteins | sample 1584481 | NCBI WGS metagenome assembly OILE01 (sample SAMN02674606, study PRJEB24791) | human gut metagenome, SKBSTL068 | isolation source: stool | host: Homo sapiens | place: USA | reverse complement strand
GGAGTTCAGACGTGTGCTCTTCCGATCTGTGGCCGAGGGCCAGTGTGCCCTCATCGTGGAGCAGGGCAAGGTGGTGGATCTCTGCGCCGAGGCGGGCGAGTACACCTACAACACCGGCACCCAGCCCTCTCTGCTGAGCAAGGGTCTGGCCAAGAACATCGACGAGGTCTTTGCAGAGATCGGCAAGCGGTTCAGCTTCGGCGGTCAGGCCGCCACCGACCAGCGCATCTACTACATCAACACCAAGGAGCTGATGGGCAACAAGTACGGCACCCCCAGCCCGGTGCCCTTCCGTGTGGTGGATCAGCGGGCAGGCATCGACATCGACGTGAGCATCCGGTGCTTCGGCGAGTACAGCTACCGCATCGTCAACCCCATCCTGTTTTACACCAACGTCTGCGGAAATGTGGAAAATGAGTATACCCGCGACGCCCTCGAGGGCCAGATGCGCACCGAGATGATGACGGCGCTGCAGCCTGCGTTCGCCCGCATCAGTGAGATGGGCATCCGCTATTCGTCCCTGCCCGGCCACACCGCCGAGCTGGCCGAGGCCCTGAATCAGGAGCTTTCCGAAAAGTGGAGCAAGCTGCGCGGCATCGAGATCGTCTCCCTCGGCGTGTCCGGCGTCAAGGCCAGCGAGGAAGACGAGCAGATGATCAAGGAGCTGCAGCGCAGCGCCGCCTTCATGGACCCCACCCGCGCTGCCGCCCATATGGTGGGCGCACAGGCCTCGGCCATGCAGGCCGCGGCGTCGAACACCTCCGCCGGCCCGGCCATGGCCTTTATGGGGATGAATCAGGCCGCAGCCGCCGGGGGCATCAACGCACAGGCCCTCTACCAGATGGGCGCACAGCAGCCTGCTCCCGCCCCTGCCGCCCCGGCAGCGGGCAGCTGGAGCTGCTCCTGCGGACAGACCGGCAATACCGGCAAGTTCTGCACCGCCTGCGGCAAGCCTCGCCCCGAGGCGGGCTGGGTGTGCAGCTGCGGCACACACAACACCGGCAAATTCTGCTCGGAGTGCGGCAAGCCCCGCCCGGCGGCCAAGTGCCCGAACTGCGGCTGGACGCCCGCCGACCCCACGAACCCGCCGAAGTTCTGCCCCGAGTGCGGCAAGCCCTTCGGTGCCTGAAAGGGGGGCTGAACGATGGCAGAAAACACCACGAATTACCAGTGCCCGGCTTGTACCGGCCCGCTGCGGTTCGACAGCGCCAGCGGCAAGCTCTGCTGTGATTACTGCGGCTCGACCTACGATGTCGCACAGGTAGAGGCCCTCTACGGCGAGAAGCAGACGCAGGCAGACAAGGCCGCCGAAGCAGCCGAAAAGGCTGCGGCCAATGGCCCGGTCTGGGGAGAGCGGGAGGTGGGAGGCCTCAGCAGCCGAACCTGCACCTCCTGCGGCGCAGAGCTGGTCTGCGGCCCCGAGACAGCAGCCACCACCTGCCCCTACTGCGGCAACCCCACCGTGCTGGGCGGACAGCTTTCCGGCAAGCTCAAGCCGGAGTACATCATCCCCTTCAAGATGGACAGGAAGACGGCCATCGAGAACCTGAAGAAGTATTATAAGGGCAAGGCCTTCCTCCCCAAAGCCTTCAAGGACGGCAACCACATCGAGGAGATCCAGGGCGTCTATGTGCCCTTCTGGCTCTACGATGGCCGGATGGAGGCCCGGGGCGCTTACAAAGCCGAGATCAGCGAGAGCCACCGCGAGGGCGACTATGTCGTCACCACCACCAAGCACTTCGATGTGGCCCGCGTAGGCGATGCGGACTTCGTCCGGGTGCCGGTGGACGGCTCCAGCAAGATGCCGGACACCCACATGGACGCCATCGAACCCTTCGACTACAGCGCCCTCAAGCCCTTCTCCACGGCCTACCTGCCCGGCTTTCTGGCCGACCGGTACGACGAGGACGACAAGAAGTGTGCTGCCCGCGCTCTGGGCCGGATGAAGCACAGCGCCGAAGCGGCCCTCCACGGGACGCTGGGCGGCTACACCAGCATCCAGACCCTCTCGGAGCAGATCGACCCGCGGACCCTCGAGCCGCACTACGCCCTGCTGCCGGTCTGGATGCTCCACACCCGCTGGAAGGAGCAGGACTTCCTCTTTGCTATGAACGGCCAGACCGGCAAGCTCATCGGCGACCTGCCCGTGGATAAGGGCAGGGTGGCCGCGTGGTTTGCCGGCATCAGCATCCCGCTGATGATCCTGACGGCCCTGTTCATGCTGCTGTGAGAGGGGGAGACGGGAATATGAAACATTGCAAAAAACTGTTTGCCCTTCTGGCAGCGGCCCTGCTCTGCATGGCCCTGACCCTGCCGGCCGGGGCAGCCGCCCCGCTGGTGCGGGACGAATGCGGCATCTTCGACGCCGACACGCTGGCCGACCTCGAAGAGGAAGCCGAGAGCGCCTCTGAGGGCCACGGCGTGGATGTCTATTTCCTCGTGGTGGACAGCATCGGCGACGCAGACCAGCGGGAATACGCCAAGAATTATTACATCTCCAACGGCCTCGGCTATGGCAACGAGCAGAGCGGCATCCTCTTCCTGCTGGCCGTCGGCTCCCGCAAGTATGTCACTATTACCTACGGTGGGGGCGTCACCGCCTTTACCGACTACCGCATCGAGCAGCAGGAGGACGAGATCGTCCCGCTGCTCTCCGATGAGGAGTGGGAGGATGCGGCAGATACCTACATCGAGATGTGCGATGAGGCGCTGGACTACTACGCCGACCACGGCGAGCCCATCGACATAGACAATGACGTCGAGCTGGGAGACCTGATGGTTGCCATGCTCGTTCCCCTCGGCATCTCGGCCATTATCTGCTTTGCCCTGTACAGCCAGATGAAGACGGCCAAGCGGAAGACCCGGGCCGATGAGTATATGCCCGGCTTCGCCCTGCGGGTCAAGCGCGACCGCTACACCCACACCACCCGGGAGCGGGTCTATGACCCGCCCAAGAAGGAGTCAAGCTCCTCCGGCGGCTCGTCCACCGACTCCGATGGCTTCGGCGGCTCGTCGGGAGGGTCGTTCTGAAATAACCTCTCAGTCTCGCATTCGCTCGACAGCTCCCCTACCGAGGGGAGCCTCTGGCGAAGAGATGAAGCTTTCCGCCATGCCAAGGCCTCCCCTCGATAGGGGAGGTGGCTGCGCCAAAGGCGCAGACGGAGAGGCTGCCTACAGCGGCCTTTTTGCGTGAAAATTCTGCCTTCCTCTTGCACGGGAAGCAAAAACTGCGTACAATATCCCTGTAACCATTCATATGGGAAAGGAAACACGCAATGGAGCTGAATTTTTATACCCTCTGCGTCATTTATCTGGTCTATTCATTCCTCGGCTGGGTGGCCGAAACGGTGGCAGCAACGGTGAAAGGACGTGCCTTCGTCAACCGTGGCGTGGCGTCCGGCCCGTTCTGCTTCGTCTACGGCACGGCGGCTGTGCTGATGGCCGTGGGCTTCGCCGACCTTCGTTCGGCCCCGCTGGCCCTCTTTCTCGGCTGTGCGGCGGACGCCACCGTGGTGGAATGGGTGACGGCCAAGCTGCTGGAACGGATGCACCGCCGCCGCTGGTGGGACTACTCGGACAAGAAGTTCAATCTGGACGGCTATGTCTGCCTGCAATATTCGGTGCTCTGGGGCCTGCTGGGCATGGCCAGCGTCCTATGGGGCAACGGCCTGCTGCTGCGCCTCTGCGCCCTTCTGCCGGGATGGCTGCTGCATATGGGCGTCTGGGTCATGATGACGATCGCCGTCCTCGACCAGCTGGGTACGGCGCTGGCCGTCAACCAGTACGCCGCCAGCCACCCGAAGCTGGAACAGTTCAATCTTGAGCTGGAAAAGCACTCGGACAAGCTGCGCCGGCGGCTCATCGCCCATGTGGAAAAGCGTATCCAGAAGGCTTACCCGACTGCTGTCCGGCCCGAGCCGACGGTGCAGGCCGAGAAGGCCCTGAGCTTCGGCGACCTCGTCTGGCTCTTCGTCATCGGCGCGTTCCTCGGCGATGTGGTGGAGACGCTCTTCTGCCGGGTGACGGCGGGAGTCTGGATGAGCCGCTCGAGCCTTGTGTGGGGACCCTTCAGCGTGGTGTGGGGGCTGGCGCTGGTCATGGCGGCTGTCCTGCTGCGGGGCAGCGAGGAGCGGAGCGACCGCTCCATCTTCCTCTTCGGCTTTGTGCTGGGCGGCGCGTATGAGTATCTTTGCAGCGCCGTGGGCGAGCTGCTCTTCGGCGTCATCTTCTGGGATTACAGCGGCTTCAAGTTCAATCTGGGAGGCCGTGTCAACCTGCTCTACTGCTTTTTCTGGGGCATCGCGGCGGTGGTCTGGATTCGGTACGGCTATCCCCTCATCGCAAAGCTGATGGCAAAGCTCAAAAAGCACATCCTGCCGTGGATGACGGTGGTGCTGACGGTGTTCATGGCCGTGAACATGGGGCTTTCCGGTCTGGCGCTGGCTCGCTACGACGCCCGCACCAGCGGTCTCGCCCCGGCAAACCAGCTGGACGTCTTCCTCGACGAGCACTTCGACAATGCCCGGATGGAGCGGGTATACCCCAACGCAAAAAAGACGTAAAATTTGCAGGGGACTCTTTTCTCTCTGCCGGAAGTGTAGTAAAATAAGGGCGGAAATGTTCTCACGAAGAACGAAGGGAGGACCTGTATGAAATTCTTTATCGATACCGCAAATGTGGACGAGATCCGCAAGGCCAATGATATGGGCGTCATTTCGGGTGTCACCACCAACCCCAGCCTCATCGCAAAGGAGCACAAGGACTATGCCAAGACGCTGGCGGAGATCGCCTCCATCGTGGACGGCCCCATCTCCGGCGAGGTGAAGGCCACTACCACTGATGCGGAGACGATGGTGAAGGAGGGAGAGGCCATCTATGCCCTCGACCCCAAGCACATGGTCGTCAAGATCCCCATGACCGTGGAGGGCCTCAAGGCCATCAAGGCCCTGAGCGCCAAGGGCATCCCCACCAACTGCACCCTCATCTTCTCGGCCAATCAGGCCCTGCTGGCCGCACGGGCCGGTGCGGCCTACGTCAGCCCCTTCCTTGGCCGTCTTGACGACATCAGCCAGCCGGGCATCGACCTTGTCCGCACCATCAGCGAGATCTTCGCCAACTACCCGGACATCCATACGCAGATCATTGCGGCCTCTGTCCGCAACCCCATCCATATCACCGAGTGTGCGCTGGCCGGTGCGGACATCGCCACCGTGCCCTACAAGGTCATTGAGCAGATGACCAAGCACCCCCTCACCGATCAGGGCATCGAGAAGTTCAAGGCGGACTACACCGCCGTCTTCGGCGCATAAGAGCAAAACAAAAAAGCGGCAGACCGTCGGGCCTGCCGCTTTTGCTGTATCTGGGATGATCAGAAGATCTTCACTTCGTCCTTGTCCATAAAGGCGGCACCCGCAAAGCCGGCTGCCTCCAGCTGGCCCAGCTGCTTGCCCAGCTTCTTGGCCTGAGGCAGAACGGTGACGTTGTAGGTGTCGCGCAGCTGTGCGGCTTTGGCCAGCACGGCGGGGAAGTCCACATCGCTGTTGTAGAGCAGGGCGATCTTCTGCTTGGCACCGGGGATCTGGTAACCCTGCTCCAGCAGGATGCCGCAGACGCGCTCGAAGCCGATGGAGAAGCCCACGGCGGGCACCTTGGTGCCCAGGAACTTGCCGATCATGTTGTCGTAGCGGCCGCCGCCAGCCACTGCACCACTGAACTGCGGGCAGGTGATCTCAAACACCATGCCGGTGTAGTAGCCCTGGCCACGCACCAGGCTGGGGCAGTAGGCCACATCGAAGCGGCCATTGGCCATGGCCTTTGCGGTGGCCAGCACATACTTCAGGTCATCGGCAATGGCAGGGTCGGCACAGCGGGAAGCTACGGACTCCAGTGTCACATCACCAGCGGCAATGAAATCGGCCAGCGCGTTGATGGCAGCTTCGGGCAGCTGCTTCTCGGTAAGCTCGGCCTTCACGCCATTGGCACCGATCTTGTCCATCTTGTCAAAGGTGATGCAGACAGAGTCCAGTGTGTCGGCGGCAAAGCCCATGCTCTCCAGCATTCCGCGCAGGATGCGGCGGTCATTGATGTTCACGGTGAAGCCGGTAAAGCCGATGCCCAGCAGGGCACGGGCGGTCACGTCGATCAACTCCACCTCGGCATTGGGGCTCTCGTCGCCCAGAATGTCGATGTCACACTGGACGAATTCGCGCAGGCGGCCCTTCTGGGGGCGCTCGGCGCGGAACACGCGGTCGGTCTGGATGACCTTGAAGGGGTGGGGGAGCTTGTCCTTGTTGGCAGCGTAGAAACGGCTCAGGGGCAGGGTCAGATCATAGCGCAGGCCCATATCGGAGAGCTGCTTGGGGTCGCCAGATCCCAGGGCGCTGGTCAGCTTGTCTCCGCGCTTCATCACCTTGAAGATGAGGTTCAGGTTGTCGCCGCCGTCGGATTTGTCCAGGTTCTCCATATCCTCCAGCATGGGGGTGGAGATGCGCTCAAAGCCGGAAGCACGGTAGGTCTCCAGAATCTTGCCCTGGATGTAGTCGCGCAGGGTCTGCTCAGCGGGCAGCAGGTCGCGCATACCCTTCAATGCCTGTGATTTCATAGTTGGTTCCTCTCTATCAAGTGCTCGCCCTCTCAGGCCGCTCCGCGTCCAGCTCTCCCAAAGGGAGAGCCCTTGGCAAAACCGTAAACTTTGTGTGGACTGCCAAAGCCTCCCACTTTGGGGGAGGTGGCATCGCGCAGCGATGACGGAGAGGGCGAGGCCGTGTTTAGTTGTTACTTTATCCATTATAAAGGAATCTGCCGTTTTGTCAATTGAAATGGGTACACTGTAAGGGAAAAACCATTCGGAGGGCAGGCAATGAAACAGCAGTTTACAGCGCGCCACCCCTGGGCGATCCTGGCGGCGGGGGCGGCCATTCAGATCCTGACGGGCCTGCCTGCGGCGTGGGGCGTGTTCCAGCAGCCGGTGATGGACGAGTTCAGCCTGACCGAGGACGGCGCGGGCTATGCGTTCGGCATCCTGATCGCAGCGTTCGGGGTGGGCTGCGTCATCGGCGGTTTTTTGCAGGATAAAAAAGGCCCGCGCTGCGCGGCGCTGTGGGGCACCGGCCTGCTCTGCGGCGGGTTCTTTGCGGCGGCCCTCCTGCCCGGGGAGAAGGGGGTATGGTTTTGGGCAGTGTTCAGCATTCCGGCGGGGCTGGGCACGGCGTTTCTCTACCCGTCCATCCAGTCCTGCGCCCAGAAGTGGTACGCCGGGCGCAAGGGCCTTGCCACGGGGGTCATTGGCGGCGCGGTGGGCCTGAGCGGTGCGTTCCTGACCGGATTCGTCCGCACGGCGCTGAAGGGCTTTGGCCCGGTGCAGGGGATCCGGGGGGCGTTCTGGGCGCTGGGGGCACTCACGCTGCCGGTCTGCCTTATGGGCAGTGCCCTGCTCACCGACCCGCCCCCGGCAAAGCAGAAGCCCGAGGAGCAGGGCAGGGGAAAAGGCACCCCGTCCCTCGACCTTGCCCCGCTGCAGATGCTCAGAACAAAACAGTACTGGCTCTGCGCCGGAGCGGTCTGCTGTTCCACCCCGGCGGTGCTGCTGTTCAGCCCCATCATCTTAAAGCTGGGCATGGAGCGGGGCCTGGACGAGGGCGCTGCCCTGTGGAGTGTGGTGCTGGGCAGCGTGGGCAGCGCGGCGGGCCGCTTGCTGATGCCCCTGCTCAGCGACCGGATCGGCCGCCGCCCCACTGACTTGATCCTGTTCGGCGTGTCGCTGGGGCTTTCAGCGGCCTTCCTGTTCGCGCAGGGGTGGCTCGTTGTGGCTGTGTACGCAGGGCTCACCTTCTGTTATTCGGCGCTGGCGGCGGTGTTGCCTTCCCTCTCCACCGATCTGTTCGGCCTGCCCCATGCCGGGGTGAACTACGGCTTTCTGGCGCTGGGGCAGAGCGTGGGCAGCCTTGCCTTCCCCTTTGCGGCGAACCTCTGGGGTCTTGCCACCGGGCGGCACTGGCTGGCCATGGCAGGCGCGGCGGCGGGCTTTGTGTGTATCTGGGCGCTCCGGCCTGTCAGAGCCCAACAGCCGCCCAGAAAAAACTGAACCGGACAGCGCAAGATATTCCTTTTGACAAATATGATAGAAATGTGACGAACTGGGCAGCGAAAGCGGTGAAAGTGCTAGTTAGTAGCAAATAACCGTTAAAAATGCTTGTGAAAAAATCCGCAAAACGTCTTGCAAATTCCGCCAAGGTTCTCTATAATAAAATTATGCGTGGTAGTACCGGCGTGGCGCGGAAGAGAGCGGTGCAGCCGGTCAATGCAAACGGCAGGACACCCCCTGCCAATGGCATCAATTTGTCAAAAGGAGAGTATGATTATGACCTATTCGCAGCAAGTACAGAA
>OILE01000430.1_pt1 | contig 8907 bp, 10 predicted proteins | sample 1584481 | NCBI WGS metagenome assembly OILE01 (sample SAMN02674606, study PRJEB24791) | human gut metagenome, SKBSTL068 | isolation source: stool | host: Homo sapiens | place: USA | reverse complement strand
GATCTCCTTTTGCGGAGGGAATGGTGCTGTGAGCAAAGCACGGCACTGCCATGAAACGGATAAACGCAACATGAATCGGAGGTAACAAGAAATGAAAAAGATCTCTCGTCGTGACTTCCTCGCAGCTTCTGCTGTCGTGGGTGCTGCTGGCGTCCTGACCGCCTGCGGCGGCTCTTCCAATAGCACTGCTGCTTCTACTGCAGGTTCCGCTGCTGCCAGCACCGCTGGCGGCAAGTCCACCGATTACCCCACCAAGGGCATCTCGGTCATCTGCCCCTGGTCTGCAGGCGGCGGCACGGACTCCTGCCTGCGCGCATTCTGCGAGGCAATGGGCAAGAATCTGGGCGTGACCCTGACCGTCGATAACCAGACGGGCGGCGGCGGCATCCTGGGCCATCAGGCCATCGCGGACGCCAACACCGACGGCTACACCATCGGCATGATCACCTTCGAGCTGGCTACCTACAAGAAGCTGGGCACCAGCGAGCTGACTTGGGAGAACTACGCTCCCCTGTGCCGCGTCAACACCGACGCAGCTGCCATTACCGTCGGCGCAAAGTGGGCTGCAAGCAACGGCATCACCGATCTGCCCGGCTTCATCGATTACTGCAAGGCTCACCCCGGTGAGGTGCAGATGGGCGGCTCTTCCAACGCTTCTGTCTGGCACATCGCAGGCGGCTACCTGATGAGCGCCACCGGCATCGACATCCAGATGATCACCTATCAGGAGGGCGCTGCTACCGCCGTCCAGAATGCAGCCGGCGGCTTCATTCAGGGCGTTACCGTCTCTCTGGCCGAGGCCCGCAGCTTCATCGAGTCCGGCGACCTGATCTGCCTCGGCGTCATGGACGAAGAGCGCAACCCCGTCTTCCCCGACGTGCCCACCTGCAAGGAGCAGGGCTATGACATCACCTACTACACCCAGCGCGGCATGGCCGCTCCTCTGGGCGTGGACGATGCCATCATGACCCGTCTGGAAGAGGCTTGCGCCGCAGCTATCGAGGATCCCGATTTCGTGACCTTCATGAACAACAACGGTCAGGCTATCTCCTATCTGGATGCACAGGGCTATGCGGACTACCTGAAGCAGGCTGCTACCGACGTCGCAGCTGCTATGGACGCTGTCGGCCTCTGATTTGTCTCTCTGCGTATTTGCTGGGGCAGGCAGTTCGTGCCTGCCCCTTTTTTGAAAATAGAGAGAGGAGGAATCCCTTTTGAACAAAAACAAAATGAAAACGATGGCCTTTTCCAATCTGATCGGCTCCATCATTTTCCTCGCCATCGGCATCTGGGCATGGTTCCAGACCGGCAACTTCCCTGAGGTGGCCAACACCTATGTGCAGGCGTCCACCTTCCCCCGCGTCATGATCGTGGGCGTGGTCATCTTCTCCGTCATCCTGCTCCTCCAGTCCATCTTTAAGCTGATGGGCACCATGAAGGAGGGCGACCCCGCCGCCGTTGAGGTGGGCACCCTGAACCCCCTGAAGGACAAGGGGCTGGCCGCAGCCTACTTCGTCATCCTCCTCTGCGTGCTGTTTGCCGCCCTCTTCAAGAGCTGCGGCTACATCCTGTGCGCAATGGTGCTGTCGATGATCATCATGTTCCTCATCGGCAAGCGCAACTGGGTGCAGATGATCCTTGCGAGCATTCTGGTGCCGCTGCTGATGTGGCTGGTGTTCTACAAGGTGCTTACCGTCAATATTCCGCTGGGTCCGCTGAACTTCCTGCGCACCCTCGTGGACATGATTTAAGGAGGGAGCACAGTTATGGATTTTAGTCTGCTTCTTTCCAGCTACGCGGCTGTCTGGTCCAACCCCGAGGTCCTTCTGATGACCTTCATCGGTGCGCTGGGCGGCGTTCTGCTGGGCGCGATCCCGGGCATGACCGCCACCATGGGCGTGGCGCTGCTCATCCCCTTCTCCTTCGGCATGGATCTCATCCCGTCCATCGGCCTGCTGCTGGGCATCTACTGCGGCGGTATGTACGGCGGCTCCATCTCCGCCATCCTCATCCACGCCCCCGGCACGCCCGCCGCAGCCGCCACCCTGCTGGACGGCTACCCCATGTGCAAGAAGGGTCAGGCCGGCAGGGCCCTGTCCGTCGCCATGTTCTCGTCCTTCTGCGGCGGCGTCATCGGCGCACTGGTCATGACCTTCCTGTCTCCGCTGGTCGCTGACATGGCCATGAACTTCGGCCCCGGCGAGATGTTCATGCTGGCCGTCTTCGGTCTGTCGGTCATCGTCGCAATTTCCGGCAAGTCTGTGGCCAAGGGCCTCATCAGCGCCTTCTTCGGTATGCTGCTGTGCACCGTCGGCCTCGACCCCACCAACGGCATCCCCCGCTTCATCACCACCAAGCAGACCGGCCTGCTGGACGGCTTCCAGTTCATCCCTACCCTGATCGGTCTGTTCGCAGTCTCTGAGGTCATCGCTGGCGTGGAGCGCATCATCCGCGGCGAGGAGCAGGAGCAGAGATCCAACGAGAAGATCACCAACGTCCTGCCGGACTGGAAGACCATCAAGAAGATCTGGCCCAACATCCTCTCCGGCGGCCTCATCGGCACCTTCATCGGCGCCATCCCCGGTGCAGGCGGTGACATCGCCGTCTTCGTCTCCTATGGCGCCAGCAAGTCCGCCAGCAAGCACCCCGAGCTGTACGGCACCGGCATCCCCAACGGCGTTGCGGCGACCGAGTCCGCCAACAACGGCTGCTCCGGCGGCGCAATGATCCCCCTGCTGTCTCTGGGCGTCCCCGGCGACTCCGTCACGGCCATCCTGCTGGGTGCCTTCATCATGAAGGGCATCACCCCCGGCCCCATGATGTATGTCACCGAGCTGCCCACCGTCTACCGCGTCTTCGCAGCTCTGATGCTGGCAAACCTCTGTATGCTGGTGGTGGGCTGCCTCGGCGTCCGCTTCTTTGCAAAGATCGTCTCTGTCGAGAAGAAGATGCTCTACCCCATCATCCTCGTCATCTCCCTGCTGGGCGCTTTCTCCATCAACAAGAATGCCTTTGACGTGGGCGTCTGTGTCGCCTTCGGCATCATCGGCTGGCTGATGAACAAGTACGAGTTCCCCCTTTCTCCCATCCTGCTGGCCCTTATTCTGGGACCCATGTGCGAGAAGAACTTCGTGCGCTACATGAACATCCAGCGCGGAAATTTCTTCGCCATCACCACCTCTCCCATCGCTATGGTCTTTGCAAGCGTAGCCATCCTCGTTATCATCTACTCGGTCTATAACCAGAGCAAGATCAACAAGCGCACCGCTGCAAACGCTGCACAGGAGAAGGCATAAGCTCAACATCCTGACAAGCTCTGTCTGTTACATTCCCATGAAGCTGCGGCTGTCCCGTTCCGTCGGGGCGGCCGCACTTCGCTTTGGGCAGCAAAAACGGAGGTCTGTTTATGTGGTTTGTATTTGCACTGTGCTCGGCCCTGTTTGCGGCCCTTACCTCGATCCTGGCCAAGGTGGGCATCGAGGGGGTCAACTCCACTCTGGCCACCGCCATCCGCACTGTGGTGGTGCTGGCCATGAGCTGGGGCATGGTGTTCCTCACCCGGGCCCAGGGGGGCATGGGGGAGATCAGCCGCCGGAGTTGGCTCTTCCTCATCCTATCGGGGCTGGCCACCGGGGCGTCCTGGATGTGCTACTACCGGGCCCTGCAGCTTGGCCGGGCCTCTCAGGTGGTGCCCATCGACAAGCTCAGCGTGGTGATCACCCTGGTGCTGGCCTTTGTGTTCCTCCACGAGCCCTTTACCGCCAAAAGTATGGTGGGCTGCGCCCTCATCGCCGCCGGCACCCTGTTTATGGTGCTGTAAGAGGGTAAGCTCCCTGCAAACAACAAGGCCCTCCCGGTTTTGCCCGGGAGGGCCTTTTCGTTTTGCTGTACGCTTACTTTTCGGCGGGCGTCTCCGGAGCAGCGGGCGCTTCCGAATGGTGGCACTTGGCCAGCATATCCAGCTCCGGCATCAGCTCGGTGCTGATGACCGACAGCATCTGCTCCATCTTGTCGCAGTCCTCTGCGGGGAACCGCTGACGCACTCGCTCGATGACGGTGTGCAGGTAGGAGTAGCTGATGCTGTAGTAATCGATGTATTTCTGGGTGGGGCGCAGATAGTACTCGCGGCGGTCGGTGGTGGACTGGATCTTCTCCACATAGCCCTTTTTCACGAGGCTGCCGATCTTGTAGGCCGCGTTGGGAGTGGAAATGCGCATCATGCGGGAGAACTCCGCAATGGTCGGCTCGCCCATCGCCATGATGCCCTCCATGCAGAAGGACTCCACCGTGGTCAGCGTGGCCTCGCGGGTGGCAAAGCGCTGAAATACATTTTGATAAAAGTGCAGCTTGAATTTGGTATAAACGTCCTGAAAGACTTCTTCCAGCATGGATTCTCCTTCCATGAGCCTAATAGCTCAAAAAATTTACTCTTTTTACAGTATACCATGATTCTGGCCGGAGGGGAAGAGAAAAATCCACGATTTTGGTGGAAATTTTAGGCTTTTCCGGACTTTTTCTTCCCGGGATGGCCCATCCGTGCCCTGACGATGCTCAGGACTACAAGCTCGATGACGACGGCACAGGCCAGCAGCACGAAGGAGGTCAGGACGTTGGCAGCCTCGCCGAGGACGGCCTGCGCTGCGCCGCAGAGCAGGTAGCAGCCCGCCGAGATGGCGGCGGCGGTCATGGCGTAGGGCAGCTGAGTGGAGACATGGTTGACATGGCTGCAGTGGGCACCGGCGGAAGCCATGATGGTGGTGTCGGAGATGGGCGAGCAGTGGTCGCCGCAGACCGCGCCGGACAGGCAGGCGGCGATGGAGACCACCAGCATCTCACCCTCCGGGAATGCATGGCAGACAATGGGCACGAGGATGGAGAAGGTACCCCACGAAGTGCCGGTGGCGAAGGCGAGGAAGACGGCCACGAGGAAGATGATGATGGGCAGCAGGTACTGCAGCGCCGCAGCGGAGCCGCTGAGCAGGCTGGCGACGTAGTATTTTGCGCCCAGCAGGCCGGTCATGCCGGAAAGGGTCCACGCCAGCGTCAGGATGAGCATGGGGCTGACCATCGCCTTGAAGCCCTCGGGGATGCAGGCGGCGAAGTCCTGAAAGGTCATGACGCCCCGCACCCGGTAGAAGACGAAGGTGAACATCAGGGCGATGGAGCTGCCCATCACGAGGCCCACAGAGGCGCTGCAATTTGCGAAGGCGGTGATGAAGTCCACGCCCTCGAAAAAGCCGCCGGTGTACACCATGCCGAAGATGCAGGCCGCGATGAGCACCAGCACCGGCGCGATGAGGTCTACCACATGGCCGCGGGCGTCGGAGCCGTCGTCCACATCGTCGCCGTAGGGGCGGTCGTCGGTGGTGAAGAGGTCGCCCAGCAGGGCGTTGTCCTCGTGCTTCTTCATGGGGCCGTAGTCGAAGCCGCTGAAGATGAGGAAGAGGCTCATCACCATCGTGAGGATGGCGTAGTAGTTATAGGGAATGGTGCGCAGGAACATGGTGAAGCCGTTGATGCCCGAGCCTTCCGGCACCGAGGAGGTGACGGCGGCAGCCCAGCTGGACACCGGCGCGATGATGCAGATGGGGGCGGCGGTGGCGTCGATGAGGTAGGCCAGCTTTGCGCGAGAGACCTTCTGCCGGTCCGTGACCGGGCGCATGACGGAGCCGACGGTCAGGCAGTTGAAGTAGTCGTCCACAAAGATGAGGATGCCCAGCAGCAGGGTGGCGAACTGTGCGCCTGCCCGGGTGTGGATGTGGGTGGAGGCCCAGCGGCCGAACGCGGCGCTGCCGCCGGCCTTGTTCATCAGGGCCACAAGGATGCCCAGCATCACCAGAAAGACGAGGATGCCCACATTGCTGGCATCGGACAGCTTGGAGATCATGCCGCCGTCCTCGTTGAAGAAGAGGGTGGTCAGCGCAAGCTCAAGGTTGCCGTTGGCGTAGAGCAGCGCACCGGTGGCGATGCCCACCAGCAGCGAGGTGTAGACCTCCTTGGTGTTCAGGGCCAGAACGATGGCCACCACAGGGGGCAGCAGGGAAAGCGCAGAGCTGTATACTGCGCAGGTGTAGGTGGAGGGGTCGGCGATCTTGCCGGGCGTTGCTGCGGTGCACCACAGCAGCAGGGCAAACACCAGAAGAGCACCCACCCACGAAAGATTGGTTTTTTTCATGATAAGCTCCTCACTTGATTTTTTTGCGGTCTGCCGGGCAGACTATCCCCAAGAACGGGGACGGAAGGGGGTGTTGGCTGCGCCGGACTATAAAGCGATGTATCTGGAACTGTTCCGCGCCAGCGAGCAGGCAGCCCGGCTCCTGCAGGAAGCACAGGCCCGGGCCGAGCAGCAGCTTCTGGCTGCCGACCCGCCGCCCATCGAGCTTGCCGGGCGCGGAGAGCAAAAAGATTAACCTTTCTTGCTCTCGGCTTTGGCGGCAAATTTGGCGTCGTTGACCACGAAGCGCTCGTGGACGCCGCCGCCCACGGGGCCTTTCTCGTCGTACAGGGACACCTTGAACACCAGCTTGCGGCCCTCCACAGCGGTCAGCTCGCTCTCGCAGGTCACGGTCATGCCCACAGGGGTGGGGGCGCTGTGCTCCAGCTCCAGCCGGGTGCCCACGGTGCCGCAGCCCTCGTCCAGCGCGGCGGCAACGCTCATCCAGCAGGTTTTTTCGGCCAGTGCCACCAGCGCGGGGGTGGCAAACACGTCCAGCGTGCCGCTGCCCATGGTCTTTGCGGTGTTCTCGGAAGTAACGGCGACACTCTGCTCGCCGCGGATTCCAGCTTCCAACATAAAAATACGTCCTTTCCAGATGCCCGAAGGCGAAAATTTAGAAATACATTGTTAGAATACCACACTTTTGGCACAGATGCACCTGTTTGGGCGTTTTTTTCTGCAAATCTCCCTCCGTTTGGGTGTTTTTTGCGGCTTTTTTCGATGATTTTGAGAGGAGCGCAGAAATCTTTGCAAAACCCCTTGACAGAAGCTCTTCTGCATGATAACATGAACACATGAACAGACGTTCATGTAAAACACGGCAAAAGGAGAACGGACATGATCGGATTGGAGCAGATGACCCCGGCGGGGCAGGAAAACACGGAACCGGTGGTGATGCCGGATGACGAGGTGCTGTATGAGCTGGCCGACCTGTTCCGGGTGTTCGGCGACTCCACCCGCATCAAGATCTTATATGCGCTGCATGACAATGAGCTCTGCGTGCAGGATATTGCCAATGCGGTGCAGCTGAGCCAGTCGGCAGTGAGCCACCAGCTCCGGGTGCTCAAGGATACCAAGCTGGTGCGCTTCCGCCGGGATGGCAAAACCGTTTACTATGCACTGGATGATGACCATGTGAGAAGCATCCTGTCGATGGGCATGGACCACATTGAGGAGTAAACGGAAAACGCAGTACAAAGCCTCCGGGCGCACAAGGCGCGCCTGAGAGGCCCACATAAAATAAAGAGAGGTACCTATGATGAAGAAGACCTACAAGATCGAAGTTGACTGCGCAAACTGCGCCCAGAAGATGGAGGATGCCGCCAACACCGTTGCAGGCGTGGCACAGGCTACCGTCAGCTTTATGACCCAGAAGATGAAGGTCGAGTTTGCCGAGGGTGCAGAGCCCCACGATACCATGGTGAATGTTCTGGCTGCCTGCAAAAAGGTCGAGGACGACTGCGAGATCTTCGATATCTGAGGAAACAGGGGTTTGTAACTCCGGTGCGGCTCCCCTGCGGGGGAGCTTTTTGTAGCACACTTTTCGGGCAGAACGGCCCAAAAGCCGGTGCGGAAAACTGTGGAAAAGAAAACGGGTTTTCAACAGTTTCCACCGGGTTTTCAACAGCCTCTGCGAAAAAGTGCAAAAAGAAACGCGAAAAAGCAGGTTTTCTCCGGGAAAAGTCCGTGGAAAACTCAGGGGAAAACGTGGAAAAGTCTACCCCGTGGGGAAAACCTGTTGAATCCACCCCGCCCGCCGCGGCGCATTGCGGCCCAGAACCCAGAAAAAAGGAGAGTACAGATATGAATAAAAAGCAGAAGAAGAACCTGTACCGGATCATTGCTGCTCTGGTGCTGGTGCTCATCCTCAAATTGCTGCCCCAGTTCCCCACGCCGGTGGAGCTGCTGCTCTACTGCATCCCCTATCTGGTGGTCGGCTGGGATGTGCTCCGCAAGGCACTGCTGGGCATCAAGAACCGCCAGCCCTTTGACGAGTGCTTCCTGATGGCCGTTGCCACCGTGGGCGCGTTTGCGCTGGGCGATTATGTGGAGGGCTGCGCCGTTATCATCTTCTACCAGATCGGCGAGCTGTTCCAGAGCGTGGCCGTGGGCAAGAGCCGCCAGAGCATTTCCAGCCTGATGGATATCCGCCCCGATTACGCCAGTTCTTTCATCTGCTTTCCCCGCCATCCTGTTATATGCGCAGGAGCTATTACCCAGTAAACTGGGACTGATTTCCGGATTATTTTTCGGATTTGCTTTCGGAGTGGCAGGTATTGCTTCGGCTGTATTGGGAAATATGGCGGATAAGTTCGGCATCGAAGCTGTTTATAATGTCTGCGCTTATATGCCGTTACTCGGATTGGTTACCTGGTTTTTGCCTGATCTGAAGAAAAACCGTAAGCAAATACCTGATTAGTATGAAGAAACTTATAAAATCATCCAAATGGGCAAGACGGATCAAATGGTCTATCCTGACCGGCACAATCCTCATCTTTGCAGTAATAGTTTGCGCTAATTACGCAGTACGCCATACAGCAAAAGCGTTTATATATCAGAATATCGATTCTATTCCCCAGAATAAAGCAGGTCTTCTGCTTGGAACCTCAAAACTATTACGTTCCGGACTTCCCAACCAATACTTCCAGAATAGAATACAGGCAACGAGATCGGAAGAGCACACGTCTGAA
>OILE01000423.1_pt1 | contig 8998 bp, 4 predicted proteins | sample 1584481 | NCBI WGS metagenome assembly OILE01 (sample SAMN02674606, study PRJEB24791) | human gut metagenome, SKBSTL068 | isolation source: stool | host: Homo sapiens | place: USA | reverse complement strand
CTTGGGACAATGCCCGGCTGATAGAAACCTTGCTGTCTGCCTGCCGCAATTCCTCCAAGAACAAGAAGAGAGCGGAAATCCCTAAAACCGTATCTTCTATGTATTGGGGAGAAAGCAATGCCATGAAGCAACTGCGGACGCTGATAGAGAAAGTGGCGCAAACGGATGCCAATATTCTGATTACAGGAGAGAACGGCACAGGAAAAGAAATGCTGGCGCGGGAAATACACGCCTTGTCCAACCGATACCGGCGGGATATGATAACAGTGGACATGGGTGCCATCACCGAATCCCTGTTCGAAAGCGAACTGTTCGGCCATAAAAAAGGCTCGTTTACCGATGCCCATACCGACCGTGCAGGTAAATTTGAAGCCGCCCATGAAGGGACTTTGTTTCTGGACGAAATAGGCAACCTGCCCTATCACCTGCAATCCAAACTACTCACCGCCATTCAGAGCCGGAGCGTGGTGCGAGTAGGAAGCAACGAACCGATACCTGTCAACATACGTTTGATTTGCGCCACCAATTGTGATTTGGAAGAGATGGTGGCCAAAGGCAAATTCCGCGAAGATTTGCTTTACCGCATCAATACCATCCACATCGAGATTCCCCCTCTGCGGGAACGCAAAGAAGATATTATCCCTTTGGCCGAACGCTTTATAGACCGGTTCTGCAAACAATATGACAAAGGAAATATCCTTCTTTCTACCGGTGCGCAAGAAAAGTTACGGACATATCCGTGGTATGGAAACATACGCGAACTGGAACATGCCGTAGAGAAAGCGGTCATTATCAATGAAGATGGTATATTGAGTGAGGAACATTTTCATTTTCCCCGAAAAATAGCGGCTCCTGCAACAGAAACAAGTGTCTCTACACTGGAAGAGATGGAATTGCAAATGATTCAGAAAGCGATAGAGAAATGCAACGGAAACCTCTCGGCTGTAGCGGCACAGTTGGGAATTACCCGGCAGACGCTTTATAATAAGATGAAAAAATTCGGATTATGACCTATTATCTCATCTCATTCTTCACGATGGTTCAGGATGACAAAACAAATAACAATAATCTATTTTTAAACAGGAACTAAAGGAACATTCAAACGAAATAATAAATAATTAAGCTGTGAAACAATTCTTCTTCCGCCTATTTACCGTACTGGTTCTAGCCATTGCCTGCACCTTACTAATCCAGCAGCGCAACTGGTTGTGGCTATGCGTAATCGTACCTTCATTCCTCGTTTCCATAGGCTGGTTTTACCGCCTGTACACTTTTAATACCCGGAAGATAGCCTTTCTGCTCGACGCCATCGAAAACGACGACCCCGCTGTTCGTTTTTATGAACATGCCTCCCCTGGCGATTCTTCCATGGTCAATGTCATGCTGAACCGTATCGCACGTATTTTGTACAATGTAAAACAGGAAACGGCACAACGCGAGAAGTATTATGAGCTCATCATGGACTTTGTAGAAACCGGCATAGTGGTACTGAACAGCAAAGGCTCCGTTTATCAAAAGAACAAAGAGGCCATGAATCTGTTGGGGCTGGATGTTCTGACTCATGTCAAACAACTCTCCCGCATCTCGGACGAACTGATGACTGCTTTGGAAAAAGCAGTTCCGGGTGACAAGCTGCAAATTCAGTTCAACACGGAACGGGGAACGGTACATCTTGCCTTACGGGTGTCCGGCATCCGTATCAAAGACGAGGAACTCCGCATTATTGCCTTGAGTGATATCAATCGGGAATTGGATGAACGGGAAATAGATTCATGGATACGCCTTACCCGCGTGCTGACACACGAAATTATGAACTCCCTGACCCCGGTGACTTCCCTCAGCGAAACACTGCTGGCTCTTCCCGGAGCAGAAAATGAAGAAATGAAACAAGGGCTGGAAACGATTCACTCTACAGGTAAAGGATTGATAAATTTTGTCATGTCTTATCGCAAACTGACACGACTGCCATCACCTGAGCCATCGCTGTTCTATGTCCGTCCTTTCCTGGAACGGATGATCCGACTGGCACAGCACCAGCATCCATGCCCCAACATCACCCTTTCCATCCTCGAAGCCCGGGAAGACCTGATAGTCTTTGCCGACGAGAACCTGATAGCCCAAGTGGTTACGAATCTGCTGAAAAATGCGATTCAAGCCATAGGTAATGCTCCCGACGGAAAGATCACCTTGAAAGCTTATTGTGATCCGCAAGAAAGTATCCGTATAGAGATAGCCAACAACGGTCCCGCCATTCCTCCCGATGCAGCCGGACAAATTTTTGTACCTTTCTTCACGACCAAAGAGGAAGGAAGCGGCATCGGACTGAGCCTGAGCAAACAAATCATGAGACTGAGCGGTGGCACACTGACCCTGCTGCCTTACAAGGAAAAGGGACAGGCCACTGTTTTTGTGCTGGTTTTTAATTAAAAATAAAAATGTACTAATGTGTCAGCCAATTACCATCCGGTACACAGCGCAGCCATTAGCAAATTAGCAAATTATTTAAAATGAAACATTCTCCTGAATTATTAGTTTATAAAGCCTCTGCCGGTTCGGGAAAAACATTCACACTGGCCGTGGAATATATAAAGCTGCTGATACAGAACCCACGGGCATACCGTAATATACTGGCTGTGACTTTTACCAACAAGGCCACTACCGAAATGAAAGAGCGGATTCTGAGCCAGCTATACGGAATATGGATAAAGGATAAGGATTCTGATCCCTATTTACAGAAAATCACAGAAGAACTGGAAATGCCCCAAGAAGACATAAGGACAGCCGCCGGTACGGCACTGCACTACATGATACACGATTACAGCCGCTTCCGGGTGGAAACCATTGACTCATTCTTCCAGTCGGTGATGCGCAATTTGGCACGGGAGCTGGAATTGGGTGCCAATCTGAATATCGAACTGAACAATATGGAGGTACTGAGTGATGCCGTGGACTCCATGATAGAAAAGCTGGACCGACAATCTCCCGTACTCTATTGGCTGTTGGAATACATAGAAGAAAGAATAGCCGATGACAAGAGGTGGAATGTTTCCGGTGAGATAAAGAATTTCGGACGAAATATCTTCGATGAAGGATATATAGAAAAAGGAAACGGACTACGGGAAAAATTACGGGACAAAGACTGTATCAAGAATTACCGCGAAACGCTGCAAGCCATTTTGGAAGAGGTGCAGGAACAAATGAAAGGATTTGCCGACCAATTCTTCGGAATATTGGATACAAACGGGGTGAAAGTAGAAGATTTGAAAAACGGCTCCCGAGGTATAGCCAGCTATTTTAATAAATTACAATCGGGTAAACTGGATGACAGTGTCCGCAATGTAACAGTGGAAAAATGTCTGGACTGCCCCGACGAATGGGTGAAAAAAACCTCCCCCATACGCAACGCTATCCTAGGTCTGGCAGAAAAAGAACTGATTCCTCTGCTGAATGAATCGGAAAAATACAGAAGCCGGAACAATATGCTGGCCAATTCCTGCCAACTCTCCCTGCGCCACGTAAACAATATCCGTCTGCTGGCCAATATAGACGAAGAGGTACGCGAATTGAACCATGAAAACAACCGCTTCCTGCTGTCGGATACCAACGCGTTGCTTCATAACCTGGTAAAAGAAGGAGATTCCTCGTTTGTATTCGAAAAGATAGGAACAACCATACGCAACGTAATGATCGATGAATTTCAGGATACTTCGCGTATGCAATGGGATAATTTCCGTCTGTTGCTGCTCGAAGGTTTGTCTCAGGGAGCAGACAGCTTGATTGTAGGAGACGTGAAACAATCCATCTACCGCTGGAGAAACGGTGACTGGGGCATACTGAACGGATTGAAAACAAACATCGAAGCCTTTCCCGTCAAAGTAAAGACACTGACCACCAATCGCCGGAGTGCCGCAAACATCATTCACTTCAACAACGAAGTGTTTACAGCCGCCTGCGAGGTGTTGAACAACATTTACAAGGAAGAACAAAAAAAGGAATGCAAGGAACTGAAGGAAGCCTACAACGACGTGTGTCAGGAAACATACAAAGATCCCGGAAAAGGGTATGTCAAAGTGGAATTTCTATCGGATACGGAAGACATGACCTATATGGAAAACACCCTGCACCACCTAGGAGAAGAAGTGGAGCTGCTTGTGGCGCAGGGCGTGCAACTGAAAGATATTGCCATCCTGGTGCGCAAGAACAGAAGCATTCCTTTAATAGCCGATTACTTCGACAAGAACACCTCTTACAAAATCGTATCCGATGAGGCATTCCGACTGGATGCCTCACTGGCGGTATGTATGATAATGGATGGCCTGCGCTACTTGTCACAACCCGAAAACCGGATTGCCAAGGCACAACTGGCTGCTGCTTATCAGAATGAAGTATTACATAAAGGAATAGACCTCAACACTCTATTGCTGAACGAGATAGATGATTATCTGCCATTCGATTTCATAAAAGAAGCGGAGCAACTTCGCCTCATGCCACTGTATGAGCTGATGGAAAAACTTTTCAATCTGTTCCAGATGTCCTGCATCGAACAACAGGATGCCTATCTGTGCGCCTTCTTTGATGCCGTGACGGAATATCTGCAAAGCAATTCTTCCGAATTATCCGCTTTTATCACCTACTGGGAAGAAAAACTAGGCAGCAAGACCATCCCTTCCGGCGAGGTGGAAGGAATTCGCATTCTCTCCATCCACAAGTCCAAAGGATTGGAATACCATACCGTACTGCTACCTTTCTGCGACTGGAAAATGGAGAATGAGACTTACAATCATCTGGTATGGTGTGCTCCCCGGCAAGCTCCGTTTAGCGATCTTGACATTGTTCCCATCAACTATTCCACAGCCATGCAACAATCCATTTATCGGGAAGAGTTCCTGAATGAACGCTTGCAATTATGGGTGGATAATCTGAACCTGCTTTATGTGGCATTTACCCGTGCCAAAAAGAACTTGATTATATATGGAAAGGCGGAACAGAAAGGAACGGTATCCGAATTGTTGGGAAGTGCCTTATCCGACATGACCGGAAAGAGCTATGCCACCGGAGAAGAAATATACGAACTGGGAACGCTCTATCTCTCATCTCACGAAGAGGAAAAACAAGTGTCCGGCAACAAGCTGCTGACTGTAGCCCGACGTTTGCCTATCCATCTGGAAACGCTGGAAACCAACATCGAATTCAAACAGTCCAACCGTTCTGCCGAATTTATCCGGGGAGAAGAGGAGACGGAAGACAAATACATCCGGCAAGGACAGTTGTTGCATAATCTGTTCTCCGTAATCCGTACCACGGACGATGTGCCTCCCGCCATAGAACGCCTGCGTTTCGAAGGAATCATAGAGTCGGCACAACAGGAGGAACAGATACGAAAACTCACCGAATGGGCTTTGAAGCATCCGCTGGTCAAAGAATGGTATTCGGGCCGCTGGGAACTATACAATGAGTGTGCCATTATTTATCGGGAAAAAGGAGTGCTGCAAACCCGCCGTCCGGACCGCGTGATGATGAAAGACGGAGAGGTGATTGTGGTGGACTTTAAATTCGGTAAAAAGCGGAAAGCTTACAACAAGCAGGTGAAAGAATATATGGATTTATTATCGGATATGGGATATGAGCATATCCGTGGCTATTTATGGTATGTATTTAACAACGAACTGGAGGAAATAGAATAATGGAAAGCTTTTTGAAACTGGTAGCAGCCGATTTATATAAACATACGAAAGGAAACCTGGCACATACAGCCGTGGTTTTTCCTAACAAACGTGCCGGACTTTTCTTTAATGAGTATCTCGCCCAAGAGTCGGATTCACCTATTTGGTCGCCCGCATACGTCAGCATCAGCGAATTGTTCCGTAGCCTTTCTCCGTGGGAAGTGGGTGATCCGGTAAAACTGGTATGCGAACTTTATAAGATATTCCGACGGGAAACTCAAAGTACGGAAACACTGGATGATTTCTATTTTTGGGGAGAAATGCTGATCAGTGATTTTGACGATGCCGACAAAAATAAAGTGGATACCGACAAACTGTTTTCCAATTTACAGGATCTGCGCAACATAATGGACGACTACACCTTCATTGACGATGAGCAGGAAGAAGCTATCCGGCAGTTCTTCCAGAACTTCTCCATCGAACGGAGAACAGCGCTGAAAGAACGGTTTATCTCTTTATGGGACGTATTGGGAAACATCTACAAAGGGTTCCGTGAATCCTTAGCTTCTCAAAACATTGCCTACGAAGGAATGATGTACCGCCACGTCATAGAGCATCTGGATGTGGACAAACTTCCATACGAGAAATATGTTTTTGTAGGATTTAATGTACTGAACAAAGTAGAACATACGTTGTTCACCCAATTGAAAGATGCCGGGAAAGCTGTTTTTTATTGGGATTACGACGAATTTTATATGAAGGAAAACAGACAAGCCGTCACCCATGAAGCCGGAGAGTTTATCCGCCGGAACTTACGCGACTTTCCTTCTCCTTTGTCCGGTGAGTTATTCAAAAATCTCTCGAAACCTAAAGAGGTACACTACATCGCATCTTCTACTGAAAATGCACAAGCCCGTTACCTGCCTCAATGGATACGAAACAATCTGACTACACCGGAAAAGGAAACCGCAGTCGTATTGTGTAACGAAGCATTGCTTCAGCCGGTCCTCCATTCATTGCCGGCAGAAATAAAACATGTCAATATCACCATGGGATTTCCGTTATCGCAAACTCCTGTATATAGTTTCCTCATCGCCTTACTGGAGTTGCATACCCACGGATTTAATTTCAAAAGCGGCCGCTACACGTTTCAATCGGTTGTTACACTGTTAAAACACCCCTATACCCGGCAACTCACCGGTCAAGCCGAATTGTTGGAAAAAGAACTGACCCGGAACAACCGTTTCTATCCGTTACCCGGCGAATTGGGTAAAGATGAATTCCTTACCCGGCTTTTCACTCCGCTTTCCGGAAACCTGAATCTGTGCATACGCCTGTCCGAAACTTTGCAGCAAGTGGCAGGCATTTACCAGGCAAACACTTCCGGTACCGAAGACACAGATGCATTCAACCAACTTTACCGGGAGTCGCTTTTCAAAGCCTATACCACCATCAACCGGTTCCGCACACTGATAGAAGAAGATGAATTAACCGTACAGAGCGAAACATTCCGGCGATTGCTGGTCAAGGTCTTGTCAGCGACCAATATTCCATTTCATGGCGAACCGGCCATTGGTATGCAGGTCATGGGGGTATTGGAAACACGTAACCTGGATTTCCGCCACTTGGTATTACTATCGGTCAACGAAGGGCAGCTTCCCAAATCGGGAGGAGACTCTTCCTTTATTCCTTACAACCTGCGCAAAGCTTTCGGAATGACCACCATAGAGCATAAGATTGCCGTATATGCATACTATTTCTATCGTCTGCTGCAACGGGCAGAAAGGATTACCTTGATTTACAATACCAGTTCGGACGGACTGAACCGCGGCGAATGGAGCCGTTTCATGCTGCAATTCCTGATTGAATGGCCTCACCCCATCACACGTCAGTTTCTGGAGGCCGGACAGTCCCCCCAAGGCACCTCGCCTATCACTGTAGAAAAGACCCCGGATGTCATGCGCCGGATGCAAAGCCTGTTTGATGTCCGTGCCAATCCCAAAGCAAAATTTTCTCCATCAGCCTTGAATTATTACCTGGATTGTCCTTTAAAATTTTATTATAGGTATGTAGCCGGCCTCTCCGCCCCCGATGAAGTGAGTGCAGAAATAGATTCTGCCACATTCGGAAGTATTTTCCATTATGCAGCCGAACATATTTATAAAGACCTGACCACTCATGGCAAAGTCATTAATAAGGAAGCATTGGAAACGTTGCTACGCAATGAAGTGAAGCTGCAAGATTATGTGGATACAGCATTCAAGAAATTATTCTTTAATGTTCCGCAAAACGAGAAACCGGAATATAACGGCGTACAACTTATCAACTCTGCCGTTATTGCAAGATATTTAAAACGACTTTTACAGCAGATTTACGTTACTGCTCACTTCTTTTATAATAAATTTACTCCGGCTTCTTCGGCTGCTTTGGTTATGGATTCCGGCCACAGGGATACGTGGACTTCTCCGATATGAGCTTTGCGAAGGAAGAACATACAGATACGGGACTGGCCAATTCCACCGCCAATAGTGTATGGAAGTTCTTTATTCAGAATTGCTTTCTGGAAAGGAAGTTCTCTGCGGTCATCGCATCCGGCTTCTGTCAGCTGACGGTCGAGTGCTTCTTCGTCAACACGGATACCCATGGATGAAAGTTCCAGAGCAATGTCAAGAACCGGATAGTATACGAGGATATCTCCGTTCAGTTCCCAGTCATCGTAGTCCGGTGCACGTCCGTCATGACGTTCTCCGTTGGACAAAGTCTTACCAACCTGCATAAGGAATACAGCGCCTTTTTCTTTGACGATCTTGTATTCTCTTTCCTTTGGAGTCAGATCCGGATACATGTCTACCAGTTCCTGGGTGGAAACGAAGGCAATTTCTTTTGGCAGGATCTCTTCAATATAATCATACTGTACAGCCATAAGCGCTGCCTGCTCCATAGGATTTTCCTGTTTCTCATCTGCCTCTTCTGTATCTTCGTTGTCAGTCTGCTCTCCCTCATTCAGACCATCATCCTGCTGTGTATCTTCTGTACTTTTCTCTGTATCAGCATCCTGTTCATCAATTGTCTGCTGTTCTGTTTTTTTCTCAGTTTCCGCATTTTCAGCTCTGGAACTCAGAAATGGAATATCCTGTTCAAACGGAATGAGCCCACATCCGCTTACTCCTAACGAAATACTCAAAATAGCTGCTGTTACACATGCTATCCTTTTTCTCATATATTGTCCCCTTTCAGTTATGCACAGAGATCATACTCACCCCATAGTTGGAACCGGCACCGGTCTGGAAGGATCAAACACAGACTGTGCATCAAACAGATCTGAGAGAAGTTCC
>OILE01000421.1_pt1 | contig 9008 bp, 10 predicted proteins | sample 1584481 | NCBI WGS metagenome assembly OILE01 (sample SAMN02674606, study PRJEB24791) | human gut metagenome, SKBSTL068 | isolation source: stool | host: Homo sapiens | place: USA | reverse complement strand
CCGTGGGCGTTTCCGGCACCACCAACATGATCAAGATCCACATGGTGGGCAACTGTCTGGCTACCGGCGTGGGCGTTGGCCGCGAAAATGCCGATGTGACCAGCGCCACCGGAAAGGCCTGCGTCTGCCGCACTCTGGAAGAGGTGCGTGCAAAGTTCAAGCCCGGCATGGTTCTGGTGGTGCCCTCCACCAGCAACGAAATGCTGAGTTACGTGCGTGATGCCGCCGCTCTGGTGGTGGAAGAGCCGGGCCTGAACAGCCATGCCGCCATTGCCGGCAAGGCCCTGCTCAAGCCTACCGTTGTGGGTGCCGCCGGTGCTACCAGCCACATCCGTGACGGCCTGATGATCGCTGTAGACTGCGCTCACGGCAGCGTGCAGCGCCTGCAGGCATAAGCCAAAGGAGAAAACTCATGGAACGCATTGCAAGCTTCTGTGTTGACCATACCAAACTGGACCGCGGCATGTATCTGAGCCGTCAGGACGGCGATGTTCTCACCTGGGACATCCGCATGAAAAAGCCCAATCACGGCGATTACCTGTCCACCGGTGCCGCCCACACGCTGGAGCATCTGTTTGCCACCTATGCGCGCAACAGCGCCTTTCAGGACAGCGTGATCTACGTTGGCCCCATGGGCTGCCGCACCGGCTTCTATCTGCTCACCCGCGGCCTGACTCCCGCCGAGGCACTGGAGCTGACGGTGGAATCCTTCCGCTTCATGGCTGGCTTTGAGGGCGCTGTGCCCGGGGCCAGCGAAGTGGAGTGCGGCAACTACCGCGATATGGATCTGCCCGCCGCCAAGGCCGAAGCCGCTGCCATGCTGCCAGTGCTGGAAGCACTGACCGGCGACGAGCTGCATTACTAAGCTATCTTCACCCTTCAAATTCATCATCATAAAAAAGCGCTCTCCCACCGGGTTTCCGTTGGGAGAGCGCTTTCGTTTTAGTTGTTCTTGATCGCATCCAGTGCCTGCCGTGCAGCACGGATGTTTTCTTCACCCGTCTGCCATACCTCAAACTCTGAAAAGCCCGGCAGCCCCATGGGCACACCCTCGCGGCGGAAGGTCATGCGGCTTTGCAGCACCTGCTTGCCAGAAAGGTGGAACGCATGTGCCCCGGTCTGTGCGGCCAGTGCCGGGATGTTTTGTGCCGTGACACCGGCACCTACCAGAATTTCCACGCTGTCCCCTGCCCGCTCCACCAGTCGGCCGAGAAGCTCCGCTCCCTCTGGGGCACTCGCCGCCTGCCCGCTGGTGAGGATGGTACAAAGGCCCATGCTCCGGACCGTTTCCAGTGCCGCAAAGGGGTCGGCGCTGACATCAAAGGCACGGTGCAGGGTACACGCCACCGGACGGCCTGCCTTTTCCACTGCCCTGCGCGCCGCCGCATAAATGGGCCGCATGGCCTCCGCATCCAGCTGCCCTTCCGGAGTCAGCACACCGGTCACGATACCATCCGCCCCGGCCTCCACCAGCTCTGCGGCCAGCTGTTCCATCTGGGCAAGCTCGTAGCTGTCGTAACAGAAATCTCCGAACCGGGGCCGCAGCAGAGCACGCACCGGCAGACCGGTCTCCGCCTTGACCTGACGCACCAGCGCAAGGCTGGGCGTTGTACCGCCCACGATCAGGTCGGCACACAGTTCCAGCCTGCTGGCACCGCCGCGCTTTGCTGCCAGTGCACTGGCAGTGCTGTCCACACATACTTCCAGAACGGAATGCATTTCAATTCCTCCCTTTTTGCCGGGCTTTGAACCCGGCATTCTGGTTTATTCTACCACGTTTTTCCGTTTTATAAAACCCTGTGGCAGCAAAAAAGCTGCGGCCCGGGTCTTATCCCTGCCGCAGCCTTTGTTGTTTTTTTCAGATCAGACCCAGCGCCTTGAACTCCTTTGCAATGCCGTCCTCGTATACCGAGGGAGCAATGCGGTCGCACCGCTTTTTCAGGTTTTCGGAGCCATTGGCCATGCACACACTGATGCCGACAACATCGGTCATCTGCAGGTCATTATCGCTGTCACCAAAGCCGATGGTATCCGCCAGCGTGCAGCCCAGATGATCACAGATGGCCTTGATTCCGGTGCCCTTATCAAATTTGCGGTTGATGAGCTCACCATTCACAAAGCCATCGGTCAGGCTGTCCAGCTTGCTTTCGCAGAACACGAACTGATCCGCATAGAGCCGCTTTGCCTCGGCAAGGTCGCTTTCGTGGTCGGCAATGAATACGATCTTATACAGCGGTTCCCCTTTGTAATCGGAAAGCGGCAGGATGGACATGCCCTCTTCCATGGCTTTGCGCCAGCGCTCTGCTTCGCTGTTCAGCGGTGCATCGTTCTTTTTGTGGATAAATTTCCACCTCTCAGCCATCTTGCTTCCGCCAAAGGTGGCATCCCGGGCTTCCAGCGTGCACTCCACGCCATTGCGTTCCAGCGCCGCGCGCACGCCTTCAGCCTGCTGCGGCTCCATGGGGATATCCACCAGAGTCTTGCCATCGCACAGCACATAGCCGCCGGCGCTGCACACTGCGCCCGCAAAGCAGTCGTGCCGCAGCAGCGGTTCGGTCATGCGGTGGTTGCGGCCGGTGCACAAAAACAGTTTGTGTCCGTTTGCTCTGGCGCGATCCAGTGCAGCCAGAGTGCTTTCCGGGATGAGCATATCACCCGGCGGCAGCAGCGTGCCGTCAATATCCAGAAAAATCAGCTTACGACCCATACTTTTATCCTTTATCATCAAAGGGAGCCTCGCTCCACGATCTGATAGCCCAGCGTCACCTGACGCACAGGCCCGCTGCTCCCATTCTCTTCCAGCATCTGCAGCAGGATCCGGGCAGCCTCCTGCCCCACCTGCTTCTGGTAAAAGCGCACCGTTGCCAGCCCCGGTTCCATCATGCTGCCAGCCCAGCTGTCGCCAACGCCTGCAAGACCCACATCCTGCCCCACATGCCGTCCTGCTTCCCGCAGGGCACGCATGGCGCCAAAGGCCACCGTGTCAGTCACGCAGACCACACCGTCCAGATCCGGGCAGCGCACCAGCAGTTCCTGCATACAGCGCTGGCCCTCCTCCATGGTAAAGGCGTTGCAGCAGATGCGGGGCATCTGTTCGCCGTTCAGTCCGGCAGCGTTCAGCGCATCCTGCACGCCCTCACGGCGCTGCACGCCGGTGGCATCGTCCCTCTCTGTACCGCCAATATAAACGATCCTTCTGCGGCCATGGTCCAGCATCCGCTGGGCAAGTTCCCGGGCTGCAGTGCGGTCGTCGTTGTACACGCAGGCCACATCCTGAAAACGCTGGCCTGTTACCACCACCGGCACACGGCAGTTTTTCAGCGCCTGCGCCAGCTGAGGAGTATAATAGCTGCCCAGCAGGATGATGCCCGCCACGTGGTTGCGCTGCATGGCAGTCAGATAGCCCAATTCCCGCTGGGCGTCCAGCTCGGTGTTTCCCAGCAGCATCAGATAGCTCTTTGCATCCAGCTCACTGGCAATGCCTGCCGTGATCTGCCCCACCGACTGGGAGCTGATGCTGGGCACAATGACCCCCACCTGACGCACCTTGCCGGTGCGCAGGGTCTGCGCCGCAGTATCCGGGCTGTAGCCGGTCTTTTCCACTACCTCGTGGATGGCAGCCCTCTTCTGTTCGCTCAGGGGGCCTCCGTTCAGGTAGCGGCTGACCGCCGCACTGGATACACCCGCCATTTTTGCAATATCACTGATGGTCATTTGCAGTACTTCTCTCTTTTGGGATGCATTGTTATGTGTAAACGTTTTCATGCTTATTATAAACCGCTTTCACCCATCCCGCAAGATGCGCTTTTCCCGGTTTATTCCGAACGCATTTTTGTTTTTCTGGCAACTGTGTACAAAAGACGGCTTTTTTCTGAGAAGCAGGGCATTACAGGCGGTCAGGCTGCGCCCATGCTCCATGCACGCACGGCAAGCCCCAGCAGCAGGACCACCAGCAGAACGATGAACACGGTTTTATTGCCAGTTCTTCTCTGTTTCTTTTTGCGGCCTGCCGTGTTGCGGCTTTTGGCCGAGCTGCTGCGCGCTGTGGTGCTTCTGCTGCCGGAGGAACGGCTGCCGGCCGTTTTGCGGCTCTGGGTGCTGCGGTTCTGGCCCTGCTTTGTGCTCTGGCGGGCTGGCTCGTGCGCAGCCGTTTTTTCTTCCGGCGCACGGCTGGATGCGATCGGCTCCTTTGCGCCGCAGCGTGCCAGATAATTTTCTGCATCGCGGTAATAGCGGGCAAGTTCATTCTCGCGGAAAGCCGTGCCCACATAGCCGTCTTCCAAGCTCTCCACCGCCTCGTTGAACAGGATCGCCGCCTGAGCGGCATCGGTGTGATCGGTGGCGTGGGCGGCTTCGTTGCGGGCGGTGCGCACAGCATTGCAGGCGCGGCGGGCCGCACCCGGATTGCTGGTATTGCCCAGCAGGTCCAGCGGTTTGGCGGCATCCTTTTCCGGGTCCAGCAGAACCCGCATACAAATGGTGGTATCCAGCTGCTGCCAGCTGTTTTTGCCGGAAAGATCCGGCATACGGTCGTAGTAGTCCGGGCTTTCCTGCTGGCGCTGTGCAACGTGATCCAGCAATGCACCCAAGCTGTGCGCACCGGGTTTGTGCTCCCAGTGCCAGCGCAGCAGGCGGCGGCTGATCTCATCGCAGGCCGTCTTGATCTCAAACGCCGCTTGTAACGTCTCGTCTACCATATTGCCACTTCCTCGATTTGAAATATAACCTCTCAGGCCGCGCTTTGGCGCGTCCGGCTCCCCTGGCAGGGGAGCAAAGTGTAGGAGTTCGACAGGGGCAGAGAGGAGAAAAACATGAAAATTTGTGCAGCGACCGGCAACGCCGGTAAGCTCCGTGAACTGCGGCGCATTCTGGAAGCGCAGGGCCACGAGGTGGTCAGCCAGAAGGAGCTGGGCATCACCATTGAACCCGATGAGACCGGCACCACTTTTGAGGAAAACGCCCTCATCAAGGCCGAGACCATCTGCAAAGCCAGCGGCCTGCCCACCATCGCCGATGACTCGGGCCTCTGTGTGGATGCGCTGGAGGGTGCCCCTGGCGTGTACAGCGCCCGCTACTGCGGCCGCCACGGCGACGATGAGGCCAACAACGACAAGCTGCTGGAGAATATGCAGGATGTCCCAGCGGAACGGCGCGGCGCAAAATTTGTGGCCGCTGTCTGCTTCATCCTGCCCACCGGCCGGCACCTGACCTGCCGGGGCGAGTGCCCGGGCAAGGTGGCCTTTGCGCGCCTGGCGGGCGATTACGGCTTTGGCTACGATCCGCTGTTCATCCCCGATGAATGCGGCGTGGGCAAGGCGGAAAAGCGCCCCAATACCGAGGGACGCAGCTATGCCCAGCTTACCCCGGACGAAAAGGATGCCATCAGCCACCGCGGTGTGGCGCTGGCAAAACTGGAAAAAGAATTACCTGAATTTCTGAAATAAAAGGAGAAAAAATTATGTTGACGAGCAAACAGCGCGCCATTCTGCGCGGCAAGGCAAACACCATGGACCCCGTTTTCATCGTGGGCAAGGGTGAGATTGACGAGACCATAATCCAGGGCGTGAAGGACTGCCTGGATGCCCGGGAGCTGATCAAGCTCAAGGTGCTGGAGAGCAGCATGTACAACGCCCGTGAAGCTTCTGTCAAGCTGGCAGAGGCCACCGGTGCCGACTGCGTGCAGGTCATCGGCTCCAAATTCGTGCTCTATCTGCAGAAGAAGAAGGACAGCGCCTACGCTGACCTGCTGAAATGAGGCTCCTGCTGTACGGCGGCACCTTTGACCCGCCCCACAACGGCCACCTGAACAATCTGCGCGCCGCCGCTGCCCGGGTGCGCCCGGACAGGGTGGTGGTGATGCCTGCGGGGCTTTCCCCCTTCAAGCAGTCCACCGCCGCCCCCGGCAGCGCCCGGGTGGAAATGTGCGCATGCTTCCGTGCACTGGAAGCGGAGGGGGCTGTCCCGGCGCTGTGTGTCAGCGGCTGGGAGGTGGAGCAGGCCGCGCTGGGCAGGCGCAACTATACGGTGCTCACGCTGGAAATGCTGGCCCGGACTTACCCGGAGGCCGAGCTGTACATGGCCATGGGCAGCGATATGCTGCTGAGCTTTGACAGCTGGCACCGCTGGCAGGAGATCCTGCGGCTGGCCCGGCTGGTGGTCACGAGCCGGAATGTCGGCGACGCGCCGGAGCTTCACGCCAAGGCAAAGCAGATGGACCCCACCGGGGCACGCATCCTGTTTGCACAGGTCGAGGCTCTGCCCATGGCCAGCAGCAACCTGCGTGCCCGCCTTGCAGCAGGGGAAGCGTGTGAAAATGAACTGCCCGCCCTCGTGCGCCGGGTCATCCGGCGGGAGAGGCTTTACCGGGCAGACAGAGGGGAAAGCGGAAACCATGAATCTGAAACAGGCAAAGGAGCTTGTGCGCGGCCGGTTGAGTGACAAGCGTTACGAGCATACCCTGAACGTGAGAAAAATGGCCGTCAAGCTGGCAAAGCGGTATGGCGTGGATGAGGACAAGGCCGCGCTGGCCGCCCTGCTGCACGACTCGGCCAAGGAGATCAGCAAGGACGAGATGCGCGCTATCATGCGGGCCCACCCGGAACTGGCCGAGGGCGGGGAAGAGCGCCCCACCCCGGTGTGGCACGGCATCTGCGCCGCCATCCTGGCCCGCACCGAGTGGGGCGTGGAGGATGAGGCTGTGCTTTCGGCCATTGCCTGCCACACCGCGGGCAAGCCCGGCATGAGCAGGCTGGATAAGATCGTCTATCTGGCGGATATGTCCAGCAAGGAGCGGGACTGGCCCGGGGTGAACAAGCTGCGCAAGCTGGAACTGAAGGATCTGGATCTGGCCATGCTGGCAGCCCTCAGGCAGACGAACGACTTTGTGCTCTCGCAGGGGAAGCCCCTGGACCCCATGTCCAAGGCGGCCTACGATGAGATCAAAGCAGAGGTGGATGCCCGGGCTGCAAAGGCCGGGTGAGCCTGTTTTTCTGCACACACCCTGCTCCGGAAAAGAATACCGATTGCAGATTGTGGGTAAGAATGTTATACTATGGAACATGACGACAGTCTCTGTCGGAATAAAAAAGCTGGAGGAACCGAACGAATGAGTCAAGGTCCGCGTCATATCAATACAGACCGCTCGCTGAACCGTCCCACGGAGCAGCGCCCCACGGAGGCTTCCGCCCTGCATCAGGTGTCGCTGTCCGGGCAGCCGGATTTCTTCCAGAACGAACAGCCCGCACCCCAGCGGCCGGAACCGCCCCGCCAGAGCGCGGGCGGCGGACGCGGCGGCAACGGCGGCAGTCAGCCGCCCCGGCACGCGGCCCCCGCTGATGCCCCCCGCCGCCGCAAAAAGAAGAAAAAGACCCCCGTGTGGCTGCCGATGGCTGTGACGCTGGCGGTGCTGGCCGTGATCTCGGGCGTGGTGGTCTACGCCGTGAACATGGTGAACAAGGTGGAGGATAATCTGAAGCCCGAGGAGAACGCGACCTCGCTGGTGGAGGAGATCCAGACGCTGGAGGAGTATAAGGGCGATGTGGTGAACATCCTTGTCTGCGGCATCGACTATGAGGAGGGCCGCGCCTATTCCTCGGACGGCAGCAACGACGGCATGACGGATATGATCCTGTACTGCCAGTTCGATATCAAGGGCGGTGCCCTGCGGATGCTGCAGATCCCCCGCAACAGCCTTGTTGCGACCCAGAACCGCAAAATCACCCTTTCCAACGGCAAGACCTACTCGGCTACCAACTATCAGATCAACTCGGTGGCCCTCTCCAACGGCGGCGACATTGCCGCGCTGGCGGAGGTCATCTATGACCAGTACAAGCTGCCCATCGACTACTATGTGACCATTGATATGCAGGCACTGGTGGAAATGGTGGACAACTTCGGCGGCATCGAGGTGTATATCCCCCACGATATGTCCTTTGCGGGCAGTGTCCTGAAGCAGGGCTACCGCAACCTGGACGGCGCATCGGCAGAATTCTTTGTCCGCTGCCGCCACGGCGAGGGCTACGCCAACTCGGATATCGACCGCCTGAACATGCAGCGCTATTTCTATGCCGGCCTGTTCAAGCGGGTGCGCAGCATGGGCGTGACCGATGTCATTGCCCAGCTGCCCCTGATCTTCAACAACTATATCCACACGGATATGGATCTGACCACCATCGCCAAGATGCTGGTGTCCTTCACCCGCATCGACAGCGCCAACATCATGCTGGCGCAGACCCCTGTTTTCATGGGCGTGCCCAATGTGGGCGCGACCGAGAGCTTTGACGGCTACTCCTGTGTGGTGCCGGACGCCGGTTCCATCGCAGAGCTGCTCAACACCTATTTCCGCAATTATACCGGCCCGGTGAGTGCCGACGAGCTGAACCTCGTGACGGACAGCTGGCCCCACGGCACCGCCTCCACCAGCGCCAACGTCCAGTTCGTGGGCCAGCTGGATAAGGAGTCGGACGACGCCATCCTCAGCGGCGACACCGATGTGGCAGGCGCGACCACCACCGACGGTCAGCCGGTCGGACAATGATAAGGAGAAACATCTATGGATAAGAACATCGACAGCAAGACTCTTGCCATTGAGATTGCAAAGATCCTCGACAAGAAGAAGGCGCAGGACGTGCGGGTGCTCAAGGTGGACAGCCTGACTGTCCTCACCGACTACTTCGTCATCGCCTCCGGTACGTCCACCACGCAGGTCGGCTCTCTGGCCGATGAGGTGGAGTACGAGCTTTCCCAGAGCGGCATCGAGCCGCACACCACCGAGGGCTTCGACTCCAAGAACTGGGTGCTGCTGGACTATTCCAGCGTCATCGTCCATGTCTTCGTGCCCAACACCCGCACCTACTACGACCTCGAGCACCTGTGGGCCGACGGCGAACCCATCGACATCTCGGAGTATCTGACCCCGGATAACAGTCTGTAAGGCAAACGGCCTTGCCCTCTCCGTCAGCGCTGCGCGCTGCCACCTCTCCCAAAGGGAGAGGCTTCTGGCTCCCCCT
>OILE01000416.1_pt1 | contig 9142 bp, 9 predicted proteins | sample 1584481 | NCBI WGS metagenome assembly OILE01 (sample SAMN02674606, study PRJEB24791) | human gut metagenome, SKBSTL068 | isolation source: stool | host: Homo sapiens | place: USA | reverse complement strand
GTGTGCTCTTCCGATCTCCGCGCGGGTGTATCCGGGCGTTTCCAGCATCCAGCTGCTTTCAGCGGCGCTGGGCCGACCGTGGCAGGACTGGAAGCTGGTCTCGGCCCATGGCTGTGCCTGCGACCCGGTGGCCGAGTGCATGATGAACCGTTCGGTGTTCTTCCTCACCGGCGGCACTGAAACGCCCGCCTCTCTGTGCCAGAAGCTGACCGATGCCGGTATGGGCGAAGCCCACGGCGTGGTGGGCGAAAACCTTGGCACCGAAGCGGAAGCCATCCGCTACGGTTCTGCTGCAGAGCTGGCGGGGCAGAGCTTTGCACCACTCAGCGTGCTTCTGGTGGAAAACTTTGATCTGCCGCAGCTGCGTGCGCCGGGCTTCCCGGACGAAAGCTTCATCCGGAGCGAGGTGCCCATGACCAAGCAGGAGGTGCGCGCTGCTGCGCTGGCAAAGCTGGCGGTAATGCCCACCGACACTCTGTGGGATGTGGGCGCAGGCACCGGCAGTGTGAGCGTGGAGCTTGCGCTGGCGGCACCCAAAGGCCGCGTTTACGCCGTGGAGTGTGAACCGGATGCCTGTGAACTGATCCGTAAAAACCGGGCAAAGTTCCATGCTTGCAACCTCATCCTCATCGAGGGCCGCGCACCGGATGTGCTGGCAGACCTGCCTGCGCCGGATGCCGTGTTCATCGGCGGCACCAAAGGCGGCATGGAAGCCGTGCTGGATGAAGTGCTCGGCAAGAATCCGAACGCACGCATCTGCATTTCGGCCATTGCGCTGGAAACGCTGGGCGCTGCCATTGCCGCCCTCACGGCCCGGGGCCTGACCGCAGAGGTAACGCAGATCGCCGTCAGCCGCACAAAACCGGCGGGCCGACTGCACCTGCTCATGGCCAATAACCCCATCTTCCTCATTACGGGTACACGCAAATGATGCAATTCCTCATCGCCGCGCCTTCTTCCGGCAGCGGCAAGACCACTGTTGCCTGCGCAGTGCTGGCGGCGCTGAAAAAGCGCGGGGCCGACCCCTGTGCGTTCAAAAGCGGGCCGGACTACATCGACCCCATGTTCCACCGCTCGGCTCTGCAGGTGGACAGCCACAATCTGGATCTGTTTCTTTCCAACAGGGATATGGTGCGGGCCATTTTTGCCCGCTATGCCGCCGGGCATGGTGCCGCCGTGTGCGAGGGCGCTATGGGCTTTTATGATGGTCAGGGCCTGACCACCCGTGCCAGCGCTTGGGAACTGGCGGATACGCTGGGCCTGCCGGTGCTGCTGGTGGTACAGCCCAAGGGTGCCAGCGTGACGCTGGCCGCACAAATTCAGGGCCTTGTGAACTTCCGCAAAAACAGCCATGTTTCGGGCATCCTGCTCAATGATTGTTCCGAAAAGCTGTATAAAATGCTCAAGGCCCTGCTGGAAAGGGAGACCGGCCTGCCAGTGCTGGGCTATCTGCCCCATTTGCCGCAGGCAGCGGTAGAAAGCCGACACCTCGGCCTGAAGACTGCAGATGAAATTGCCGACCTGCAGGAAAAGATCGCCCTGCTGGCCGATGCACTGGTGCTGGATTGGCAGCGCCTTGCCGTGCTGACCGAAAAGCCTGCGCCGGAAGCTTTGCCGGGAGCAGCTGCACCCACATCCGTCCGCATTGCGGTGGCAAAGGACGAGGCGTTCTGCTTTACCTATGCCGAAACGCTGGACACACTGCGGGATGCCGGGGCGGAGCTTGTGCTTTTCAGCCCGGTGCAGGATGCGGTTTTGCCGGAAAATATAGGCGGGCTGTATCTGCCCGGCGGCTACCCGGAGCTGTACGCCAAAACTCTGAGTGAAAACAAAACCATGATGGCTTCCATCCGGCAGGCCGTGCAGGCGGGCCTGCCCACAGCAGCCGAATGCGGCGGCTTTTTGTATCTGGGCCGGAGCCTTGAGGATGCCGACGGTAAGGCGTGGCCCATGGCAGATGTTCTGCCGGGCGATGGCATCCGGGTGGGAAGGCTGGTGCGCTTTGGCTATGCCGAAATGACCGCCAAGGCAGACAGTATGCTCTTCTGCGCCGGAGAAACGCTGCCCATCCACGAATTCCACCACTGGGATTCCACCGCAAACGGCACTGCATTTACTGCCTGCAAAAACGAAAAAATGCAGTGGGAATGCGGCTTTGCAAACGAGAATTTCTATGCGGGGTTCCCGCATTTATACTGGGCGGGCACGCCCCTGCCGGGCCGCTTTGTGCGCGCGGCAGAACGATACAGCAAAACAAAAGGATGACCAAAATGACCGAAACGGAACTGAATGCACTTTTGGCGGGTATCACCCCGGCCAACGAAGCCGCCCGTGCGGCGGCACACGCCCACTGGGCCAGCCTTGCAAAGCCTCTGGGCGGGTTGGGCCGGCTGGAGACCATGCTGGAGGATGCTGCCGCCCTTACCGGCAGTGCGGAGCTTGATCTTTCCCGCCGGGTGGTGGTGGTGCTCTGCGCGGATAACGGCGTGGTGGCGCAGGGCGTGAGCCAGACCGGGCGGGAAGTGACCCGTGCCGTGGCCGAAAACCTTGCCATGCGGCGCACCAGTGTGTGCCAGATGGCCCGCACGGCCCACTGCGATGTTCTGCCCGTGGATATGGGCATGGCAGGCGAACCGGTGCCCGGCGTGCGGAACTGCCGCGTTGCCGCAGGTACGGCAGATTTCACCCTTGGTCATGCCATGACCCGGGAGCAGGCTGTGCAGGCTGTCGGGGAGGGCATCTCCCTTGCCCGGGAGCTGGCAGAGGATGGCTACAGGCTCATCGCCACCGGTGAAATGGGCATTGGCAATACCACCACCTCCAGCGCGGTGGCGGCGGTGCTGCTGGGCCAGCCCGTGGAGCTTATGACCGGGCGCGGTGCGGGCCTCTCGGACGAAGGGCTTGCCCGCAAGGTGGATGCCATCTGCCGCGGCATCCTTTGCAATGAGCCGGACCCGGAAGACACATTGGATGTTCTTGCAAAGCTTGGCGGCTTTGATATCGCGGGCCTGTGCGGTGTGTTTCTGGGCGGTGCACTGGCCGGTGTGCCGGTGCTGGCAGATGGCTTTATCAGCGGAGTGGCCGCGCTGTGCGCCGTGCGGCTGTGCCCGGCGGCGGCAAAGGCTGTGTTTGCAAGCCACTGCTCGGCAGAGCCTGCCGCACGCATCGTGCTGGAAGCACTGGGCAAGGCACCCATCATTACGGCGGGGCTGCATCTGGGCGAGGGCACCGGCGCGGTGGCAAGCATCCCGCTGTGGGATATGGCGCTGGCCGTATACGGCGGGTGCTACTCCTTTGCGGAGGGCGGCATTGCGCCGTATACGCCCCAATGTTGACGCTGGTTCTGGGCGGCGCGGCCAGCGGCAAAAGTGAATACGCCGAGAGCCTTGTGCTGAAAACCACCGGCCCGCGCTACTATCTTGCCACCATGCAGGTGTGGGATGCCGAGTGTGCCGCCCGGGTGGAAAAGCACCGCAAAATGCGGGCCGCAAAGCAGTTTGAAACGGTGGAGTGCCCCTTGCATCTGGACAATGTGCGTCTGCCTGCGCGGGGCACCGCCTTGCTGGAAGACCTGGGCAACCTTGCGGCCAACGAGCTGTACGACCCGGCGGGAGCAGGGGAAAACGCGGCCAAAGCCATCCTGCACGGGCTGGAAAGCCTTGCAGCCCAGTGCGAAAACCTCATCGTTGTTTCCAACGAGGTGTTCAGCGGCGGGGCCGACTATGCCGGTGACACAGGCCGCTATCTGCTGGCACTGGCGCAGGTAAACAATGCCTTTGCCGCCCGGGCAGATGCGGTGGTGCGGGTGGTATGCGGCATCCCCGTGTACTATAAAGGAGTGGAAAAATGATCGTTTTGCAGACCATTGCGGTGGCCTTTGCCATGTTTTCGGCCATCCCGGTGCCGCAGTTCGAATGGAACGAAAAGAATATGCGCTACGCCATGTGCGCCTTCCCGCTCATTGGTGTCGTTATTGGTGCGGCGTGGTGTGTGTGTGGCGCGCTGCCCCTGCCGGGCCTTGCCAAGGCGGCAGGCTTTGCGCTGATCCCGGTATGGATCACCGGCGGCATCCATCTGGACGGCTATGCCGACACCTGCGATGCCCTTTCCAGCTACGGCGACCGAGAAAAGAAGCTGGAAATATTAAAAGACCCCCATTGCGGTGCCTTTGCGGTCATCCGGCTGTGCAGCTATTTTCTGGCCTATTTTGCCCTGTGCACCTGTGTGAGTTTTACACCCCGCGTGGGTGTGCTGTGGGTTCTGGCACTGGTGCTGGAACGGGCGCTTTCGGGCCTTGCGGTGGCATCGTTCCCCATGGCAAAAAACACCGGTCTTGCACACACCTTTGCCACTGCAGCAGACAAAACTGTGGTGCGCCGGGTGCTGGCGGTGCTGGCCGCAGTGCTGTGCGTGGGTATGGCGGCGCTGGGCGGCTGGGCGCTGGTGCTGGCAGCGCTGGCGGTGCTCTGGCGCTACCATGCCGTGAGCCGGAAGCAGTTCGGCGGCATCACCGGCGACCTTGCCGGGTGGTTTTTGCAAAAGGCCGAGCTCTGGATGCTGGCGGCGCTGTGTGCCTGCCAGTGGGGAGGGCTGCTATGATCTTTATTACCGGGCCGCTCTACAGCGGCAAGCGCACCTTTGCGCAAACACTTCCCGGCAAGCGTCTTTCGGACGTGCAGGTATTGGCTGCCGATGCCGCCGACCTGCCTGCCTTGGCAGACAAGCTTGCCCATGAATACGATATCCTCATCGCCACCGAGGTAGGCGGCGGTGTTGTGCCGATGGATGTCAAACAGCGCGCAGACCGCGAGGCGGCGGGCAGGCTTGCCTGCCTGCTGGCCGCACGGGCAGAGTGCGTGGTGCAGATGTTCTGCGGCATCCCCACGGTTTTGAAAGGAGAATTGTCTCAATGCTGATCTATCTTCTGCGTCATGGCCAGACGGAATACAACGCCCAGAAGCGTTATCAGGGCCAGCGCGATATCCCGCTCTCACCCGAAGGCGCTGCTCAGCTGCGCCGGGCAGATTTTGACCCCGATGTGGTCTATGTTTCCACCTTGCAGCGCACCAGCCAGACGGCGCGCATCCTGTTCCCGGAGGCAAAGCTTGTGCCGGTGGACGGCCTGAAAGAGATGTGCTTTGGCAGCTTTGAGGGCCGCAATTTCATCGAGATGGAAAAGGACCCCGAGTATCAGGCATGGGTGAAGGCCAACTGCGAAAGCCCCTGCCCGGATGGAGAGCGCAAGACGGATTTTTCAGACCGCATCTGCCGCACCGTGGCAGAGCTGATCGATAAAGCCCTTGCCGCAGGCGAAGAACGGCTGGTCATTCTGGCCCACGGCGGCACCCAGATGGCCGCCATGGAGCGGTTTGCCGTCCCTCACAGGGACTATTACGCATGGTGCGGGCCCAACGCGGGCGGCTTTGTGCTGGATGCAAAGGACTGGACGGAAAAGCATCTGCTGTATCTCGTAAAGACCGTCCAGTACACAAAGGAGAGCAGGGCATGATCCTTCAGGCAGTTGTCGGCGGTTTTGTGCTGGACGCGCTCTTCGGCGACCCGGCGTGGCTGCCGCACCCGGTGGTGCTTATGGGCAGATGTATCTCCCGGCTGGAAAAGTTCCTGCGCGCCCGCCTGCCCGGCACCCCGCAGGGAGAGCTGCTGGGCGGTGCCGTGACGGCGTTCTGCCTGCCGGTGGGCACCTTTCTGGTCACGAGCCTTGTGTGTCTGGCGGCGGCAAAGCTCAGCCCGTGGCTGGGCCTTGCCGTACAGATGTTCTGGTGCGGGCAGGCGCTGGCAGCCAAGGGCCTTGCACAGGAGAGCACAAATGTGTATAACGAGCTGGTCCGGAACGACCTGCCCGCCGCTCGCAAAGCCGTGAGCCGCATCGTGGGCCGCGACACCCAGAACCTGACCGCAGAGGGTGTGACCAAGGCTGCGGTGGAAACGGTGGCCGAAAATGCCAGCGACGGCGTCATTGCGCCGCTGCTGTATATGCTCATCGGCGGGGCACCGCTGGCGCTGACCTACAAGGCCATCAACACCATGGACAGTATGCTGGGCTACAAGAACGAGAAGTACCTTTATTTTGGCCGCGCAGCCGCAAAGCTGGACGATGTGGCAAATTACATCCCCAGCCGCCTTGCCGCCCTTTTGTGGGTGGCGGCTGCGGCCTTTACCGGAAACGATGCCAAAGGTGCATGGCGCATCTGGCGGCGGGACCGGCACTGCCACGCCAGCCCCAACAGCGCCCAGACCGAAAGCGCCTGCGCCGGTGCACTGGGCGTGCAGCTGGCCGGCCCGGCTTACTATTTTGGCGAATATTACCCCAAGCCCACCATCGGTGATGCCCTGCGCCCCATTGAGCCGCAGGACATCCTGCGCGCCAACCGCATGATGTATGTGGCAAGCGGCTTTGCGCTGGCATGGGGTGCAGCAATACGGGGGTTCCTTGCATGAAACAATTGACCCATGGCGGCGACTGGGCGGGCTATCGCGCCGAGTTTGGCCGCGACCCGCTGGATTTTTCGGCCAATGTCAGTCCGCTGGGGCTGCCGGAAGGGGTGGCAAAGGCCATTACGGCAGCGCTTGCCACGGCCGACCGCTACCCCGACCCGCTGTGCCGGGCCCTGCGTGAAAAACTGGCTGCGGCTGAGGGAGTGCCCGCCGAATGGCTGCTGTGCGGCAACGGCGCGGCAGACCTCATCTTCCGGCTGGCGCTGGCTGCAAAGCCCCGCACTGCACTGGTAACGGCTCCCACTTTTGCCGAGTATGCCACCGCCCTTGAAACGGCAGGCTGCAGGGTGGAACGTCGTTTTTTGTGGGAAGAAAACGATTTTGCGGTGACGAAAGATCTCCTGAACGCGGTGCACCCGGGTACAAATATGGTGTTCCTCTGTCAGCCCAACAACCCCACCGGTCAGCTGGCCCGGCCTGCCCTTGTGGAGGCGCTGCTGCGCAGATGCGAGGCCGTGGGTGCGGTGCTGGCCGTGGACGAATGCTTTCTGGATTTTCTGCCGGAGGGCGAAGGCCTTTCGGCAAAGCATCTGCTGAAAAACAGCAAAAAACTGATTATTTTAAAAGCCTTCACCAAGCTTTACGGCATGGCAGGCGTGCGTCTGGGCTATTGCCTGTGCTCTGATACAGAGCTGCTTGCCCGGATGCGGGCAGCGGGCCAGCCGTGGGCGGTTTCCAGTCTGGCACAGGCGGCGGGCATTGCTGCGCTGGACGAGACGGAATATGTGGCGAAGGTGCGTGCATTGATCAAAGCACAGCGGCCTGTGCTGGCAGACGGCCTGCGGGCGCTGGGCCTGCGGGTGATCGAGGGCCGGGCTAACTATCTGCTGTTCCGCGCGCCGGAAGCGCTGGGCGAAGCGCTGCGCCGCAAGGGTGCGGTACTGCGCAGCTGCGGCAATTATCCGGGCCTTGATGCCAGCTGGTACCGCACCGCCGTGCGCACCGAGAATGAAAACCGGCAGCTGCTTGCACTGCTGGCCGAAACACTGCCGGAGGTGGCACAATGAGCAAGGCAAAATGCATTATGGTGCAGGGCACCATGAGCGGTGCGGGCAAAAGCCTGCTGTGCGCGGCGCTGTGCCGCATCTTTGCGCAGGATGGCTACCGCGTGGCCCCTTTCAAAAGCCAGAACATGGCCCTGAACAGCTTCGTCACCCGCAACGGTGCAGAGATGGGCCGTGCTCAGGTGGTGCAGGCACAGGCTGCAGGCGTGGAGCCGGATGTGCGCATGAACCCCATCCTGCTCAAGCCCAGCAGCGATGTGGGCAGTCAGGTGATCGTGAACGGCAAGGCCCGGGGCCAGATGCCTGCCGCCGCCTATTTTAAAATGAAGCGCAGCCTTATCCCGGACATTCTGGAAGCCTACAACAGCCTTGCCGCCGAGAATGACATCATCGTGATCGAAGGCGCGGGCAGCCCGGCGGAGATCAACCTGAAAGCCGACGATATCGTGAACATGGGCCTTGCAAAGCTGGTGGATGCGCCGGTGCTGCTGGCGGGCGATATCGACCGGGGCGGCGTATTCGCCCAGCTGTACGGCACTGTGGAGCTGCTGGAAGCCGACGAGCGTGCCCGCATCAGGGGCCTCATCATCAACAAGTTCCGGGGCGATGTGGAGATCCTGCGGCCCGGCCTTGCCATGCTGGAAGAAAAAACGCAGCTGCCCGTAGTGGGCGTGGTGCCGTATCTGCGGGTGGAGATCGAGGACGAGGATTCTCTCTCGGACCGTCTGGAAGCAAAAAGCACCGTCAAGCCGCTGGATATCGCCATCCTGCGCCTGCCGCATGTGTCCAACTTCACCGACTTTATCCCGCTGGAACAGCACCCGCTGCTGGGCGTGCGGTATGTGCAGCGCACCCGCCAGCTGGGTGCACCGGATCTCGTCATCCTGCCCGGCACCAAGAACACCATGGACGACCTGCGCTGGCTGCGGGAAAGCGGACTGGAAGCGGCGGTGCTCAGGCTTTCGGCAGCCGGTACGCCGGTGCTGGGCGTGTGCGGCGGCTACCAGATGCTGGGTGAACAGCTCTGCGACCCGGCAGGGGAGGAGAGCGGCACCCCCTGCACCCTGCGGGGCCTTGGCCTGCTGCCCACCACGACGGTGTTCGGCACCGAAAAGCACCTGACCCAGACCGCAGCCTGTGTGACCACAGAACCCTTTGCAGGCGCAAAGCTGACGGGCTACGAGATCCACGCAGGCCGCACCGAGGTGCGGGGCAGTGCGTTCTGCATCCTTGCAGACGGCACGCCGGAGGGCTGTGTGCAGGACGGTGTATTCGGTACCTACCTGCACGGCCTGTTCGATACCGGCGAACTGACCGAAAAACTGACCGCATTTTTGTGCAAACGGAAGGGCATCGATCCGGCCGGGGCCGAGCTTATCCCCATGGAGCAGTACCGTCAGCAGCAGTTTGATCTGCTTGCCGATGGTGTGCGCGCGGCACTGGATATGCCCGCTATCTATGCCGCCATGGGAATGCAAAAAGGAGACAACACATGACACCGCAGCATCATCTGCCCGCCGACATTGAACGGACGAGCATCTCCATTATCACAAGGGAATTGGACGAGCTGGGCCTGACCCCGCCGCCGGAGACGGCTGCGGTGGTCAAGCGGGTCATCCACA
>OILE01000413.1_pt1 | contig 9188 bp, 5 predicted proteins | sample 1584481 | NCBI WGS metagenome assembly OILE01 (sample SAMN02674606, study PRJEB24791) | human gut metagenome, SKBSTL068 | isolation source: stool | host: Homo sapiens | place: USA | reverse complement strand
CGGGCTGCTCCTGGCCAACGTGAAGCTGCAGGGTCTCAAATTTATAGTTAGACATTGTATTTTACCTCTCTATCTGTACTTTTAGTATAATTTCCTGATACAAAAAATCCCGATGCGTGATACAAAAGCGCACCGGGCAATCACAATTCAGCTGTAAAACTGTCCCATGTCACATTCGGGCACACATTCGTGCACAACAAGAGGGCATCGTACCGTTCACAGCCAGATGTTCTGCCCGGTCACCGCACATTCGCCCACAGCGGAAGTTTGCATGCAGCAGGTCGTTCCAAATCAGCTTCATATCCGTGCCCTCCTTTCCCGTAAAACTCTTTCCCACTCATCTACAAACCGGCACCTCTATCTGCTCTGTACCGGGAAGCAAAACCCTTGCTTTCTTTTTCCCACTAGGTTTGTGGATTTGTTGTTTGCATTATATTCCCTCTTACCCAGTTTGTCAATAGGTTAATTCCAGTTTTTTTCAAATTGAGTTTTCTGCACGATGCGCAGCCCGCATTTGCAGCATCCCGTTGTGCAGTTCCAACAGGAGTAACACTTCTGCTTCTTCAAAAATTTTATTTTTCCATTGATAAAACCTTAAAATTTTATTGTTATACTAAAGCTGTTCCTTGCAAACGCCCTGCAAATCGTTTATTATGGTAGCGTTCTTTTTTATCATCAAAGGAGTTTTTTCGATGCTGCATCGTTTCTTTCATTTTTTAAAGCAGAGCCTGCTCGTTGTTCTTTGCATCCTGCTGCTTGGCGGGCTGCTGGCAGGCGGCTGGTTCTTTTATCAGGGCAGGCAGCTGTACCGCAGTGCCGCCAGCAGTTACCCGGTGGCTTCCATGTACGACACCATCTGTGCCCGCGGGAGCTATACTTCCTACGATGCGCTGCCGCAGATCTATATTAACGCAGTCATCTGCACCGAGGACGAGCATTTTATGACCCACAAGGGCATCGACCCGGGGGCCATTGCACGCGCCCTGCTGGCCGACCTGCGCACCCACTCGCTGGCCGAGGGCGGCAGCACCTTGACCCAGCAGCTTGCCAAGAACGAGCTGTTCACGCAGGACAAGCATCTGGCCCGCAAGGCTGCCGAGATGCTTGCTGCTTTTGATCTTGAAAAGACCTACTCCAAGCAGCAGATCTTTGAGATGTACGCCAACACCATCTATTTTGGCAGCGGGTATTATGGCATTGCAGAAGCTGCCGAGGGCTACTTTGGCAAGGAACCGGCCCAGCTGACCGATGCCGAAGCGATCTATCTGGCGGGTATGCCCAACGCGCCTTCCACCTACGCCAGCAGCCCGGAGCTTGCCTTCAAGCGGATGCAGGTGGTGCTCAAGCGGATGGTCAAGTGCCGCGTGCTCACCCAGCAGCAGGCCGATGCCATTGCCGCAGATGCTGAAAACTTAACGGTTTAAACAAGACACCGCGCCCTGTCTGCTGCGGATCAGACAAGGCGCGGTGTTTTGTTTTGCGGTATTTGGTTTGGTAAAGGAGGAATCATGTTACCCGTTCAGGCGGTTGCGGCCCCGCCTGCCGGTAGCATTATCATACCAAAGAATTTCTTCGAAAGCATGTTATTTATATGAAGCTTTTATGAATTTACCGGTTCTTTGCCGCTGTCATGCTGTCACTCCGGCGCTTTCATGCTTTCCACCATGCTGATATGCCGCACATGCCGCCGCATGGCAAAGCACACCACAAAGGTGAACAGCATCGTCAATGCCACTGCCAGCAGATAACTGCTGGGTGCAATGGTGCGAATAAACATCAGCTGATCCATTTCCACGGTCAGGATGATGAACCGGTGCAGCGGCACGCCCAGCAGCAGGCCCACGCCGGAGCCGATGAGGGACAAAAGCTCGATCTCGCGGAAGATGTAGCGGTACACTTCTTTGTCATAGAAGCCCAGAACCTTGATGGTGGCAAGCTCCTTTTTTCGCTCGGCAAGGTTGACGCTGATCAGGTTGTACAGCACCACCGCCGCCAGCGCCGCCGCGCACACGATGATCAGCACCACCACGTAGTTCAGGCTGCCGATCAGGCTGCCGAACATGGAGGTGGTGTCCTCGGTGAAGCTGACGCTGCTCACATAGTTGCAGTCCAGCAGCTTTGTGCGCAGGGCGTTGTACTCCGCCTCGGTGGTACAGCCGGTCAGGCCGTAGACGGTGTTCCACTCCGGCGTGTTGCCCAGCAGGGCCTGCAGCTGCGCATTGGAGAGATACAGCCGGGTGAACATGTAGTTCTCGGTAATGCCGGTCAGCACCAGCGGCACGCGGCTTCCGTCTGCTGCCTCCACATAGAACGTATCGCCCACGCTCAGCTCCAGATTCAGGGCCGTTTTTTCGGTCAGGATCACGCTGTCCTCTTCAAAGGGAATGGGGTCGTGGCCCACCCGAGTGCGGAAGGTGAAGTATTCGGTCATCCGGGCATCGTCCTCCGCGCCTACGATGCTGACGTCGGCGCTCCCGCCCTCTTCATTATAAAGGGTGGTGGACTTTGTGTAGAACGCGCCCCAGCTGCGGACCGCACTGCTGCTGTCCAGCGTGTCGGCAAGGCCCTGCTCCATGGTCAGCGCCTTTTCATCGCTGAGCGAGATGGTGAGATCGTTGTGGGTCAGCTGCCCGGACTGCTTGTCCACGATGGGCAGGATGGAATCCTGAATGCCAAAACCGATCAGCAGCAGCGCCGTGCAGCCTGCCACGCCCAGCACTGTCATGAAAAAGCGCTTTTTGTAGCGGAACAGGTTGCGGGCTGTGGTCTTTTGGGAGAAGCTCATGTGCTGCCACAGCGGGGTGATGTACTCCAAAAAGATGCGCTTGCCTGCCACCGGGGCCCGGGGCAGCAGCAAAGCTGCGGTCTTTTCCTTCAGGCTGGCACGGCAGGCGTTCCATGTAGCAAAACCGATGACGGCCGCGCTGATGGCTACGCTGGCTGCCGCCATGCCGGGGTAAAAGTGCAGCGTAAAGGTGGACATGCTGAAGATCATCTGGTAAGCATACCAGATGATGAGCGGGAACACCACAAAACCGATGACCATGCCCACGATGCTGCCCAGCACGCTGGCGCTGAGGGCATAGAACAGATACTTGCCTGCGATCTTTGCGTTGGAGTAACCCAGAGCTTTCAGAGTACCCAGCTGCAGGCGGTTCTCGTCCACCATGCGGGTCATAGTAGTAGTGGCCACCAGCGCCGCCACCAGGAAGAAGAACACCGGGAACACCCGTGCAATGGCATCCATGCGGTCGGCATACTGCTCAAAGGTGACAAAGCTCATGGTGGAGCCGCGGTCCAGCACATACCACTCGCCGCTCTTGATCTGGCTCACCTGCTCCTCGGCATCGTTCAGCTGGGCAAGGCCGTCGGCCAGCTGCTGTTCCGCTTCGGCCTTTCGGCTCTCATACTCCGCGCGGGAATCGGCCAGCTGCTGCACGCCGTCCCTGTATTCCTGCCAGCCCTCGTCCAGCCGGGTGCGTGCCGCGTCGAACTGGGTGTAGGCTGTGGCCGTGCCGGTGGTGAGCTGCAGCTGCCCCTGCAGAAGCTTTACCTTCATCTGGCGCAGTGCTGCCTTTGCCTCAGTCACCAGCTGCTCGTTGGAAAGGCTGGGCGAAGAGATCAGCCCCTGTGCATACATCTGGCGCTTGCCCTCGTCCAGCTGGGCCTGATAGCCGTTCAGCTGGCCGCTGATGTTGTCGTAAGCATCCTGCGCCTTCTGCAGGGCATCCCGCAGGTCGGTGTATTCCTCGTCGGCGGGTTCGGCCTCGTCCAGCGCCTTCTGCGCGTTGTGCAGAGCCGTTTCGGCATAGCCCAGCAGCGGGTCGGCCACCTTTTTCAGGTTCACCAGCATCTCGATCTGCTGCAGCTGATCCTCAAATTCCAGCAGCTGCTGCTCGCCGCTCACCAGTTCGTCCGCACCGCCCTGCATGGGATCCGGCAGGGCCTTTTTGTTGGCGGCAAGCTCCGCTTCGCCCGCGTCCAGCTGGGCTTTGGCGCTGTCCAGCTGTGCCTGTGCATCGGCCAGCTGCTGTTCTGCCTCCGCAAACTGACGGTCTGCTTCGGCTTTTTTGTCGTTGTACTCGGCCCGGGCGTCGGCCAGCTCTGCACTGGCGTCCTCGATCAGCTCCGCCCGCCGGGCCGTGCACTGTGCGCCGCTGATGGCCTTTACCCTTGCGGCTGTGTCATCCACTGTCGCCTGATACTCGTCCGAGTAATTATCATACAGGCCGGCATTTTTTACTTTGAGATAGCACGCCGTATAATAATCCATGGTCAGGCTGCCTTCCGGCAGGAACACAATATCATCCAGCTGGCCGTCACCGGCGGTGCTGCTCTCCTTGTCCGTGGAAAAATGCTGCGGGTCCTGCACGGTGCCCACTACCGTGAACTGCTTCCGGTTCACATGTTCGGTGTCTTCCGGCAGGGTGAGCACCGTGCCCGGCTCCACCGGGTCGCCGTAGCCCATCACATGCACCACGCACTCGTCCGGGGCCTCGGGCATCCGGCCCGAGAGCATCACCAGACGGTTCATATTTTCTGCCGTGTCGGCCCCGGGGTCGGCGGGCAGCTGCTGCAGGCGCACCACCGCCGTCTCGCTCTGGCCCTGCCACTGGGCCTCCACGTCCTGATATTTCACCGGCTGCACAGCCTCCACGCCGTCCACAGCGGCAATGGCGGCAATGTCCTCCTCCGAAAGGCCCAGCGTGGACAGCACCCGCAGGTCGAACACGTTCTGCTGCACGTAGTATTTCTGCCCGGCGATGCGCATGCTGGGCGCAAAACTCATCAGGCCGGTCAGCATCATCACGCCCAGCGCTACGATGCCGAACAGCGAGACCATGCGGCTCAGGTTGTCCTTCATTTCCCGCAGGATGTTTTTACGATAACTTTTCAGCACAGCTCTCACCACTCAATCTCCTGCACCGGCACAGGGTGCTCGTTGACCTGATTGGAGACGATCTTGCCGCTGCGCACCTGAATGATGCGGTCTGCCATCGCCGTCAGGGCGGTGTTGTGGGTAATAACGATCACCGTGCGGCCGGTGCGGCGGCAGGTATCCTGCAAAAGGGCCAGCACCTGCTTGCCGGTCTTGTAATCCAGTGCACCGGTGGGCTCGTCGCAGAGCAGCAGCTTGGGGTTTTTGGCCAGTGCGCGGGCAATGGACACCCGCTGCTGCTCGCCGCCGGAAAGCTGGGCCGGGAAGTTGTTCAGCCGTTCTCCCAGACCCACGCTGCGCAGGGTCTCTTTGGGGTCCAGCGGGTCACGGCAGATTTCGCTGGCCAGCTCCACATTCTCCAGTGCGGTCAGGTTCTGCACAAGGTTGTAGAACTGGAACACAAAGCCCACATCGTACCGGCGGTAGGTGGTGAGCTCTCTGGCGGTAAAATGGCTCACGTTCTGGCCGTCCAGCCAGACATTTCCCTCGTCGCAGCTGTCCATGCCGCCGAGGATGTTCAGCAGGGTGGTCTTACCTGCGCCGGAGGGCCCCACGATGATGCAGAACTCCCCCTTATCCACATAGAAATTCAGGTGGTCTGCGGCGGCGATCTTCACACTGCCGGTCTGATAATATTTGCAAACGTCCTCAAACTCCACAAAATGCTCCATGGCGTTTTTTCCTTTCTATCGGGAATGCATACTGTTTCAATTTAACTATAACATCTCCCGGCAGACTTTGCAAAGACATCTGCGCAAATTTTCAAAAACTTAACAGAAAAGCGCAAAAAGGGCCGCTGCACATCCCTGCGTGCAGCAGCCCTTTCATCATTTGATCTCAGCGGTCAGCGCCCCACGATCAAATCGCGGCGGCAGCGCAGGCCCACGGTGAGGAAGGTGTTTTCGCCCAGTCGGCGCAGCACCACGCGGTCGGTGCCCTTCTGGCCCTCCACCAGCAGAGACAGGTTCAGGGTGGTGGAGCCCTTCTCGGTCTGGACCACCAGCGTGCTCACGCCCTCGTTCAGCAGGGTCTGCATGTCCTGCACGGTGGTGCGGAAAGTAGCAGAACCGGCGGGCACATCCAGCGTCAGCACGCTGTCCTTCTGGCGGGCAGTGTACAGCACTTCTCTGCCGAACAGGCCCTTGACGGTGTAACGTGCCTCGCTCTTTTTCGCCGCTGCATCTGCGGACGGGGCGGCCAGCTCATCGCCGGAGATCAGCATGATATTGCCCTGAATGGGGTTTCCCTCCGGTGCGCCGTAGCCGCCGTAGGTGGGGTCCTTTTCGCCGATCGCCACATCGGCGCTGTGCAGGGCGATATCCCCCTGCACCATCTGCTCCTGCGGGGGCAGATAGCCTGCGGCAGCAGGGTCGTTGATGTCTGCCTCTGCGGCAAATGCGCCCACGCTCAGCATGGCGGCAGCACCCAGCACTGCAGCGGTGGTGGTGACGGTACGGACAAATTTATGGTTCAGTTTCATTTGGAATACCTCCGTTGACGGCGGTTTTGCACCGCACATTTTTGTTTTGTGGAAAACCATGGTCTGCCATGCGGTGTAATACAAAACCGCCGCATCTGTCTTATAAACGGATGCGGCGGCGGGATTATTGCAGCGGGCTATAAAATTTTTTGGAAGCTCTGCCGCCGGGGTCACTGGGCCTGTGCCGGTTCCCGGTTCAGGATCTCCATGAACTCCTCGCCGGTGATAGTCTCTTTCTGGTACAAATACTGTGCCAGCTCATCCAGCTTGGCGCGGTTGTCGGTCAGGATGCGGACAGCCTTTTCGTGCTGGGCCCGGACCAGCTCCACCACCTTCTGGTCGATCTCGCGCTGGGTCTGCGCCGAGCAGGCCAGCGAGGTGTCACCGCCCAGATACTGGTTGTTCACGGTCTCCAGCGCCACCATGTCAAAGTCCTTGCTCATGCCGTAGCGGGTAAGCATGGCGCGGGCAAGCTTGGTGGCCTGCTCGATATCGTTGGAGGCACCGGTGGTGATGGATCGGAACACCACTTCCTCGGCGGCGCGTCCGCCGGTAAGGGTGGCGATCTTGTTTTCCAGCTCTTCCTTGTTCATCAGGTAGTGGTTGCCCTCGTCCACCTGCATGGTGTAGCCCAGTGCGCCGGAGGTGCGGGGGATAATGGTGATCTTTTGCACAGGGGCAGAGTTGGATTGCTTGGCCGCCACCAGTGCATGGCCGATCTCGTGGTAGGCCACGATGCACTTTTCCTTGTCGGTGAGGATAGAATTCTTCTTCTGGTAGCCTGCAATGACCACCTCGATGCTCTCCTCCAGATCGGCCTGGGTCACGCTCTTGCGGCCTGCACGCACGGCGCGCAGGGCTGCTTCGTTGACGATGTTGGCAAGTTCCGCACCGGATGCGCCGGAGGCCATGCGGGCCACGGTGTTGAAGTCGATGCCCGGGGCCAGCGCCACCTTTTTGGCGTGCACTTTCAAAATCTCTTCGCGGCCCTTAAGGTCGGGCAGCTCCACCGGCACACGGCGGTCAAAACGTCCGGGACGGGTCAGCGCCGGGTCCAGCGAATCCGGGCGGTTGGTAGCCGCCAGAATGATGACGCCGGTGTTGCTCTCAAAGCCGTCCATCTCGGTGAGCAGCTGGTTCAAAGTCTGCTCACGCTCGTCGTTGCCGCCGAGATTGCCGCTGTTGCGCTTCTGACCGATGGCATCGATCTCATCGATGAACACGATGCAGGGGGCCTTTTCCTTGGCCTGCCGGAACAGGTCGCGCACCTTGGATGCGCCCATGCCCACGAACATCTCCACGAATTCAGAGCCGGAAATGGAGAAGAACGGCACGTTGGATTCGCCTGCCACGGCCTTAGCCAGCATGGTCTTGCCGGTGCCCGGAGGGCCCACCAGCAGAATGCCCTTGGGCATGGATGCGCCAATGCTCTCGTACTTGCCGGGGTCGTGCAGGTAATCCACGATCTCCTGCAGGTTTTCCTTAGCTTCATCCTCACCGGCAACATCCGCAAAGCGGATGCCGTGGGTGGACTGCACATAGACCTTGGCATTGGATTTGCCCACGCCGCCGAACATCATGGACCCCGGGCCGCCGCCGGCCTTTTCCATCAGCTTTTTGTTCATCTGGTTGCCGATGAAGCTGAACAACAGGATGGGCAGCAGGAACCAGATCAGGAAATTGAGCATCGGCGACCCCTGCTCCACGATCTCGCTGGAAAACTGTGCTCCGGCATCATACAGGCGCTGGGTAAGCTCCGGGTCGTTCATCAGGCCGGTCTTGTAGACCTGCTTTTCCTCTTTATCGGTAAAAATGATCTGGTTGGATTCGATATCCACACGGCCGATGTTCTTTTCCTCGGTCATGGTCATAAAGGTACCGTAGTCCACTTCCTCCACCTGACGCTCGCTCATCCACGGCACCAGCACAAGGTTGAGCAGCAGCAGGACCGCCAGCACGATGGCGTAATAGATCGCCAGCGGCTTTTTGGAAGGTTTGACTTCTTTCATGTGGCAATTCCTCCTTTGGTTCCTGATGCAAGTAGTATAGCACAGTAAAACCGGGCGCAACAGCAATTCGAGCACAACTTTCCAAAAACTTAGCAAATTGTTAACATTAACGCCTCGTGCATAATTTTGGAAAATTCTGCCCCTTATTTTGTGAAATTGTTTCATTTTGAGAATGAGTCAGATTGCTTGACACTGCCCGCGAATCATGCTAAACTTAGTCCACTTTGAAAAAAGCACAAATGCGTTGACGGGGAAAAAACGATTTTCTTCTGCGTACAGAGAGCCGCCGGGTGGTGCAAGGCGGGTGCAGAGGGTTTCGGTTACTGGCCCCTGAGCGGCAGGGCTGAAGCAGACAGTAGGCCCTGACGGAAGCCCACCGTTATCCGGGCAGCGATTCGCCCCAAAAAGCCGATCGTGCAGAGCGGCTGTGTGTTGAGCACAGCAAAGAGAGTGGTACCACGGGTGCCCTGTAACAGAAATTACAGGCTCTCGTCTCTCAGGGGATTTCGTCCTTTGAGAGACGGGAGCCTTTTCGTTTGTGGGAAACGGCCTCGCCCTCTCCGTCATTGCTTCGCAATGCCACTCCCGAGTTGCGGCACCCAGCATCCGCTTCGTGCTTTAAAAAGCACTTGCGTCTTGCTGGCCGCAGCCCCAACAGCTCTTCCCTGTTTCCGCCACTGGCGGCAGTCAGAGCTGTTGCTCCCGAAGGGAGAGGCTTTTGGCTCCCCCTTTGGGGGAGCTGGCGCGAAGCGCCTGAGAG
>OILE01000410.1_pt1 | contig 9253 bp, 8 predicted proteins | sample 1584481 | NCBI WGS metagenome assembly OILE01 (sample SAMN02674606, study PRJEB24791) | human gut metagenome, SKBSTL068 | isolation source: stool | host: Homo sapiens | place: USA | reverse complement strand
CGCTCTTCCGATCTACTCCAGTACCATAACGGCATAGCCGCCGGTTCCTGCGCGGAACACCTGCATCGATGCAACGTTGATCCTGCGCACGGCAAGGCAGGTGGTCACCTCGGCGATGCAGCCGGGGGTGTCCTCATTGTGAATGATCAGGGTGTTGCTGTCGCCGCCGAAATCGGCGGGCACGCCGTCGATTTCGGTCACGCGGATGCGCCCGCCGCCCACCGAAGCGGCTTTCATGGAAAGCACCCGCCCCTCCCGGCCTGTCAGGGTGAGAACAGCGGTATTGGGGTGCGCAGAGCGCAATTCCACAGGATGGATTTGGAATGCCATGCCCTGCTCTGCGGCCAGGGCAAAGCTGTCGGGCAGGCGGGGGTCATCTGGCCGCAGGCCAAGCAGGCCGGCGACCAGGGCTTTATCCGTGCCATGTCCCTTTCCGGTGGTGGCAAAGCTGCCGTACAGGCCGATATCCGCCTGTGCCGGGATCTCGCCCAGAAGCTTCTGGGCCGTGTAGCCGATCCGGGCGGCACCCGCTGTATGGCTGGAAGAGGGGCCGATCATAACCGGCCCGAGAACGTCAAACAAGCGCATCCGATGCACATCCTTTCGTGCTCCGCCGGGCAAAAATCGCCCGCTTCGCACTTTTTTCTCTCTTTTATTATACCGCTTTTGCCCCACTTGTGCTATAATAACTTTACTAATGTTTGAAATCGCTCCTTTTGGGGCAACACGGAGGTTGGATTCCTATGAAACTGGTAAGCGTGGAAACTCCCGAAAAGAGTGTCTGCAAGATGACCTTCAGCGCAACGGCTGAAGAGCTGGAGACCGCATCCAATGCGGTGTATGAGCGCACCCGCGCCAGCTACACCATCAAGGGCTTTGCCAAGGGCGAGGCCGACCGTGCTCAGATCGAGGCCGACCGCGGCGAGCACACATTCTGGTATGATGCCATCAACGACCTGATGGATCGCGATGTTCCTGCCCTGTACGAGGCCGCCATGGCCGAGCACGGCTTCAAGGCGGTGGATGAGCCCAGCTATGACCTGGTCAGCGTCAAAAAGGACGAGGGCTTTGTAGCCACCGCCACCACCCCGCTGCAGCCGGAGCTGAACCTGACCCAGACCACCGGCTTCCATGTGGAGTGCGTGACCCCCGCCGTCACCGACAAAGAGATCGATGCCGTGCTGGAGCGCCGCCGCAATGCTGCTGCCGAGCTGGTGCCCCACAAGGGCCCGGCCGTCAAGGGCAACATCGTTCACATCGATTACGAGGGCCTGCTGGACGGCAAGCCCTTCCAGGGCGGTTCCGCACAGAACCAGACCCTGCAGCTGGGCAGCGGCCGGATGATCCCGGGTTTTGAGGACGGCATTCTGGGCCACAAGGGCGGCGAGGAATTCGAGATCAACGTCACCTTCCCGGTACGCTATCACGTCAAGGACCTGGCCGGAAAGCCCGTTGTCTTTAAGATCAAGCTGATCGATGTCTGCGTCCGCCAGCTGCCCGCCCTGAACAGCGATTTTGCCAAGAAAGTGGGCAAGGTGGACACCATGGAAGCGTTCCGGGAGCAGGTGCGCAAGCAGCTGCACGACGGTAAGCACGCCAGCGCCCTGAACCGCGCCAAGGATCAGGTGCTGACCCAGCTGGCCTCTGCCGCTGAGGGCGAGCTCCCCAGCGTTCTGGTGGAGAGCACCTACCAGCAGGAGATGCAGAACATCCAGCAGCAGCTCCAGATGCAGCGCATGAGCCTGGACCGCTACCTGAGCCAGATCCACCAGACCCGCGAGAACTTCACGGCCAACGTTCACGCCGCCGCCGAGAAGAACACCCGCGCCCGGATGGCTCTGCTGCAGGTCGCCCAGAACGAGGGTCTGGTGCCCACCGATGAGGAGATCACCAAGAACCTGCAGGAGCGCGCCGACCGCACCAAGAAAACGCTGGAAGAGGTCAAGGCCAACGCCAACATCCCCGCCATGCAGCGCAGCGAGGCCATCCGCCGCGCCGCCGACTGGGTGATCGAGCACTCCACCATCGAAGAAAAGTAATTTCCCAAAGTACAACAAAAAGAGCCTGTCTCCAAGGAATTTCGGGAGACAGGCTCTTTTCTTTTGCAGTTTATTTTGTCAGAAGATTGAAGCCCATGACCACGATGCCCAGCACGACCAGAACGATGCCGGTTGCACGGTTCAGGGTCTTGGCATCGGCCTTATTGGCAAAGACAGCGGCGATGCGGGCCCACAGCAGGGTGAACAGGACGCAGAGGATGAACACGGTCCAGTCCGGTGCGCCGCCGATGGCAAAGTGGGAGACCGCGCCGGTCAGGGCGGTGAAAGTCATAATGAACACGCTGGTGCCCACGGCAGTCTTGAGCTCGTAGCCCAGGACGCTGGTCAGGATGAGCAGCATCATCATGCCGCCGCCGGCACCGATAAAGCCGCAGATCATCCCGATGACCACACCGCAGACGATGGACTGGAGGGCACGCTTCTTAGCAGAGACCCCCTGCATGGCTTCTTTGGTGGTCATAACGGGCTTGACGATGAATTTAATACCCAGCAGGAATGTCATAAACACCGAAAAGCTGCCCATGGTGGTGGAAGGCATCAGGCTTGCCACCCAGCTGCCTACCACGGTGAACAGCAGCACACTGGCCATCATGATCAGGCCGTTCTTGATATCAAGGTTCTTGTTTTTGTGGTAGGTGTAGGCAGACACCGCACTGGCCAGCACATCCGAGGAAAGGGCAATGCCGACTGCCATGTAGGGGTCCATCCCCAGGAAGGTGATGAGCATCGGGCTGATGACCGCGGCGGCGCTCATGCCCGCAAAGCCGGTGCCCAGGCCCGCGCCCATTCCGGCAAAAAAGGTAACGATGATGGTAAACAGCAGATTCATCTTATTCTTCTCCTTCTAGGATCGCATCCAGGTTTTCGTTCATCGTATCGATGACTTCAAAAAATATCTCGAGTTTTTCTTCCTCCAGCCCTGCCATCAGGCGACGGATGAAATCATCCTGCATCCTGCGGCCCTGTTCGATGATGGACTGCGCCTTTTCGGTGCAGGCAAGCTCCGTTTTGCGGCGGTCACCCGGCACCGGGCGGCGCTCCAGAAAGCCCTCCTGCACCAGCTTGTCCACATTCACCGAGACAAGGTTCGCCTTGATGTGGCGCACCTCCACGATATCGCGGGCAGTCGTGTAGCTGGGGTTGTTGGCAAGGAACATCAGGATATCAAAAGCTGTCTGCGGCAGATGCAGCTTCTGGCACAGCGGCTTGCAGACGGCGCTGTACACAAGGCCCGTCTTGTTGGCAAATTCCACACTGGGGTTCAGCTCACGCATTCCGCGCCCTTCTTTCTCTCTTTTTGAATCGTTCATTTTTGAAGTATTTTAGCACAGGAAATCTCTGTTGTCAAGGGCAGGTGGCGTAAAATCAACTGATTCATATATTTTGTCCAACGCAAAAAGCCCGCACCATGAAGATTTTCACGGTACGGGCTTTTGATATGCTTCAGGACAGGGTCACAGCACTGCCACGGCAAGGAACCGCACAACGAGCGCGGCAAGCCATGCCACAACACACTGATTCACGACCATAACGGTGGCCCAGCGGCCGCCCATCTCCCGCTTGACCGATGCCACAGCGGCGATGCAGGGGGTGTAGAGCAGGCAGAACACCAGCAGGGGAGCCGCTGCCGCCGGGCTGAGCGCCGCGCCCAGTGCGGCAGAGGAGCCATACAGGATGGTAAGGGTGGAGACAACGCTCTCCTTTGCCATAAAGCCGGTGATCAGCGCCGTGGACACCCGCCAGTCGCCAAAGCCCAGCGGTGCGAACAACGGCGCGATGCCGCTGGCGATCCAGGCCAGAATGCTCTCCTGCGGGTCTGCGGTCAGACTGAGCTGGAAGTCAAAGTTCTGCAGGAACCAGATGATGATGGTTGCCAGGAAGATGACCGTAAAGGCACGCTCGAGAAAATCCCGGGCCTTTTCCCAGAGCAGCTGGGCCACATTTTTCAGGCCGGGCAGGCGGTAGTTGGGCAGCTCCATAACAAAGGGCACGGCCTCGCCCTTGAACAGCGTCCCCTTGAGCAGAAAGGCCATACCAATGCCCACAAGGATGCCCAGGAAATACAGGCCCACCATGACCAGTGCGGCGCACTCCGGGAAGAAGGTCACCGCAAACAGGCTGTAGATCGGGAGCTTGGCCGAGCAGCTCATAAAGGGCGTGAGCAGGATGGTCATTTTCCGGTCCCTCTCCGAGGGCAGCGTGCGGCTTGCCATCACGCCGGGGACCGTGCAGCCAAAGCCGATGAGCATGGGCACGATGCTGCGGCCCGAAAGACCGATGCGCCGCAGCAGCTTGTCCATCACAAAGGCCACGCGGGCCATATAGCCGGTATCCTCCAGCAGGGAAAGGAAGAAGAACAGGGTCACGATGATAGGCAGGAAGCTCAGCACACTGCCCACACCGGTAAAGATGCCGTCGATCACCAGCGAATGCACTGCATCGTTGACGTTCCACGCCGTCAGGGCATTGTCCACAAGGATCGTCAGATTCTCAATGCCCAGTTCCAGCAGGCTTTGCAGCCCTGCGCCGATCACGCCAAAGGTCAGATAAAACACCAGCGCCATGATGCCCACAAACGCCGGGATCGCCGTATATTTTCCGGTGAGGAAGCGGTCGATCCTTGCGCTGCGCAGCTGCTCCTTGCTCTGGTGGGGCTTTACCACGGTCTGATTCACCAGCTGATGGATAAAGTGGAACCGCATATCTGCAATGGCGGCGGCGCGGTCCAGGCCGCGCTCCTGCTCCATCTGCAGGATGATATGCTCGATCATCTCTTTTTCGTTCTGATCCAGCTTCAGGGCCTCCTCAATGCGGGGGTCGCCCTCCACCAGCTTTGTGGCGGCAAAGCGCACCGGAATCCCCGCCGCCCGGGCGTGGTCCTCGATGAGATGGATGATGCCGTGGATGCAGCGGTGAACCGCACCGCCGTGGTCATCCTCGCCGCAGAAGTCCATCCGGCCCGGACGCTCCTGATACTTTGCCACATGGATGGCGTGATCCACCAGCTCATCCACGCCCTCGTTCTTGGCGGCGGAAATGGGGACCACCGGGATGCCCAGCATCGCTTCCATCTCGTTGATGTTGATGGTGCCGCCGTTGCCGCGCACCTCATCCATCATATTCAGTGCCAGCACCATGGGGGTGTCCAGCTCCATCAGCTGCATCGTTAAGTACAGGTTGCGCTCGATGTTGGTGGCATCCACGATGTTGATGATGCCCGTGGGCTTTTCGCCAATGATGAACTGCCGGGTCACGATCTCCTCGCTGGAATAGGGCGACATGGAGTAGATGCCGGGCAGGTCGGTGACTTCGGTATCGGGGTACTCCCGGATGGCACCGCTCTTGCGGTCCACCGTCACGCCCGGAAAGTTGCCCACATGCTGGTTGGAGCCGGTGAGCTGGTTGAACAGGGTCGTTTTGCCGCAGTTCTGATTTCCGGCCAGCGCAAATGTCAGCACCGTTCCATCCGGCAGCGGGTGTTCGCCCTTTTTGGTGTGGTAGCGGCCGCCCTCGCCCAGGCCCGGGTGCTCCACCATCCGGCCGGCCTTCCGTGCCGGGGCCGCCGCGGGTGCTTCCGCCGGGGTGATCTCGATCCGTGCCGCATCGTCCAGCCGCAGGGTCAGCTCATAGCCGTGGATCTGCAGCTCCATGGGGTCCCCCATGGGCGCAAATTTCACCAGCGTGACCTTCTCGCCGGGGATCAGCCCCATATCCAGAAAATGCTGGCGGAGTTCTCCCGTTCCGCCCACTGTATCGATCACGGCACTTTCGCCGATCTTCAGTTCCTTTAATGTCATGGCAGATGCCTTTCCTTCGACAAAATGTTAGTGTATATGAACAGTCTTAATATATGCTAACTCAAAGGCATTGTCAAGGCGGGAAGCGGCAAAAATTCTCGCCTGTCCCCGCTGTTTTTTGTAGAAATCTTTTTCCTGTTCCGGCAGATTTCCGGGCAAAAGAAAACGCACCCCTGAATTTTCACGTTCAAAGGTGCGTTTTGAGAACAGTTCTGTTTACTTCACGGTGTGGTAGCCGTCGGGGTTGTTCTTCTGCCAGTTCCAGCTGTCGGCACACATCTCCTCGATGCCGTACTCAGCCACCCAGCCCAGCTCGTTCTTGGCCTTGGTGGGGTCGGCATAGCACTCGGCGATATCGCCGGGACGGCGGGGATCGATCACATAGGGGAGCTTCTTGCCGCAGGCCTTCTCAAAGGCATGGATGACATCCAGCACGCTGTAGCCGTGGCCGGTGCCCAGATTGCAGATGAACAGGCCGCAGTTGGTCTGCAGCTTCTTGATGGCGCAGACATGGCCCCGGGCCAGGTCAACCACATGGATGTAATCGCGCACGCCGGTGCCGTCGGGGGTGGGGTAGTCGTTGCCAAAGACGTGCACCTTTTCCAGCTTGCCCACGGCCACCTTGGCGATGTAGGGCATCAGGTTGTTGGGGATGCCGTTGGGGTCCTCGCCGATCAGGCCGGACTTGTGGGCACCGATGGGGTTGAAGTAACGGAGCAGGGCCACGTTCAGGGTGGGGTCAGCCTTGCAGACATCGGTCAGGATGCGCTCGGTAAAGGCCTTGGTGGTGCCGTAGGGATTGGTGGTGGCACCCACGGGGAAGTCCTCGGTGATGGGCACGCTGGCGGGGTCGCCGTAGACAGTGGCGGAAGAGCTGAACACGAAGTTGCGGCAGTTGTGGCGGCGCATCACGTCCAGAATGACCAGCGTGCAGTTGAGGTTGTTGTAGTAGTACTCGATGGGCTTGGAAACGCTCTCACCCACAGCCTTATAGGCGGCAAACTGGATGACAGCATCGATATCAGGGCACTCGGTGAAGATCTTCTCCACGTCCTCGTGCTTTGTCATATCGGCCTGATAGAACCGGAAGTCCTTGCCGGTGATCTGCTTGACCCGATCCAGCACCACAGGGGAAGCGTTGTAATAGTTATCTGCCACCACGATGTCAAAGCCAGCGTTCAGCAGTTCGATACAGGTGTGGCTGCCGATATAACCGGCACCGCCGGAAACCAAAATTGCCATAAAAGTACCTCTCTTCTCGTCACCAAAGTTGCTTGCGCGGGGCAGGCCCGCCTTCTGCCACAAGGATACAACGTTTTGGCCGCAGAATCAAGTAACGGGAATTTTATAAGGATGGATTTTTGTTTCCATTTATTTTTCCGCGCATTGATTTACAAGCGTTTTTTGTGTTTTGCACATGGAGTGATGGAACGCTTTGTGCAAATTAGAGAAAAAGCCCTCTCATTCAAAGCCTGACGGCTTTGCCTGAGAGGGCTGCATTTTACAGTTTCCCGCACTGTTTGCCGGTGAAGAACCGCAGGGTGGTGTTGGCACGGAACACTTTCCCGGCCCGCAGGGCGGTGGAGGGGAACTCCGGGTGGGAGGGGCTGCAGGGGAAGTGCTGGGTCTCCAGCGCAAAGCCGCCGTATTTCTGCATCGGCACGCCGCCCTTGCCGGGGGCAGGGCAGTCCTGCAGGAAATTGCCGGTGTAGAGCTGCACGCCGGGCTGGGTGGTATAAACCTTCATGCTGATGCCGGTCTTATCGCTGGAAGCCCAGGCGCACAGGCTCTGGCTGGCCCCGCGGCCCCTGTCGATGACAAAGCAGTGGTCATAGCCGCCGCCCACCATGGTGGTCTGGGAAAAGCCGGTGTCGATGTCCCGGCCAATGGGCTTGCCCGCCCGGAAATCCATCGGCGTGCCTGCCACGGGCAGGATATTGCCGGTGGGGCAGGTCTCGTTGTTGCCCTCCAGATAGCGGGACGCATAGATGCGCAGCTTCTGGCCCAGCACATCGCCGCCGCCATCCAGATTGAAGTAGGTGTGGTTGGTCAGGTTGATGATAGTGTCGGCATCAGAGGAGACACGGTAATCCATCCGCAGGGCGTTGTCCTCGGTGAGGATATACCGCACCGAGATCTTCAGATTTCCCGGGAAACCATCCTCTCCATCGGGGCTTTCCGCCTCCAGAAGCAGGGTATCGCCAAAGGCCTTTACCTCATACAGCTTGCGCGGGAAGGTGCCGTGCAGGTGGTTTTTGCCGTTGTTGGCTTCCAGCTGATAGGTCTTGCCGCCCACATTGAACACGGCATTCTCAATGCGGTTGGCGTACCGGCCCACGAACGCGCCGCAGCAGGTACTGCCGGACGATTCAAAGTCCTTGACATAATCGGCGTAGGTGTCGTGGCCCAGCACCACATCCACCGGCCCGCGCTTGGTGGGCACCCAGATATTCTTGATGATACAGCCGTAGTTCAGCACACTGACCGCCAGCCCGCCGGGGTTCGAGATGATGTATTCATTGATCTTTTCGCCGTTTGGGGTCATGCCAAAGGGCTTGGAGAGAAACTGTGCCATAGGGCTCGCCTCCTTTTGTATTTTTTCAGGACAGCACACTCTCTGTTTTATCCTTTATTGTTTTGATTATATCACAATTTTCCCCTTCTGTGTTGGCATTTTTAAGGGAATCTATCCAATATTTCGAGAGATTTTTTGTAAGTTCTGCCCCATAGGCCAAAAAAAGCCCCGGAGGGCCAGGGGTAGGCGCTCCGGGGCTTGGGATAAGTTCAGTTTTAAGATTTACTTGGCAGTTTTCACTTTCACTGCAATGGCAATGTAGGTCTTGTCTCCCTTTGTTACAGCACCAACACCAATTGCATTAATTTTTTTCACATCATCATCATCCATGTTAGATGCATTACGGAAAGATTCAACAAAAGCCTTTGTAAAAGCCGGGTCTTTCATCTGTGCGACCTGATCAGCAGTAAAACCGAGCGCGGTGCTTCGATCAGCAGGGAAAATCACACACATCACTTTATTTTCCTGATCAACGACCATAAATCCATCTTTGAATTTTCCGTCTTCTTCCACCCTGTCGGCGATGGCCTTCCGGGCAAGATTCTTCAAGGTCTCATCGTTCTTGAAGTCAGCTTCCAAAGACTGGTTAATTGCGATAGTCATTGCATCTTCAGCCTGTTCCGCAGTGCTCTTTGCAGGAGCCTCATCGCCGCAAGCGGTGAGCAGTGCCAGAGCCATTACGCCGGCCAGCAGAAGGGCGGCCATTTTCTTGAGCATTTTCATTTGTAGAACCTCCAATGTAAAATGATATTTTACCACACAGAAAGCATACCCCTACACCTTCTGTATTGTGAACTCATTTTACATCTACCCCCCCCCCC
>OILE01000386.1_pt1 | contig 9526 bp, 10 predicted proteins | sample 1584481 | NCBI WGS metagenome assembly OILE01 (sample SAMN02674606, study PRJEB24791) | human gut metagenome, SKBSTL068 | isolation source: stool | host: Homo sapiens | place: USA | reverse complement strand
TTTGTAGAAAATTGCAAAAAGCCCCTGTTTTTTGTTGGTGATGGCGCATCTCTGTGCTATAATAAATACAGCAATGTTCCGGGCGTGCTCACTGTTCCGCCGGAGCTGCGGGGCGGCCGGGCCGCTGCCGTGGCCCTGGTGGCCAAGCAGATGGCCCAGCGGGGCGAAGCCGTTCTGCCTGAGGCCCTGCTGCCGGATTATCACCGCCTGAGCCAGGCCGAGCGGGAACGCGCCGAACGCCTTGCTGCCGAGGCCGCTGCCCGGAACAACGATACGGAAAACGGAAAGGATTGAAATTTCTCATGGCAAAACCCATTGCGCTTGCCGCCGACCATGGCGGTTTTGAACTGAAGGAAGCCGTCAAGGCTCATCTGGACGAGCTGGGGCTGGAGTATATCGACTTTGGCACCCACAGCACTGCCAGCGTGGATTACCCCGATATGGCACTGCCTGCCTGTGACGCTGTGGTCAGCGGCCAGTGCGACAAAGCCCTGCTGTTCTGCGGCACCGGTGTCGGCATCAGCATGGCCGCCAACAAGGTCAAGGGCATCCGCGCCTGCTGCTGCTCCGACAGCTTCAGCTGCGAGTACACCCGCCGCCACAACGATGCCAACGCCCTGTGCATGGGCGGCCGTGTTGTCGGCCCCGGCCTTGCCTGCCAGCTGGTGGATCTGTTCCTGAACACCCCGTTTGAGGGCGGCCGCCACGAAAAGCGCATTGCAAAACTGATGGCAATCGAAACCCGATAAACATAAAAAGGAGCGTGTATTTATGACCCCTATGATCGTTGAGCATCCCCTGCTGCAGCACAAGCTGAGCATCCTGCGCAACAAGCAGACCGGTACCAAGGAGTTCCGTGATCTGGTCGGCGAGATCGCAACCCTGCTGTGCTACGAGGCCACCCGTGACCTGCCCATGGAGGAGGTCGAGATCGAGACCCCCATCACCATGGCAAAGACCAAGGTGCTGGCAGGCCGCAAGCTGGCTCTGGTGCCCATCCTGCGTGCAGGCATGGGTATGCTGGACGGTATGCTGACCCTGCTGCCCGCTGCAAAGGTCGGCTTCATCGGCCTGTACCGCAACGAGGAGACCCTGCAGCCCGTGGAATACTTCTGCAAGCTGCCCCAGGATATCGCCGAGCGTGACGTTCTGGTTCTGGACCCCATGCTGGCAACCGGCGGCAGCGCCATTGATGCCATTACCCAGATCAAGAAGCACGGCGCAAAGCGCATCAAGTTCATCGGTCTGATCGCTGCTCCGGAAGGCATTGAGGCCCTGCACAAGGCTCACCCCGATGTTGACATCTACCTGGGCGCTAAGGATGACCACCTGAACGAGAACGGCTACATCGTTCCCGGCCTGGGCGATGCCGGCGACCGCATCTACGGCACGAAGTAAATCTGAATCAACAAAAAGTGGACGGTTCACACGAACCGCCCACTTTTTGTTTACTCAGATATTACCGCCCGCGGCCACCGCCGCCGCCATGGAAGGAGCCGCCGCCTGCGTGGAAGCTGCCGCCCCCGCCAAAGCTGCCGCCGGAGCGTCCACCGCCCATGCCACCAAAGGAACCACCGCCGAAGCCGCCGCCCCCACGGGGAGGACGCGGCCCGCCGCCGCGGGGCGGTCTGGGCCCGCGCGGGCCACGGGGGCCGCCGGGGCCCCAATCATCATACGGAGGTCTGCGCCGCCGTCTGCTGCCCAGGCCGTAGCCCAGCCCGAAACCGAAGAAGGGGCCAAACCCGCCGCCGCCAAAGCCGCGCCGGATGCCGCCGAAGATGGAGGTCAGGGCAAACACCACGATCACCACTGCCAGAAGGGTGAGGAAGGGCGATTGATAGGATGCTGCCGGGGCCTCATAGTAATCATTTCCGTTGTTATAACCATCCGTATTGCCGTTGCTGACCGTGCCGGTGGTCCCGCTCAGGGTCACACCGTAGAGATCGGCAATGGTGCTGGCCACATTGTTGGCACAGGTGGTCACAGCCGCGTCATAATCGCCCGCCGCGAAGGAATCCTCCATGGTCTGGGCAATGGCGCTGGCCTGCTTTTCCAGCGTGGTATTGCGGAAGCCGTCACCGGTGGCAAGGTAATAGTCGCCATCGGCGTACTGCTGGGACTGCATAACCAGCAGGATCAGCACACCGTTGTTTTTGCTGGAGCTGCCCAGCCCCCAGGTGTTGGCGGCCTGCACGGCGTAATCCTCCGTGGATAAACTTCCCGTATAATCCACTGTCAATACGCCGATCTGTGCACCCTCGCACTGCTGGGTGAGCTGTGCATTCAGGTTCTCAATGGCCGTTTTGGTGCTGCTGCTCAGGATGTTGGCATCATCCACCACGCACTGACTGCTGGGCAGATCGGGCAGCTGGGCCTTGGTGGCCGCAAAGGCGGCGGGCACCAGAGCCGTCAGGCTGACGGTCAGCACCACGAACAGGGCGCAGATGCGGGCGGCAAATCGTTTCATCGTTTTCATGCGAAGGGTTCCACCTCCTGTACGCCGAACAGCCTGCCCAGCATACTGGCCGGGAAGCCGCCGACATCGTTCTGATACTCATACACTGCATCATTGTACTGCAGATTACCAATGATGGTGTCTGCGCTGTTGAACTGGCCGTACTGGCCCTGCACTGCCCCCATCTTCATGGGGTCAGCGGCCTGCTCCTGCATTTTTGCATAGAGCTGATCGATCACAGTGCCCAGAGCCTCATTGGCCTGACAGAGGGCGTGCATGGCACTGCCCTGATAATAGGGCAGCGAGGTCAGAGACTGCTTTTTGCTGCCGTTCTGCACTGCTTCCAGGCAGGCAGAGAAATCATCCAGCGCTGCCTGTGCGGCCTGCACCTCGGCGCTGTCGGCCCCCAGCGTGTTTGCGCCGGTGGTGATGATATTTGCCGCCGTGTTGGCACGGGTGGTCAGCTCCTCGCTCAGGGCATAACCGTTGTCGGCCGAAACGCCGGTGGTGAACCACTGGCGGGCCTCGTTATACTTCCCCCTGACCTTGGCACCGCCAAAGCCCACGAACGCCGCCAGCATGACCACCACGCTCAGCACAAGGGCTGTGCCCTGCTTTGCCAGTGCGGCGGGCAGCGCCTTTTCCAGCCCGGCCAGCTTCTGCTGCAAGGGGGTCAGGCGCACTGCCTCGGTGTCCGGGCGCTTTGCCTCGCGGTAGCTGCCGCTGTCAAAGCCGCCGGGCGTTTGATTCTGTTCTCTGGAAAAATCAGCGTTTGCCATTTCAGCTCCGGATCTCCATCATCTTTTGTTTCAGCTCGTCCTCGATGCGGGTCAGCTCCTGCTCGGCAGCCACACGCTTTGCGCGGCCCTCGGTCTGGATCTTGTTCAGCTCGTCCAGGGTCTCGATCAGGCTCTTGTTGGTCTGCTGCAGGGTCTCGATATCCACCACGCCGCGCTGGCTCTCCTTTGCGGTCTCGATGGTGCCCATCTTGAGGGCATCGGCATTCTTCTTGAGCAGGTCGTTGGTCATGTCGGTCACGGCACGCTCGGCCTGCATGGCCTGCTGGCTGTGGGCCAGACCCAGTGCCAGCACCATCTGGTTCTTCCACAGCGGGATGGTGTTGACGATGGTGGACTGGATCTTCTCAGCCATCATGGTGTTGTTGTTCTGCAGCAGGCGGATCTGGGGGCCCATCTGCAGGCTGATGTTCCGGGTCAGCTCCAGATCGTACAACTTTTTCTCAAAGCGCTCGCACTGGTCTGCCAGGTCGCGGGCGGCCTGAGCATCCTCGGGCAGGCCGGACTGCTTGGCCTTGTCCATGGCCTGCTGCAGCTCGTTTGCACGGACCTCTGCCAGCTTTTTCTTGCCGGCCAGGATATACATGCTCAGCTCCTTGAAGTAGGCCATGTTCAGCTCATACATCTTATCCAGCATGGCGATGTCTTTCAGCAGCTGCACCTGATGGCCCTCCAGCATGGACTGGATGTTCTCCACGTTGGTCTCGGCCTTGTTGTACTTGGTCTTCAGGTTGTCCAGCTCATTGCCTTTCTTTTTGAAGAAGCCCAGAATGCCCTTCTGCTGCTCCTCATTGGCATCAAAGCTCTTCAGCTCCCCGATGAGGTTGGTGATCATATCGCCCACCTCGCCCAGATCCTTGGTGGATACCTTGGCCAGAGCAGCCTCGGAGAAATCGCCGATCTTCTTCTGGCAGGCGGAGCCATACTGCAGCACCTGCTGGCTGTTGGTGATATCGATCTTTTCCGCAAAGGAATCCACCATTGCCTGCTCCTCAGGGGTCAGCTGCACCTCCGGCTGCTGGGCCGCCGGGGCGGGCTCAGGCTTTTTCTCCTCCGCGGCCTCCGGGGTGGGGTCCAGCGTCAGGGTGGGCACTGCAGGAGCATCGAGATCGAAGTTCAGAGTGTTGTTGTCAGCCATTGTTGATTCCATCCTTTCCAATTACGACAGCGCCTGCCGCCTATCGGCGTGCGCTATTCTCTAACCGGTTTGCCAAGGGCTCCCCCTTCGGGGGAGCTGGCAAAGCCGTCAGGCTTTGACTGAGAGAGTTGTTACAATCCCTGCCCTTTCAGCATATTCTGCAAAACGGTCAGGTCTGCCGAGAGGTCCATGCTCTCGGCAGCATACAGGGCATCCAGCTGATTTTCAAATGCCGTGGCAATGGAGGCTGCGTTGTGCTCCACCTCCGCGCGGATGGAGGCGGCATTCTCGCCCCGCACCCCCTGTTTTGCCAGCTTGGCATACTGCTGCAGCACGTTCACTGCATCGGGCAGATAGTAATTGGCGAACCGCCGCACCTGCTTTGCCTTGGCGGGGGTGGCTTCCACCGTTTCCACAATGGAGCGGCCCGCCTTTTCCATCCGGGCCATGGCGGCGGAGAGCTGCGGGTCCGGCAGGGCTTCGTTCAGGGCATGGAGGGTGTCCAGCTGCTGCTGCATCTCGGTCAGCATGGCATCCACATCGTCCACACCGGTATGGAAGGGCACTTCCGTCTCCACCACCCGGGGCGGGCAGATCTTTTTGGCCCCGGCAAAGGCCAGCACAGCCGCGCCCAGCGCCGTCAGCAGTGCCCACAGCCGATAGACCGGAAGCACAGCGCACAGCACCACAAATGCCAGCACCGCCGCGTAGTACGGCAGGACACTGGGCTTTCGGGTGCGAATGATCTTGCTCATGGGTTCCTCCTTTTCCGGGAGCTGCGCCCCCTGTATCTTTCATAATAAATCCTTTTCCAGCGGGGCGCAAGCGTTTCACGAATTATTTACAGGTTTGAAATCGAAATGTAAAACCTCTCAGGCGCTTGCGCGCCAGCTTCCCTCATAGGGGAGTCCCTGGCAGATCGGGTAAGTCCGCGCGGCAATCAAGGCAAAATCCAGTTCGACAATTCTTTCTGCCAGATCTCCCGTAATTTTTCCGGCCTGCAGGCGGCATTGGCGGGGCTGGTGCTGGGCAGCCTGACCGCTGGGATGCCGCTGACCGGCTCGAGATACTTTGTATAGATCTTATATGCCGTGGCCCCGTTGCAAAAAACAGCCTCAATGGGCGCTTTTGCCAGCAGACCGGCAATATCATTGGGCACCACGTCCCGGATGGACGCATCCGACGCGCCGGTGATGGTACAGCTTTCCAGCGTATCCCACAGGGCCAGCCCGTGGCGCAGGATGATCTGCTTTTTCGCTTCGATGTCCTCCCGGGCGGGCACAGGCTCCCCGGTCAGGGCCGCCAGCATGGGCCAAAAGCGGTTTTGCGGGTGGCCGTAGTAGAAGGACATTTCCCGGCTCTTGGGGCTGGGCCAGGTGCCCAGGATCAGCGCCCGGCTGTGCTCGTTGTAGACCGGTGCAAAGCTCACTGCTTTTCCTCCGCGGCTTCCATCTGGCCCCAGGGGGAGCCAAGTTCATGGCCCGAGGGCTCCGCACGGGGGCCGTTGAACCACAGCTCCTCAATGAGGGCAGCAAGGCCGTCCTCCCGCACATCCCCGATGATGCGGTCTGCGGCTTCCTTGGCATCGTCCGAGCCGTTGGCCATGCAGCAGCCCAGTCCCGCCGCCTTCAGCATCCCCACATCATTGGCGGAATCGCCCGCCGAAACGGCATCGGCCAGCGTCAGGCCCACGGTTTCACACAGGTCAGCCAGACCCACCCCCTTATCAATGCCATCCCGGACGATATCATAGCAGTGCCAGCTGCCCTCACGCACAGCACCCACCATCATAAAACGGAGGTTCAGGTGGCCGTACTTCCGGTTGAACGCCTCCAGCGCCTCATCGGGCAGGCAGGCAAAGGCGGCATGGGGCATATCGATGAGATGGCGGTCCTGATCCTCGCCGTCCTTGCAGGTCAGGCCGCTGCCGCCCAGCTGGGCGTAGAAATCCCGGAGGCTCTCGTATTCGCAGTAGGCATAGTATCCATCCCGGAAATTGAACTGCAGAGGGTAGTTGTAATCCTCGCAGAAATCCACCAGTGCGTACATTTCCTCATTGGTCATCGGGTGCTCGGCGATGATCGCGCCGTCCCTGTCCACCACGCAGGCTCCGTTGTTGGTGATGGCGTAGTTGAACCGGATGCCGCCCAGCTGCTGCTTGTTGATCACGCAGTAGCCGCGGCCGGTGCTCAGCACAAATTTGCCGCCTGCGGCCTGCATCTTTTTCACGGCCTTGACCACCGCCGGGCGGGGGCAGGGCTCACCAAAGGGAACAAGGGTATTGTCGAAATCGCTTGCCAGAAGTTTATATTGCATAGTTGCTCCTATTTCAGCATCCTCACCCTCTCAGGCCGCTTCGCGTCCAGCTCTCCCAAAGGGAGAGCTTTTGACATAATCGGAAACTTCCCAAAGACTGTCAAGACCTCCCACTTTGGGGGAGGTGGCATCGCGCAAGCGATGACGGAGAGGGCGAGCCATTTTATCGTTTTGATACTGTCTAGTATAACACAAAACGCCGCTCCGGGATATCCCGAAACGGCGTTTTGACTGAATATTTTACTTTAACCGAAAATGGCTACCACGATTTGTATCCCAACACCCACAGCCGCACCGGCAGCCCAGGTCAGGCCGGTGATAAAGAGGTTCTGCTTCCAGGAGGGGTTTGCCCGCCAGAGTACGGCCAGGCCCACGCCCGCGCCGGTGCACAGCCCTGCCACCAGACTGGAAAAGCGGAGGGCTCCCTCCACATAAAGCTGGGTCAGCAGGACGCTGGCGGCACAGTTGGGGATCAGCCCCACCAGTGCGGCCACCACCGGCTGGAAGAAGCCCATCCGGCCCAGAGCGTCGGCAAAGACATCCTCGCCCACGCCCTCCACAATGAGGCCGAACACCAGACTGAACACAAAGATGAACACAAAGATCTCCAGCGTGTGGCGAAGAGCGGCTTTCCAGATGGGGGCGGGCTTGCCCTCCTCATCGCTGTGCTCCTCGTGGCAGTCGATCTCATCGGCGCTGCCGGTATAGCCGCCCCGCAGGCTCCTGGGCAGAACGCCCCGCAGGACAAAATCCAGCACCAGGCCCACCGCAATGGCATAGAGCACCTTGATGACCATGAGCAGCACCAGCTTATCCCAGTAGGCAGGCATGGAGACCAGCAGCGGAACCGCTTCATCACTGGTGGCGAGGAACACGGCCATCAGCGCGCCCAAGCTGATGACCCGGGACGCATAGAAATTGGACGCAATGGCAGAGAAACCGCACTGTGGCACACAGCCCAGCAGCGCCGCTGGAACAGAGCCCCAGCGCCCGCCCCCCGCCAGAATGGCTTCGATGCGCTCGCCGTGGCGGTTCTCCACATATTCAATGAACAGATAGGCCAAAAACAGGAAGGGCAGCATCTTGGCGGTGTCCACCAGAGATTCGCCCAGAACATCCAGAAACAATTCCATTTGATACTCCAAAAACAACTATAATGTGCTTTATTGCAGTAAATTGCAATCAATTTGCATTTTCGTGCAAGGGAGATTATACACGCTTCGGATGCAAATTGCAAGAGGAATTTGCAAAAAGTTTGCATTTTGTTTTTGGGAGAACGAAAATGCCCTCTCAGTCAAGGCCGCAGGCCTTGCCAGCTCCCCCTTCGGGAGAGGTGGCAGCGCGTTCACGCTGACAGAGAGGGCGATTCATTTCAGATCAGATCTCGGCCAGGATCGCATCACCCATAGCGGTGCAGCCCAGGCAGGTGCAGCCTTCGCTCATGTTGTCTGCCGTGCGCAGACCCTTGTCCAGCACCTTGTTCACGGCGTTCTCAATGGCATCGGCCTCCTCAGCCATGCCAAAGGAGTAGCGCAGCATCATGGCGGCAGAGAGGATGCAGGCGGTGGGATTGACGATATCCCTGCCCGCAATGTCGGGGGCCGAGCCGTGAATGGGCTCGTACAGGCCCCGGGTGCCATCGCCCAGAGAGGAGGACGGGATCATGCCGATGGAGCCGGTGATCATGGAAGCCTCGTCCGACAGGATGTCGCCGAACATGTTCTCGGTAACGATCACGTCGAACTGGGCGGGGTTCTTGACGATCTGCATGGCGCAGTTGTCCACGAACATCTCGCTGTATTCCACATCCGGGTATTCGGCCTGCAGGCGGTGCATCACACTGCGCCACAGGCGGCTGGTGTCCAAAACGTTTGCCTTGTCCACGCAGCACAGTTTCTTGCGGCGCTTGCGTGCGGTCTCAAAGCCGATGCGGCCGATGCGCTCGATCTCGTGCTCCGCGTAGGGCATGGAGTCGATGGCCTGCTTCTCACCATTCTCGAGGGTGTGGGTCTCGTGATTGCCAAAGTATACGCCGCCGATCAGCTCACGCACGATGATGAAATCGATGCCCTGTGCCACGATCTCGGGCTTCAGGGGACTGGCAGGAGCCAGCTGGGGCCAGATCTTGGCCGGGCGGTTGTTGGAGTACAGGCCCATGCCTGCACGCAGGCGCAGCAGGCCCTTCTCCGGGCGCTGCTCACCGGGCAGGCCCTCCCACTTGGGGCCGCCCACGGCACCCAGCAGGACGCTGTCCGCGGCAAGGCACTTGTCCAGTTCGTGCTGGGGCAGCGGGTCGCCGTACTTGTCAATGGCTTCGCCGCCCATGGCAGCGTCGGTGTAGTGGAAGGTGTGGCCGTACTTTTCGGCCACCTTGTCAAGCACGCGGATGGTCTGCTTGACGATCTCCGGGCTGGAGCAGTCGCCCCAGATGACAGCAATGTTTTTTTCCATTGGTTTGTTCTCCTTATTGTCAGCAGGCTTGCCTTACTGCTTCGCCTTGATGGACTTCATCAGTCCACCGGCAGAGATGATCTCCTGAATGAACGGCGGGAAGGGCTCGGCGTGGAACACCTTGCCGTTGGTCTCGTCGGTAATGACGCCGGTATCAAAGTCCACGCTCACGGTGTCGCCTGCGTTGATGGCGTCCACGGCCTCGGGGCACTCCATGATGGGCAGACCGATGTTGATGCTGTTGCGGTAGAAGATGCGGGCAAAGCTCTTGGCAATGACCACCGAGATGCCGGCGGTCTTGATGCACAGCGGTGCGTGCTCACGGGAGGAGCCGCAGCCGAAGTTCCAGCCGCCCACCATGATGTCGCC
>OILE01000362.1_pt1 | contig 10045 bp, 8 predicted proteins | sample 1584481 | NCBI WGS metagenome assembly OILE01 (sample SAMN02674606, study PRJEB24791) | human gut metagenome, SKBSTL068 | isolation source: stool | host: Homo sapiens | place: USA | reverse complement strand
GAATCTCGTGAAAAGCGTATAAAAAGCTTGCAATCATCTGTAAAATGTGGTATATCCATTATACGAAACATTGCTTTAAAAGAACACTCCACCGTTCAATGATGTGTAAAGTGAGGTGCCTGCCATGACCGCCGTGATCTATGCCCGCTATTCATCGGATAACCAGCGCGAAGAATCCATTGAAGGCCAGATTCGTGAATGCACTGCCTATGCGGAAAAGAACGGCATCACCATCGTCAAGCACTACATTGACCGTGCTATCTCTGCCAAGACGGACAACCGCCCGGAGTTTCAGCAGATGATTAAGGACAGTGACAAGAAGCTGTTTGACATCGTGCTGGTCTGGAAGTTGGATCGTTTTGCCCGGAACCGCTACGACAGTGCCCGGTACAAGACCCAGCTGAAGAAGAACGGTGTCAAGCTCATGTCTGCCACCGAGATCATCTCCGAGGGACCGGAGGGCATCATTCTGGAATCGGTGCTGGAAGGTTATGCCGAGTATTATTCCGCTGACCTGTCTGAAAAGGTCATTCGTGGCATGACCGAAAACGCACTGAAGGGAAAGTTCACTGGCGGTGCCATTCCCTTTGGCTACATCATCAACGCAGACCACCGCTTTGAAATCGACCCGTTGACTGCTCCCTTTGTGGCAGAAACCTTCCAGCGGTACAACGATGGCCAGACCATGCGGGAAATTCGGGATTGGCTGAACGAAAAGGGCGTCAAGAACCAGCGTGGCGGGCTGATGACCTTCAACACCATTCAGCATATGCTGAACAATCGCCGCTACATCGGGGAGCTGAAATATCGTGATGTTTTGATTCCCGATGCGATTCCCTCCATTGTGTCCGCAGAGCTTTTCAACGATGTGCAGGAAAAGATTGCCAAAAACAAGAAAGCCCCTGCCCGAAGAAAGGCAGAGGACGATTACCTGCTGACAACCAAGCTGCACTGTGGTTGCTGCGGTGCGCTGATGTTTGGCGAAAGCGGCACAAGCCGGACGGGAGAAGTCCACCGCTACTATAAATGTGCCACGGCCAAAAAGAAGAAGGGCTGCAAGAAGAAAACTGTCCGCAAACAGTGGCTGGAAGATCTGGTGGTGAACCAGACCTTGCTGCTGCCACCAAGACCGGCATGTTCCGCAAGGCTTACCCGGATCGTCATTTTGACTGCGGCATTGCCGAGGGCAACATGATGGGCGTGGCCGCAGGCCTGTCCACCATGGGCTATGTGCCCTTTGTTTCCAGCTTTGCCATGTTCGCCGCCGGCCGCGCCTTTGAGCAGGTGCGCAACTCCATCGGCTACCCCCACCTGAACGTGAAGATCGGTGCCACCCACGGCGGTATCTCGGTGGGCGAGGACGGTGCTTCCCATCAGTGCTGCGAGGACTTTGCCCTCATGCGCAGCATCCCCGGCATGACCGTGATCTGCCCCGCCGACGATGTGGAGGCCCGCGCCGCTGTGCGTGCTGCCTACGCAATGGAAGGCCCCGTCTATCTGCGCTTTGGCCGTTTGGCTGTGCCTGTGTTCCACGATGCCGGGAACTATCACTTCGAGATCGGCAAGGGTGAGCAGATCACTGAGGGCAGTGACATTGCCATCATCGCCACCGGCCTGATGGTCAACGAAGCCCGCATTGCTGCGGAGCAGCTGGCCGCTGAGGGCATCCATGCCCGGGTCATCAACATCCACACCATCAAGCCTCTGGACGAGGAGATCGTCCTCAAGGCCGCCAAGGAGTGCGGCAAGGTCATCACCGCCGAGGAGCACAGCGTCATCGGCGGCCTGGGCGAGGCTGTCTGCGCCGTCCTGAGCGAGAAGCTGCCTACCCCTGTCCGCCGCGTGGGCGTGCAGGACAAGTTCGGCTGCTCCGGCCCCGCATGGGACCTGCTCAAGCTGTACGGTCTGGATGCAGCGACCATCTGCAAGACCGCTCACGAGATGCTGGGCTGATCCAGAAAGTCAATACCAATAAAAAAGCCGGTCGGCGTATGCCGACCGGCTTTTTGTGTGCAATTACCGTAAAAATTCGTGATTTTTCCGCACGATATCCGGGGAAACGTGCTGGCTGCTTGCACCCGGCGGCAAAGTGTGTTAAACTGGGACCAGATAAAAATTTTGAGAGAAGGAGCCCCGCTATGAAATACGATTTCACTTCCATCATGGACCGCCACGGCAAGGATGCCCTTGCAGTGGATGGCCTTGGCACCGGCTTTGCCCCCGCCGCCCCCAAGGAGGGCTTTGACGCCATCCCCATGTGGGTGGCCGATATGAACTTCCCCACCGTGCCCACCATCCAGGAAGCCATCATCGAGCGCACCAACCACCCCGCATTTGGCTACTTCAAACCCACCGATGAATACTTTGATTCCATCATCCGGTGGCAGGCAAAGCGCAACGGCGTGCAGGGCCTGACCAAGGAGTGCATCGGCTACGAGAACGGCGTGCTGGGCGGCGTGATCAGCGCCCTGAACTGCGTCTGCTCCAGGGGCGACAAGATCCTGATCCACAGCCCCACCTACGGCGGTTTCACCATGAGCCTGAAGAACAACGGCTACGAGGCTGTCCACAGCCCGCTGGTCAAGGATGAGAACGGCGTGTGGCGGATGGACTTTGAGGACATGGAAAAGCACCTGAAAGAGGAAAAGATCCATGCCGCCATCATGTGCAACCCCCACAACCCCTGCGGCCGCGTGTGGGAGCGCTGGGAGCTGGAAAAGGCCATGGAGCTGTACAAGAAGTACGATGTGTATGTGGTCTCCGATGAGATCTGGTCGGACATCATCCTGAGCGGAAACAAGCACATCCCCACCCAGTCTGTGAGCGAGGATGCCCGCCAGCGCACCGCCGCTTTCTATGCCCCCTCCAAGACCTTCAATCTGGCTGGTCTGGTGGGCAGCTACCATATCGTTTACAACAACTGGTGGCGTGACCGCATCGAGAAGGAGTCCAGCCTGAGCCACTACAACATGATGAACGTCCTCTCCATGCACGCCCTGATCGGTGCCTACAAGCCCGAGGGCTACGAGTGGACCGACGAGCTCTGCGAGGTGCTGACCGGCAACATCGACTTTGCCTGCGATTACATCGAGAAGCATTTCGAGGGCGTGACCGTCTCCAAGCCGCAGGGCACCTACATGCTGTTCGTGGACTGCACCGACTGGTGCAAGGCCCACGGCAAGACCATTGAGGATGTGGAGCACGCCTGCTGGGATGTGGGCGCTGCCATCCAGGACGGCACCATGTTCTTTGGCCCCTGCCACCTGCGCATGAATCTGGCTTCTCCCCGTTCCCGCATCGAGGAGGCGTTCCACCGCATGGACAAGTACGTTTTTAACGCATGATCGCTTAAGCACAGCAAAAAGTCCCGACCAGAACGGTCGGGACTTTTTTGCGTTTAATTCAGATCGAAATTGCCCACCAGCAGGTAGTAGAGCGCCTCCACCACCAGCGCTGCCGAAAGCTGGGAAGGCAGCATATCGCTGGCAATGCGCTGGATACGGTTGGAGGCCAGCAGGGTATAGCTGGCGTGGCCTGCCAGCGCCGAGCGCTTGTCGCAGGTGATGAGGATGACCGGTGTGCCGTTCTTCTTGGCGGCACGGGCGGCCGTCTCCAGCGCCTCGCAGCGGCCTGCGCTGGAAATGAGCAGCAGGGCATCTTTTGGGGTCAGTGCCGAAGCGAAAGACCGTGCCTTTTCTGGCACCGGGCTGATCATGCAGCGCTTGCCCAGACTGCCCAGCTTGAGCGAAGCATCCATGGCAACGGGCAGGCTGCTGCCGTTGGCTTCGATCTCAATGATCTCTGCCGCCCGCAGAATGGAAAGCACCTTTCTCAGCTGGACAAGGTTCAAGGCCTGAATGGTGGCCTGAACCTCCTCCTGACGGTTGTTCTGAAGATCGAGCAGGGCCTGATGCAGCGGGTCATTGGGGGGCCTTTTGCGGGCCTCCGTTTCCTGCTGCTCCAGCACATCCCGCGCAAGCTCCAGTTGGAATTTGCGATAATTTGCGTAGCCGAGCTTGTGGCACAGCCGGGTGACCGTGGCTTCGGACGAGTGGCTGGCCTTTGCAAGCTCCGCAGAGGTGGCGACCGAGGCCCACTTTACATCTGCAAGAATGCAGTCCGCAATGCGCCGTTCGGCGCTGTAAAGCTGGAGCCCGGAGCACAGCTGGGTGACGACGCTTCCCGGGGAATCGTGCATAGCAATACCTCCCTGTGCGCGCTGCGCATTGGGCACAACGCACAGTACTCTGGAAATAGTATACCGATTTTTTGGTGAAAAATCAATTGAATCTGGCAAGAAAATGCATATCATTCCAAAATAAACCGGGATTTCTTGACGCGGGGTGCATCAAAACCGGCCTGTGTGTTGGGGGCGGCGTAATGGATCCAGCGGTTTTCTTATGCATGGTGCCGAAAGTGGGAAAAGGACGGAGAAACGCCTCCTTTTTGTGCTATAATGAAACATATACAAGAACCGGGATATCGCCGGAACAGAAGGAGAACACCATGAAGAAACTGAACATTGCCATCGTCGGTTATGGCCGCAGCGGCTGTGACATCCACGGCGCATTCCTGCGCTCCAAGGACAACGATATCTGCAACGTTGTCGCTGTTGTTGAGTACGACCCCGCCCGTGCGGAAGCTGCCAGAAAGGATTTTGGCTGCGATACCTACTCCGATTACCGTGAGCTGTTCCACCGCACCGACATCGACTTTGTCACCAACGCCTCCTACTCCAACGAACACTTCCCTGTGGCGCTTGACCTGCTGAACCACGGCTTCAATGTCCTGTGCGAGAAGCCCCTGTGCAAGAGCCCCGAACAGGTGCAGCAGCTCATGGATGCCGCCAAGGCCCACAACTGCGAGCTGACCATCTTCCACCAGTACCGCTACAACGACTACTATCTGGAGATGAAGAAGCTGCTGGACAAAAAGGTCCTGGGCGATGTCAAGCTGGTGCGTGCCCGCCAGAACTTCTTTGCCCGCCGCTATGACTGGCAGACCCTGCTCTACCGTGAGGGCGGTGCCATGCGGAACAACGCTGCGCACACCATTGAGCAGATCATGGATCTGGCTGGTTCCGACGAGCTGCCCGAGATCCACTCCCGCATGGAGATCTGGAACTCTGTGGGTGACGCTGAGGACTACATGTTCGCCACCATGAAGTATTCCAACGGTACTGTGTATGAGGTGGAGGTCAACCCCTCCGATGCCTACGCCGACGGCTGCCTGTTTGACATCTATGGCACGCTGGGCACCATGAAGGTCTACTCCTCCAAGATCCAGTACAAGTATTTTGACCCTGAGGAGTGCCCCATGTTCGCTCTGGAACACAAGTCTCTCCATAATCCCGATGGCTCCCCCGCTTACTGCACCAATAACATCAAGTGGAAGGAAGAGACCATTGCACTCGACCCCGATATGATGAACGTCTTTGGCAAGTGCTCCAGCCGCTTCTACCACGACTGGTATGAGCATCTGGTCAACGGTGCCGAGCTCTACATGAAGCCGGAGCACATCAAGCACCAGATCGAGATCTTCAACGAGGTGGAGCGTCAGAACCCGCTGCCTGTCAAATTCTCCAAACCGGAATAAGCTGCGCTGAAATTACAAAAGGACTGCTCCAGCGGAGCAGTCCTTTTCGCGTTTTGAGGGGCGGGAAGGTGCGATCAGCACCCTTCCTTTTCGGCCAGCTTCCGGCCCATGAGCACGCCCATGACGGAGGCCATCATCAGGCCGCGGGTCCAGCCGGAGGAGTCACCCAGGCAGTGCAGGCCCCGGATGTTGGTGTCGAGGTTCTCGTCCATCTTGACCTTGTTGGAGTAGAACTTCAGCTCGGGGCTGTAGAGCAGGGTCTCGTTGGCGGCAAAGCCGGGCACGACCATATCCAGCATCTTGATGAACTCGATGATGTTGGTCATGGCGCGGTAGGGCATGGCGGCGGTGATGTCGCCGGCCACGGCGTCCTTCAGGGTGGGCTTGACGTTGGACTGGGCCAGCTCCTTCTGCCATGTCCGCTTGCCGTCGAGGATGTCGCCGTAGCGCTGGACCATGATGTGGCCTGCGCCCAGCATATTGGTCAGCTCGCCCACCTTCTGGGCGTAGGCGATGGGCTGGTTGAACGGCTCGGTGAAGTTGTGGGAGACGAGGATGGCGAGGTTGGTGTTCTCGCTCTTTTTCTCCTTGAAGCTGTGGCCGTTGACGACGGCGAGGTCGTTGTCGTAGTTCTCCTGCGCCACGAAGCCGCCGGGGTTCTGGCAGAAGGTGCGCACTTTGTTTTTCCAGGGCTTCGGGTAGCCGATGAGCTTGGACTCATAGAGTACCTTGTTCACCTTTTCCATGACCTCGTTGCGGCACTCGACGCGGACGCCGATGTCCACGGTGCCGGGCTTGTGGGCGATGTGGTGCTCGGCGCAGATCTTTTCGAGCCAGTCGGCGCCGCGGCGGCCGGTGCCGATGACCACGGTGTCGCCGTAGACGGCCCGGGGTTCGCCACTGCCCTGACGCAGCAGCACGCCCTTGCACTCCTCGTTCTCGAGGATGATGTTCTCACACTCGGTGGAGAAGAGCATCTCCACGCCGTTGTCGGCCAGATAGTTCTGGATGGCGAGGTAAAGCTCCTGTGCCTTCTCGGTGCCGAGGTGGCGGATGGGGCAGTCCACCAGCTTCAGACCGGCGTGGATGGCGTTCTTGCGGATCTCCTTGATGTCCTCGCCGGTGTAGATGCCCTCGACGTGGGGGTCTGCGCCGAACTCGAGGTAGATCTTGTCGGTGTAGTCGATCAGCTCCTGCGCAAACTCCTCGCCGATGAGGCTGGGCAGGTCGCCGCCGACCTCATAGGAGAGGCTCAGCTTGCCGTCGGAGAATGCGCCTGCGCCGGAGAAGCCGGTGGTGATGGCGCAGGTGGGGCGGCAGTTGACGCAGTGGCCAAGCTCTGCCTTGGGGCAGTGGCGCTTTTCCACCGGCTTGCCTTTTTCCACCAGCAGGATGTGCTTCTTGCTGCCGCGGCGCAGCAGCTCCACGGCGGTGAAGATACCGGCCGGGCCGGCACCAACGATGATGAGATCGTACTTTTCCATAGCTCTCTTTTTTCCTTTTGTGTTATGATGTTTGGGGCTTATATTTCGGTAACGGTTTGGTCTGCGGGCAGCGGGCTTGCCCTCTCAGTCATTGCTTCGCAATGCCAGCTCTCCCAAAGGGAGAGCCGTTGGCCTGCCGGGAGGCTTTCTGCCTCTCCCTTTGGGAGCAACAATGATGACCGCCGCCAGTGGCGGAAGCAGGAAATCATTGTTGGGGCCGCGGCCAGCAAGACGCACGCGAAGCGCTGTGGATGCTGGGTGCCGCAACCCGGGCAGTGGATGCGACCAGCGGGAGCAGACGGAGAGGGCAAGCCGCCTGAAGTTATTCGTCCTCCTGCTCCACCTCGGCGCTCTCGTCCACATGGTCCAGCTCCACGGCGGTCGCCTCCGCGTCGGCGTGGGCGATGTCCGGGGCGATGACGCCGTCGCCGTTCAGGTCCTTGCCGGTGACGGCCTCCAGCATCGACTGGGTCTCGGGGTGCAGCTTCATGAAGCGCCGGACGGCCAGCATGGTGTACAGCGCACTCAGCAGGTTGAGGGCGGCTTCGAGGATGAGGATGAGGCCGATGGCCATGACCAGCGTCTCCATCGTGCCGAAGGGGTCTACCACCATCACGATGCCCAGAATGACGCTGAGCACCGCCAGCAGCAGAAAGACCTTCCAGCTCGAATACTCACACCGGCGCAGCTCAAGGGCGTTCTGGACGCGGCCAAGGCTGTCGAAGATGATGAACAGGCCGAACACGATGGGCAGCACCCGGACGACGATGTCGCTGCGGATGATGAGGAACGCGCCCAGCGCCAGACAGACGAGGCCCGAGATGAGGGTGAGCTGGCTCTGGAACACGCCGCGCTCTACGACAAAATAGCGCACCAGCTGCACGGCTGCGCAGGCCAGTACCACGCCGCCCAGTGCGTAGCAGACCACGTTGAGGGCCGTGCCGGGCACCATCAGCAAAAAGATGCCCAGTGCCAGATAGAGCAGGCTCATGAGGATGAGGTTCCACTTCAGCTTTTTTGCCATAGAGTTCACGTTCCTTTCGTCCACGAGGGAAGTTTTATACAGCCGCGTCCTGCTCCTTGTAGAGCGGGACGATGACGGTGCGGTTGATGCGGGCCATGAAGATGAGGCTCAGGGTCAGGCTGACCACTTCGGCGATGATGAAGGACCACCAGACCATATTCACCTCGCCGGTGCGGCTCAGCAGCCATGCGGCGGGGATGAGCACCACCAGCTGGCGGCAGATGGAGACGGTGAGGCTGAACACGCCGTTGCCCAGTGCCTGAAACACCGAGCTGAGCACGATGCCCGCGCCCGCCAGCAGGAAGTGGGGGCAGATGATGCGCAGAGCCGGGATGCCGATGGCCAGCATGGCGTCGCTGGCGGCAAAGAGGCTCAGCAGCTTATCCGGCAGGAACTGGAAGATGCAGAAGCCCACCAGCATGATGCACTCGGCGTAGAAGACTGCGAGGCGGATGGTCTTTTTGACCCGCTCCGGCCTGCGTGCGCCGTAGTTGTAGCTGATGATGGGCACCATGCCGTTGTTCATGCCGAAGATGGGCATGAAGACGAAGCTCTGCAGCTTGAAATAGACGCCGAAGACCGCCACCGCCGTGGCCGAGAAGGCCATCAGGATCTGGTTCATGAAGAAGGTCATGACACTGCCCACGCACTGCATGGCGATGCTGGGCAGACCGACGGTGTAGATGCGGCCGATGGTCTTGGCGCTGGGGCGGAAGCCCCGGAAGCTGATCTGGATGTCGGGGTTTTTGTTGAAGTTGAAGTACAGCGTCATGCCCGCGCCGCAGAACTGACCGATGACGGTGGCCACAGCAGCGCCGGTGGTGCCGGACAGGGCCTCGCCGCAGTAGCCGAAGATGAAGATGGGGTCCAGCACGATGTTCACCACAGCGCCCACCAGCTGGCTGATCATGCTGAGGTGGGTGCGGCCGGTGGCGGCCAGCAGCTTTTCGCCCATGGTCTGGGTGAAGAGGCCGAGGCTGAGGACGCAGCAGATGCTCAGATACAGGATGCCCTGCCGGGCGATGTCCATGTCCGAGGTCTGGGCGTAGAAGTAGGGCTTCATGCAGGTGAGGCCGATGAGGAGGAAGACGGCGTAGCTGCACAGGGACAGAAAAATGCCGTTTTCGGCGGTCTTGTTGGCCCGCTCCTGATCCTTTTCGCCGAGGCTCTTGGAGAGCAGGGCGTTGACGCCGACGCCGGTGCCGACGCCTACGGCGATCATGACGTTCTGCAATGAGAACGCCAGCGAAACGGCGGTCAGGGCGTTCTCGCTGACGTGGGACACGAAGATGGAGTCCACCACGTTGTAAAGGGCCTGCACCAGCATGGATATCATCATCGGTACGCTGAGCTTGATGAGCAGAGGATTGATGTCCATCGTGCCCATAATGTTTTCCCGCACATCTGCGGGAGCGGTCTGGGGCTGCTTGTTTTCCACGGTTTCTCCTTTTGCTGTTGATAACTTGGGGGTTGTGTGCTTTTTCTATGCCGCAAACGTGGGCAGGGCGCAAAAGCACCCTACCCACGCAGCATCGTTGTTTTGTTCTGTCTCTCCGGGGAGACAGGGCCTTTAGCCCTCCATCGACTTTTCCTTGGCCTCTGCGGCGGCAAGGATCATCTGCACGCAGGCATCGTGGCCCAGTGCGGCGTTGATGGCCAGATCGTAGTTGTGGGCATCGCCCCAGCGGTTCTGGGTGTAGTAATTGTAGTAGGCTGCGCGGTTGCGGTCGGTCTTCTCGACCTCATCCTTGATGCCCTTTTCGTCCTTGGCCTGCAGCATATTGTTCTCCTTGCCGTAGGCCAGACGCCACTCCTTGGGGGCGTAGACAAAGACGCGCAGCACATCCTTGCGGTCGCGCAGGACATAGTCGCCGCAGCGGCCCACGATGACGCAGGGGCCTTCGTCGGCCAGCTGCTTGATGATGCGGCTCTGCAGGATGAA
>OILE01000333.1_pt1 | contig 10835 bp, 9 predicted proteins | sample 1584481 | NCBI WGS metagenome assembly OILE01 (sample SAMN02674606, study PRJEB24791) | human gut metagenome, SKBSTL068 | isolation source: stool | host: Homo sapiens | place: USA | reverse complement strand
GCGGCGGGGTTTTGTGCTGTAGAAAAACGAGGCCGCCTCCCGACTCTGCGCCGGGAGGCGGCCTCCTTGTGTCTTATATCAGTCTTGCGCCGGGCTTCGGCTCGTGGGCCTGCCAGAGGGTGATCCACTCGGGCAGGCGCAGAGCCTTCAGCCGCTCCGGAAGGGCGGCAAGGTCGCCGCCGGTGAGATACCACCCACCGCCCAGAGCCGCCAGCACCAGCAGCAAGAGCACTGCCAGCAGGACGCGGAGGGGGTGCTTCTTCTTTTGTGGCGGGGTTTCGGCGTGGTTCTGGGCGGCCTGTCCGGCGGGGAGGAAGCCCGTCCCCTCTGCCTGCGGCAAACCGGCGGCGGCGCGGCGTATCATGTCCAGCAGCCAGAGCGCGGCGTTGTCCGCTGCGGGGACCGTGCGGAGCCAGCAGCCCTTTTTCGCACTGAGCACCAGAACATGGTCGCTCTCCCGCTCCGCGCAGGCCACAGCCAGCTCTGTGCCCACGATGCGGCGGGCCGCCTGCGCCCGGGCAAGGGCCAGACGGACGGGTTCGGGCTTGTCCCCCTCCCCGCCGAGCTTGGCCCGGGCACGCTTTTCGATCTGGGGGCCGGTCTTGGCGTCGGCGTAGCTCATGGTGCCGAAGTCGTAGACCTTCTCCGCGCCGGGCACCTTCTCGAGCCGGGCTTCCAGCAGAGCACCAGCGGCGGCATCGCCGCAGGCCAGCAGGCGGTCATGGGCTTCCAGCGCCTGCACGGCGGCAGCCGCCAGACTGGTATCCCCTGCCCCATACACATCTGCACCGAAGCTGCTGCGCAGGCTCTGGGCCGCTTTCTTCAGCCCAGAGGGCGTGTCTGCATGGACAGCCAGCAGCGTCTCTGCGCCCCGGCACTTCCACTGGGCCTCTGCCCTCCACTGGGGCGCAAACCGCGCCACCGCAGCTGCCAGCCGTCCCTGCGGCGCACCGTACAGGCGCAGCACGCAGCGGGTCTCCTCTGCCAAATCCCATCAACCCCTTATTATGATGTTTCCCGGACGAAAGCCCTGTCCAGCGCGGCCAGCGCCGCGTCGTCCGACTGCCGGGCGGCGGTGAGGGCCTGCGTCCCTTCGGGGACTTTGCCCTGTGCCAGACGCAGCCCCATCTCCAGTGCCGCCTGTGCGGCCCGGGCACGCACCAGCGCACGGTCGGGCCGGGAGACGAAGAGCTTTTTGACATAGGCCACGCCATCCCGGGCAGCGCCGAGATAGACGGTGCCTACAGGGCGGACCTCGTCGCCGCCGGTCGGGCCAGCCACGCCGGTGACGCTCAGGGCGATGTCGGCCCCCGAGGCCGCTGCCGCGCCCAGCGCCATCTGTGCCGCCACGGGAGCGGACACGACGTTGTATTTCCCGATAACCGCCGGGTCTACACCCACGAGCTTGGTCTTGGCCTGCTCCCAGTAGGTCACGAAGCCATAGCCGAACACCTCGCTGGAGCCGGACACGGAGGTCAGCCGCTGGGCGATGAGTCCGCCAGTGCAGCTCTCAGCGGTGGAGATGGTCAGCCCTTTTTCCTTCAGGGTATCCACCACTGTCTCTTCCAGCCCGTCCACATCCTCATCATACACCGCATCGCCCAGCGTATCATAGAACTTTTTGGCATATGCGCGGCACATTTTTTCGCCGTCCTCGTCGGAGCGGGCGCGGGCCGTGATCCGGATCTCGCACTCGCCGGTCTTGCAGTAGATGGCGGCGGTGGGGTTCGGGTTTTCCAGCAGGTCACGGACTCTATACTCGATGTCGCTCTCGCCGCCCAGCACCCGGAGGGTGACGGAGTGGAGGGTGCAGTTCTGGCGCTCCATCAGCAGGGGACGGACGCTCTCAGTCCACATGGCTTTCATCTCGTGGGGCACGCCGGGCATGAGGACCGCACAGCGGCCATCCTGCTCGAACCATGCGCCGGGCGCAGTCCCATGGTTGTTGATGACCTTATGGCCCTTGGCGGGCACCATCGCCTGCTTGCGGTTGTTGGGGGTCGTCTCACGGCCAGTACGGGCAAAGTAGCCGGTGATCTTCTCCCACTCGGACGCATCGAAGACCAGCTCGTCGCCGAAGCAGGCGGCGACGGTCTCTTTGGTCAGGTCGTCCGCCGTGGGGCCGAGGCCGCCGGTGAAGACCAGCAGGTCGCAGCGGCTCTTGGCCTCGTTGACGAAGTCGGCCAGACGGTCATGGTTGTCGCCGATGGTACTCTCCCGCTGGACGGTGATGCCCAAATCGGCCAGCTCTCGGCTGAGGTACTGCGCGTTGGTGTTGAGGATATTGCCGAGAAGAAGCTCGGTGCCCACACTGATGATCTCTGCTGTCATGGCTCAGCCCTCGAATTCCACGTCGTCGGTGATGCGCAGACGGATGCGCTCGGTGGCCTCGGCAGCTTCGGTTTCCAGCTGGGCCAGACCGGGCATCCCGGCCTCGGCCTCAAGGATCTCTTCCAGCTCGGGGCGGATCTTCGGGTGCGGCGGGGTGAAGATGGTGCAGCAGTCCTCATAGGGCAGGATGCTCGTCTCAAAGGTATTGATGTGGCGGGCCGTCTCGACGATCTCAGTCTTGTCCATGCCGATCAGGGGGCGGAGGATGGGCAGGTCCTGCGCGGCATCGGTGCACTGCAGGGCCTTGACGGTCTGACTGGCCACCTGTGCAAGGCTCTCGCCGGTGACGAGGGCCTCACAGCCCTGCTTCTTGGCGATGATGTTGGCAATGCGCATCATGCTGCGGCGCATCAGGACGGTGAAGAGGACGTCCGGAGCGTTGTCGCGGATGTACTCCTGCGGCTTGGTGTAGGGCACCACAAAGAGGTTGGTGCTGCCGGTATAGGGGGTGATCCGCTGGGCCAGCGCCTTGACTTTCAGTTTTGCACGCTCCGAAGTATACGGAGGGGACGCAAAATGGATGTGGTCGAGGCCGAGACCGCGCTTTGCCATCCGGTACGCCGCCACCGGGCTGTCGATGCCGCCGGAGAGCATATTGAGGGCGCGGCCGGAGGTTCCCACCGGCAGGCCGCCCTCACCCTGTATTTTCGGGCCGTGGATATACGCGCCGTAATCGCGGATCTCCACGATGACCTTGAACTGCGGGTTCTTGACGTCCACCCGCAGGTAGTTGTGCTTGCCCAGCAGGTAAGCGCCCAGCTCCCGCATCAGCTCAGGGCTGGTCATGGGGAAAGTCTTGTCCGAGCGGCGGGCCTCCACCTTGAAGGTCTTGATGCCATGGAGACTGTCGCCCAGATAGTCCTCGGCGGTCTGGCAGATGGTGTCAAAGTCCTTGTCGCAGACCACGGCGCGGCTGAGCGCCGCAAGGCCGAACACCTTGCTCACCCGGTCAAAGGCGAGGTCCATATCCACGTCCTCTTCCTCAGGCTCCATGTAAAAGGTGGACTGGGTGCAGTAGACCTTGAACTTGCCCACGGTCTTGAGCCGGTAGCGCAGAATTTTCATCATCGCCGACTCGAATTGGTTGCGGTTGAGGCCTTTCAGGGACATTTCACCCTGATAGCCCATGATAATTTCATGCATAAATGTTGTATCTCCTAGGTTACGATTTAACATGGCCAGAGCAAAGCGGCGGCCATTCCAGATGGTCCTGCCTGTGGAATCACTTCCGGATCCTCTGCAAGCTCTTCATTCCGTCCTCAAAGCGGTTGAGGAAAGCATCCACATCCTCCGGGGTGTTGTCGCCGCAGAAGGACACGCGGATGGCCGTGTCGATGGCAAGCGGGTCTTTGCCCATGGCTGTCAGCGTGTGGCTGGGCTGGCCGCGGCCGCAGGCACTTGCCGAGGAAACATACACCTGTGCTTCGGCCAGCCATGCCAGCATGGTTTCGCTTTTGATGCAGTTCTCGCTGAAGTTCAGCACCTCGGGCACCGCGTTTTCCGGGCTGTTGAGCTCCACCTCCGGGAAAGCTTTCAGGCCGTCCCGCAGACGCTGGTTCAGGGCCTTCATAGCGGTGTCACGGCTCTTCATGGTCTTTGCAAGGCGGGTAGCCGCTGCGGCAAGACCCATGGCGTAGGGCAGGTTTTCGGTGCCCGGGCGCAGGCCGCGCTCCTGCTCACCGCCGAGGTACGGCGGCCGGAACGCCTGCACCAGACGGTCAGAAAGATACAGCGCGCCAATGCCCTTGGGAGCGTGGATCTTGTGGCCGCTCACCGACAGGGTGTCGATGTTCGCCAGCTTGATGGGTACACGCATCCACGCCTGCACTGCGTCCACATGGACAATGGTGCGGCTGTTGCGGCGCTTGACCTCGGCGGCAAGGCGTTCCACATCGTTGCGGGTGCCCACCTCGTTGTTCACCATCATGCAGGCCACAAGGATGGTGTTTTTGTCCACATGCTCCAGCATTTCGTTGATATTCAATGTGCCGTCCGGGCGGGGCTTGACCACCGTGACGTTGTAGCCCTGCTTCGCCAGCTCTTCCAGCGGGCGCTGGACGCTGGGGTGCTCAAAGCCGGACACCACGATGCCCTTGCCGAAAGTGCGGGTGCGCACCGCGCCCAGCAGGGCCAGATTGTTGCTCTCGCTGCCGCAGGAGGTAAAGTACAGCTCCTTTGGCTTGCAGCCCAGTGTACGGGCCACAGCGGCACGGGCGGCGTTCAGAGCTTCCTCGCTGCGGGCACCGGGGCCGTACAGGCTGGACGGGTTTGCCCAGTGTTCCCGCATGGCCTTGTCGATGACATCCGCCACCTCGGGAGCCACCATGGTGGTAGCGGCGTTATCCAGATAATGCAATTCAGGGTTTTGCAGCATAAAAGGGATTCCTGCTTTCTGTTTTTATAATAATCCAGTTTAATTATAGCACAGAAAGCTGTAGAACGCAAAATATTCGCGTTTGCGAGCGCAGCGCAGCAATGAAAGCCCCAGTGGGGCTTTTAAGCGACAGAACGGTCTGCGACAGCAGATGGAGGGGCCTCGCCCCGACAAGTTCGCAGATGTATATACGTCTGCATTGCTTGCGGGTGCTATGAAGCCTCTCAAGGTGCTTTCCAAATTTGAAAATTATTTTCTAATCAGGACCGTCAGCTTTCAAGTTCACCTTGAAGCTGGCGGTTATTTTTTGCTCAGGAGGTTTTTGCGTTTTCATCTGCAGCAAGCAGGTATTCAGCACAAGAATACGCTAGTTCCGCACCTTAACGGTCGCTGAATAAGCAAATTTTTTGAGAAAAATTCGTTTCAGAAAAATCAGCGTTGATTCATCTAATATTGCATCAAACCGGAACTATCACTTCCGGTTTTGAAGGTAAAAAGCGGAACTAATAGATCCTAAAAATTCTTTTGAAAGTGTGATAAGCTACCAGCAAGACACCAATTGAACCTTGAAAACCGAATGACCGTCTGCATGGGATACCCGGCGAAGACCTCGCAAGGGAGAGCCGGAAAACGCCGCCGAAAGGGGGGCAGGAACACCATGCAGAGAGAACGGCACCCAAAATTTGAAATTACGTTGATACGCAAAACCAGAACTAATAGTTCCGATTTTGCCTTGAAATTCACTTCATATTTTTTAAAAACCGGAACTACCAGTTCCTAAAAATAAAATTTACGATGTGATATAATTTTTTCAATGGTTTGCAGCAAAGAACCGGAAGCATCACTTCCGCTTTTTTACAACCAAAAACCGGAGGTACGACCTCCTAAAAAATCTTCTATGAATGTGTTAGTCTAATTTCAGAGCCTTCATCGAACCTTGAAAACCGAATGACCGTCTGCATGGGATACCCGGCGATGATCTCGCAAGAGCGAGCCGGAAAACGCCACTGGAAAGGGGCAGGAACACCATGCAGAGAGAACGGCGTAAGAACAATGATATTCTATTTCATTTCAGAAAGGATGGTTTGCCTATGACAAAACTGAGCCAGCTTAAAATCGATCCGGAGTTCCAGAATCAAATCAACCCTCCGTCGTTTGAGGAAACCCACCAACTGGAAATGAACATCCTAAAAGAAGAACGTGTACTGAATCCGATCATCACGTGGAACGGCTATATTGTGGATGGACATACACGCTATCAAATTCTTCGGAAATATCCATTTATTCCATTTGAAGTCATCGAAAAAGAATTTTCCAGCCGTTATGAAGCACTCGCCTGGATCTGTAAAAATCAGCTTGGGCGGCGAAACCTGACCCCAGAACAGAAAAAGTTCCTGATCGGAAAGCAGGCAGAAGCGGAAAGGCAAATCAAATCGTTTCACGGCAATCAGTATACTTTGGCATCTGAAAGTGGTCTGGTTCAAAATGAGCCAGACCGCACAAAGCACGGTTCACGGTCGAAGGTCGCTGCGGAACATGGTACATCCGAAAGTTATGTTTACCGTGCAGAGCAATTTGCAAAAGGTGTGGAAGCAGCGGAAGAAGCAGTACCCGGAGCGCAGGAAGAAATTCTGAGCGGAAAGATTCGGGCAACCGACCGTGAAATTTCCTCGATTGCAAAGGTTCCAAAGGAAAAGCGTCCAGAAGTTGTGGCAGAGCTGCGTAAGTCTAAAGCCGAACGGGATTCCAGTATCACGGATTCTTATTCAAAGGACAATGAGTTTATAATAACCTTCAAGCAAGACATTCAGGGGCATAAGAAAGGACTCAACAAGGAAGAAAAACAGAATCTCAAGGATGCCGTCAAGAGCATTTATTCACCTCGCCGTTTGGCAGATGGCGAAGCCATGATGTGTGAGATTCAGGGCGCGCAGGAGGATTTTATCCGGCGGTGGGAAATGTGTTTTCGTGAATATCCCGATATTCTTACCGAACCGAAAAACAATGAGAAGCTGCTGATTTTTATTGACCGTGCCAGCCGGTATCTTCAGAACGTAAAAAAACGCTTGTACAGTGATGGAAACCAGCAATCTCAATGCTAACGCTGGATTCTCCGAAGATCACTGCCTGCACATTTATCAGGGCAAGATTCGCCCGGAGTAACTCGAAATTCCATTTGGGCTTTTCGTGCCGGGCATCTTGATGGGGATTCTGCTCCCCATACCCTCATGCAGAACCGTCTGTTTCTGCTGATTGGCTCGATGAAATTCATCTCCCAGCCACGATGCTCTGCCTCGTGGGTCTATGTGAATTTTTGAAAATTTCAAAAAATTGTATATGAAACCGCCCTTGCGGATTCCTATTTGTGAGAAAGCAAAAAATCTGTAAAAATTTTGAAAGTACCTTGCGAAACGGGCTTTCTCCAATTCTATGATTGAAAACCCGTGTTCCTTGACAACCGAATAGTCAGCTGCAAGCCACTATGACTTTCCGGGGAAGTGCCGCCATGACAGGAGCGCACCAAGGAAAGCCAGAACGCCGGATTGAATCGGGCAGGAACAGCTTGCGGAGAGACCGACAGCAAAAAGCCGGACAAGCAAACAGCAGAGATTCGCCAATCTCTGTTGAATGGTTGTTCGGTGCAGGGTGTGGGATGCAGTCCCACACATTCCCGATGATGCCCTGCATCTCGGCTGCTCACCATTTTTATGGGGAGCCAAATCTGAAAATTGCAGATTTTCAGATTTCATCGAGGGACTGGGGAGCGAAACCTCCAGCAAGGTCGCCGTCGGCCAAAATCACGAAAGTGAGTTTTGAGGCGACACGGGCGAATCTTGCGCTTGTAATTCTCGAACCCCTAAAGCACCATGATAGGACGTAAAAATTGGAGGTGAAGATTATTTCAGACTATTTGAAACCCAATATGCCATTGCCGCAGTATCTGCCCTACGCCCGGTTCCTTCTGAATACCGATTTAAGCAACACTGCAAAATTGCTCTACACGCTCCTGCTCGACCGTGCCACTCTCTCGCAGAAAAACAACTGGGTGGACGAGCATGGACGCATTTATGTGATCTATCCGCTTTCCCATCTGGCGAAAGATTTAGACTGCTGCATCTCCAGTGTGACACGCTCTTTTGCTGAACTGGAAAAAGCGGAACTTGCCGAGCGAGTACGCAGTGGCTTTTCCAAGCCCAGCCACATTCTGCTCAGGATTCCCCATACTGCGCAGAATTGCGCAGTCACAGTATGCACCAGTGCGCAGTCCGACTGTGCAGAAATGACCAGCATGATCATGCAAAAATGCACATCTAACCAACGTAATAAGAACAACCTGAATGATAACCACCTGATAAGAACAAACAGCTCTCGTCTTTCATTGGGAGAATACCAGAATGTTTTTCTGACGGAAAAGGAGTACAAACGGCTCAAGGCTGACTTTGCAGGGTTGGATGGCCTGATCGAGCAGTTATCCGCTTATATCCAATCTACTGGAAAGAAGTATGCCGACCATGCCGCAACGCTGAGTATCTGGGCGAAGCGGCAGAATGCGGAGAAAAAGACAGCACCGGGTATCCCGGACTACACCTTTGCGGAAGGAGAAAGCCTATAAAGACGCTTGAGAAGATTTTAGAACAGTCTGTTTCCAGCATTCCCCAAAATGCCACCGATTATTATGATGCAGATGGCCTGCTCTACTGCGGCAAGTGCCGCACTCCAAAAGAAACCTTCTTTTCCAATGGTCTTGTCTTGATGGGAAAGAACATTCATCCGGTAGAATGTGCCTGCCATAAAGCCGAGCGGGAACAGCAGGAAGCAGCGATTAATGAACGGAAGCATCTCGACCTTGTGCGGCGGCTGAAAGCAGACGGCTTTTCTGATTCAGCTATGCTGGACTGGACATTTGCAAACGACAATGGGCGCAGCCCACAGATGCACCATGCACACCGCTATGTGGAGCAGTGGCGGACCATGCGCTCAGAGAACATCGGGCTGCTCCTCTGGGGCGGTGTCGGCACAGGAAAAAGTTTCCTTGCCGGGTGTATTGCGAATGCTCTGATGGTTCAGGAAGTGCCTGTGCGCATGACGAACTTTGCCCGCATCCTGAACGAACTGAACAACAGCTTCTCCGGGCGGAATGAGGTGGTGGGCAGGCTATGCCGCTATCCTCTTCTCATCATTGATGATTTTGGCATGGAGCGTGGTACGGAGTATGCTCTGGAACAAATTTACAGCATTGTAGACAGCCGTTACCGCAGCCGGAAGCCTTTAATCGTTACCACGAATCTGACGCTGGACGAAATCCGGCATCCGCAGGATACCGCCCATGCCCGTATCTATGACCGCCTGCTAGAGATGTGCGTTCCCATCTCCTGCATCGGCGTGAGTTTCCGCAAAGAAACAGCGCTGGAAAAGCTGGAGCGACTGAAACTTTTAATCGGATGAATCAAGGGCTGTTTCTAAAATTCGCAGGACAGTCAAAGTTCTGCTACAAGGAAATGGAGTTGCCTATTGAAAAAATACTATGACGCCGAAACTGACAACGCATCCTTTGTACGCTGTATCGATGTTATGGCAAAGCTGATTCAAAAATATGGCTCAACTGTACTGGAGCAAAAGGAGTCTCTGCTTTGCGCGACCAACAGTAAAGCTGCATAAGCAGATTTACACGTTGCGTAATTTTTATTTTTATGTTAAAATAATTGCGTAGCGTGTTTTACATATATGAGGGCAACTTTATGGACTGCAAAGACAAAATCCTCGAACTGCGCGAATCGACCGGGATGAACCGCCGGGAGTTTTGCACTTTCTTCCAAATTCCCTACCGCACTGTAACAGAATGGGAACTCGGCCACCGCCATGCGCCAGAGTATGTACTCCGGTTGCTAGAGTATTATATCCAGCATGAAAATCTCACACAACAACCAACCGCCGAAAGTGAGGATTTCTTATGAAAAAAGCACGCACCAAATGCTACATTTATACTCGCGTATCTACGGCCATGCAGGTGGACGGTTACAGCCTTGATGCACAGCGTGAAAAGCTGCGCAAATATGCCGATTATGAAGATATGGTCATTGCTGGAGAATATTCTGATGAAGGGCATTCCGGTAAGAATATAAAAGGTCGTCAGGAATTTATGCGGATGCTGAATGATATTGAAGATGGCAAGGACGGAGTTGATTTCGTCCTTGTATTTAAATTATCGCGATTTGGCAGAAATGCAGCAGATGTGCTCAGCTCTTTACAGCTTATGCAGGATTATGGTGTGAACCTAATCTGCGTGGAAGAGGGAATTGACAGCTCAAAAGAAGCCGGTAAACTGCTTATATCTATCATTGCGGCAGTAGCAGAGCTGGAGCGGGAAAATATCAGAGTGCAGACAATGGCTGGGCGTGAGCAGAAAGCCAGAGAAGCCCGGAAGAAAGGATAAGATGGAAACGCAGCGATGGTTTCCGTCTTATTTTTTGAATTCAAAGCGCTGAAAGACCGGATTTTAAATGAAGAAAATAAAAAGTGACAGAAAACTTTTTCGTAAATTGCGGAAATTACGAAAAATTTCGTTGCGCACATGGGAGGATAGTACTATAATGGAAGTATTGACGGGCACCAGAGAAGGAGAATGGTTATGGGAAAAAACGCAGCGGAAGGTAACAGGAAAAAGGGAAAAATTGCGGAGGAGATCCGCAAAAGAATCGGCAGAAGCGTGTTGATCGCGTATATTGTCGTGGAAGTTATCATTGTGATTATCATGGGACAGACGGTTTATTACAATAAAAAAGCGCAGCTTACCCTGGAGTCGGAGTCAGCGGCGAATCGCCTGGCGGGATTTTTTGAAAAATACGAGAGAGAGACACAGACACTGGCGCTTAATCCGCAGATTCAATCGGTTTTATCGGAGACAAAGGCGGGAGATAATATTTTAAGTGCAAAAGCGATGGGATATGTGGAAAAATATCTCGTCGATGCTGCAGGAGCGGACAGCGAGAATGTGATGGCGGTGTGGATTGCGGATCTGGATGCGAGCGTTATTACGCAGTCGGACGGATACACTTCCCCGGACGGCTGG
>OILE01000324.1_pt1 | contig 11165 bp, 15 predicted proteins | sample 1584481 | NCBI WGS metagenome assembly OILE01 (sample SAMN02674606, study PRJEB24791) | human gut metagenome, SKBSTL068 | isolation source: stool | host: Homo sapiens | place: USA | reverse complement strand
GGCGGCTTCACATCGGAAGCCGCCGCTTCTGGTTAGTCCATGGTCTTGATCCGCTCTACAAGGGAAAGCCGTTTAGAGTAACGGACAGCAACCACAGAGAAAATTCCGGTCACGACCAAAAGTGCCAGAACAAAAACAACCGTTTCCATCAAAGGGAATTGATAGGACAGTTCCCCGAAAATATTAAAACTGCTGATCACATAGTCAAAGATCCAGCCCAGGATTCCGCCAATGCCAACTGACAAAAATACCGTAACCCCTGCGTACCACAGGCATTCTGCAATCAGCATACGGGAAACCTGCTTTCCGGTCATTCCCACAGACTGCAAAATCCCAAGCTCCTGCTGCCTTGCCAGCAGATTGGTCATCAGGGTGTTGACCAGATTTACCATGGAGAACACAAACAGGAATGCCAGCAGCAGATAAACACCGCGGGTCATCATCTTTAGCTGCGATTCCAGGGATGCCGCATGGTCTGCTCTGGAAAAGACCGTCAGCACCGGATTTTCCAGCAGGCTGAAAATAGACGCCCTGAGCGCATCCGAGTCCTCCGAGGTATGGACATTCCAAACGGCCTCCCTGTTCTCAATATCCGGGTAGAGTTGATCGGCCAGTTCTTCTGTAAGGGTAAACAGGCCCCATGCGCCGGTGCCTGATGTTACTGACGGTTTCGCAATCCCCATGACCGTTACTTCTATGGCCTTACCATCCATGGATTCAAAGGTCAGCACATCCCCGACAGCAGGCGTATAGCCATAAAACATACTTAAAAGATGATCTTCCGAATCTGTCACGACCACACCGTTGTTTGCGGCAAGCTCCTCATAATCTGCGCTGCCCTGTTCCAGATTTTCCTCCGGCAGCCATTGTTCCATCTGCTCTCTGTCAAATACAGGGAACTTTAATGCAACACTTTCCTGGGGGAATTTCACCGTTGCGGATGTTACTTCATGGCTGGTGATAGATTCCACACCATCTATGGCAAGAAGCTCCTGACGAAGTTCTTCTGTCAATGGATTTTCACGCGCGATGGCAGGCAATCCTTCCGCGCCTCCCGAATCCATCCAGCTGACCTCATAGTTGCAGTGATCTCCCATGGCTTCTATCGCCATCTTTTCGGGACTGATGGAGTTGAGTACCGTAGCGGCTGTTACCAGAAACACACCCGTCAATCCCAGAGATACCAGAGTGATGACCGTCTTTTTCCTGCTCCGCCTAAAGTTCATCTGTGCCATGGAGAACGGCGTAATGCGGTGGTTTTTCTGATCCTTCCGGTCTGTTGCCGTTTCATAACCACTGGAGCGGACCGCTTCGATTGGGGATACCCTCGCCGCCATGCGGACAGGCGCATGAATGGACAGAAATACCGTCAGGGCGCAGGCTGCTGCGGTCGCAGCCAGATAGGGCAGATTGCCCATCCAGCTCCAATGTGCCGGGAAAATAGCAAACCCGATAGCCCCTCCAACCAAAAGCCCCAGTGGGATACCGCAAAGAGATAACAGCAATCCCTCCCGCCGCACGATCCGCCGGATCTGTTTTGGTGTTGTGCCGATCACTTTCAGGCGTCCATATTCCCGCATTTTGCCCTTTACGGAAATGAAAAAGATACTGTAAATGACCACGGCACAGGCAACCAGCAAAAGGATTGCCACGGGAATGTAATATTTCATCACACCGGACTTAAAGCCCTGCATATCGAAATAGTTGGAACTGTAAAAAATCTGATCCTCTGAGACATCGTTGGCAGAAAGGAATGCTGCAATATCCGCCTTGAGCTGCTCCAGCTCCATACTATCAGCACCAGTATAACGAAGCCGAAATTCAAACAGCGGCTCTCCCTGCGCCATCTCCTCCACAAATGCTTCAGATACATAAAGCTGGAACATACGGGAGTCATTCTCCACATCCATGATACCGCTGACGGTATAGGTCTGCTTTCCGTTTCCAAGATTCACTTCTATGGTCTGCCCGACTTCTGCGGGGATTTCAAAATAATCAAGAAATGCCCGTTCTACCAGAATTTCATTGGCAGCCTGCGGAAGTGTCCCAGTAAAGGAAGGCTTCTTACCCAATTCCATCCAGTTGGCATCCGCATACTCCACAGTCAGAACGCTGTCACCATAGCGGGCAGAACCGTAATTCTGGGAAAGGCCCCAGCGTTCCACTTCCGGGCAGTCTTTCAGTCTTTCAATCGTATCACGGTCACAATTCACCACAACCGCCTGATACTGTCCCCGAATGTCCGCCTCCAGTTTTCTGTCACTTCCCGCTCCTGCACAAAAAATCGCTGCCATCAAAGCGGCTGCCAGAGCGATCGTTACGATCACAAACAGGTTGCGCCGCTTATCTGTCTGAATGCTTCGTGACGCCAATTTTTTAATGACCGGCCCTGTATCATTTTCAAAAGGCAATGTCATGTCTGCCACCTCCTTTATCCAACGATTTTGCCATCCTCAATCCGCACGATACGGTCTGCAAGCTGGGCAATGGCATCATTATGTGTGATCATCACCAGCGTCTGGTTAAATTCACGACTCGTTCTCTGCAAAAGCCCCAACACATCGGCGCTGGTCCTGCTGTCCAGGTTTCCAGTGGGTTCATCGGCAAGGACGATAGCGGGCTTTGACACCAGAGCGCGGGCGATAGCCACACGCTGCTGCTGGCCACCGGAGAGGTTGTTTGGCATATTCTTCAGCTTATCCTCCAGTCCCAGCATGGACACCACATCCGCCATGAATTTCTGATCCACCGTATCCCCATCCAGCTCCACCGGCAGGACGATGTTCTCATGGACATTTAGGATCGGCACCAGATTGTAGTTCTGGAAAATAAAGCCGATATTGCGGCGGCGGAAGATGGTAAGCTGCTCATCGTTCATCTTCGCCAGCTCCTTATCCCGCACCATCACGCTGCCGGAAGTGGGGGTATCCAGGCCGCCCATCATGTGAAGCAGGGTGGACTTACCGGAGCCGGAAGTGCCGACCACCGCCACAAATTCGCCCTCCTCCACAGAGAAGTTCACGCCATCCAGGGCGCGGGTAATGTTCGGCTCTGTGCCGTAGTATTTTTTAAGATCAGTTGTCTGCAAAATTTTCATAACAGTTACCTGCCTTTCTTAATTTGTTGCATATAGAGTAAAGGAGAAATGTTGCAGAATTGTCCTAAACGCTATAAAAATCCATGGTGAATTGCTTCAATTTTAGGACAATTCATTTTCGTGTGTCTTTTTTATAAAGCCGGATAGATATAAGCAAAACCATTGCTAACTGAATTACAACAAAAAACAGCGTCAGCCAAACGCTCTCATAATAAGAAATATCTGTCCAGAAGATCACCAGATCTACCAGAGCCACCACACCAGCCGACCATCTGATTTTTCTTGGAAAGAAGTGCCGGAGCAGCAGAACAACAACGACCGGCGGGATCAGCAAGCAAGCTGCATTGATGAGTAATGTCTTTGTGATTTCCATAAGGCCACCTCCAATTTCATGATGTTGCTGTCAGCATAAATCCCAAATGTTGCAGAATTGTCCTAAAATCCATTGTCCTCTAAAAATTTTTCAAAAAAGGCAGCCTGCCAAAACAGACTGCCTCAGAATTATTTTATGGGCAGGAACACGGAAAAAGTTGATCCTTCCCCAACTTTAGACTCGACGGTAATATAGCCGCCCTGCATGGTAATGATCTCACGGGCAAGGTATAAGCCGATTCCGACCCCATCTATATCATGCACCGCTTCATCCCGATAGAAGCGTTTGAAGATCGTGCCCTGAGAATGTTCCGGGATGCCTCTGCCTGTATCCGTCACATCTATCCTCAAATACATTTCCCAATCCCGTACCCTTACCTGGATGCTGCCACCGGCAGAGGTGTACTTTACCGCATTATCCAGAATGTTAAACAATGCTTCGGAAGTCCAGCGGCTGTCATGGGATATTGTCAAATCAGATGGGCAGTCCACCGACAGGCTGATCTCTTTTTGTTCCATCGGAGCCAAAACACCATTGATGGCGCTCACCAGCGTATCCCCGATCACAGCATCTTGTTTCTCCAGCGTAATGACACCCGTTTCCAGACGGGAAGTTTTCACCATTCCCTGAATGAGAAAATCCAGTTTATCCAGCTGTGTGCCTGTGGCCTGCAAAAACTCCTTGCGCTTTTCTTCTGTCAATGGCCTTGTCAGCATCGTATCGTTGATTAGCTTCAAATTTGCGATGGGGGTTTTGGTCTGGTGGGAAATATCCGATACCAGGGATTGCAGTTCTTCCTTTTCTCCCTCTGCCATGTGTCTGGTTTTCTGCATCACATTATAGAGTCGTTCCAGACGGTGGCTGATCCGAGACAGCAGTGTTTCCGCTTCATAGTCTACCTGGGGCCGGTCTGTACTGTCCATCATGTGATCCAATGTCTGGCACAAACCATCGGTGAACAGAGAAAGTTTCTTTTGAAAATAGTGCAGAAAAACCATGCCCCAAATGTAAAATGCAGCTGTCAAAATAATGCCGCAGATGACAACACGCACATCTTTCGTCAACAGGAAAAAAATCAACAGCAGCAAAGCGGCAGTGAGCAGAGTCCCCGCCACAATTTTTCTCAAAAATGCCCTGACAGATAAATTTTGCAGCTTCATCGAGGCTCACCGCCGATCCACTGATAGCCCATTCCATAAGCTGTCTTAATATATTTCCTCTCGTCTGTTTCGATTTTTTTGCGGATACGGCTGATGATCGTCGTCAGCGTATGCTCATCCACAAAGTCCCCATCAATGTCCCACAGCTTCTCTAAAATCTGCCGCTTGGTCAGAATAATCCGGGGGTTCTTTACGAACAGGAACAGGGTGCGGTATTCCTTCGGTGTAAAGTCCAGGGATTCTCCGGCAAGGGACGCACTTTGTTCGGAAAAGTCGATTTTCAGAAAGCCATCATCAAACAGATCATGCCGGGGTGTCCGCAGTTCCAGATTTGCAAAAACCGCCGCTACTTTTTTGCAAAGCACCGTCACAGAAAATGGTTTGGTCACATAATCCGCACCGCCGACTTCATATCCCTTGAGCATATCGCTCTCCTTATCATTGGCTGTGATAAAGATGATATAGGTATGCTGACCGCGATTCCGGATTTCTTCACACAGATCCAGTCCGCTGCCATCGGGGAGGTTAATATCCAACAGTGCCACATCAAATTCATTTTCCCGCAGCTTTCTTACCGCGCTGTCAAAATTAAAAACAGAAATGACCTCATATCCATCAGAGGTCAGATTATATGCCAAGGTCCGATTCAAAAGCTGATCGTCCTCTACAATTAGAATCTTCTTCAAGACATTCACTTCCTTCCTTATTTTTCAGCTATACTGATAGGATAAACACAAAATGTTACAGAAATGTCCTAAATCTAAAAATCAAAAACATTTTTTATTTTTCCTTACTATTAGCATTGTAACATAGCTCATCAAGGATACAACTGCACTTTCCCTATTCCCTCTCATAAAATCAGTATAATCATATCTGTCAATAGGCATAATAAGGTTATTCCTTTGCGTAAATCGGCACGATACAATATATTTGAGGTGAATGATTATGCCGATTGATGATTTGACCGCTTTGGGGCAAAAAATGCGGGAAGCCCGAAAGAAAAAAGACCTGACACAACAAGAACTTGCGGATCTAAGTCATGTATCTGTAAAGCAAATCGCCAAAATCGAAAAAGGGGAAATAAACCCGTCCTATTTGATTTTGAAGGCATTGGCAAAGGTGCTTCCGCTCTCTCTGGACACTCTGATCAATCCAGATGTTTCTCCAGAAGATGAGGGAGCCAATCAGATGAAGATGCTTTATTGTAGCTGTCCGTCAGAAATGCGTGAAACCCTCTTGCACCATACACAGGAGACTGCGAAAGAACTAACAGAATTATCCGAAAAATTTGAAACGAATTGAGCCGGTGAGTGAAATTTGACTGTTTCCTCACTGGCTCCTTTCATTTCCGGGTAAAAAGGGGCAAGCAATGCCGGTGTTAATACACACCGACCCGCAGAGAAGAAAATCCCTTTGTGATTTTCCTCTCCGCTTGCTTGTTGAGGGCAGCGCCCCCAAGCCCCTTTGAACACAGAATTTCATTCTGTGGCTGCGCGTTCTGCGAACGCTTTTGACCAGGACCAGCTTACCGCTGGCCGTGGTCTTTTTCTTTTTCAACATCCTGTTCTACCTCCATTTTCAGCACCCGATCCACATTGGCCTTTGCCGTTAAAAGCTCCCGCATTTCCTCACGGGAACGCCGGTACTCGGCATAGGTCTTTTTCTTTTCTTCCAGCAATTTCGCGTACTCTGTCTGCAACTCTTTGACCTTGGGCAGCTTCTTGACGCCCATCTCATCAAAGGCATTCTTAGCAGCCTGGTGGAGCAGAATTTCTTCCTCATGTTCTTCCCGGAATTTCTTAGAGTAGCCGGCCTTGCGGTATGCCACATAGACCTCACGGGTCTTGGCATAATTTACGATGTGAGTACGCAGAACAGCAATCTCTGCCATGCGCTTTTCAGCCGCTTTGATCTGCGCCGAAAGCTCATTGTGATGTGCCGTGGCAGCCGCAGCCTTTTCTTCCAAAACCGCATACTCCAGCAGGTTATGCTCTGACAGGTAATTCATGGTCTGCGCCATCTGCTTGAGGTTGAACACCTTAGCCCATCGAGCATAACCAGCGCCTTTTCCAGCCTGCAATTTTGCCTGAATGTCCACCAGCAGATTGATCTTTGGCGGCTCTGCCTGTGTGACTGTTTTCTTTCGCGGGGTATGTGCTTTCTTCCCTAAGAGAACTGCCCGCAAATCTTCCAATCCATATCCTTCGCCCAGACTGTCCATGCGGGCGGCTTTCTCCCAACCAGAGAGCTTCAGTCGATACGATTTTCCGCGCTTTGAGACTTCACAACCATACTCTTGCAACAGCTTCAGCAGTTCTTCAAAGTCAGCAGGACTTTGTGATAATGCGTTGTCAATCGCCACACGAAGCAGCTCTCGGTGAGAGGGCTTTGCCTGATCGCCCAGCCATTTGTTATAGCTCTTTCCGTGAGGTTTCGGATTCTCTACAATGGACAGTTCATTCTCAATACAGATGGTGTCACTTAGCCGGCGAACCGCCTTGGTGCTGCCCCAAAAGTTTCGGAATTTCCGGTCATATTCTAAGCTGACCGATGACCAGATAATGTGATTATGAATGTGCGACTTGTCTATGTGAGTGCAGACCACAAAGGCATGATTGCCTTTGGTAAAACGCTTGGCAAATTCCACACCCAGCCGGTTAGCTTCCTCCGGTGTGATCTCACCGGGGCGGAAGGACTGGCGCACATGATAGGCAATCACATCATCCGCACCTCGCACTCGTCCGGTAGCGGCAATGTACTGCCGCTTTGCCAGAAGAAACTCTGCATCCGCAGTCCGGCTGTCACACGCATAGCCGGTAATGAGTCTGCCGTCATCTGTTTTCTTTGGGTTGGCCACATAGTCGATGATGTCACTGATCGCCCGACTTTCTGTGCGGCCCTTGCCGACATGAAGCGGCATGATTCTCGTGGTTGCCATAGGTCAGACCTCCTTCCCGAAAAGAAAACGGCCTGCCATAGCAGACCGCTTTCACTATTCTATAAAACTTTCTTCATCGAAAAAATTGAACTCATCATCTTCTAAGTGTCTTGGTGGAAATCTCATTTCATATTGCTCTTGCGCCAATGCACGGACATCAGGCCGCCTATCCTTTAGTCGATTTTTCAGCCAGGACAACTGCTCTTTCGATAGCCTCCATGGAAGATTCAAAAGACGATTCAGTGTCATCAGTTCAGCCTGCTTTTCTGCTGGTAGCGAAGCACAGGATTTACAAATGTGGGATGCATGACCTTTGCCTGAAAATTTTTCGTTGGCTTTGTATTCACCACAAACTTTACAATAGTGTCCATGCTTTTTCATAAGCTGATGCCCTTCTCGCAAAGAACATATAACCTGCGAATTGCTTTCATAATCACATCCCATTCCAAATCAGAAGCATAAGAAAACTTTTTACGGTATGCCTCCCAAAGTTTTTGCATAACCGAATCATTTTCCACTTCGTCAAAAACTTCTTCAGCCTGGTTAAGATACTTCTCCGATCCCCGTTTATGAGCAGTTGCCAGAAGCGCATCATGTAAAATTTTCGGGTTCAGCGTGGTTCCATGCAGCTGTTCTAAAATGTAAATATCGTAGAAATCTCTCATGCGGGTATTGGTTGTGGTTCTGGTAATAATGGTTTCCAGTTTTTCTGCCAGCACAGTTTCTAAATTATAAGCCCAAATATCAATGGAGCGATCTTCCAGCATAAGTTTGAATGAATACCGAACCTCTCTTGGAGTGATTGCATCTCCCGTAGAAATATCAATTTTCAAAGGGGTCACTACACCATCGAATGTTGTACTCATGCTGACACGAATCCCCGGATACTCTGCTTCATCCATAATCTCCGAAATACTTTTCAGCTGAAATTTAACACCATCATCAATCGGAACAGTTACGATTGATGAAATTAGATTCTCAATATCCTCCACATTAACATTAGCTCCTTTTATGGTTGCATCCAAATCCATCGTAGAGCGGGCATCCAATCCAACCATAGCCGCTACCAACATACCACCCTTCAAGATAAACTTATCACGATACTCAGAAAGAGAAATACGCTCCAAAAAACGCTCCATCATGTAGTTCCTCATTAAAATCTGAGCATCTGCGGATTTTTCTCTGGAAAGGTTTCGTATTAAATCTTTAAGCTGCCTTGCTGTTTTTATCATAAAAGTACCTCCAAATACTGTCGTAAAATTTTTTCCACCTTGAACATCCCAGCATATTGCATTAAAGCTCGCAGGTTCTTATCTTTTCTACGGGCATACGCTTTCAGTGCTCCCTGAAAGGTCTGAATTTCAATTCTGCTACGGCTTCTGAGCAAATCACAGATCGTTCGCTCCATATCATAAACCGGCACAGTATGCCCGAACGGAGTTTTCGCTGTTGTAAGTCCTACATCATGTAAGTCTGCTTTAATCGTAAAAACTTGAATGCCTTCTGCTTTCATTTTGCTTGGATTGCATCCAGTTTTGACCGTAACTGTATATTCTATTGGTTCACGGTCTGTCAGATCGTGAAAAAATAAAGCTGTTTCATGTGAAAATACTGCTTGTTCAAATCGCAAATGAAGCAGATACATGGCATCCACCCAGGAATCTTTGGACAGATAAATCCCATGTGCGACTCTATCCAAATCTCGTGAACGCACATAATCATAAAATACCGGCTTTGAAATTCCAGAAGATACGACCTGCGATGTTCGCAGCATTCCTTCTTGTGCTGTTAGCATCTGATCCAGCTGTTCAAATTGTCCCATCATATCACTTCCTTTCGCACTAATATTATACGCGATATTAGTTCAAAAGTAAAGTCGTGGATATATAGTTCCTCTTCCCAAATTTAACAGACGGTGTTTGGCATTTTGTGGCTTTGCGTATTTTTTATCCATAAACCCAATCCTGAATGGCCAATTTCAAACTCTGCACCTTACCCATCAGCCAGATTGCAGCCAACGGCAGCCCCATAGGGCTAATCAAAAATGCCATAACCAGCAAAATCACACCATTCTGCGGGGAATAGGTAATCAGCACAGCCACGCCAAGCAGAGCAATTACCGTGCTTAGTAGACCAAGCACCAGACCGGATATGTAGATCAGCCCCGTGCAGAGCCAGACAAAAAGCGTCAACACCAAAATGACCGGTGCAGTTACGATCATCAGCAGACATTTCAAAATCTTCATTCCTGTTCCTCCTTCCAACGCTCCAGATGGCGTTTGCACAGGGCATCCGCTTCTCTCTCATCATCTTCCGTCACTTCCCGTTTTCCTTTGGTCAGTTCAATCTCCAGATAAGTCCGGTAATCATCAGCTAAGAGATTGAACAGTTCCTTGGGAGTATGGCACACCTCGCCAGAGCAATAGTGAAAATCTTGGTCAAATTCAACTCTTACACATCCATGGCGGCTGATATAAACTTCTATGGTCTCGTCTGCGGTCAGGTAATCCGCAAAAATCTCCAGCACCTTTTCAAAGGTCAGCATCTGTTTTCACTCCTTTGCTACGCTTCTTATTCTACTCATATTATCCGGTACGGACAGGCAAAAGACAAGGATACAGACAAAAAGAAAAAGCGGAGGAAGGTGCGGCGAAGAAACGCCGTTCCTCCCTCCGCAAATGGAGTATCTATCCCTGTTATGAAAGTTTGGAGAGTTGGGTAAGGATTTCCTTCACACCCTCCCACAGTTGTTCCTGCCGCTGGGATATATCCTCCAAGTCAGCATTATAAACCCGCCCGGTCTCATGCACTTTGCGGGTCAGCTGGTTCAAGTTGTTGCTGCTTCGGCGCATCAGGGAGACCAGCTCCTTCAGCTCTGGCAGTTCCAGCTTGACCACATAACCATCCAGCGCCATTTTCCGCAGATAAGCGCTCAAATTCTCTGTCCCGTATTGCTGCATCTTTTGATGGATCAGCTCCAGTTCTTCTGCGGACACCCAAAACAAAACCGGAACATCCCGCTTGCGCTTTGCCATGGTTATCGCTCCGGCTCCCGTTTTTTCGGGGCGGCAGACTTATGGGCGGGCAGCTCCTGTTTGAGCTTTTGCAGGACAGAACTTTTCTGCTGTTCTTGAGCAACTTTTCGGAACTGTCTGGTGAACAGATCGGTCAAACCGGGATTGACCTGATCTACCACCAGATAGGCACAGTGGCGAGAAGCGCCGCTGTCCTCCAGCATAGGAATGGTTTTTGCCCATGCTTTATTGTCCTGAGAGATACGCCCGTCATAGTTCTTGCGCTGGATGGTATTGGCAAGAATAAACTGTACCCGTTCCGTCCCGAACTTTTCCAGCACATCTTTGACCGCCGCCTCCGTATCCAGCCGGTTCTCTGCATAGTGGGCGCTGATGGTCTGCGCAATGGCTTCTTTGCAGGCGCTGTTCGCCTGATACGAACGGTTATATTGTGCCATCTCTCCATGCTCGGACGCATAGGCGGCAGAATGGGGGTAGAGAGGGGCGGTTCGTAATTCTTCCTGCGCCTTGCACACATCATCGGCACGGTTTTCAATGCTGCCCCGGATCACATCCATGTAGC
>OILE01000289.1_pt1 | contig 12397 bp, 9 predicted proteins | sample 1584481 | NCBI WGS metagenome assembly OILE01 (sample SAMN02674606, study PRJEB24791) | human gut metagenome, SKBSTL068 | isolation source: stool | host: Homo sapiens | place: USA | reverse complement strand
CATCATGTTTATCTATCTGGGCTGCAACCCCTATCCGCTGGTGTTCCGCTGCCTGCGTGAGTCCGGCCTGACCGCCTTCTTCACCCGCAGCTCCGCCGCCAACATCCCCGTGAACATGGCCCTGTGCGAAAAGCTGGGTCTGGACAAGGATATGTACTCCGTCTCCATCCCGCTGGGTGCCACCATCAACATGGACGGTGCCGCCATCACCATCACCATCATGACGCTGGCCGCTGCTAACACCTTGGGCATTCAGGTGTCTCTGCCTGCAGCCATCGTGCTGAGCGCTATGAGCGCTCTGGGTGCCTGCGGTGCTTCCGGCGTGGCCGGCGGTTCCCTGCTGCTGATCCCCATGGCCTGCTCCCTGTTCGGCATCTCCAACGATGTCGCCATGCAGATGGTGGGTGTCGGCTTCATCATCGGCGTGGTGCAGGACTCTGTTGAGACTGCCCTGAACTCTGCCGGTGACGTGGAGTTCGCTGCCACTGCAGAGTATCATCAGTGGAGCAAGCAGGGCAAGCCCCTGCCGGAGTTCCTGACCGGTAAGAAGAACTGAAAAATTTAAAAATATAGAAAAGGGCTGTTACCAAGAACTCCCTCAGTCACGGCTTCGCCGCGCCAGCTCCCTCACGGAGGGAGCCTGACATGACGGTAAGCTGTGAAGCCTCCCTCATTGAGGGAGGTGGCATCGCATAAGCGATGTCGGAAGGAGTTTGGCAACAGCCCTTTTTGCGTATCGGGAACTCAGTCAATGAACTTTGCCTTCTGCAGAGCAATCAGAATCAGCGGGATGAGCACCAGCTGAGCCACGATGCCCGGCACGGCGGTGAGCAGCGCACCGGACAAAAACGCGCTGAACGGGAAGCTGGAACCGGTTAGGCCGGCCAGCACAAAGCGTACTGTACCCCAGACCAAACGGCCTGCCACCATGGCGGTGACAAGAGAAGCGTACATCATGGGCACGGTGTGCTTCACCTTGTGCCAGAGCACGCCGGACACAAGGCCGTAGGCGGCCAGCTCAAAGGCCATGGCAATGGCGATGGGGAACATCGGCGGCATGCCGAACAGCACCGACCGCACCAGCGGAGCAATGAAGCCCACGGCAAGGCCCCATGGGCCGCCCAGCACAAAGCCGCACAGCAGAATGGGAAAGTGCATCGGGCACAGCATGTTGCCCACCTGCGGCACATGGCCGGTAATCATGGGCAGCACAAAGGCCAGTGCAAGGAACAGTGCAGCCAGCACGAGGCTGCGGGTGGTGGAATGGGGGTTCGTTTTCATAAAAAGCTTCCTCCTTTGGCCAGACAAAAAAGAGGTCTGCCCGGCTTACAAGCCAACGGCAGACCCCTTCGTGGCGTCTGTAAAAAAATAAGATGGCAGAACGCAAAGGCCCCCCGTGGGCTTTGCGCTGCATCGCTGCGTAAGCGCAGCGGTGGATAAAATGCTCCATCAGGATGGAGAACACGGGCTTCTGTCCGCACACCCGGCTTCGTACCGGAATCTGTGAAAAATATAGCAGATGCCTCTGGCTTTGTCAAGATACGGCAAAAAGCCTGCAATTTAACCAAAAAGCGGCAAATTTCAATGAATATTTCCCCGCGTGTGTACATTTTGCATGAAGAAGCTTGACCTTTTTGCATAGAATAGCTAATATAAACTTGAAAAAGAGCGCGCTGCGGGCAGCAGGACTGCACCGGCGCTGACGAAAGGCTTTTTTGAACATGTGCAAATCTGAGGTTCATACGGGAGGACCATCATGACAAATGCAGAAAAACTTACTCTGGCCAAGCACGCCTGCCACATCCGCATGGGCGTGATCGAGGGCACGCACAGCGCAAAGTGCGGCCATCCGGGCGGCAGTCTGGATATCGCCGAGCTGCTGAGCTACCTCTATTTCGTGGAAATGAACATTGACCCGAAGGACCCCAAGATGGCCGACCGCGACCGTCTGGTGCTGTCCAAGGGCCATGCTGCACCGGCACTGTATGCAGCGCTGGCAGAGCGCGGCTATTTCCCGGTGGAAGACCTTAAGACCCTGCGTAAGATCGGCAGCTATCTGCAGGGCCACCCCAATATGAACGAGACCCCGGGTGTGGATATGTCCACCGGCAGTCTGGGTCAGGGCGTGTCTGCCGCCTGCGGCATGGCACTGGGTGCCAAGCACGCCGGTAAGCCCATCAACGTCTACACCATCCTGGGCGACGGCGAAGTGGAAGAGGGCGAGTGCTGGGAAGCCTTTATGTTTGCCGCACACTACGGCCTTTCCAACCTGTGCGTTGTGCTGGACCGCAACCATCTGCAGATCGACGGCACCACCGAGACCGTGATGAACAGCGCCCCGCTGGAGGAGAAGCTGAAGGCCTTCAACTTCAACGTGCTGACCATCAACGGCCACGATCTTGATGCCATTGAGAGCGCCATCGCCGCTTTCCACGCTGAGAACGAAAAGCCCACCTGCATCATTCTGGATACCCTCAAGGGCAAGGGCGTTTCCTTTATGGAGAACTCCGTTGACTGGCACGGCAAGGGCCCCAACGATGAGGAATACGCACAGGCCATGCAGGAGCTGAATGCAGCTTACGCCGCGCTGGAAGAGGAGGACAAGTAAGATGGCAGAAGTGAAGAAGATCGCTACCCGTGACAGCTACGGCAACACCCTGAAGGAGCTGGCCGCCGAGGGCCACGACGACCTGGTGGTGCTGGACGCTGACCTGGCTGCCGCCACCAAGACCGGCATGTTCCGTAAGGCGTACCCGGACCGTCACTTCGACTGCGGTATTGCCGAGGGCAACATGATGGGCGTGGCCGCAGGTCTGGCCACCATGGGTTATGTTCCCTTTGTTTCCAGCTTTGCCATGTTTGCCGCAGGCCGTGCCTTTGAGCAGATCCGCAACTCGATCGCCTACCCCCGCCTGAACGTCAAGATCGGTGCCACCCACGGCGGCATCTCCGTGGGCGAGGACGGTGCTTCCCACCAGTGCTGCGAGGACTTTGCCCTGATGCGCAGCCTGCCCGGCATGACCGTAATCTGCCCCGCAGACGATGTGGAGGCCCGCGCCGCTGTGCGTGCCGCTTACGCCATGCAGGGCCCTGTTTACCTGCGCTTCGGCCGTCTGGCTGTGCCTGTGTTCCACGATGAGGCCACCTACCACTTTGAGCTGGGCAAGGGCGAGCAGATCACCGAGGGCAGCGACATTGCCATCATCGCCACCGGCCTGATGGTCAACGAGGCCCGCCTGGCTGCCGAGCAGCTGGCTGCCGAGGGCATCCACGCCCGGGTCATCAACATCCACACCATCAAGCCTCTGGATGAGGAGATCGTCCTCAAGGCTGCAAAGGAGTGCGGCAAGGTCATCACCGCCGAGGAGCACAATGTCATCGGCGGTCTGGGCGAGGCCGTCTGCGCCGTGCTGAGCGAAAAGCTGCCCACTCCGGTGCGCCGCGTAGGCGTGCAGGACGTGTTCGGCTGCTCCGGCCCGGCATGGGATCTGCTGAAGTTCTACGGTCTGGATGCTGCCACCATCTGCAAGACTGCCCACGAAATGCTGGGCAAATAAGCGCTTCTCCCACTGTATCTGCGCCGCCGCGTCATTTGCTGACGCGGCGGCGTTTTTGCATGCCGCAAATTTTTTTGCCAAATACTGCAGGATATGATATGCTTACAGAAAAAGCGGAAGGGAGAATCGCAATGCTGATCGTGGACAAACTTGCGTTTCAGGAAAAACTTTCGGAAGGGGAAAAAACGCTGGCCGCCTATATTTTGGCGCATGGGATGGAAATTGCCAAATATTCCACCCGCAGTCTGGCAGAAGTGACCTACACCTCTCCGCCGACCGTCCTGCGCCTTTGCAAAAAGCTGGGTTTTACCGGCTTTGATGACTTCAAGCAAAATTTTGTGCGTGAACTGGAATATCTCGACCAGCAACAGGGCAAGGTGGATTTCAATTTTCCCTTTGCTGAAAACGACAGCCCCATGCGGGTGGCGCAGAACATCGGCGAGCTGTACGAAGAAGCCGTCAAGGACACTATGCAGCTTCTCCGGTACGAAGACCTGCACAAAGCGGTGCTCCTGCTCAAATATCACGAGGAAATCCACATTTTTTCCGCCGGGACGGCCATCAATCAGGCCGAATCCTTCCGAGAAAAGATGCTCAAGATCGGCAAGCGGGTGGTCATTTTCAACAATCTGAACTACCAGCGGTATCAGGCCTGCTGTCTGTCCGAGAGGGACCTTGCCATGATCATTTCCTATTCCGGCGAAACGGCGCAGATGCTGGAGATTGCCCGGCAGTGCAAACGCTCCGGAACACCCATCCTTGCGCTGACCAGCTTTGGCGAAAACAGCCTGACCTGTTATGCGGATTGCAAGCTGACCCTTTCCACCAAAGAAAGCATCTATCAGAATCTTGGGGACTATGCTTCCCATCTGTCCATGACCCTTCTACTGGACATCTTGTATTCCGAGTACTTCCGGCAGAATTACCAGAAGAATTATACCTACAAGCTGGAACGCGCCCGAGAGCTGGAACAGCACCGCACCTCCACCAATCCTATTTTGTTGAATCTGCACAAAGAAAATGCGGAATGAAACACTGTTCCGTTTTTGATCATGCAAAAAGAAACGGAAAAATTAACACTGTACCAATAAGTTTAAAAAATATTGCACAAAAACCTCCCTGCAAGTATTCTATACCTGCAAGGAGGTTTTCAAGCTTATGGAGATGCCAAAAAAGTTCCTGTGGGGCGGTGCGACCGCCGCCAACCAGTACGAAGGTGCCTACCAGACGGATGGCAAGGGCCTGAGCATTGCCGACGTGGAAAAAGGTGCACGCCACGGCGTCCCGCGCGAGATTCATACACAGGTCATGGAGGGCAACTACTACCCTAGCCATGAAGCCGTGGATTTTTACCACCATTACAAAGAGGACATCGCGTTGTTTGCCGAGATGGGCTTCAAGTGCTTCCGAATGTCCATCAACTGGCCGCGCATCTTTCCGCAGGGCGATGAATTGCAGCCGAACGAGGCCGGGCTTGCTTTCTATGACCGTGTGTTCGACGAGCTGCACCGCTACGGGATCGAACCGGTGGTCACGCTTTCGCATTACGAAACGCCGCTGTATCTGGTGCAGCACTATGGTTCCTGGCGTAACCGAGCCCTGATCGATTTCTTTGCCCGGTACTGTGAAACGGTGTTTCGGCGTTACAAGGGAAAGGTCCGGTACTGGATGACCTTCAATGAGATCAACGAGACCATGAACCAGAGCGAGCCATACCATCAGGCAGGCGTGCTCTTTGCCGAAGGCGAGGAGCACAACGCTGTCAAAGCGCTGGTCAGCCACAACATGTTCCTTGCCAGTGCAAAGGCCGTGCAGATCGGGCATGCGGTCGACCCGGAAAATAAAATCGGCTGCATGATCCAGTATCCCACCACCTACCCGCGCACCTGCGCACCCAAGGATGTGCTGGCACAGAGATTCCAGATGATGCCGAACTATTATTACACCGATGTGATGTGCCGCGGACACTACACCAGCCTGTGCACGGCACAGCTGCGACGCATGGGCACTTCGGTAGAGATGCAGCCGGGCGATGCCGAGCTGCTGGCCGCAGGAACTGTGGATTACATCGCATTCAGCTATTATTTTTCTTCAGTTGCCCGTGCAACGGAAGATACGGATTGCTGTGTAGAACGCAGCAATCCGTATCTCCAGCGTACCGACTGGGATTGGCCCATCGATCCGGACGGCCTGCGCATCGCACTGAATGAGCTGTATGACCGGTATGAACTGCCGCTGTTCGTTGTGGAAAATGGTCTGGGTGCCATCGACACCGTAGAGCCGGATGGCAGCATTCAGGACGATTACCGCATCCGTTTTCTGGGCAGTCACATTGATGCGCTGCGGCAGGCCATTGAGCTGGATGACGTTCCGGTGATCGGCTACACCTGCTGGGGTCCCATCGACATTATTTCGGTGGGCACCGGCGAGATGCGCAAACGGTACGGCTTCATTTACGTAGACAAGAAGGATGACGGCAGCGGCACGTTGGCCCGCAAAAAGAAAAAGTCGTTTGCATGGTACAAAAAAGTCATTGCAAGCAACGGCGCAGACACCGCCCTGTAAGCAATGCATTTTTTAGGATATTGAAGGAGGCAAAACAAATGGATGCAAAGAAAACTGCCCAGCAGGTGCTGGAACAGGTCGGCGGCGCAGAAAATGTTACATTTCTGACCCACTGTGTCACCCGCCTGCGGTTCAACCTCAAGTCAATGGACGGCGTGGACGAGGCCAAGGTCAAAGCCGTACCCGGCGTGGTGGGTGTCGTGAACAAAGGCGGCCAGTATCAGGTCATCATCGGCAACGAAGTGGCTGCCGTGTACGATGAACTGATGAAACTGGGCGACTTCGGCGGTAAGGAAGTCAAACAGCCTGCCGCCCCGGCCGAGGAAAAGAAGAGCAGGGTCAGCATCATTCTGGACACGCTGGCCGGTGTGTTCACCCCGCTGATGCCGTTGATCGCCGGTGCCGGTATGATCAAGGCTCTGCTGTCTGTGCTGACCCTCTTCGGCTGGATCGACAAGAGCGGAAATCTGTACTATTTCCTCAACTTCATCGCAGACTCTTCCTATTACTTCCTGCCGATCTTCCTGGCCAACTCCGCGGCCAAAAAGTTCGGCTGCAACCCGCAGATGGCCATGCTGCTGGGGGCCATCCTGCTGCACCCGAACTTCATCGCCCTGAAAGCCGATGCCGATGTGGTCCATGTGCTGGGTCTGCCGGTGAAGATGGTAACCTATTCTTCCTCAGTCATTCCCATCTTCCTTATCACGCTGGTACTGCCATACGTGGAACGATTTGTCAATAAGGTCGTGCCCTCTGTGGTCAAGTTCATCCTGCGGCCGGTGCTCACCATCCTCATCATGGCTCCCATCTCCCTGTGCGTGCTTGGCCCTCTGGGCAGCATCATCGGCGATGGTCTGGTCAACGTCCTGCTGGCCATTGAAAAGGTCTGCCCCTGGGCACTGCCCACCGTCATCGGTGCCTTTATGCCGTTCCTGGTCATGACCGGTATGCACTACAGCCTGCTGCCCGCTTATGTCAACTCTCTGTCCATGCTGGGCTATGAGACGGTCATCGGCCCCGGTAATCTGCCTTCCAACATTGCACAGGGTGCCGCAGCCCTCTGCGTTGCCATCAAGACCAAAAACAAGAACTTCCGTCAGCTGGCCGTTTCCGGCGGTGTGACCGCTCTGCTGGGCGTGACGGAGCCTGCTCTGTTCGGCGTCAACGTCCGTCTGCGTAAGCCTCTCATCGCCACCACCATCGGCGGTGGTCTGGGCGGCCTGTATGCCGGTTTGACCGGTGTGCGCCGTTTTGGCGGCGGTGGTGCCGGTCTGGCAGCCATCGGCCTGTATGTCGGTGAAAATCCCATGAACGTGATCAACGCACTGATCTCTGCCGCGATCGCCTTTGTGGCCACCTTTGCGATCCTCTGGTTCATCGGTTTTGATGATGTGCCGGAAGAAGCCTGATCTCTTCTGAAACAAGCAGCGCCGGAACGATTTTGCCGTTCCGGCGCTGCTTTTTACGCCTCTCCCAGCAGCTTTGCGCGGCTGGCGTATACAGCGGTAAATACCTCCCGCAGCCGTTGGATCTCGGGACGCGGGTCGTCCCGCAGGGTCAGCAGACAGGTGTCCGGCAACGGCAGCTGCAGCGGCAGGTACCATGCCGCCGGAAAGGCCGGGTATTTCATCGGGCACAAAAACATGCCGCGCCCGGCAAGCAGATCGTTGTAAACACACTCGTAGTTTTCCACCATGTGCCAGCTTGGTGCGGAAAACGGCAGGCCGGGCTGAACAACGGCAAGATCCACCATTTTCTGATACAGCGGCTCATAAAACAGCTGCTGCCCGGCAAGATCGGCCAGCGCCAGAGTGCTGCGCCCTGTGAGCGGGTGCTCCGGCGATACGATCAGGTAAAAGGTGTTGTGCAGGATGGGGAGGCGCTCGATCTCCGGCTGCAGCGGCCCAAAGGGCAGATAGAGGGCTGCGTCTGCCTCGCTGCAGAGCATTTCGTGGGGGTTGCGTGACACGGGCCGAGTGTCCACCGCAAACTCATATCCCGGCAGCGCGGCGTGCAGCCGTGCCATCAGGATGGGATAAATGGGATCCCGCTGCAGCAGCACCGGCGGCAGGCGCAGGGTCAGTGTGCGCCGCCGGGCAAAGCCCTTCAGTGCGGTGCGGGCGTTCAGGATGCTGCGATAGATCCCCTCCGCCTGCGGCACAAAGGCCCGGCCCGCTTCGGTCAGCGCCACGCGGGTGGTGCTGCGCTCAAACAGGGCCAGATCCAGCTCCTTTTCCAGACTGCGGATCTGGTAGCTGAGGGCGGGCTGAGTGCAGTACAGTTCCCGGGCGGCTGTGGTAAAATTCAGGGTCCGGCTCACGGTGAGAAAACACAGCAGCTGGTGGTCGTTCATCCGAAAAAAGCTCCTTTCTGTGCAGGGAAAGCTCCGTCTGCTCTCAGTATAACATGGCGGGAGCCAGTTATAAACACTTTTTATTAGGACGGAAAGATTTTTTTGTTTCCCTTTTACTTCGTTATATTTTATACTAAGTGCAGCGCGGGAAAAACTCCCGCAGAGACGAAGAGAAATTGATGAGAAGAAAGAGGAAATCCAAATGGAAAAGATCTCCCGCAAAGGCTTTTTGAAGGTCGCCGCCGCTGCCGCCATGAGCGGCGTCACCGCCGGTGCGCTGGCTGCCTGCAACTCCGCAGCTTCTTCCAGCACCGCCGCTACCGGCGATGCCATCTACACCGCCGGTACCTACACCGGCACGGCCACCGGCATCGGTGAGGTGAAGGTGACCATGACCTTCAGCGAGACCGCCATCACCGAGGTGGTCATCGATGCTTCCAACGAGACCGAGAGCATCGGCGGCGTGGCTGCACCCACCCTGCAGGAGGCCATCATGGCCGCACAGGGCACCGAGATCGACAACATCTCCGGTGCTACCGTCACCACCAATGCCGTCAAGAAGGCGGCTGCCAGCTGCATCGAGCAGGCCATGGGCGTTGCTTCCGAAGAGCCTGCTGCAGATACCGCCGGGGATACCGGCGATGACTGGCTGGGCGAAGAGCCGGACGTGCAGGCCAGAGAGACCCAGGACTTTGATGTGGTCATCATCGGCGCCGGTCTGTCCGGCGTCTGCGCTGCCCGTGCGGCTGCCGAGGAGGGCGCAAAAGTTGCCATCGTGGAAAAGAGCTCTTCCTTCAACTGCCGCAGCGGCGAGTATGCCCTGCTGAACGGCAGCCTGAACAAGCGCTGGGGCCGTGAGAACATCGTGGACGAGGATGTTGTGGTCGACCGCCTGATGCGCGAGTGCACCTACCGCAACAAGCGCTCCATCCTGAAAAAGTGGGCTTCCCATGCACACGAGGTCATGGACTGGTTCATCGAGGCTTACCCCGAGCTGACCATCTGCGACTCCACCCGTGAGGCCGTGACCCAGGAGCAGTTCGACAAGGGTATTCTGGTGCCGCTGGCATGGCCTCAGCCCGAGCACTACGATTACCGCAACGAAGAGTTCCCCACCTTCCCTTCCAGCATGGAGTTCCGCTCTTCCCGCAAGGATCAGCAGGGCTTTATAGTGGAAGCCAACCTGAACAAGGCCGTTGAGAACGGTGCACAGACCTTCTTCGGCTGCTTCGGCACCAAGCTGCTGAAGGACAGCGACGGCCGCGTGACCGGCGTGATCATCCGCGACGCACAGAATGACAACAAGTACATCCAGCTCAACGCTTCCAAGGGCGTGATCCTGGCTACCGGCGACAACTCCGGCGACGAGAAGATCATGAAGCATTTTGCTCCCGAGATCGTGGAGAAGAAGATCGCCAACATGGGTGCCATGGGTATGCTGGGCGTTGACGTGGAGGGCAAGACCGTGGAGACCGGCGACGGCCTGCGCATGGGCGCATGGATCGGCGCAAAGGTGCAGGATTTCCACGCACCGATGACCCACCACATGGGCAGCGGCATGGGCGTGACCCCCTTCCTGCAGATCAACAAGCGCGGCGACCGTTTCATGAACGAGTGCATCCCCGGCCAGCAGCTGGAAAACCAGATCGAGCTGCAGCCCGAGTGCACCTCCTTCCAGCTGTACGACTCCAAGTGGGGCGAAGAGGTGCCCTACATGCCCGCAAACCACGGCGGCCTGTGCTACATCATCCCCGAGGATGAGGATGAGTCCAACCCCAACTACACCGACCGTCAGTACACCAAGATCAGCGCAAAGGCCGAGGCTTACCAGTTCAAGGCCGATACACTGGAAGACCTGCTGACCCAGTGCGGCTTTGAGGGCGATGCACTGGATAATGCACTGGCTTCCGTCGAGCGCTACAACGAGCTGGCCAAGGCCGGTTCCGACGATGACTTCGGCAAGCCCGCAAGCCGGATGTTCGCGCTGGAGAATCCCCCGTACTATGCATGCCAGTGGGGCACCACTTCCATGCTGGTGTGCGTGGGCGGCCTGGAGAGCGACGAGAACTGCCACACCTTCACCGAGGAGGACCCCGCCAGCCCCAAGCGCGACATCATCAAGGGCCTGTATGTCTGCGGCAATGTGCAGGGCAGCCGCTACGCAGTGGAATACCCCATCTGCATGCGCGGCATCAGCCACAGCCTGTGCGTCTACTACGGCTACATCGCCGGCAAGAACTGCGTGGCCGGTGTCTGATACCCTGCTGACAGAACACTGAAATAAGCGTTTCCCTGCCCGGAGCAGTATTCTTTCTTCCTGCTTCGGGCTTTTTTGCGCCCCAATGTGACCCGGTTACGGAAAAGCCCCGGCGTTTTGGGTATACTGATGCCATAAGAACAACCACGAACGAACCCTTTCAGGAGGTAGAAATATGGCAGTTGTTACGATCACGAAGGAAAATTTTGAGCAGGAGGTGCTGCAGAGCACAAAGCCTGTCCTGCTGGACTTCTGGGCCAGCTGGTGCGGCCCCTGCCGGATGCTCAGTCCCATCGTGGACGAGGTGGCCGAGGAGCGCACCGATGTGAAGGTGGGCAAGGTGAACGTGGACGAGCAGCCGGAGCTGGCCGGGGAGTTCGGCGTGATGAGCATCCCCACCCTGCTGGTGTTTGAGCAGGGCAAGCTGGTGCGTCAGGCCGTGGGTGCCCGCCCGAAGGCCAGTGTGCTGGACCTGCTGGGGTAAAAACAAAAAAAGGAGCCGCCGCTCCGGGGAAACTTCTCCCGGAGCAGCGGCTCCTTTGCATTTTAGTTGTTCTCAGTACGCTTGCGATGGTTGCGCAGGTGCATATAGATCGTATTGCGGGAAATGCCCAGCTGCTCGGCCACAAAAACCACCGAGTCCTTCAGCCGGAACATTCCCTTCTGATCCAGTTCCTCTACGATCGCTTTGTTTTTGTTGGAAGGCAGAATGGAATCGTCTGCCATGACCCGTGCACGCACAGGTTCCAGCGCCGAAACGATCAGCTCCTTCGCATCGGCGGCAAAATTCTCCCGCGCGGCCATGGCCTGCACGGTGCCGGGCGTCAGCCCGTCCAGAATGTCGCACAGAGAGGTGTTCAGATACAGATTGATGCAGATCAGGCCGATGATCCGGTCATGTTCGCCGCGCACGGCGATGGTAGTGGATTTGAGCGGTTCCCCTTTTTTGTTCCGGCTGAAATACACCGTAGAGGCCTTGCCGCCCGCAGAGAGCTCGTCCAGCATATCCAGAGCAAGATCGGTGATGGGGGTGCAGATATCATCTCCGCAGAACTGGATATTGGTTTTTAATGCCCGGAGTGATTCTTTCATCGTATAATTTTGTTTTTTCAGATTCTCAAATGTTACCGATTTCATTTCTTTTTCTTCCTTTCAGTTTAGTGGTAATTGTTCCATAATTATCAAGATTATAGTGATATATAAACAAAGAGTGCCCATCTTATTTTCAATAAGAATCCATAAGAAAGCTATAAAAAAGTTTGTATTTATGCATTTTCGTTGAAAAGCATAAAAAAAAAGCTTTATTTTGTTTGTAGATGTCAATAAAATATCTACCTTTGGCTCGCAAAAGCGTGTAGAATAGAGATATGTTTTCACGATAAAGGAGAATTTGCCATATTTTTACCCGAAAAGATAAAAAAATAACGAATTCTTTTGAATTTAGGAAATTTGTTTTTAGCGTTTTATCGTGATACATAGAACTTAATAGGTCATATATCACGCCTATTTAGTAAGAGAATTTCTCTTTAATGTTAACCTCAGGTATATATACAAAGAATACATCTGCTATTTTCAATACAAAAAAGAGTGTACCAAAACAGAATAATTTAATTTATCTGATTATAATACTATCTCATTATATGCAATGAGTTATAGCAAACTATT
>OILE01000274.1_pt1 | contig 13068 bp, 9 predicted proteins | sample 1584481 | NCBI WGS metagenome assembly OILE01 (sample SAMN02674606, study PRJEB24791) | human gut metagenome, SKBSTL068 | isolation source: stool | host: Homo sapiens | place: USA | reverse complement strand
GCAGCTGTACCCCGCCGAATACCGCATAGCACAGCACGCCATCCGCCGCATCCGCAAGGAATTCTGCGTGGCGCTGCCGGAGTGCGAAACGGCCGGCATCGCCATGAGCCTGCTGAACTCCAAGCTCACCCAGGACGAACCCCAGTCCGCCGAGACGGACCGGGACGAGGAGATGCTGGAGGATGTGACCGAGATCGTGGAAAACGAGCTGCACATCCTGGTGGAGCGTTCCGGATTCAATTATTCCCGCTATGCCACCCATATGCAGTACCTGTTCCAGCGCATCCACACGGGGCAGGCCATCCGCAGCGACAATCTGCAGCTGTACACCAGCCTGCGGGAGGAGTTCCCGGAGATCGCCGCCTGCGTGGAAAAGATCGCCCAGCACATCGAACGGGAATGGCACAGCGCTCTGACCGAGGAAGAGAAACTGTACCTCATCCTCCACGTCAACCGCATCTGCATCAAAGAAGGAATGTAACCTGCACAACGGCAGGGCATGACCTTGCGCACAGCTATCACAGAGGGGAACTCTGCGTGCTGGGCGTGAGGTCTTTTTTGTTGGTTTTCCGGCGGAAGGTGCACCCCGCCGCGGACATACATCCGGTTTGTAGTTGTTTATAAAAAGAAAAGGAGAATCCCTATGGCAGCAAACAAAAACGCCCAGATTGCCCAGAGCGTTCTGGCAGCGGTGGGCGGCAAAGAGAACATCGTGTCCGTCACCCATTGCATGACCCGCCTGCGCTTCAACCTGAAAGATATGAGCATCCCCAAAGATGACGAAGTAAAGGCCATCAAGGGCACCATGGGTGTGGCCCGCAGCAGCGGTCAGTATCAGGTCATCGTGGGCACCAACGTGGACAATGTGTGCGCGGAGCTGTGCACCCTGGCCGGTCTGGAGCAGGCCGCGACCGTCAGCGAGAACCTGGACGCCCCCAAGGAGCCGCTGACCCTGAAAAAGGTGGGCAGCAACATCATGGCTTACCTGTCCGGAAGCCTGACCCCCATCATCCCGGTGGTGCTGGCCGCGGCCATTTTCAAGAGCATCGTGGCCGTGTTCGGCCCGGATATGCTGGGCATCCTCTCCACCGAGAGCGACCTCTACAAGCTGTTCACCTTCGTCGGTGACGCGGGCTATTACTTCTTCCCGCTGCTCATCGGCTACACTGCCGCCAAAAAGCTGAACGCTACCCCGGTCATGGGCATCTTCATGGGTGCCATCCTGCTGCATCCCACCTTCGTCAGCATGGCCGCCGAGGGCACGTCCTTCAGCGTCTACGGCATCCCCTGCACCCCGCAGAACTACGGCAGCACCATCCTGCCCATCCTGCTCACGGTCTGGATCATGAGCTATGTGGAAGCATTCCTGAAAAAGCATCTTCCGGACGCTGTCAAGATCATGCTGGTTCCGACCCTGACGACAGCCATCATGCTTCCCATCGTGCTGTGCGTCTGCGGACCGATCGGCGGTATCCTCGGTAATTACATCTGCGCAGCCGTTATCTGGTTCGGCAACTACTTCGGATTCCTCGGCGCGGCTGTCATCGGTGCGCTGTGGGAGTTCCTCGTCATGACCGGTATGCACCATGTCCTGATCGCCCAGATGATCCAGCTGTTTGCCGCAAATGGCTATGATCCGGTCGTTTCTCTGGGCGCGACTTCCGCAAGCATGTCTGTCGCCGGTATGTGCATCGGTATGGCTCTGGCACTGCGTGACAAAGAAGAGCGCGCGCTGAGCTGGAGCTACACGATCGCCGAGATCATCGGCGGTGTTACGGAGCCGGGTCTGTATGGCATCGGCATGAAGTATAAGAAGCCCTTCATTGGTATGGCGATCGGCGGTGCCGCAGGCGGTCTGTACGCAGGTCTGATGGGCGTCAAGGCATATGTCATGGTTCCTGTCGCCAACTTCCTTGCGCTGACTGCATATACCGGCGGAAACGCGTCCAACATCATCAATGGCGTGATCTCCGGTATCGTTGCCATCGTCGTGGCTGCAATCGCAACCTATCTGCTCTGCCGTGAACCGAAAAAGAACTGATTTTTGAGAGGCAAAAAGATGAAAAGACGTATTCTGGTTCGTGCTGACGACATTGGTTACTGCCGCGGTGTCAACTATGGCATTGCCGACAGTGTATGGAACGGCATCATCCGCTCGGCAGGTGTCATGCCGAATATGCCGGAAAGCAAGCATGGTGTCGATCTGCTGAAAGGCTCCGGCGTCTGCTTCGGGATGCACACCAATGTCTGTCTGGGAAAACCCTGCGCAGACCCGGCAAAGATCCCCAGCCTGCTGGACGAAAACGGCAATCTGAAGAGCAGCCGCACCTACCGGGAAGCCTGGAAGCGCGGCGAGGAGATCACGAACCTGGACGAAATGGTGATCGAGATCGAGGCGCAGTATCACCGCTATCTGGAGCTGGTGGGGGAGAAGCCCCACTACTTCGAGGCCCACGCCGTGATGAACGCCAACCTCTCCAAGGGCCTGGCCATCGTGGCGGAAAAGTACGATCTGCCCTATCTGCCCACCAGCTTTGAGCCGACCGGCACGCCCTTCTGCGGCCATACGCTCATTACCTGCATGGACAGCATGAAGCCCGGCTACGACCCCTTTGCCAGCCTGCAGAAGGCCGTGCTGGCCGAGTACGCCGAGGGCCAGTGCCCCATGTTCGTGTGCCACCCCGGCTACATCGACGATTACCTCCTCCACCATTCGTCGCTGGTGGACCCGCGCCCCATGGAGGTGGCCATGGCCACCGACCCCGCCACCAAGCAGTGGCTGAAAGAGCACGACGTCACCGTTGTGACCTACGACGAGTTGTAAAAGGAAAACGGCCTCGCCCTCTCCGTCATCGCTGGCGCGATGCAACCTCTCCCAAAGGGAGAGCTGCCGAACGAAGTGAGGCTGAGAGGGCGAGCCAACGAAAAAGAAAAACATCCGCAACAAAGTTTCTTGAATTTTTGGAAAATCGAAAGAAACCGTTGCGGATGTTTTTGTTTTGTTAAGCGTTCTGTGCGGCGGGAGCCTGGAAAATTTTCATGGACTCCTTGTAGCAGTGCACGAAGTACAGGATCTCGGCAAAGGCGGTCAGCGCCCAGCTGCATGGATACAGCAGGTACAGCGCCGGGATCGTGTGGAAGTAGGCGAAGATGGTGTACACCCAGATGACCCGGAACACGCAGGAACCCATCACCACGATGATGGTGGGTACCACAGTCTTGCCAAGCCCGCGGGAAGCGGCGATGGTGCAGTCCATGAACGCCGAGATGCAGTAGGCGAACGCCATGACGCAGATGCGCTTCATGCCGGCATCGATGACGGCGGCTTCGGTGGTGAACAGGCTCAGGAAGGTGCGGCCAAAGACGAACAGTCCGCCGCCCAGAATCAGGCCTACGCCGAAGGAATAGCCCAGACTGATGAAGTAGCTCTTCTTCACACGGTCGGGCTTGCCCGCGCCGTAGTTCTGGCTCATAAAGCTGGCGCAGGCCATGTAGAATGCGGCCATGCAGTCGTAGATCATGGCGTCGGCGTTGGCGGCGGCACTGTTGCCCTTGACCATGAGGGAGTCAAAGGAGTTGACGCCTGCTTGAATGAACAGGTTCGCAATGGCGAAGATGGCGTTCTGGAACCCGGCGGGCAGGCCCAGCCCCAGGATGCGCTTGGTCAGGACGGGGTCCAGATGCAGCTTGTGCACATCCAGAACATAGCAGTCCTGTACCTTGGTCAGGGCGTGCAGGATCAGCCCGGCGGAGACACACTGGGAAATGGCACTGGCCAGCGCCACACCCATCACGTCCAGCCTGCACACGATGACAAAGAACAGGTTGAGCAGGATGTTCAGTACGCCCGCAATGGACAGGTAGGTCAGCGGCTTTTTGGTGTCGCCGATGGCACTGAACACGGCGTTGCCGAAGTTGTACAGTGCCAGCGCCGGCATACCCAGGAAGTACACCCGCAGATACAGGATGGCACCGGGCAGCAGGTCTTCTTTGGTGTTCAGCAGCCGCAGCATGAAGGGCGACCCCAGCAGGCCGATGAACAGCAGCGCGACACCGGCGATCAGACTGATGACGGCGGCAGAGTGCACGGTCTTTTCCACGTCCTTGGCGTGCCGTGCCCCGTAGAAGCGGGCCACCAGCACGTTGATGCCACCGCTCAGGCCGATCAGGAAGCCGGTGAACAGGCTGACGAGGATGCTGGTGGAACCCACCGCGCCCAGCGCTGTAGAGCCTGCAAACCGGCCTACCACGGCCACGTCCGACATGTTGAACAGCACCTGCAGCAGGTTGGAAAGCGCCAGCGGCAGACTGACCAGAAAGATCTGTTTGGCCAGAGGGCCTTCGGTCAGTGTTTTGGTATTTGATTTCATGTTCTCTTTTTATCCTTTAACCTAAACCGTGCCCGCGCACACCGGGGCACACCCTCTATTATATGGGCCGCTGCGGCTTTTGCAAGATAGCATCGACATTTCATATTTGATTTTTTTGTGTGGCTGTGCTATACTACTTTACACCGATGAAATAAATATGTGCGATCGTAGCTCAGCTGGATAGAGCGTTCGGCTCCGACCCGGAAGGCCAGAGGTTCGAATCCTCCCGGTCGCACCAAGAAAGGCCCATACACATTGTGTATGGGTCTTTCTTTATTGCAGATGCAATTTCCAGCCTGTCGGAGCGTCTGCCGGGAGAACTCATTTTCAGAAGTCAAGAATCATATTGCAAAAAAGTAAAACTCCTTTATAATAGAGCTTGTGCCCCGGTGTGCGCGGGCACCGCTTCGGGATAAGAAAAAGGAAAAAAACATGAGTTCATCCACAAAGTCACTGACCGAAGGCCCTCTGGCCAAACAGATCCTTCTGGTCAGCCTGCCGCTGGTCCTGTCCAACCTGCTGCAGGTTCTCTTCAACATGTCGGACGTGGCCGTGGTGGGCCGCTTCGCAGGCTCTACCGCCCTCGGTTCGGTGGGTTCCACCAGCATCTTCGTCACCCTGTTCACCGGCTTTCTCATCGGCCTGAGCAACGGCATCAACGTGCTGGTGGCCCGGTTCTACGGCGCACGCCATGCCAGCGATGTGGAAAAGACCGTCCACTCGGCCCTGCTGGTCAGTCTGGCGGCGGGCATCCTGCTCCTGCTCGTCGGCCTGCTGGGTTCACCGGCCCTGCTCCACCTGCTCAACACCAAAGAGGACCTCTACCCCGGTGCAGTGCTCTACCTGCGGGTCTACTTCCTCGGTATGCCGGCGCTGGCCCTCTATAATTTCGGCAACGCCATCTTCAGCGCCATCGGCGAGACGAAGAAGCCCCTCTATTACCTCTGCATCGCGGGCGTGCTGAACATCCTGCTCAACCTCTTCTTCGTCATCGTCTGCCGTCTGGACGTGGCAGGCGTGGCGCTGGCCAGCGCTATCTCCCAGTGCGTCTCGGCCTTCCTCGTCCTGCGGGCGCTGACCCGCGTGAAGGACTGCTACGCCCTCGACTTCCACAAAGCTGCTCTCGACCCTGCCACTACCCAGCGCATCCTTGCGCTGGGCATTCCGGCCGGACTTCAGAACGCCATTTTTGCCATCGCCAACCTCTTCATTCAGGCTGGTGTCAACTCCTTCGACTCCCTTATGGTCAAGGGCAACTCTGCCGCCGCCAATGCCGACAACCTGATCTACGACGCCATGGCCGCCTTCTACATGGCCTGTGCCAGCTTCATGAGCCAGAACTACGGCGCAGGCAAGCCTGACCGGGTGAAGAAGAGCTATTTCATCAGCCTCGTCTACTCCTTCGGCGTCGGCCTCGTGCTGGGTGGTGCCCTCTTCCTCTTCGGGCGGGAATTCCTTGCCCTCTTCACCACTGAGAGCGCCGTCATCGACGCCGGTATGAAGCGTGTGGGCGTCATGGGCTTTGCCTATTGCATCTCGGCCTTTATGGACTGCACCATCGCCGCCTCCCGCGGCCTTGGCAAGACGGTGGTCCCCACCGTCATCGTCGTCCTCGGTTCCTGCGTGTTCCGGGTCATCTGGGTCTACACCATCTTCGCCCACTTCCACACCATCCCCTCGCTCTACCTGCTCTACCCCTGCTCCTGGGCGCTGACGGCCATCGCTGAGATCTTCTACTTCGCCCACTCCTACAAGGAGAGCATGAAGATCTTCTCCCAGCCTGCCGCTGAGCTTTAACAGACAACAAAAATGCCATCGCCCTGCGGCGATGGCATTTTTCATTTCCTGATCTTACTGATAATCGTGGTTGAGGAACATGGCCTTGATCTGGACGATCTCGTCGTACTCCTCCTGCTCCACCTGAACGTCGGCGTTGACCTCCTTGAGGCGGTTCTTTACCGCTGCAAGGGCCTCGGGCAGGGTCACGGCCCGGCCCTCCTGAATGGCGTCGGTCATCTGCTTGAGCACCACAGGGTGGGCGTAGATATCCGGCACCGGGAAGCTGCCGCCGGGGTAAGCCCGGATGTACTCGGCCATGGCTGCTTCGGCCTTGTCGGCCCGGGCCATGATGGACTTGTGGTTGTTGTGGGCCGTGGGCATCATGTTATAGCTGGAAAAGAGGAAGATGGCCGCGAAGCCGAACAGGGCAAAGTAGATGCCGTAGTTTCCGGTGTGGTTGAGGATGCTCTGGATGCCATAGGCCGCAGATGCCACACCGAGAAGGCTGATGATGAGGGCTACATACTTATACACCGGCTTGCTCTGCAGCTGAGCACGCTTGCGGCGCTCGGCGGCGCTCAGTTCCTTGGCCAGCTCCGGCTTCTTGGCGAGGTAGTCCGCCGCACGCCTGAGCTGGCCCACGCTCTGCTCGGCCTCTTTCGAGAGCTGGGGCAGTCTGCGGGCAGCTTTCTCCGCCTTCTGACGGGCAAGCTCGGCCTCACCGGCAGCGCTCAGACGGGGGATGTTCGGCTGTTCCTTCGCCAGAACTTCCAGCAGGGCGTCCACGTCCCGCTCATCCTTGAAGTTGCACTGCTTCTGCTTTCCGCCGTCGTACTCCACCACGAGGTAAGCCATCGAGGCGAACATCCCCTTGCCGGAGAAACCGCCCTCACTCATGGCGACCCGCTTGAACACCCGGCTGATGCTGCCGTAGGGCAGATAATACCGGCGGTCGATGTAGAAGCTGTTGAGATAGAGGGCTTTTTTGCCCACGCCGCAGGGGCCGATCTTTTTACAGGCTTTCTTATCGGCTTCCAGCGTTGCCTTGTCCAGATGGGCAAGGCCCAGTTGTGCAGGATGAAACAGCATAGGAGATCCCCTTCTTTCTTTTCCCTCATTCTGCCACTCTGAGCAGAAAAAAGCAAGAGGCAGTTTCAGATGACCGTTTTTTCAAGCCATCTTCCCCGGACAAAGCGCACCGCAAAGCAGAGGGAGCGGAACACCCAGTCGAGATACATTCCCATCCAGATGCTGAGCAGTCCGCCGCCCATCCGCAGCACCCACAGGTAGCAGAAGCCCACCCGGAAGACCCACATGGACACGATGCTCACCGCCATGGTGAAGCTGGCGTCGCCGGCGGAGCGGAGGATGTTGGGCAGGGTGAAGCTGGAGGGCCAGAAGAAGAGGGAGACGATGTTGAACCACATCATGACCTCAAGGGCCATGGCCGAAGCCTCCGGCGAAAGGTTGAACCACGACAGCGCCCAGCGGTCGGCAAAGAAGAAGCCCGACAGGTTCATGACCCACGCGCCGCAGTAGGCCACCAGAAGCAGGCGGCGGGCATACCAGACCGCCTGCTCCTTCTCGCCTGCGCCGAGGCACTGGCCCACCACCGTGAGCACCGCCATGCTGACGGCGTTGGCCGGGATATTCAGGAAGGTGCTGGTGGTGTTGGCCACGGCGTTGGCGGCGATAGCGGCGGTGCCGAGGGTGCTGGTGAGGCTGGCCACCGACAGCTTGCCGATCTGGAACATCCCATTCTCGATGCCCGCCGGGATGCCCACCCGCAGGATGCGCCGGATCAGCCCGCCGTCCGGCCGGAGGGCCGACAGGCCGGTGATGCGGAGCATACAATCCGGCTTCTGCAGCAGGAAGAGGACGGCGCAGCAGGCCACCGCGCGGGAGATGAGGCTGGCCAGCGCCGCGCCCATGACCCCCATCCCAAAGCCGAAGATGAGGATGGCGTTGCCGCCGATGTTGACCACATTCATCACGAGGCTGGACATCATGCTGATCTTGCTGTTGCCCTGCGCCCGGAAGAGGGCCGCGCCCGCATTGTACAGACCGATGAAGGGGTAGCTCAGGGCCGACAGCAGGAAATACGTCTCGGCGTACCGCATGACGTCGGCGTCGATGGCGCCGAAGATGCCCCGCAGGATGGCGTGGCGGCCCACCACGACCACCGCCGCCACCAGAACACTGAAGCTGGACATGATGAACAGGATCTGTGCGGCCGCGGCCCGGGCGTTCTTCTCCTCCCGGTGGCCGATGTACTGGCTGGCGACCACCGCGCCGCCGGTGGCCAGCGCCGTCATGATCTGGATCATCAGGGTGTTGAAGGTGTCCACAAGACTCACGCCCGACACTGCCGCCTCGCCTACCGACGACACCATGAGGGTATCGGCCAGACCGATGGTGACGCTCAGGGCCTGCTCCGCGATGAGCGGCAGCAGCAGCGCCGTCAGCTGCTGGCGGGTAAACAAAGGCTTCGACTCGAATTTTGTGCTGGTCATTCGTTCCTCCGCGCTGCCCCCCGAGGGGGCTTTTCTTAAAAGTAGACAGACATATTCTTATGATACAGCGTCCTCTCCGAAAAGGCAAGGAGATGTATACAAGAATCTCTCAAAATTTTAAGATTTCCGCTCTTCTGCACCACTTTACCCCCCTTCTATCTTGTGTTACAATGAAAGCTGCCAGAGTGCCGCCCTTTTCTGCGCCGTGCAGGGGCGCAGAAAAATCGGGCCGACGCTCCGGCATGACAGATAAGAAGGACAAGACCCATAAAGGGGGAAGGAATCCATGCCAAAGACAGCCCATAAGGTCGTGGTCATCGGGCATCGCAACCCGGACACCGACTCCATCTGCTCTGCCATCGCTTACGCAGAGCTGAAAAATAAGACAAGCTCCCTCGTCTGCGAGGCCCGCCGGGCCGGACGGATGAATCAGGAGACTGAATTTGTGCTCAGGCGGTTCGGCGTCCAGCCGCCCCGGATGTGCACCGACGTCAACCCCAAGATCCGTGACGTAGACTACCGCGAGATGCCCGGCATCCCCGGCTCCACCAGCCTGCGCAAGGCGTGGCAGATCATGCGCGACCAGCAGATCGACACCCTGCCCATCACCAGCGCCGACAACGAGCTGGAGGGCGTCATCACCGTGAAAGACATCGCCACGGCCAACATGGACATCTTCGATACCGGTGTCCTCGCCAAGAGCAAGACCACCTATAAGAACATCCTCGACACCCTTGGCGGAACCATGGTGGTGGGCGACGAGAGCGCCGTCTGCACCACCGGACACATCAAGATCGGCACCGCCACCCCCGAGATGCTGGAAAACAGCGTCGAAAAGGGCGACATCGTCATCCTGACCAACCGCTACGAGAGCCAGCTCTGCGCCATCGAGAAGGAAGCCTCCCTTCTCATCATCTGCAACGGGGCCAAGGTGGGCCGCACCATCCAGCGCATCGCCGAGGAGACGGGCGTGGCCATCATGACCGCCCCCTGCGACACCTACGCCGCCGGCAAGCTCGTGAGCCAGTGCGCCCCCATCTCCTACTATATGACCCGCAACGACATCGTAAAGTTCACCCTCGTCACGCCGGTGGCCGACGTCACCCGCGTGATGGCCAAGGTGCGCCACCGCTACTTCCCCATCCTCGATGAGGACGGCAAGTACTGCGGCATGGTCAGCCGCCGCAACATCATCGCGCTGCGTAAGCGCCGCATCATCCTCGTGGACCACAACGAGGCCACGCAGGCCGTCGAGGGCTTCGATCAGGCCGAGATCCTCGAAATCATCGACCATCACCGCATCGGCAGCCTCGAGACCAGCGGCCCGGTCTACTTCCGCAACCAGCCCGTGGGCTGCACCGCCACCATCATCACCCAGATGTACGACGAGAACGGCGTCGAGATCCGGCCCCAGATCGCCGGTCTGCTGCTGGCAGCCATCCTCTCCGATACACTGGTCTTCCGCAGCCCCACCTGCACTCCCGTCGATGTCTCCGCCGCCAACCGCCTCGCCAAGATCGCAGGCGTCGAGATCGATGCCTTTGCCTCTGAGATGTTCGAGGCCGGCGAGAAGCTGGACGGCAAGACCCCCGAGGAGGTCTTCCTGCAGGACTTCAAGGTGTTCATGTGCGGCGACGTCCGCTTCGGCGTGGCGCAGGGCAGCTATATGACCCGCAAGAACCTCAAAGCCGCCCAGCAGCTGCTCACCCCCTATCTGCCCGAGGCCTGCGGCAAGCAGAACGTGGAAGACCTCTATATGCTGCTGACCGACGTGCCCAAGGAGGAGAGCGTGGTCATCTGCACCGGCCGTCATGCCGACGAGATGCTGCGCAGCGGCTTCGAGAAGGAGCCGGAAGAGGACGGCAGCTGGACGCTGCCCGGCGTCGTCAGCCGCAAAAAGCAGTTCATCCCCGCTCTGATGAGCGCATATCAGGAGCTGTAAGCCGCTTATGTTCGATTTTCTGAATGAAAAGGACCGCCAGCCCCCCACCCTGCCCGAGGGCACCGTCCGGCGGCGATACTCCATCGAAGGGCAGGTGCAGGGCGTAGGCTTCCGCTACCGCGCCCGGTACGCCGCCCAGAGCCTTGGCCTCACCGGCTGGGTGGAGAACGAGGACGACGGCTCGGTCACGCTGGAGGTGCAGGGCGACCCGGCCCTCTTCCTCAAGCTGTTCGCCCTCATCCAGCGCAGCGACTATATCCAGATCACCTCGCTCCGCCAGCGCGACCTCGCCCCCGACCCATGGGAGCGGGATTTCCGGGTGCGCGACTGCTGGTAAACGCCTCTTATAAACACGAAGCCCCCCGGAGTCCTGCATTCCGGGGGGCTGTTGTGCATCTATCAGGAGTAGTTCCGCCTTGTATTACGAACGAGTACATTGTCGGGGAGTTCTTCTAAAAATAAGGCTATCACAAATTCGTGGAAAATGTGTGTAATTTCAGGAAAAGATTGGAGAAATCCTTCCGCACATCTTACTTTTTTTCACGTTCCGGTTGACAGAGCACCAAGGTTGTGCTATCATCGAGTCAATCATTGTCAAGCCTTTCTGCGGCTCTGCCGCCGGGCTTGGGAATAAGGGAGCGCCGCACGGGCCGGCAAAGGGGTTTTATACCGCTTTGCCGGCCTGTGTTTTTATATTTGCCGCCGGGGTGCAAATCCCTGTCAACTGTGGTACAATAGAAGTCGATATTTACCGATTGAAAGGGGCATACGGATGCAGTTGTTTGAACTGGTCAGCCCGCGGCTGTTCCGCCCGCTGGCGGGGCAGAACCGGGCATTTTATGCGGAGCTGCTGCTCCTGCTGTGGGAGGAGTGCCGCCATACGGCAGATTACAGCATCCTGCGGGCCGAGGCCGTGTCCCGGGCCGAGGACTATTTCGCCGCGCTGGCAAAGCCTCTGGCGCTGGACGCGGACGACGCGGGCGATGAGGCCGAGCAGCCCACCCGCGACCCCCACACGCTGGCGCTGGGCTTTCTGCTCCGGCTGCGGCGCACCGGCTGGCTGACCGAACAGCCCGGCAGCTACGAGGAAGAGCCTGCGCTGGCCTTCGTGCCCGAGGTGACGCCCCTTCTCGAGGCGCTGGAAGAGATCCTCAACCCCCGGGTCGTCACCTATACCGGCAAGCTCTACAAGGCGTGGCAGCTGCTGCAGAATGTGGGCGAAGAGAAAAGCCCCTACGAAAACGTGCTGCGGGAGGTGGCAGGCGACCTTGAGGCGCTGAACCGCTCTCTCCGCGCCCTCAACGCCTCCATCGGCCACTACATCGACCGCCTCACCCGCAACCGCACCCCGCAGGAGGTGCTGGAGCTGTTCGACCAGTACGAGGAGAAGGTGGTGGCTGCGGCCTACCACCGCTTCAAGACCAGCGACAACCTCTTCAACTACCGCGCCTTCCTCGAAGAAGGGCTGGACAACTGCGAGGCCAACTACCTGCCCCAGCTGGCGCTGGACTACGCCCGGGTAGAGCGCTGCGCCCCCGGCGAGGCAGCCCCCGCCGTCCGCGCCCTCATCCAGAAACAGCGGGATGCACTGGAAGAGATGAGCACCCTCATCCGGGAGATCGACGCCAGCCATGTCCGCTACCGCAAGCGGGCCGTCCAGCGGGCACAGTTCCTGCTGCTGAGCGACCGTTCGGCGCAGGGCAGCGTCACCGCCCTGCTGCGTCGGTACGCCGAGGAGATCAAAACGCCGGCCCACGCCATCTTCATTCTTGCGACTACCGAAAAGCACAAGATCATCCCCACGATCCTTTCGCGCTGCCAGATCTACGACTTCAACCGCATCCGCGTCGAGGACGCCGTAGGTTACCTGCGCCATATCGCGTCGCAGGAGGGGGTGGCTGCCGACGACGAATCGCTGAACCTGATCGCCCAGAAAGCCGACGGCGGAATGCGCGACGCCCTTTCGATGTTCGACAAGGCCGTCTCCTTCTGCGGCCCTGCGCTCAACTACCACGCCGTAGCCCAGACACTTAATGTGCTGGACTACGACACCTATTTCGGCATCACCGACACGCTGCTCGCGGGAGACTATGTATCTGCACTGCTCGCCTACGACGGGGTACTCGCCCGCGGTTTCTCGGGCCAGACGTTCCTGGCGGGGCTCAACCGCCACCTGCGCGACCTGATGGTGGCCCGCAACCCGGCCACCCGGCCGCTGCTCGAAGTCGCAGGCACCCTCTCCGAACGCTACTGCGAACAGGCCGCCCGCTGTACGCCGCTGTTCCTATTCGGCGCCATGTCCCTGCTCACCGAGGCCGACGGACGGCTGCGCCAGTCCTCCAACCAGCGCCTGCTGGTCGAGCTGACGCTGATGAAACTCGCCGGCCAGGGGCAAAAAAAAAGTGACCCAGCAGCCGAAGCCTCCCTGCAGATCGGAAGAGCACACGTCTGAACTCCAGTCACG
>OILE01000261.1_pt1 | contig 13666 bp, 10 predicted proteins | sample 1584481 | NCBI WGS metagenome assembly OILE01 (sample SAMN02674606, study PRJEB24791) | human gut metagenome, SKBSTL068 | isolation source: stool | host: Homo sapiens | place: USA | reverse complement strand
CGTGTCCCATGTCTATTTCGCGGTTTTTCAATGCTACTTGAATCTGGGCCGGAAGTTTCAGCAGGCGCAGATAATTGGCGATAGTGGTACGTTTTTTCCCTACACGTTCGCTCAGCCGTTCCTGTGTCAATGCATATTGTTCCAATAAATGTTGATAAGCCAGTGCAATCTCCAATGAATTCAAATCTTCACGCTGAATATTTTCAATCAACGCCATTTCCATTACATTCTCGTCATCGGCTGTGCGGATGTATGCCGGAATAGATTTAAGTCCTGCCTGTATGGAGGCGCGGTAACGACGTTCTCCGGCTATGATCTGGTAAGAGTCTTCACTCAGTTGACGCAACGTAATGGGTTGGATGATACCAATTTCGGCAATAGAGTCGGCCAACTCCTGTAACGCCACCGGATCAAATTCACGACGCGGCTGGTTAGGGTTGACGGATATTTTGCTCAGTTCTATCTCGTTGATAGAAGATGAGCCGGCTGTCTTTACTTCTTCAGTCGAGATCAGTGCGTCAAGCCCGCGTCCTAAAGCAAATTTCTTCTGTACTGCCATTGTTTACTTACTGTTACGTGTTATAATTTCTTGTGCCAATGCCAAATGATTCTTGGCTCCGGTAGAGTCGGCATCATACAATATTGCAGGAATGCCGTGGCTGGGAGCTTCGCTCAGTTTGACGTTACGCTGTATAATTGTCTTGAATACCAATTCTTGAAAATGGCGTTTCACTTCATCATAAATCTGATTGGCCAGACGCAGACGTGAATCGAACATTGTCAGCAGGAAGCCTTCTATTTCCAGTGAAGGATTCAGTTTCGATTTAATAATCTTAATGGTATTCAGCAATTTGCTGATGCCCTCTAATGCAAAATATTCGCATTGAACAGGGATAATCACTGAATCGGCTGCTGTCAGCGCATTGATTGTTATCAAGCCTAACGACGGGGAGCAGTCTATCAGGATATAGTCATATTCGTCCCGCATGGGGGCTAATACTTTTTTCATGATCTTCTCGCGGTCTTCCAGGTTCAGCATTTCTATTTCTGCGCCAACCAGGTCGATGTGTGAAGAAACAATGTCGAGTCCGTCAATGTCGGTGGTATAAATTGCTTCCCGTATATCGGCTTCGTTGATAATACATTCATAGATAGAGCATTCTACCTCTTTGATGTTCACACCCAATCCTGATGATGCGTTGGCCTGAGGGTCTGCATCAATAACCAGCACCTTTTTCTCCAGTGTTGCCAGAGAAGCTGCGAGGTTAATCGTTGTGGTAGTTTTACCTACGCCACCTTTTTGATTGGCTAAAGCAATAATTTTTCCCATATTAATCAGTTTTTCTCGCTGCGAAGTAACAAATAATAGGTGATTGCACCTATAAAAAACGGCAGACATTAGCAAAACTGTTGATAACTCATTGGTTTTGTTAATAACTCAACGGCGGCAAAGATAGAAATTTTCATTCAATTCTATTCTATTTTTAGCACTGGGTTGTAGAACATTAAGATAATTTTCTTTTCCGGTGAGGGGTAGTTCCGGCAAAGAGTTGTATCTTTACGCTCCGAGAAAAAGAGTGGAAAAATATGAAGAAAGAAAAACCGTTGATATTGCTGTCAAATGATGACGGCGTGGAAGCTAAGGGATTGAATGAATTGATACGCGGGTTGCGTGGAATGGGTGAGATAATCGTAATGGCACCGGACGGTCCTCGTTCGGGAGCTTCGGGGGCGATCACTTCCGAGCATCCTGTGAAGTATTACAAGGTACGTGAAGAGGAGGATTTGACTGTGTATAAATGTACGGGCACACCGGTAGATTGTGTGAAACTGGCATTGCATACGGTGGTTCCCCGTCGTCCCGATGTGGTGATAGGTGGAATAAACCACGGTGATAATTCTTCAGTGAATGTGCATTATTCCGGTACGATGGGGGTAGTGATTGAAGGGTGTCTGAAGGGGATCTCTTCTATCGGATATTCATTATGTAATCATTTTGCGGATGCTGATTTCTCTTCATCGCTGCCTTATATACGCCGTATTACTGAGCAGGTCCTGGAGCATGGCTTGCCTTTGGGGATTTGCTTGAATGTGAACTTTCCGGATACAGCTTCCTTGAAAGGGGTACGCATCTGCCGTCAGACGAATGGGGCTTGGATTAATGAATGGAAGCGTAGTCTGCATCCTCGGGGGGGAGAGTATTTCTGGCTGACCGGAGAGTTTGATAACTATGAACCGGAAGCGGAAGATTCGGATCACTGGGCATTAGGACATGGGTATGTGGCGGTAACTCCGACCCAAATTGATGTGACTGCTTATGGGATGATGAATGAGTTGAAAAACTGGAATCTGGAAGTATGAAATACTATTTGATAGTAGGCGAGGCATCAGGCGATTTGCACGCATCTAATTTGATGCGTGCCTTGATACAGGAAGATCCGGAAGCAGAATTCCGTTTCTTTGGCGGAAACTTGATGACGGCTGTTGGTGGAACGCGGGTGAAGCATTACAAAGAACTGGCTTATATGGGTTTTATCCCGGTGTTGTTGCATTTGCGTACTATCTTTCGGAATATGAAAGAATGTAAGCAGGACATTGTTCGTTGGGCTCCTGATGTAGTGATTCTGGTGGATTATCCCGGCTTTAACCTGAAAATAGCCGAGTTTATAAAGAAGCAGACGAAAATACCTGTCTACTATTATATTTCTCCTAAAATATGGGCTTGGAAAGAGTATAGGATTAAAAATATCAAGCGGGATGTGGACGAACTGTTTTCCATCCTGCCTTTTGAGGTTGAGTTTTTTGCCGGACATCAGTACCCTGTTCATTATGTGGGTAATCCTTGTGTAGATGCAGTGGATGCTTATTGTAAGGAACATCCGGATGGATTTCCGGAATTTGTGGCGGATAATGGCTTGTCCGAAAAGCCCGTTATCGCATTGTTGGCGGGCAGCCGGAAACAGGAAATCAAAGACAACCTGCCGATGATGCTGGAGGCTGCTGCTCCGTTTACCAAAGATTATCAATTGGTGCTGGCAGGGGCTCCGGGGATGGACCCTGCCTATTATTCGGATTATATAAATCCGAATGTACCGGTTAAAATCATTTTCGGACAGACCTACAGGTTGTTGCAGCACGCGCAGGCGGCATTGGTGACTTCGGGCACTGCAACTTTGGAAACAGCTCTTTTCCGTGTTCCTCAAGTGGTGTGTTACTATACTCCGGTAGGGAAATTTATCGCTTTTCTTCGCCGGCATATTCTAAAAGTGAAATATATTTCGTTGGTTAATCTGGTAGCCGACAAGGAAGTGGTTCGTGAACTGGTGGCGGATACGATGACGGTGGATAACGTGCGTTCAGAGTTAGAATCTCTTTTATATAATAAGGTATACAGAAATAAGGTGTTGGAAGAGTATGATCGTATTATTCAGATTTTAGGTCCGGCAGGAGCTTCGGGGACAGCAGCCCGTGAAATGGTAGCTTTGTTGAAGAAATAAACTTTTCACGATCTCTTTTTGTTCTTTCGGGTAAACAACTTAAACCCTGGAAGTATATGAAATATTTTTTTCAATCTATGTTAGGGGCGATGCTTCTTTTGAGCGGAGTATTCGCCTTTTCATCTTGTGGTAATGATGAAAGTGATCCGGACAGTACGGTGACTATAGCTATGGCTACCGTAGAAAAACAACCTCAGTATGATGCTCCTTATTTGGTGTTGGACAACGGAGAGAAGTTGTGGGTGGTGCAGCATATTGTTCCTTACCGGGATTTGAAGGCAGGAGAACGGATTTTTGGAAATTATTCTTTTTTGGAAGCCGGTGAAAGTGGATTTGCTTATAATATCCGTTTGAATGACTATACCTTAGTACCTGTTCAGGAAATTATCGGATTGAACCCCGATAATATGGACAGTATTGGAAATATGAAAGTACAGATCAAGGATATGTGGCCTTCTGATGACTATCTGAATGTACGTTTTATGTTGAATTTTCCCAGTCCGCAGAAACCTATTCTTAATCTGGTTGTGAATGAGATGATTCCTTGGACAAAGGACGGATATGCGCATTTGGAACTCCGCTATAATAACAACGGAAGTCAGGGCAGATTGGTACCTGGTATGGTTTCTTTTAAATTAGATGATTATTCACCGGAAAACAGTGAATTGAAAGGAATAAAGGTATTGGTTAATCCTGTGGACGGGGAAGAAAAAACATATATTTTCTCTTATCCGCTCACTGGCGAGGATGTACCGGGCTTTAATCCTTTGGATTTGGCGGAGTTAAAATAAAGAAACTACATACAGATAGACTACTGCTGCCGGGATTGCGAGAATCGCGCTGTCAAAACGGTCGAGCATTCCACCGTGTCCCGGTAAAATATTGCCCGAATCTTTGATGCCTAGACGGCGTTTTAATAAAGATTCCGTTAAATCTCCCCAGGTTCCGAATACTACCACTGTCAATGCTAGTCCGATCCATACTCCGGTAGACATGAAAGGGAAGAAGTGAGATAGCAGGAAAGAAGCTATGATACAGAAAATGCCGCCGCCAATAGAGCCTTCCCATGACTTCTTAGGAGAGATGCGTTCAAATAGTTTATGTTTGCCAAACAGCATGCCTGTACAGTAAGCACCTGTATCATTCACCCAGTTGAATATAAAAATAGATAGTGGGAGAATAGCGTTGTATTGTGAAAGGCTGGCTGTTTCGTCCGAATGGAAAGCCAATACATTCAGCAAAGCGAATGGCAAGGCAATATACATCTGGCTTAACATGGCATAAGCCCAATTATTCAGCGGGTTTTCTTTTTTCAAATAAAGTTCGCTGACCATCAGATAAATAAATAAAGCTAAATAAGGAATAAATATACCTGTTTGTGAAGGATCTATTCCAAAATAGAAAAAGCACAGGAAAAGAAAAATTCCGCTGAGAATACATATACGTTTATTTACTTGTATTCCTTCTACATGATTGACCAAATTACAGAATTCATTGATTGCCAATGCGCTGATAATGGCAAATAGGATGCCGAATGAGACAGCCCCTCCCACGATGCAGCCTATCAGTACTGCAACAAAAATAATTCCGGTTATGGCACGTTGTAAGAAATTGCTTTTCACGGTCGTTAGTCTTAAGTGATTCAAAAATCAAAGTAGAAGATCTGTTTTTTTATCATTCTGAGTGACCATGAAGAATCCGGATATATCTGGATTATTACGGACTCTTTGTATCATTCAGAATGACAATGCTTATATAGTTAACAGATCTTTCTACAATGTTATGCTTCTTTTTTTTCTTTTTCCTTTTCCTCAGAATCTGAAGAATTCTTCTCTTCAAAATCTTCGGTTACTTCTACTGGTTTTGCTGTAGCTTCTAAAGCCATAATTTCTTCTGAACGTGAAGTCCAGGGGCGTTTGCCGAAAATGCGTTCCACATCTTCGGCGAAAATTACTTCTTTTTCAACCAACAGACGGGCCAGCTCGTTGTGACCATCTTTATGTTCGGATAATATTGCTTTTGCCCGATCATATTGTTCGTTGATCATTCTTTTCACTTCTTCGTCAATCAGTTCGGCTGTACGTTCACTGTAAGGCTTGCTGAAAGAGTATTCATCGTTGCTGTAATAACATAAGTTGGGTAACTTTTCACTCATTCCGGCATAAGCAATCATTCCATATGATTGTTTTGTCACACGTTCCAAATCGTTCATGGCACCGGTTGAAATATGTCCGGTGAACAGTTCTTCGGCTGCACGTCCCCCTAAAGTGGCACACATTTCATCCAGCATCTGCTCTTTGGTTGTGATCTGCCGTTCTTCGGGCAAATACCATGCGGCTCCCAATGCACGTCCACGGGGAACAATGGTTACCTTAATCAAAGGATTGGCATGTTCCAAAAACCAAGACAGCGTAGCGTGACCGGCTTCGTGTAAGGCAATAGTACGCTTTTCTTCGGCAGTCATGATTTTGGTTTTCTTTTCCAAACCACCGATAATACGGTCTACAGCATCTAGAAAATCTTGTTTCCCAACCGCATTCTTACCATGGCGGGCGGCGATCAGTGCTGCTTCATTACATACATTGGCAATATCTGCCCCACTGAATCCCGGAGTTTGACGGGCGAGCAAATCCAGATCAACACTTTCGTCCAGTTTTAAAGGCTTCAAATGTACTCCGAATACTTCTTTACGTTCGTTTAAGTCGGGTAAGTCAACATGAATCTGGCGGTCAAAACGACCGGCACGCAATAATGCCTTATCCAATATATCCGCGCGGTTGGTAGCGGCCAAAATGATCACACCGCTATTTGAACCAAAACCGTCCATTTCTGTCAATAATTGGTTTAATGTATTTTCGCGTTCATCATTTCCACCCATGCTTGGATTTTTGCCACGGGCACGTCCTACCGCGTCAATTTCATCAATGAAAATAATGCAAGGAGCTTTCTCTTTCGCCTGGCGGAACAAGTCACGTACACGGGATGCACCTACTCCGACAAACATTTCCACAAAGTCGGAACCCGAAAGCGAAAAGAAAGGTACATCCGCCTCACCGGCAACAGCTTTTGCCAGCAAAGTCTTACCGGTTCCCGGAGGGCCTACCAGTAAAGCGCCTTTAGGTATCTTACCTCCCAGCTCCGTGTATTTCTGAGGTTGTTTCAGAAACTCTACAATTTCCTCCACTTCTTGTTTAGCTTCCGCTTGTCCGGCTACATCTTTAAAAGTAATCCGGTTAGTTTTGTCTCCTTTTTCGTATACCTGAGCTTTGCTTTTACCTACGTTGAATGGATTGGCGCCTCCGGCCCCTGCTCCGCCGCTCATGCGGCGCATGGCAAACATCCAGATACCGATCAACAATAAAAACGGAGCGATATTCCAAAATAATGCACCGAAGTAGTCGCGTTTCTTTTCATAACTGATAGATCCGGTAAAATGACCTTCTTCCTGTGCCTTTTCCATGAATTTATCCAATGACTCCATGGAACCTATTTCTACGTTCAAGGCTGGATTACGACCTACTTTTTTATAGTCATTTTTAAATACATCTTTAACAAATTCCGGTTTAATGTACATTTCTACCGTATTGTCATCGTATGCAATTATTTTATTGGCATATCCCTTGTTTATCATATCTTTAAACTCGGTATATGTTATTTGTTTGTCAATTCCTCCTTCTTGATTGGAAAAGTAGAGGATGGCAAAACTCATGGCAATGATAACATACAGCCAACTCAAATTGAAGCGTGGCATGTTTATCTTTGGTTTATTATTGGTATTTTCACTCATTTTGATTCTGTATTGGATTAGTCTAGATCAGGAATTTGGGTTAGTTTGGCATCTGCCCATAAATGTTCCAGATTATAAAAATTTCTTGTTTCCGGCAAAAAGACATGTACCAGTACATCACTGTAGTCCATTGCAACCCATTCTGCGTTTCTCAGTCCGTCTATTCCCGTAGGTTTGTCATTTATTTCTTTATGTACATATTCCTTGACTGAGTCAACGATAGCTGTAACTTGACTTGGGGAATTACCTTGACAGATTACGAAATAGCTGCAAATGGTATCATTAATGGCGGTGAGGTCCGCTATTACAATGTTTTTACCTTTCTTTTCTTGAATGCCTTCTGTTATTTTTTTTACTAAAGTCTCTGCTTCGTTCATTATAATGTTATTAACAACTGATTATTCTAATATATGTATTTACAACAATGCACAAAGATACTTGGTTTTCTCATTCTAGCGAAAAAATGTGCATTAAATATATTCGGTTTTTGTTTTTTTTAGTTAGAGAATCTTTTTATTGTTATGTTAAGTCTAGAATGATGATACACGGTCAAGAAGGATAAGGAAGGCCGGAAAAGAAGGCAAATGGAGAAAAAAAGAATCTTGATTAGAAAAAAAAGCTTCAAAAATTTGTGGATTAAATAAAAAGCCGTATCTTTGCAGCGTCAAAATCAAAACGGGTGTTTTGATAGGAAAATTGGGATATGGTGTAATGGTAACACAACAGATTCTGGTCCTGTTTTTCCAGGTTCGAATCCTGGTATCCCAACAGACAAACCACTTGTCAAAGACAAAGATCTTCTAAAATTATAATTTTAGAAGATCTTTTTTTATTTTGTGTTGGTTATCTTAAGAATTAGTAGTGTTATATGAAAAAAGAGTCTAACGCATTTGCGTTAGACTCTTTTTTCATATAACTGTTTTTATTCGTTTTTCATTGATTGGTCGATCACCTCAATTTTTTTCAAGATCAATTCTAGGTCTGCTTTGAGTTTTTCCACTTTACGATTCATTTCCGTAACCAAACTGCTACCTTTTTTGGAAGAACTGGTCAAGAAGCCCAAGTTGTTCTCGTATGTTTGAATTTCATTCTTCATGTTTTCGTAAGCACGAACCAGTTTTTCGCGTTCACGATAAAGGTTGCCTTCCTTGCTGATGGTTGATTTAAAATTGCTTAATTTTTTCTGTGATGCAGAAAGATTCAGCTTGTCAAACAACTTGTCGATGACACCATGATATTGCTTGTACAGTTTATCTTTTTCTTTAAACGGTACATGACCGATGCCGTTCCATTCTTTCATTAATTCTCGAATGGTGTTTCCCGCATCCTCTTCCGGTGTTTCCTGTGCGTCAATTGCATTTAATTTTTCAATGATCGCCTTTTTCTGAACCATGTTTTCCTGTTCAACCGAGCGTTGTGAAGAAGTCGCCTTGTTCTTTTGCTCGAAGAAATAATCACATGCGGCAATGAATCGTTTCCATACGGCATCCGAATACTTTTTAGGTACAGGACCGATTGTTTTCCATTCCTTTTGTAATTTGCTTAGAATATCAGCAGTTGCTTTCCAGTCTGTGCTTTCTTTTAGTGCTTCTGCTTTTTCACATAATGCTTTCTTCTTTTCCAGATTGCCTGCCATACTTTCCTTGATGGATTTGAAGAACTCGGCTTTGCGTTTGAAAAACTCATCACAAGCGGCACGGAAACGTTCGAATATCTTCACGTTCATTTTTTGAGGTGCGTAACCAATTGTTTTCCATTTAGCTTGCAAAGCAATGATTTCCTGAGTTTTGTTTTCCCAGTCTTGGAAAGTAGTGAACGTATCGTATTCCATCGCTTCCACAATTTCACAGATTACGGTCTTTTCATCCAAATTACGTTGCTCTTTTTCTTTTAAGGCTTCGAAATGTTGCTGGTGACGACGGTTTACGGCTGTAGAGGCAGTTTTGAACCGGGTCCATATATCTTCGCGCAATTCTTTTGCAACAGGACCCGTATTCCGGAATTCCTGATGTAACTTTTGTAATTGGTGGAAAGCGGAAATCACATCTTCTTCATCAGCCAATTTCTCTGCGGCTTCACAGAGATGAGTTTTTATTTCAAGATTCTTTTTAAAATCATACTCACGGAATTCATTGTTCAGCTTTATCAAGTCATAGAACTTTTCTGCATAGTGCTGATAATTTTTCCATAGTTCATTTACCTTGGCAGCCGGCACCTGTTTTATATCGTTCCATTCCTGTTGCAGTTTCTTGAATTCATTGTATGCTTTGTTGGCATCTTCGGGAGATTCGGCAAGTTCTTTCAAGCGGTCGATAATGGCGAGCTTTTTCACCAGGTTATCTTCTTTTTCTTTATCTTGTTCTGCTTGTATGGCGCTTCTTTTCTCTTTGATAGAGCTCATGATATCTTTGAAACGGCTTTCAGCATCGTCCGGTTGGGGAATAAATGCCTCAGGAGCACCTCCGCCATCAATAAATGCCTTACGGGCGGCTTCTTGCTCAGCCTTGTGCAGCTTGTAGAAGTTCTGTTTCAATAAATCCAACTCTTGTTTGTCTGCATTGCAGGCGTCTTCGTTGATTTCTTTTAAACGTTCGATGACCTCTTCTTTCGTTTGTTTAGGTACATACGTAGCGTTATTTTCTTCTGCAGTAGCGGAAGATGATACCAAAGTTTCAGATGTCTGTTCCACTGGAACTTCGGTTAAAGGGCGGATAGTTTCATTCGAGTCCATCGTATAGATTTTTAAAGTAAGCGTTTTTGTTATAACAACAATTTACAAATTAAAAGAAATAAATTAGAACTTCATACTGTTTTTCCCGATTTTTTTAGGAAAATCCTTAAAAGTGGAGAAAATAGGAGAATCAAGGGGGATAAATGCACTGCAGATTACATAGATTCATACAGATTCTCTTTTATTGTGATTCTTTGCCGGTTTCTGTGTGAATCTGTTTTTCTCTGAATTTCAATCTATGTAATCTGTAGTGAAATGTGTCAGGATAGTAATACGGTGATGCCCATATAAAGCATCATACCTATAATGTCATTGGTGATGGATATGAACGGACCTGTAGCGATGGCCGGATCTATTTTTAGTTTTTCCAGTGTCATAGGAACCAGGGTCCCAAAGATGGAAGCGAACATGACTACTGCAAACAGGCTGAATGAAACCGAATAAGTCACGGTGGCACTTGCCCCGAAACGGATGAAATTATAGATATATACCAGCATAGAAATAATAGTAGCATTGATTACGGCCACTACAGATTCCTTTACTATTTGTTTCCAGGTGTTTTGGGCATCCAGCGAGCTGTTTGCCAGTCCTTGTACGATAAGTGCCGAGGACTGTGTTCCCACATTCCCCCCTGTTCCGCCGATAAGGGGGATGTAGAGGGCCATTTCGGGATGTGCGGCAAAAGTGCTGTCAAAGTTGCCCAGAATCATGGAGTTTCCTATTCCGCCTATCATGCCGATGAGCAGCCAGGGCAGACGGGCTGTAGTCTGGCGGAATACATTATCGTCTGTTTCCACGTCTTGTGACAAACCTGATGCCAGCTGGTAGTCGCGCTCAGCCTGTTCACGTACTTCGTCCATCACATCGTCTACCGTAATCCGTCCTACCAGGCGTCCGATACTGTCCACTACCGGAACGGCGACCAGGTCATATTTTTCAATGGTTTGTACCACTTCGTCTATAGGGGTATCTACATGGACGGATATCGGTTCTTTCCTCATCACGTGCTTCACTTTGGATACGGAAGGGCTGGTGATCATTTTCTTCAACGGGAACACACCGCGCAGCCGCTGGTCATCGTCTACTACATATACATAATAGATTTCGTCCATATCTTCCGCCTGGATGCGCATTTCCTTCAGACATTCGGGCATACTCCAGTTTTCGTTTACGATTACCATTTCGGTACCCATCAATCCACCGGCAGTGTCTTCGTCATATTTCAACAAATCGACAATGTCTCCGGCTTGTTCTATGTCTTCAATGTGTGAGAGGACTTCTTCTTGTTTGTCCTCGTCCATTTCACGGATAATGTCCACGGCATCATCCGAATCCATGTAGTCAACGAACCGTTTGGCGATTGTTTCAGAGGGAAGGATTTCCAGGAATTCCTTACGGGCGTCTTCGTCCATTTCGATAAGGACATCGGCGGCAGTTTCATTGTCCAGTAACAGGTATATGAACCGTGCTTCTTCCGCATCCAGTTCATTGCACAGCTCTGCTATGTCGGCAGGATGCAGTCCGGCAAGCAAGTCCTTCAGTTGCTCTGAGTCTTTTTGCTCGATCAGCTGCTCTACTTTTTCTAATTCCTCTTTATTCATCCTATTCTTCCGTTAATATAATAAATAGGTGTTATTCTTTCTTGTTTGTTCCTTTCCGGGCGATATCATTGCTATAGACAATATCCGTCTTGTTTTTCAGCGCCGCTTCCACCTGGTTGGTCAGTTCGATAAACTCTTGTACAGACAACTGTTCCGGGCGTTTGTTGAAAATGGGGTCTGCGCTCAATGGGTTCTCTTTGTCTAAAATGGAAGAAATAGAGTTTCTCAAAGTTTTACGCCGTTGGTTGAATGTTGTTTTTACAATGAGCTTGAACAATTTTTCATTGCATCCCAGTTCCGTCGTTTCATTGCGTGTCATACGGATGACCGCACTTTTCACCTTGGGAGGCGGATTGAATACATGTTCGTGTACGGTGAACAGGTATTCTACTTTGTACCAGGCTTGTATCAGGATACTGAGAATGCCGTATGTCTTGCTTCCGGGACCGGCGGCAATGCGTTCGGCCACTTCTTTTTGGATCATTCCGGTACAACAGGGTATCAGGTCTTTGTAATCCAGCATTTTAAAGAATATCTGGCTGGATATATTATAAGGATAGTTGCCGGTCAGGACAAAAGGTTTTCCGTCAAATAATTTTTCGAGGTTCAGTTTCAAGAAGTCGTCTTCAATGATATTATCTTCCAGGGCAGGGAAGTTCTCACGGAGATAGGCTACAGATTCATAGTCCAGTTCCACCACTTTTACCGGACGGTTTTTCTGCATAATAAACTGGGTTAGTACCCCCATCCCCGGTCCTACGTCCAGAATTGGCAAGTCAGGGCACACGTCTACCGTATCGGCTATATCTTTTGCAATACTGAGATCTTTCAAGAAGTGTTGTCCTAGAAATTTTTTTGGCTTTACTAATCCCATTCCGTTATTTTTCTATCGTTAATAAATAGGTTTATTTCGCTAAGATAGTATCTTTGCATCGTGCAAAGGTAAACATTCTAAATTAATATACACAGATTTTGGAACGAACTCGATTAAAAAAGATTATAAATAAAGGTTTGCAGATTGCATTTCCGTTATTTTTGGGGGCTGCGATACTGATATGGATGTATCACGGATTCAATTTTTCCCGGGTGTGGGAGGTCTTGGATGGAGGAATGAACTATGGGTGGATGTTAGTGTCATTAGTGTTTGGTGTGTTTAGCCATATTTTTCGTGGCTGGCGGTGGAAGCTTACGCTGGCTCCGTTGGGCGAGCATCCCAAAACATCCGATTGTGTGTATGCCATCTTTGTGTCTTATGCCGCCAACTTGGTTGTTCCCCGTGTAGGTGAGATTTCCCGTTGCGGGGTGTTGGCTAAATATGATGGTACATCTTTTTCCAAATCGCTGGGTACGGTGGTTACGGAACGGCTGATTGATACGCTGTGTGTGTCGTTGATTACAGGGGTAACTCTTATAATGCAGGCAAGGGTATTCGATATTTTTTTTAAAGAAACCGGCACGGATACCACGGTTTTGGCACAGGTATTTACTTCGGGGCATTTCTATATCACTATCGTCTGTGTGCTGGCCGTATTGGTGCTGGCTTTTTTTCTGATCAGGAATGTGACGGTCTTTGCTAAGGTGAAAGGCATTCTCCATAATGTATGGGTCGGTGTACTGTCTTTGCGTCATGTAAAGCGGATGCCTCTGTTCATTCTTTATACCGTCGGTATCTGGACTTGCTATTTCCTGCAATTCTATGTTTCTTTCTTTTGTTTCGATTTTTCCGATAATTTGGGAGTGATGGCGGGACTGGTCATGTTTGCTGTAGGTAGCATTGCGGTAGTAGTTCCGACTCCTAATGGGGCGGGTCCGTGGCATTTTGCTGTCATAACGATGATGATGCTCTATGGAGTGGGAAAAGAAGATGCGGGAATTTTTGCCTTATTAGTGCATGGAATACAAACTTTTTTATTAATTTTGTTGGGTATATATGGATTAGCGGCTTTGCCGTTCACAAATAAAACTAAGAAGTTATGAGTACAATTCTCTCTCTCGCTCCGCAGAATGTGTGGAAGCATTTCTATTCATTGACTCAGGTTCCCCGCCCTTC
>OILE01000256.1_pt1 | contig 13932 bp, 12 predicted proteins | sample 1584481 | NCBI WGS metagenome assembly OILE01 (sample SAMN02674606, study PRJEB24791) | human gut metagenome, SKBSTL068 | isolation source: stool | host: Homo sapiens | place: USA | reverse complement strand
GGAAGATTGAACAACTACATAAGATTTTATTTGTGAAAAAGAAAAATACCGCCCATGCAGCGCAGCGAAAAATTTTGTCGGGTGAATCAGCGGCAAAATAGATCGGGTGTGTTGCGGGGCGGTAAAAATCTTCATGGGGAATAAATCCTCGCCGCTCTGTACTTTTCTACAAAATTGGTGGGATTTGCGATAAAGGGTATCATGGATTGCGGAGCGCGTCAAGATGGTTTTGCAAGTTTTATTGCGGTAAAGCGGTAAAAGTATGACACTTTTGGCATTCAGAGCTATTATAGCTCGATTTTTTGATGAGCCAGAGCATCTAACTTCTCAGCAACATCTCGTTTGCATTGCTCAACAGTAATATATTGTTCGGCAATTTCTTGCTGAGCGGATAGGCTTATCTTTCCAGTATCATCAACAGGGAATGGGACCAAAAGTTCAGAAACCATAAAGGGAGGGAGTGAAGAGTATTCGTTTTCTCCGTTATCACCAACACGACCCTTCTTTGCATTTCGGAAAATAGGTTCCATAATAAATTTGGCATATTGAAGGTTAATGTCAGAAAATTTTGGAAGCAAAACTCCTCGATGATTTGTTGCAGAAAACTCTGATGAGTGGAACATAAGATACCCAGCAAGGCCATCAATCACCCAGCTCAAACAAGGGGTATTATAATCAGCGGTATCGACATACGCAAATGCCCCAGAAGTGTTTCCCGAAAAGAGAGGGACTGCGCCAGGATGTTCCTGAGTATAGCTTCTAGTATATTTTCCGCTTCCTCGAAGAACCGAAAACAGATCCGAAATCTTTTTCTGGGCAAAATGGTAGCAGGACAAGTCTACACAGACGTTGCTTTCTACCACACGGTCTTTTTGATGGAGAAGAGATTTTCGCATATCTTCAAGATAGTTGAAAATTTCGACCATAATTTCCTGTTGCTCTAAGTCGTAACATCCGTTGCTTTTTACAGGAAGTTGGATGGTGACAGGAGCCAAGTTGTGAGAGTTGGCTTTGTGTGCATGATTGAATCCATATTTTTCCTTCATATCATTAAGCGCAACGCGAACATACTGAGGGCTGATATCCTTGCGAAGTACTTGAACGACGATTCGATCGGTATTGACATAAAATGGCTTCGTATGAATTACAAAATTGCGGCCGGCCGACCCATCACCGTTTGTAGCAAAGCTAAGAACAGGGTTATCCACGTTTGCACCAAAGGGCTCTTTTGGAAGTCTTTTTATGAATGCCACAGGTTCTTGACCAGCAGTATAGACGGGAAAATCGTCCGGATTGTCAGCGTTTAGAGCATTTAATTTTACACGATTAAGTCCGATTCCAGAGGAGGATAAACGGAACACGGCAGGGTCGATTATATTAACCATTTGACGAGAAATTATTGTTTTTTTTTTCTCCAACTCATAAAGTGGCTCGCGATATTCCATTAAAGAAGATGAAACATCAGAAATTAAAGTGGCGAGGACGGAAAGAGGGATGGTTTCAACATCATCTTCCACGCCAAGCTGAATCTTTTCTTCTCTTGTCCACCAACGGTCAACAGACCAATGACTTCCGTTGTAGAAATCATCAATGGGAACTACTTTGCAACGTTTATCAGAGGTTTTGAATTTCGTCTTTGCCCCCTTAAACATATTGAACAAATCGGATGCAGTTTCCAAATCATTCTGTTCAATATCAAAGCGGTAAACATCTCTTGTCTCGCCTATTTCGGAGCAGAAATAAGTGAATACCGGATTGGTCTGTCTTTCAAGAGTTGCAACTCCTCCAACATTTACCGGTGTCTTTTTAGTAAGAGCAAGAATATATGTCTTTTTATTTGTTGTAAAGAAGGTGTTCAACGGTAATGAGATGACTGCATCAACGTAACAATTATCAAGAATAAAGTTCCTCAACTTTTTATCATTGCTACGATTCATGATTCCGTCAGGGACAACGACAAACGCCTTGCCATTGGGTTTAAGTGCTCTCACAATCCATTCCATGAAGAGCCCTTCGATTCCCATTGCGCTAATAGCAAAGTAATCTTTTAGCTCTTGCTGTTTGGAAATTTCCTCCTTTAAATTGCTGCTACCACTCATTACATAAGGTGGATTAGTAAGAATCAGGTCAAATTTGTCTTTTATGGGCTTAGCAAGCGTTCCCAAAATTGAATTAGTTTGGAGCAAGAAGGTATCATTGAATAATTGGGCAAATTTTTGCGTCATATCAGGATGCTCTTTAATCATACCCGACATATAGATTAGCATATTGGCTTTTGCCAAAATAATAGTTTTTTGTTCGTCTTTATCAAAACCTTTATCAAAGCCGCACAAAGAAATCTGAGGCTTGAGTTCTCCATCTTCAACCGTATAATATCGGTGCAACTCGTGCAAAATGGGTTCCAAAAGAAACTTTCCTACACCACAAGCCGGATCACATATTTCCATTCCTGGCACAATATCCACCATATTAACAATGGAACGAACTACTTTTAGCGGTGTGAAATACTGTCCCCAATTTTTCTTACTTATAGACTCTTTAAGAAACGTTTCAAAAAGTTTGCTTTTAAAATCATAATCTATGTTTTCCAATGTTCCAAAATCATTAAACCGATTCAAGATTCGCTTGAATACCGTTGCATAACCAGAAACAGCTTTGTCATCTTTGGAAACAAAGATTGTACCATTAATGATGGTGGTTTTATCCTTTGGATTGCCCGGAAAAAGTTCTTTGATTTTTACACGTATAACAGAAGCATAATATTCAAGAACCTCATTGTCGTTATTACCGGCATACTTACCCAGCAAATCGTAAAAAGAGTACATTCCCCTTAAAACGCCCAAATCACTAAGATATTTAAAAATAAAGATCTCAACAAAAGTGTATAGACAATTTTCAGGAGTAGCACCTGATACTGCCCAAAGATCTTGCCAGACTTTTTCGGCTAAAGGTAACGGATCTACCGTTGCTGCGGCTTTGATTTGATCATTGGTTGCATTAATAGATGCACGAATTTTATTTATTAACGTGATGCATTCTGTACTCTTTTTGTCAAAGTTTAACGTAATTTTGCTGCCATCTTCTTGCAATATTTCATTTCCAGATGCCGGGTTGATCCAGTAAGATTTCTTCCCATCTGTAACAATATAAATTTTTGCTTGCAAAGCTTGGGCCGTACCCAGTTCCTGTGCAATGGCAGCCGCAACTTGTTTATCTGTACGCAATTCTTTGGGCTGCTTGTATTCAATTGCAGCAATGACTAAAGGCTTTTTCACAATCAGAGCATCTGGTTTCTTCTTTTCGTATTCATCATAATCACGATCTGGGATGATCTTTGCGCCTTTCAGCGCCTTCAATGTTGTTGCACCTATATTGTAAAAATTCCAGTCTCCCATTTTTTCAGGAGCTTCTACCAGATTTCTCTGAATCAACTCTTCACTCATTGATAGCAACTCCTTTCAGTTCATTTGTATTGTCCTTCAGATACATATCGATGTCGATTTTTCTTATACGCCATGAACGATCTCCAACTTTTGATGCAGTTAATTTGTTTGCTTTGATTAACCTGCGAACGGTCTTATCGCAGACTTTTAAATAGTGTGCAGCTTGCGTTATCGTGAAAATTTCATCATCCATAACATATCACCTCGGCTTTGTCAAGTATATCATGTACATTTTCTTTTTTCAATGGACTACATCAGAAAAATATGGATTTTTATGGAATCAATTGGATTTTAATGGACTTAAATGGACATATGCCAAATGTCCTTTAGGGGGCCTCTGCAATGGCGTTTCACTGCGGCGTAGGGATTCACATATCCCAACGCTTTCGCCACGTCACTTGCACAGAAGAAGGTCTTGCCTGCCTCCTGTAACAACCGGATCGAACCAAACTCCTGGTTCTCAAACACATCCATCATCTGCCTCGACTGTCCGCCATGACTGCCCACATCGGTGTCATGGGTCTTCCGATTGAAATCCGTCATACCTGTTACCTCCTGCTCAAATTTTTTCGCCGGATTTCGGGCGAAAAAAATAGAGCCTCGACCCATTCTCGTTTTCAAAGAATGAGCCAAGACTCTATGTAAATCAGTCAAGTATGTGTTCGTCCGTCGATGGCAAAATTGGACTTCATTTGCTCCTATTGTCCACCAGTAATTTGACCACTATAAACCCATAAATTTCCGTTCAAATTCCATCAAAACCGAACAGTCCAGGCAGAATTTTTGGTATAGAAAAATCCCAGAAAATGGCGTATTTCCGGGCTTTTTTAGCATTATTAAGCTGTAGATTAGCGCTTGGAGAACTGAGGTGCACGACGTGCAGCCTTCAGGCCGTATTCACCTGACCTTGATCCGAAAAGTCCAGTATTCATGCAGGTTTTCGGGCTTTCCTCTCTCAGTAAACCCATAGGTAAACCCACGAAATCGCGAAATTTTTGGTGTAGTTTAACGCAGCCCGAATGCTGCATTCACAATGCTGCTCAATTCCTCAGGTTTATTATGTATTCTCCTCCTATCTATCTTCATACACAAAATCCAAGAACAGCGTGTCATGCAAAAGAGCCGCAGTCAGCACAAATAATTTTTGTGTAGCAAGCAATGACGGAGAGGGTGAGGATGCTAACAATCAAGCCATTCTCTAATTATATCCCAAAACCGGAAATGCCGCTCTGGGCTGAAAAGCTCGGAGCGGCATTTCCGGTTTCCGGCTTGCATTTCGGGCAGTGTTTTACTACAATAAAGGCAGGAATGATTGGGAAAAGGAGCGGTTTTATGTCCAGCAGAGCCTTGCAGATCGTGACCCAGTTGAGCAATGCCCCCGAACAGACGATGACTTCGCAGGAACTGGCGGAGCGGATCGGTGTCAGTGCGCACACCATCAAGAATGAGATGCCGCAGGTGGCGCAGATCCTGAATGAGAATGGTGCCCGGCTGGTTTCCCGGCGGCATAAGGGCTACTATGTGGAAGTTCTGGACCCGGAAGCATACGATACCTTTTCGGCTGTGACCAGCATCCGCCAGATGCCGGGCAGTATGCTGAACGCCGACCGGGAAAGCCGGGTGCGGTATCTGTCCCGGCGCATCATCTCCACGGAAACCGGCATTAAGAAAGAACAGCTGGCCGATCAGCTTTTTCTCTCGGCTTCGGCATTGCGGGAGCCACTGAGCATGGCGACCCGCCTGTGCGAGAGCTTTGGCCTGCGGATCGTCTCACGCCCCGGCACCGGAATGCGGGTGGAAGGAGAAGAGTACAAGCGCAGGCTGGCACTGACCGAGGTCTCCGGTGTGCATTTCCACAAGGAAACGCTGGATTGCAGTGACCCGGACAGTGCATCCTGGCTCAGCTGCGGATACGAAGAGCGGCAGGATATCCGGCATACATTTCTGAAGATCCTGCGGGAAAGCCCGATCTCCCTGCGGGACAGTGCGACCCAGCGTGTGGCGGTCTACCTGATCATTGCACGGAACCGGGTGCAGAACGGCCATGAGATCCGGCTGCCGGACCCATGGCTGGAAAGCATCTCCGGAACGATGTTCTATCCGCTGGCACAGTCCATTTACCACACACTGGAGGAACAATACGGGGGCTATGCCATGCCCCGGGATGAGGTGGCGTTTCTGGGCATTCTGCTGTTCAGTATGCTGGATGTGAACCTGAAGCGGGACCCGTTCAGCCTGCATCCCGGCTTTGCAGGGCAGGCGGGACGCTTGCGGGACCGGGTGCTGGTCTACCTGAAGCAGGAGACGGGACTGGATTTTGCGCTCTTGCCAATGGCAAGGGATCTGCTGCAGCAGATCCTATTCAATCTGATCGCACAACATTTCTATGGAATGGATGGTGCAATGCAGTATGACTATGTTTATGAACTGCAATTTCTGGATTGCCCGCTCTGTGCGGAACTGAGCCGCCGGGTGATCGAATTTATCCAGACGATTTATCCGGTCCGGGCAAATCGGTTCCTGCTGGCAATGCTGAGCTGCTATTTCTTCAGCCTGCTGCACGAAATCCGGTATCCCATCCGGCCGCTCCGTCTGTGCTCCACCCATTTTCTGGGAACCGAGTATGCCCGGATCCAGACAGAGGGCCTGAAAGAGCGTTACCCCGAACTGATCGAAGAGATCACGCCGATGAACCTGTACGAGCTGCGTCGCATCGACCCGGCAGAATGCGACGGAGTGCTGCTGGGAAATGGCGCAGAACAGGAAGAGGGAATAAAGCCCGGCTACCGGTATGATTACCCGGTGGAACTGTTGCTGCTGATCCGGAACGAACGGGACTTTGACCGTGTTTACAACACCCTGCTGGTGGAAGCATACCAGTACCGGCAGCAGCTTCCGCCGCCGGAGAATTATCGTGTAATCCGAAACTTCCAGTATTACACGCCGGAGCAGTTCTTCCAGTATCTGGCGGGGGTACATGGCAGGGACGAAGCTGAACGGCAGGCGCTTCTGAATCGGTGGATCTCCCGGGAAAAATGCTGGACGTACCAGTGCGGCGAGGTCGTGGTGGTCTTTCAGGAGGAACAGGGCGCAGAAGGGGAAGAGATCCGACTGGAATTCTACCCGCTGGAAAAACGGGCGCTCTGGGGAGAACAGAAGATCCGGGCGCTGCTGTATGTCGGCGGCGGACTTCACGACTGGCAGAAGATGAAAGCGCTGAATACACTGCTGTACTCTTTTGTGCGGTATCCGGAAGAACTGGAAGCCTTTGCGGAGGACCCGCCCCGGATGGCGGCGGAATGGCTTCGGCGCTCGTTGCAGACTATGTAAAATCACCAAATCATGGCGCACAGTTTTGAACAGGGTGTTCAACTGTGCTCCATTTTGAACTTATAAAATGAAATCAAAACGACTTGAACTTATTCTATAAATCAAAAAGCGTTGAACTCTGTGCAAAATAGAGATAAAATGTGAACATCGAAGGAAAATAATTAGCTTGTAGTCGAAAAGAGGATGCCTGTTATGCTGAAAATCTTTCTCTCGTCCCATGGCTCAATGGCCAGCGGAATGCAAAGCTCGCTGAAGATCCTGATGGGAGAGTGCGAGAATTTGACCGTATTTGATGCCTATCTGGATGAGAGCTGCGTGCAGGATCATCTGGATGCGTTCTATGAGACTGTCGGTCCGGAGGACGAAGTGCTGCTGTGCAGCGACCTTTACGGCGGCAGCGTGAATCAGGCCATGTTCACCTACCTGGACCGCCCAAACACCCGGCTGGTGAGCGGTGTGAACATGAGCTTCATGATGAATGTTCTGAGCGAGGATACCCTCAGCGACGAACGGCTGGATGAGATCATTGAAGAAAGCCGCGAGTATCTGCGCCGTGTGGAACCGGAAGTTCCTGCGGACACGGCACCGGCAGGCAGCGACGACTTCTTCTGATAAAAAGAAAGGATGGAAAACTTATGATCAAATGGGTACGTTTGGATGAGCGCATGATTCATGGCCAGGTCGCCACCAAGTGGAGCCGCACGCTAGGCGTTGACCGCATCGTGGTGGCAGATGATACGGCGGCTGCCAGCGATATCATGCAGAAATCCCTGATGATGGCTGCACCGGCCACCTGCAAGACGGCGATCGTGACGGTGGATAAGGCGGTCTCGCTCTGCAACGATCCCCGTGCAGCCGGTCTGAAGATCCTGCTGATCGTCAGCACGCCGGAAAATCTGCTGCGTGTGGCCAAGGAAGTCAAGGATATCCCGCAGATCAATGTGGGCAATTATGGCCGCATTGCTCCCAAGCACGGAACGGAAGCCCGCAAGACCTATACCAAGAATCTGTATGCCTACGAGGACGAAGTCGAGGTTCTGCGGCAGGTCATGGCAACCGGGATCCCTTGCAATGTGCAGACCATCCCCGATGATGTTCCGCAGGAACTTTCCAAGGTACTGGGCTGAGCGTGGTGCTCTGCCTGAAAATAGAAAAAAGTACAAGGAGGAAAAATCGCTATGTCAATTACCGCTGCAATCATCTGTGCAGTCGTGTATGCGGTCATCAACTGGCTTGACCCGTACACCCTGTCCTGGCAGTGCCTGAACCGCCCCATCGTGGTGGCACCGCTGGTCGGCCTGCTTCTGGGCGACTTCCAGACCGGCATCATCATGGGTGCTTCGCTGGAAGCAATCTTCATGGGCATCTCTGCTGTGGGCGGCTCGATTCCGTCCGACTGCCTGTCCGGCTCCATCATCGCTGTGGCGTATACCATCGTGGTGGGCGGCGACGGTGCCATGGAAACCGGTCTGGCTCTGTCCCTGACCATCGGTACCGTGATGTCTACCATCAACACCATGCTGATGCCTCTGTGGGCCGGCCTGGCTCCCTACTGGGAGAGACTGGCTTCTGAGTGCAAGCCCAACAAGTTCCGTGCCATCTCCATGGTCGTCAACTTCATCGCCTGCCTGCCCGGTGCGGCAATCATCTTCTTGGGCGTTGCCTTTGGCATCGAGGGTCTGCAGGCTGGTCTGGCTGCCTGCCCCGCATGGGTCATGACAGGTCTGGCCGCTGCCGGTACCATGATGACCGCCGTCGGTTTCGGCATCCTGCTGTCCATGATCTGGTCCACCGATATCGCTGTGTTCTACTTTGTCGGCTTTATCTGCGCCAAGAGCCTGGGCCTGAGCAGCCTTGGTATCGCCGTCATCGGTGCAGCCATCGCCCTGACCCTGTTCTTCATTGACAAGCGCATCATTGATGCAAAGAACGCTGTGGCTGCTGCCCCCGCTGCGGGTGCTGCTGCCCCTGCCAACAGTGAGGAGGATTTCTTCTGATGGAAAAGAAAGTTGTCAGCGCAGAGGAAAATAAGATCCTCAAAAAGATGTTCTGGAACAGCCATCTGGTCTTTGCAAACTTCAACATGACCAAGATGGAAGCCAATGGTTTCACCATGACCATGGCCCCCGCCGTGGAGAGTATCTATGGCGACGATATCGAAGGCAAGAAGGCCGCTTATGCCCGCCATCAGTCCTTCTTCAATACCCATGCAGTCGCATTCAACTTTATCGCAGGTCTGTGCTACGCACTGGAAAAGGACTGCCACGACGGTAAAGTTCCCGGCGAGACCATTGATGCCATCAAGGCTTCCCTGATGGGCCCCACCGCCGGTATGTTCGACTCCATCTTCTTCAACTGCCTGCGTGTCATCGGTGCCGGTATTGCAATCGGTCTGTGCTCGCAGGGCAACATCCTCGGCACCTTCATCTTCATCCTGCTGTATGGCATTTCGCAGTCCCTGCTCAAATGGGTCCTGCTGAAACTGGGCTACACACTGGGCACAAGCTTCATCGACACCGTCTTTAACAGCGGCCTGATGAGCGTTGCGACCCGCTGTGCATCCATCCTCGGCCTGATGATGGTCGGTGCCATGACGGCAACCACCGTGGGCTTCCCCCTGAACTGGACGCTGAACATCGGCGAGACCTCCATCGTGGTCTCCGAGCTGTTTGATGCCATCTATCCGGGCATTCTGAGCTTGGCTCTGGTGCTGTTCATGATGTGGCGAATCAAGAAGGGCAACCGCCCCACACAGCTGATCATCGGTCTGCTGATCTTTGGTCTGCTGGGCGCATTCCTTGGAATCTTCTAAAAAAATCAGATCGCCTGATCCTGCAAGGGGTCCGCAGTCCGGCAGGAGTAAAACGCTTCCTGCCGGACTTTTTTGTAGAAGGAGAACGGATATGACATTGCAAGACCTGATGATGCTGTATGGTGTCACCCTGGGCAAACGGCGCACTGCAAAGCAGAAATATCTTTTTGCCCAGCAGCTCAACGAGAGCCTACCGCCGCTGGGCTGGCCGGTGCGGGTTCAACAGAGGGAAGGACGGTTTTCCAAAATCGAAAACCTGATCGCCGGGGATCTGGCAAATGCAAAGGTCGTCATTGCGGTCCCCTTTGATACGCCGGCAAAGGCGCTGCGGCCCCAGAAATACTATCCGTTCCATCCGGACAAAAATGTTCAGCAGCGGGGGAGAGACCTTGCACTGCAATGCGTGCTGGAACTGCTCTGTTTCGGAGCGGCCTGCCTGATGTTCTGGTCCGGACGGGGAACCGGTGCCATGCTGCCCCGGACGCTGGCGGCACTGCTGCTGGCAGGGGTAGGTGTCTGGCTGCTGCTGCCCCATGCAAGCCCCTGCAACTTCAGCCGCTGTTCCGGTGCGGTCGCCACTGCCGTAAAGCTGGCGGAGGACCTGAGCGGTGAGGAGAACATCGCTTTTGCCTTCTGTGACCATGCAGTGGATAACTATGACGGCTTCCGGCTTCTGGCGCAGGAGATGCCAACTGCGGCAACTGTTCTGCTGCTGGACAATCTGACCAGCGGCCCGGCAGTGGCGCTGGCGCACGGCGAGTACCGGAAAGAGGCGGCGGAACAGCTGTGCAGTTTGTTGCCGGAGGATAAGGTCTATGACCGGAACTACCCGGAGGAACAGCGGCAGCGGAATCTGCTGGCGCTCTTTCCCAGAGGGATGATGCTCAGCTGTGGACGAGTGGAAAAAGGCGAATTTGTTGTGGAGAATACCTGCTGTGCACAGGACCATGTACTGGATCTGCCCCGGATGGAGCGGATGGAACGGGCGTTGGCCGATTTTGCAAAACAGGAAGCAAATAAGAAGGAGAACTGAATTATGAAACTGCATTCCAACCGCATTTATACGCCGGAAGGCCCCAAGGCAGGTGTGCTGACTGTGGAAGGCGGCAAGATCACTGCCTTTGCAGAAAACACGACCGACCCCGAAGCCATTGAATACGGCGACCAGCGGATCATCCCCGGCATTTTTGATACTCATAACCACGGCACCTGCGGTTATGATATCATGAATAAGAATGCCCCCCATGAAAAGCAGATCGCATCCGTGAAAGGTTATCTGAAGGGGCTGGCAAGTCAGGGCACCGTGAACATCTTCCCGACGGTGTGCGACCCGGATTCCATCCGTGCGGTGGCAGAGGTGGCAAAAGAGGGTGATCAGGACGGTGCAACCATTCTGGGTATCCACAGCGAAGGCCCCTGGCTGAACCGCACCGGTGAAAAAGGCATCCGTACCGGCTGGCCGGAGGTAAGTATGGAGACGGCACATGCCATGGTGGAAGCCGGCGGCGGGTGGCTGCGTCTTGTGGCACTGGCACCGGAGATCCCCGGGATGGACCCCATCATCGAGTATTTCCTCTCGCAGGGCATCACAGTGGCAGCCGCCCACAGTGACAACAACTATAAGCAGGCCATGGCCGCCTATGCCAAGGGCATCAGTGTGGCGACCCATACCGGCAACGTCATGACCGATATGCATCACCGGGACATCGGCGGTCTGGGAGCAGCCCTGACCAATGAAAACGTTACCTGTGAGGTGATCTGCGACGGCCTGCACATCTGCGATGAGATGCTGGGCATCTACTTCAAGGTCAAGAGCACCGACAAATTCATGATGGTCAGTGACTGTACGGCTCTGTCCGGTGCACCGGTGGGCAAGTATGAGGGCATCTTTGAGGGGATGGCCCTGAATGTGACCCCGGAGGGCTTTGTTCTGACCGATACCGGCCGCCTGTGCGGTTCCAGCCAGCCGGTGCTGTTCGACATCAGAAATCTGGTGAACAATGTTGGCATCCCGCTGGAGACCTGCCTGAAGATGGCCTGCCTCAATCCCTGCATCAAGTATGGTTTTGCCGACCGCAAGGGTACCATTGAAGTGGGCAAGGACGCAGATCTGGTGGTCATCAGCGACGATTATCAGGCACAGGTCACCTACGCCGAGGGCCGGAAGGTCTATGACCGCAGCACCGAGGGCAAGATCTTCAATGCGGATTATCTGAACCGATAAGGACAAAGGAAACAGCTATGAGCAAGAAGTTGATCGTAGTAGCCGATGATTTCGGCTTCAGTGAGGCATACAACTATGGTGTCATCAAAGCCTATAAGGAGGGCGTGGTCTGCACCCTCTCGCTGATGAGCAACATGGCCGCCGTCCCCCATGCGGTGAAACTCTGGCAGAGCGAGTGCCCGGAGGTGCCGCTGGTCCAGCACACCAATTTTGTGCAGTACCGCCCCGTCAGCGCCCCGGAAAAGGTGCCCACGCTGGTAAACGAAGAGGGAATGTTCTACCGCAGCTATCTGTGGAAGAGCGAGAATCCCAATGATGCCAAATGCAAGGGCGAAGTTTACCCCAGCTATGAGGACCTGTATACCGAGACCATGGCCCAGCTGGACCGGCACAAAGAACTTGTGGGACATTATCCCCGGCATTTTGAGGGCCACAGCGCCATGACAAGGCCCATGGAGCAGGCGTTCCGGGATATCGGAAAGAAGCTGGGCATCCATAACATGGGCGATACGCTGGCCGAAGAACTGCCGATGAAACCGGCCTGCGAGCTGTTCAGTTTGGGCAACAGCAACGCAATGGAGATTCTGAACCGGGGCAGCCGCCCGGAGGACTGGCTGGAAGACCGCTTCGGCATCCTGAGCTCTCCCTACGAGTACAATATCCTACATTTCCATCCGGGTTATCTGGATCAGTACCTTCTGGACAATACTTCCCTGACCCTGCCCCGCTGCCGTGATCTGGCGACCCTGTGTGACCCGCAGGTTCGTCGCTGGCTGGATGAGCATGAGGTGGAACTGACCAACTTTGATGCCCTGTACGAATAACTGCGCCATTTCCAAGTGATACTTTATCATCCTCCATAGGAACGCCGCTGCACAGAATTGCGACCTGTGCGGCGGCGTTTTCTTAGTAATGGCCTAACCCTCTCAGCCAAAGTCTTTAACTGAGAGGGTCACCCCCACCCCCCGTCAAATCGCACTAAAAAATAGACTGCATTTGTTACAAATGACAAACTCATGGAAAACCCCTTGATTTTTATATAAGGGGGGTATAATAAAATGCAAAAGAGCACCCCCACAAAACAGAAGAATCGGCAAACCAGCTGGAAGGCTGCGACGCAAAGCTAAAGGGCCCAGACCGGGCAGCCAGCTGCACTTCCCCATAAGTACACCACAGCGTCACACCAGCCTTTCGGGGCAGGTGCGGCGCCTTTTTACATTTGCGGCGGGTGCAGGGAAAAGCGTTTGGGATACACACCATGTTTGCGGATGGAAGGGAGAACTTCATCAAACACCCAGTGTTCAAATCGTTCTGCCGATGGCAGCTTGCTGTGAACGATCAGCCTGTAAACATCGCCTTCTGTGATAAAGGAAATTTCAACGACCTGCTCTCCAGCACTTCCATACTGATTCACCTTCTGAACGACCCCCTCGCGTTTCGTTAGGGGGCCTCTGCAATGACGTTTCACTGCGGCGTAGGGATTCACATACCCCAACACTTTCGCTACATCGCTTGCACAGAAGAAGGTCTTGCCTGCCTCCTGCAACACGCGGATCGAACCGAACTCCTGGTTCTCGAACACTTCCATCATCTAATCCAAACAGAATTTCAGGCATAGAAAAAGCCCGGGAAATAGCGTATTCCCGGGCTTTTTTAGCATTATTAAGCTGTAGATTAGCGCTTGGAGAACTGGGGTGCATCGCTGGCAGGGCTGCGCCCTGCACGCGATGCTTGAGCAAAGATCAATAAGCGCCTCCGGCTCGCCCCTTGCGGGGCAACCGCCGGAGATGCGCAGTCGTGCTCCCCAGTTCTCCGGGAAAGCAGGCAACAAAAAACGGCTCTGCCGAAGCAGAGCCGTAAAGATACATCTGAAATAAATCAGCGCTTGGAGAACTGGGGTGCACGACGTGCAGCCTTCAGACCGTACTTCTTACGCTCCTTCATACGAGGATCGCGGGTCAGGAAGCCAGCCTTCTTCAGAACAGAACGATTCTCATCGCTCTGCTGCAGCAGGGCGCGGGACAGGCCGTGGCGGATAGCGCCAGCCTGGCCGGAAACACCGCCGCCAGAAACGCGGACGACGACATCGTACTTGCCCTCCAGGCCCAGCAGGACCAGCGGAG
>OILE01000248.1_pt1 | contig 14189 bp, 13 predicted proteins | sample 1584481 | NCBI WGS metagenome assembly OILE01 (sample SAMN02674606, study PRJEB24791) | human gut metagenome, SKBSTL068 | isolation source: stool | host: Homo sapiens | place: USA | reverse complement strand
TGTGTCTGCCACCCCAATCTCCGCACGCAGGCGGCGATGGTCGCTCATCCCACGCTTGCGTCCCTGAAAGGTGCGCCCGTCGGACATGGTATAGACCCCCTCGTTGCTGATATTTACGATCTGGCTGCGGCACACTGCGATCCCTTTGCTGATGTTCAGAAACCGATCTTCCGGCAAAACAGACAAGACGCTGTGCAGCGGAGCATACAGCGCAGCTTCTTCCCCATCCATGCGGTGAACGACCGTTTTGCGGTCGTTACGGTAAAGATACAAGATGTTTTCTGGGCAAAGGTCATTTTTCTGAAACCACTCATGCAGATCATTCATCGCCGTACTCCTTTGTCAGTTGGATATGTTTAGTATAGCATACCTCCGTGCAGAGCACAAGAACAGCTTGATTAAAATTCACTTCAACGGAGTTTTCTCCAATTTACATCGAATGTTTTTGTCAATATTCACGTTTTTAATGTCGAAAGTGCAGAAGCCGTTGACTTTCTAGCATTTCCTGTGTATTCTGTAACATAGAAGGTCAAATGGTTTTTCGCAAGATGTATGAAGCACATCAAACGAGAGGTCTGACAGGAGAGCTTCCACTATAAAAATGGCTCGCCGAGATTTTCTGAATGTTTCCACTGGGCTGCGGTGGTATGCTCAGCCGCGCTTCTTCCTGTGCAGAAAGCCGCAGCAGCACAACAAATGATGGCGGCGCAGGAACTTCTGGAACAGGCGTATCTGTACGCCTTTCCACTGGTTCTGATGGATGCGACCCGAAAGGTTTCAACCCACACAGAAACACCGAACAGTACCCGTGCGCCGATCAACCATTTCAGCCATATGGAAAAGCCGGCAGCCGCCCACGGTCTGTGTAAAATAAATCCAGATATAAAGGAGGCAAACCACCATGAAGATGACCCGCAGAAACTTTCTTTCCACTTCAGCAGTTGCGGCGTTAGCCTGCGGCGCATCCCTGACCGCGCACGCAGCAGGCAGTACCGATGAAAACAGTCTGAACTTTATCACAGACATTTTCAAGGACCCCACCCAGCCGGGCGAGATCGAAGAGGCAACTGCTATCACGGCAGAAAAGAACGCCGAATGGTATGAAAAGCTGGATTTTTCCGACCGGCGGGAACTTGACAATGCAGCACGTGGCCTGCTGGACAATCAGGAAGGCAGGGTCATCTACAACGATGACGGAACAACGGCATGGGATCTGCAAGGCTATGGGGATCTGGACCGTGATGCGCCGGATACGGTCAACCCGAGCCTGTGGCGGAATACCCAGCTCAATGCCAAAGCCGGTCTGTTTGAAGTATGTGACGGCATCTATCAGGTGCGTGGCTTTGATATGGCCAATGCGACCTTCATCCGCACCAACAACGGCTGGATCATTTTTGATGTCCTGATGTGCAAAGAAAATATGCAGGCAGCAAAAGCGCTGATGGAAAACCGGTTCGGACCGCTGGATGTCAAAGCTGTGCTGTACAGTCATAGCCATGTGGATCACTTTGGCGGCGCAGAGGGTGCGATCGACCGGAACGATGTAGCGGACCCCAGCCTTTCCATCGACAAACAGCTTGCCTCGGGCAAAACGGTCATCCTTGCACCGAAAGGATTTTTGAAACACGCCATCAGCGAAAATGTCTATGCCGGCATCGCAATGGCCCGGCGTGCGCAGTATCAGTATGGTACGGTGCTGGAAAAAGGGGAGAAAGGAGCACTCTCCATCGGCATCGGCATGGGACAGTCTACCGGTCAGGTGAGCCTTATTGCACCGACCTATGAGATCGGGGAAGATGTTCCAAAGCTGACCATCGACGGGCTGGAGATCGAATTTCAACTGACCCCCGGCACCGAAGCCCCTGCCGAAATGAACGCCTATTTCCCGAAGTACCGTGCCCTCTGGATGGCCGAAAACTGCACCGGCACCCTGCACAACCTCTACACCCTGCGTGGCGCACAGGTGCGGGATGCCAACGATTGGGCGAAGTACATCATCGAGGCTGACCAGCGCTTCTGTGACAAGACCGACGTGGTGTTCCAGAGCCACAACTGGCCGCACTGGGGCGAGGAGATCCATGAATATCTGCTGAATACGGCAGCCATCTATAAGTTTATCCACGACCAGACCCTGCATTACATGAATCAGGGCTATACCTCCAACGAGATCGCCGCCATGATCTCGCTGCCGGATGCCCTCGAAAAAGTCTGGTATACCCGCCAGTATTACGGCACGCTGCCGCATAACGCCAAAGCCATCTACCAGAAGTATCTGGGCTGGTACGATGCGAACCCGGTCAACCTGGACCCGCTCCCGCCCAGCGATGCCGCTAAGAAGCTTGTAGAATATCTGGGCAGCACGGAGCTGGTGCTCTGCAAGGCAAAAAAGGACTATGCAAAGGGCGAATATCAGTGGGTGGCACAGATCACCAAGGAGCTGGTCTTTGCAGACCCGTCCAACCAGAAGGCACGCAACCTGTGCGCCGATGCGCTGGAGCAGTTGGGTTATCAGGCGGAATCCGGTGCGTGGCGCAACGCCTACCTGATGGGTGCGGCGGAACTGCGGAACGGCAATCTGTCTGGGCGGGCCCGCACGGCAAATGGTCTCACCAACAGTATGCGAGCAATGACGGTTTCCATGCTGTTGGATTATATCGCCATCCTGACGGATGCCAACGCTGCACAGAATGATGACCTGACCCTGAATCTGACCGTAACGGATGAGAATGAGCAGTTCTATGTCACCCGCAAGAACGGCGTGCTGCTGACCTATCCTGGCGAGAATCGCCCGGATGCGCAGGCGTCCGTTACTTGTCGGCGGCTTCAGTTGTTTGCTCTGATGACCGGTCAGCAGGCAGGTCAAGTCCAGATCAGCGGCGATGCCACAGTCCTGAAACGCCTGCTGGCGTATGCCGCCAAATTTGAAAAGACCTTCAATGTCATTGAACCGTAAAAACGGCTTCTGATCTCGGGATATGTCAAGAGGGCTGTTGCAAAATAGCCCAAACGAAAAAATGAGATAGACTTCCCCGAAAAGGGTTGCCTATCTCATTTTTATTGTAAGCTGAAACTGCAATGAACCAACTACAGCATGAACAGTATACAGGAAAGGGCGGCATAGCGGTTGGCACTGCCCTCTGCCTTGGCCACACCCTCTTCCACCACTGTTCCGGCGTAGACGGTGGCACCGGCGGTCTTGCGTACTGGTATAGATTCTCCGGTGAGGGCGGCTTGGTTCACCATGGCTTCGCTCTCCAGTACCATGCCGTCCAGCGGTATCGGCAGCATGGATGACATCCAGGACTTGTTCAAGGAAACCATTGCCGAATTCATGGAGAATGGTCTGCGGCATTCCAGTGCGACCTACCCATGCAGAGGATTCCTATGAAAACGCCAACCGTGCATCGCCCGTGCAGACCCCGATTTTGGGGATTACACAACAAAAAAGAACGCAAAATTTTACGATTTGACGCTCAAAATCCGGCGTACCTCGCGCACTCATATCCGAACTTTTCTCTGCTTTTACGGCTTCCCCAAAAGCGACCGTTTCCGTACCTTCCTTATAATTAAAGGTAATGAGAACCTTATCATCGTAGAGATAGATGGCATTGATGAAGGTATCCACCAGTGCCTGCCGCTGCTCCGGCTGGGTCATATCCAGCTTGCGGAAGCGAAGCAGCCAGAACCGGACGAATTCTTCTTTCATCTTCGGTTTTGCCAGCCGTTCCTCGGCAATGCGGGCTTGCAGCTCCTTCCGCTGATCTTCCAGAGCTTCCAGCCGTTCCTTGGTAGAGCTGGTCAGAATGCCCATCTGGATGGCGTTCAGCATATTGGTGATGCCGACTTCCGTTTCTTTCAACTGCTTTTCATAGATGGGCAAATCCGTGCTTTCCTGATTTTGTAATTCCATGACTTTGGCAATGATGGCATTCATGGAAGCATCGTCTTCCACCAGTTTCATGGTCTCGTTGACAACCAGATCTTCCAGCCACTGTTTCCGCACGGCCTTTTTATCGCATGTCTTTTTCTTCTTGGCAGCAGCACACTTATAATAGGTGTACATCTTCCCGGTGTGGCTGACACCGCTTTCGCCAAACATCAGCGCTCCGCACTTACCGCAGTACAGCTTGGTGGTAAGCAGATAGCTTTCCTCTGCCTTATGACGGGCAGAGGCCTTTTTATTTTTCGCCAGCTTTTCCTGCACCTTGTTGAACAGCTCTTCCGATACCAATGCCGGGATTGCATTGGGCTGTACCACATCCCGCAAACGCAATTCGCCGATGTACCGGCGATTACTCAGCATCCGCTGAATCGTGTTATAGGACATCTCCCCGCCCATTGAATTTTTGATGTTGTGCGCCTTTAACCAATCCCGCAGGTCAGTCATGGTCGCACCGTCCGCATACTTCTGGAACGTCTGCTCCACATACGGAGCCAGCAGCGGGTCGGGCTGGTAATGCCGGGTCTCATCGATCATGTAGCCGAACGGAATCGTGCCGCCATTATAAATACCCTTGAGAGCGTTCTCGGTCATGCCGCGCACGACCTTTTCAGACAGGTCAGCCGAGTAGTATTCGGCGTAGCCTTCCAGCACCGATTCCAGAATAATGCCCTCCGGGCCAGCCGAAATGACTTCCGTTGCCGATACCAGTTTCACGCCGTTTCGCTTCAGCTGAGTCTTGTACCGGGCACTGTCGTAGCGGTTTCGGGCAAAGCGGTCGAGCTTCCAGACAATGATGATGTCAAAGATGCCGCGTTTGCTGTCTTTGATCATCTGCTGGAACTGCGGGCGATTATCCGTTTTTTAACCGAATGCAATACTTTTTTCAAATAAAAGTCGCCCTCTTTCTCAGATCGTCCAGTTCTGGCTTGCCGACTGCAGATCCACCATGTGGGTGTACAGTCCCTTCCGGGCGTACAGCTCTGCCGGGCTGCCCTGCTCGGCCACGATGCCACCCGACAGCACCACCACATGATCCGCACCGGCTACGGTGCGCATCCGGTGGGCGATGATGAGGACGGTCTTGTTTTTTATGAGCCGGGATAGTGCCTCCTGAATGGCAGTTTCGTTTTCCACATCCAAGCTGGCGGTGGCCTCGTCCAGCAGGATGATAGGCGCATCCTTCAGAAAAGCACGGGCGATGGAAATGCGCTGACGCTCGCCGCCGGAAAGAGCGCAGCCATTCTCGCCGATGTTGGTGTTCCACTTGTCCGGCAGCTTTTCGGCAAATTCCTCGCAGTTTGCCAGCTTTGCCGCCGCCAGAACCTCCTCGTCGGTGGCCCCCTTGCGCCCCAGACGGATGTTTTCGAGGATCGTGTTGTCAAACAGGGTCACATCCTGAAAGACGATGGAATACAGGCTCATGAGCTTTTCCGGGTCGATTTGGGAAACCTCCATGCCGCCCACGGTGATGCTGCCCTTCTGGTAATCCCAGAACCGTGCTGCCAGCCGGGAAACAGTGGTCTTGCCACCGCCGGAGGGGCCCACCAGTGCCGTGACCTCGCCCTGCTTTGCGGTAAAAGAAACATCCCGCAGAACCGTCTCGCCAGAGTTATAGGCAAATCCCACATGGTCGAACACGATATCGCAGCCCTGATTGGTCAGCTGCTCGCTGCCGGTCTGCAGGGAAGCGTCCAGAATCTCATTCATCCGCCCCACATTGGTACGCATGGCGATGACCGCCGCCAGATTCTGCAAAGCCCCCTGCATGGGGTCGTACATCCGGGATGCCGCCATCAGGAACAGAAACAGGGTCAGTACGTCGATACTGCCCTGCACCAGCAGCACCGAACCGGTGAGCGCCACCGATGCAATACCCAGCTTGAGCACCATGCTGGCGGAGGACACAAACAGCGCTGTTTCCAGCTCTGCCACAATAGACTGCTTTTCCACTGCCCGAATTTTGTCGGAAAGGCCGGACAGATACCGCTGCTCCGCATTGCTGGCTTTCAGGTCCCGGAGGGTCTCGATGTACTCCTGAATGCCGTCCGCACAGGCCATTTTCGCCGCCATGGTCCTGGCCTGCACCTTATCCTGTACCCGATAGCTGCCCACCACGATGGCAGCGGATACCGGAATGACCCACAGAGCCGCCAGTGCCATCCGCCAGTCGAACGCAAACAGGCTCAGGGCAATGAGCACGGTGGAGATGAGGGAGCCGAACAGACCGGGGATGAAGTGGGAGCAGTCCTTTTCCAGTACCTCGCAGTCCGCCATGATGGTGCTGGTCAGGTCGGCAAGATCCCGCTTGCCAAAGAAGGACAAGGGCAGCTTGCGCAGCCGCTCTGCAAGGGTCAGGCGGCGGGTGCCGCTCTCTTTATAGGTGGTAAAATAGGTGCCGTTGTACTGGAACCATGTGGTCAGCAAAATCAGCACAAAGCAGGCAACGCATCCCAGCAGATAAAAGGAACTTCTCTCGCTCGTAGAGCCTGCCAGCAGGTCTTTTACCAGAAGATACAGCAGCCCGGTGGGCAGCATGAACGCCATGTTCTGGAACGCACAGGCCAGAACGCCCTTTACAAGCCCCTTTGCGCCCTCCGGGGAGCTGGCTGTGGCGTGTTGAATTTTTTCGATCATTCCTTACCCCTCCTTTGCGACCTTCCACTGCACCGACGCCTGATACTCCTGCCACATCCGGGCAAACAGACCGTTCTGCGCACACAGTTCGTCCTTTGTGCCGGATTCCACAATCTGCCCATCCTGCACCACATAGATGCAGTCGGCGTTGGCGACTGTGGACAGGCGGTGCGCGATCATCAGCACCGTTTTGCCCTTGGCAAGCTGGGCAAAGGCTGCCTGCACCTTTGCTTCATTGTCCGGGTCGGCAAAGGCGGTGGCCTCGTCCAGGATCAGGATGGGCACATTTTTCAGCATGGCGCGGGCAATAGCAATGCGCTGCTGCTCGCCGCCGGACAGATACACGCCCTTGGTGCCGATAACGGTATGGATGCCCGCCGGGAACTTTTCTATAATATCCATGCACTGTGCAGCTTTCAGTGCCGCCAGCACCTCGGCTTCGGTGGCCTGCGGCCTACCCAGACGGACGTTATCCAGAATGCTGCCCTTGAGCAGGCGGCTGTTCTGGAACACAAAGGAGATGGTATCCATCAGCTCTTCCTTGGGGATATCCCGCACATCCGCTCCGCCCACCCGGACGCTGCCGCTCTGCACATCAAAGAACCGGCAGACAAGGTTTGCCAGCGTGGATTTTCCGCCGCCGGAGGGGCCTACAAAAGCCACAGTCCGTCCCGGCTGGATCTCCAGCGAAACGCCCTTGATGACCTCGGTTTCTCCGTCATAGCTGAAACGCACGTTCTGCAGCGCGACAGAAGCATCCTGCGGGTGCTGCGGAACAGCCTGAACCTGCATGGGTGCTGCCTCCAGCACCGAGTCGATGCGTGCCATCGCATCCGCTACCACCATCTTGTTCTCACTCATGTACATTATGCGGGTCAAAGTCAGGGAGATCACCGGCGTGATGATGATATAGAACAGCAGATTCAGCAGAAATTCCGGGGTCACGCCGTGAGCCGTGAACAGCAGCCCGCCTGCGATCAAAAAGGCGAACACGCCGTTGACGGCGGCGGTATAGAACATCATGGGCAGGCGCAGATCTTTAGTGTAGGAGATGACCCATTTTTCGTATTCGTCAATGGTGGCCTTGAACTTTTTGAAGGAAAATACCGATTGTCCGAAGGTCTTGACCACCGGGATGCCCCGGACGTATTCCACTGCCTCGTTGGACATCGCCTCCAAGGCGTTGCCGTACTGCCGCATTTTTTCAGCCATCCGCTTGCCGGTCATGGTCGCCATGATGAGGAAAGCCAGCACCACCGGCGCAAGGCTCAGCAGCCCTAATCGCCAGTCGAACGCCAACAGCAGCACCAGCAGCCCCACCGGGGTGGCGATGGCGTTGTACTGGTCGGGCAGCTGGTGGGCAAGATAGGTCTCGGCGGCTCCGGTGCTTTCGTGGATGATCTTGCGCAGCTTGCCGCTGCCAAAAGTTTCGGCAAAGCCCAGCGGCAGCACCGCCAAATGCTCCGACACCGCCAGCCGCAGATTGGCCGCCACCCGGAACGCCGACAGGTGGGAGCACATCAGCGCTGCAATGTAAATAAGGTAAGACAGCACTGCAAACAACACTGCCATCCAGCCGTAATGGGGGATGTTCACCGCCTGTGCATAGTCAGGTGCGACAGCCAGCACATCCCGCAAGATCATCCAGATATAGAGGAACGGGATCAGCGCCATCAGTGCGCTGACAGCGGAGAGCACCAGTGAAGCATAGGTGAATACCCGATGTCCGCCTGCATAGCCCATCAGCCGGGAAAAGTCCGATCGTTTTTTCAATCAAATCACATCCTTACCGTAATATTGCCATGAGTACCGCCTGACATGATCGGGTGCGCATGTGCCGTTTATTCTGCCTCAGACAAATTTTCCGTGACGAAAAGTTCAATGACATTTTCCATAGTTGCCTGATCATAGTCCTCTGCGATGGCGGCAGCATTCCAATAAGCATAATTTCCTTCATACCAGCTCTGCAGGTCGTCGAGATCCTCTGCATAGCGGAATTCCAGATGATACGTCGTTTCCATCGTATCGGGCGCAAAGGCAAAGTAGGTAAACTCCCCGGAATCCGCATCCTCGCTCTGGTAGAAGAGGAAGCTGTTTTCATTGTCCACATCCAGTTTCTGGTAGGTGTGTGCAAACACTTCCTGTCCTTGCGCATCCAGACCGGTGATGGTGTCGCCATTCATCACGAATTTTTCCACGCCGCCCAGAAAATAGCAGTTGAACGCCGTGCTGTCCGGATCTGCTGCATATTTTTCAACAGCCTCCTCGCCATACGGCTCTGCCATGCACATTCCCAGCAGCATATCCGTAGCCGATTCCGCATTGTCCTCGCCTACCAGCGGAGTCGCAGCGTCGATCCACAAATTCCGGTATTCACTCTTTGCCATCTCCGGGAACAGTTCCACATAAGTCCCGCTGATACCAGACAGATAATCCTCCGCATCCATTACCTGACTTGCGGAAGCCGAAGAAGCCACCGAGGAGGAAACGCTGGATGCCGAAGACGCTGTGCTTGCGCTCTGCTGGCCGCAGCCGACAGCAGACAGCAGGCAGACCGCAGACAAGGCCACTGCAACAAATTTCTTTTTCATCATCATATGAAAGTACCTCCGGTTTTAAAGTAAGTTTATTCTAACCGCTCTGTACTCTAGCATATTTTTCGGCCGTGGACTACTCCATTCTGATTTCCCTGCTCCGTTTTGCGAGTCCATTTGCGTGGGTGCGGTACTGCGACGGGGTCGTTCCATATCGTTTCCGGAAAGCCTCCGAAAACTTGCTGGCGTTGTCATATCCTGCATTCTGTGCGATCTGCGTAATGGGCTTTGCGCTCCGGACAAGCTCTACGGCAGCCTGTTCCAGACGGTATTCCTTGATATAGTGGTATACTGGCACACCGTAGACCTGTTTGAACATTTTTTGCAGGTGCGAAACCGAGATCCCGTGTTCTTCTGCCAGCTGCGCAAGGGAGACATACCCCTCCCGGTTTGTCAGAAGGTGATCCCGGAGATGGTGTGCCAGTTCGGTCTGTTCGGTAGAACAGTACAAGTCCGTTCCTTCCTCCTGCGGAATGCGGCTCAGCAGCATCAACAGCTCCACCACCTTGAGCCGCAGGAACCGGAGATCCATGTAGGGCGCATTTTCGTACAATTCCCGGAAAACGTGCTCACAGCGGGGTCCTGCCGTACCGAACATGAACCATCGGTTTCCCAGAAGATTCTGCTTCAGTACCGCAAAATCCACCGAAAAGCCCGGTGCGTTCTTCTCAAGCCAGTTCTGAGCGGCTGCTGGATCAACTTCCAGACACAGCCCTTCGTAACAGCCCAGCGGGAACCGTGACTCTGAACGTGTTCCATGCCGTCCGTCGTAGCAGCTGACGGCCATATCCCCCGGCTTTAGCAGAACGCTATCACGCATGGAAAAGCTGGTTTCAAAACGGCCATTGATGCAGAAATTGATCTCTATCATACCGATCTGCGTGCGGATTTCCGTATAGGTCTCCATCTCCAGCCGCAGCAGCATGATCCCCACGCCATCAAACAGCCGGTAATAGTGAATTTCTCCACTTCCGGCCGCATTTTCAAAGCCGCCTGTTTGTCCGGGATTATAGGGAGTGACCCCCGTTTTGTCATGAAAAATGATATCAATCATACTGTTTATTCAATCCGATCTCCACAATCCGTCTTTTGCAGGGCTTGGAATGGCAGCTGTGGTCAACTGGCAGATCTCTGTCTTTCATATTTTTCCTTTCTTCGCCCCTTGCATCGCAATTTTCTCAACCATGCGTTATCCCAGTGCCACATCCAGTACCATCATCACGCTGAAGCCTACCGCAAAAAACACCGTGCCGACGTTAGAGTGCTGCCCCTGCGACATTTCCGGGATCAGCTCCTCCACCACCACATACAGCATGGCTCCGGCGGCAAAGCTGAGCAGATAGGACAAAGCGGGCACCACAATGCCTGCCGCCAGGATCGTCAATACTGCCCCGATCACACCGAGAATGTACCATCGAATCAGCTTTTTCGGTTTCTCCGTCTTCATCTTTTTTGCCTCCGATTGCAGTTCATGATTCTGCTTTTCATTTGGGCAATTTCCAACTTCTTAGAAAATCAAATGGACAATACCGCCGACAATTGCCGCTCCCGCAACCCAGATCAGCGCCAGTATGCTTCGCTTTTTCAGCACCTGCCTCCAGGTCTGCACGAACGGCGCATCTTCAAGCCCTGGCAGCACCCAAAACTGGCTGTGCCCGACCCATAGCTTGTCGATTACAACGCCGTCATAGATATTCATGACCTCAAGAAACAGCAGCGCCTGCCAATAGACCTCACCAAAGGAGGAAGCCCCGTTCCACAAACCGATGATCAGCACAAGAGCAGCAAGCATCACGATAAAGAACAGTATCATAAAGCATTTTCGTTTCCGGTTCATCGTATTGCGGTCGATCAGTCCCAGTTCGATGGCGCGATCCTGCACCTCCTTGGGATAAAAGTACAGTCCATTGACAGCACCGCCGATCACAGCGATTTTTACCATTGCGGTAAACAGCAGACAATAAAGCAGCAGTTGCAGTACGATCATTGTTTTTCTCCTCTCAGTCTGCGTGCGAATCGAGCATCTGGCATCATCGCGGTGTAGCGGATTCCTTGTTTTCCCTTATGCTGAAGCTGCTGGATATGGGCTTCTGTTGTTTTTCTTTTTCATGCAGGACTTTTTTATCACACGCATAGAAAATCTCTGCCTCCCAAAACTATTGCTTCTGTCACACGTCCTCAAAGCAGTGCGCAAAGCCACGCTGCCACAGCGGAGGCGGGAATGTAGATCACAAAGTGCCGGATATGTGTTCGCTTGTTATAGCCGAACATATGCGGACCGACCACGCCCTTCAGCTCCGGATAGAAATGCGGAAAGAAATTGGAGTGACACAGCAGCACCCAGTCAAAGAAAATGATGTCGTAGATCTCCATGGCGTAGAGCACGGCGAGAAACCGCACAAAGAAGTCCAGGAAGCCGAAGCCGTTTCTGACGCTGTCCCATACGCTTAGTGCCGCCGCAGCGAGAAAAAGCAGGATGGCAATGATCTCAATCACCCAGCCGATACTATGTGCGCCGGGAAATCGTTCCTTTGTATCGGGGATTGCGTCCAGATTTTCCTTTGGTGCGGATGAGAAAAAACGCTTGTCCTGAATGAAACCCACCCCGCCGTATAAAACAAGAAAGTATGCCAGAAATACCATGAGCGTTACAAGAACCGTGATTTTCATTTTGATGTTGATGCCTCCGTACTGACAGACTGCTGCTTTTCCGCTTCCGGTTTTTTGATCAGGTCATACAGCTTTCCAAATTCGCCGATGTCCCGCACTCCGGTAAGCTCCATGCCCAGATGCACATATTTGTCGCATTTGGACTTGGCATCTGTTTCCAGAATCACTGGCACACCCAGCCGGTCGCCCTCGGCAAAGGCAAGGTCCAGCACCTTTCGCATATAGCCCTGCCCCTGATACTGTTCCCGCACACAGACAAGTCCAACGAAAATGTAGGGTTTCTTTTCCTTGTCCATGCGGTCTTGCAGGGAAGCACCGCCCCGCTTGATGGCGATACCAAATTGCAGAAGACGCTTCAGGGTGGAGTTGTGCAGCATTCCGCAGGCGATGGGCCACATCGTCTTGAGTCCCATCTTCTCCTTTGGCAGCTTGTAGGCGATATATCCCTCGCCCCGCTCGCTGGTGGTGTGCAGAAAGCCGCCCCGCAGCACCCCGCGCACATAAGCGCAGATATAGTTTGCCGTGGCTTCTTTCCCGGAAAAGGCAGCGGACATTCCTGTTTCCTCTTCATAGTCATAATAGCCGAAGGCATGGCCGATATCACGGATGGATTTCTCGTCTAATGTTGTAACTTTCATTGTATTTCACTTTCCTGATTCTGCTGCGCATCTGCCACTGTCTCGCTGTCTGCCAGAAAGTGCTCCATCTCCGACACAAGCAGTGCCGGATGATTGATGATCTCGCCATGGCCGAAACCGGGGAAACAGCGGACGATCAGGCTCGGATATGCCGTCCGCAGCCGCTGGATGGCCTTTTTCATGTGCCCTTCTTTTTCTCCGTACCAACAGGCGACCTTTGCATCGGGCTGTACCAAAAAGTCCGTTCGATAGAGATAAAGTCCTGCCTCCCAAGTGGCCCGGACGGATTCCAAGCTGATATGATCCGGGATACGGCGGAGCATGGTCTGCATTCCCTGCTCCGTCTGCCCCATAAAGCGCAGCGCCCATGCAGGCATGTACTTTTCGTGTGCCGTTCGATATTGCTTTTGCGGCATGACCTTCAAGATCAGTCGATTCAGCACTCCGAAATCCAGATACTCCGGCCCGCTGAGGATCATCCGATTGATTTGAACGGTTGGGGAAGCCTTCAGAAAAACAGCCGGTCCGCAGCCCAGCGACTCTGCAAAAAGCAGATCCAACTGTCCGTCAAGCTCTTTTTCAATATAAGCGGCCAACTTGTCCGCCTGATCCCGGGCAGTCGTGTAGGTCGTTTCACCGGTTCCATCAAAGCCGTCGAAGCTGACGGCATACACGCAGAATTTCCTTTCCAGCAGCGGGATCAAATCCTCAAACTGCTGCCAGCACATAAGATTTCCGTGCAGCAGCATCATGGTCTTTCCCTCTATATTGCCGAATCGTTTGATTTCCATACCAATCTGCCTCCCCGCTATTATCTGACCTTCATGCAAAAATCGCAGCGGTCATTTCCACGCCCCAGCGTCATGCTTCTCTCCCAGATCAGCTTCGGATGCAGTCCGGTATAGCTGATGTCATCACTGTCGCAAAAGCAGCGGCACAGCTCCGGGCAGCCGTATTCTGTGCAGGTGTCGTGATAGGGACACTTCATCATATCCACACGCCAGACGCCGTTACCGGTCTGCAGTTCTTTTGGGGCAAAGCCCGCCGCCGGGCCGAAAACGCTCCGGGTGGATTTGACGAAAACGCCGGGAACAAGGCGGTAAAGCCCCGGTATGTGCAGCAGGGCGGCAAGCTGTTTGTGGCTCGTTCTCGCCAGCCGCTCCACATAGCCGTGAACGGTTTGCAGTGCCTCCTCTTTCGGCATGACCCGCTGCAAGGTTTCGTAGGCCGCAATGCCCGGCAAGATTTGCCGCTTGAGGTGGTACTGCTTTTCCTTGCTTGCACCCGCGTTTTCAGCCAGCAGCGCATTCAGGCGCATATCAAAAGCGGCGTTCAACTGCTTTGCCTGCGCAGGAAAGCGTTGCGCCGCAGTCTCCCGAAAGTCACGGGAAAGATAGGTTTCCTTCGCCTTCATCGTCCGTCACCCCTTCTTTTTGTACCCGCAGTCGCAGTAGGGTCCACCGGAGGCAAGGGTGTACTGCCGCACAAAATTTGTCACACCGCCTGCTTCGCTCATGGTGTAGTCCAGACGGCACAAAGCGGGGGTCAGGTCGTACAGCCCCAGTTCCTTCATCAGCACACAGATGCCGCACCTGGTAAAGCGTCCCTCGTAGCCGCTTCCGTCAGGGTATTCGTAAAACTCCATGTTCCACGAATAGGGGTTGCGGTCGGCGGCTTTCAGGGCGGCAGTGGCTTTCATAGCGGCAATAT
>OILE01000242.1_pt1 | contig 14485 bp, 17 predicted proteins | sample 1584481 | NCBI WGS metagenome assembly OILE01 (sample SAMN02674606, study PRJEB24791) | human gut metagenome, SKBSTL068 | isolation source: stool | host: Homo sapiens | place: USA | reverse complement strand
GATCAGGCGGGTTTTTCAGCTCGGACAGTTTCAAGTTTGTTGTGATAATCATGGGTCTGCGGCTGCGATAGCGGCTGTCAATGACGAAAAACATCTGCTCCATAGCATATTCGGTACTGCGCTCTACACCCAAATCGTCAATGATAAGCAAGTCATACTCATCAAAGCTGGCAATAAACTCCGACCTGTCCTCAGCGAACATCCCGGTCAGGCGGTTCAGAATGGTGGGAAAGTTCGTCATCAGCACCGGCACATCCTGGTCAAGTAGAGCGTTGGCAATACATCCGGCGAAAAAAGACTTGCCGGTTCCCACATCTCCAAACAGCAAAAGCCCGATATTGCTCTTATATGCCTCTTTCCAGTTCTCCACATAGGCATGAGCCTTGTCCATCAATGGGTTTTGCCCGTTATCATTGGAAAATGTGTAGTCGTACAGATAACGGTCTTGCAAGCCCTGTGCCTTTCGGCGTTTGATACGCTCCATACGGCGCTGCCGTTCTTCAGCAGCCTTGCGCTGCTCCTCAGCTTCCCGCTGGCACTGGCAGATGCAACGCGGCATAAAGTAGCCGGATTTCCCAAAGCATGGCACAACGGTCTGCCTCTGGCCGCCGCATTTCTTACAGTGAATGAGCCCGTCTGACAAGTCTATATACTCGTCCTCAGCCAATTCCACACCGGCAGCTGCCTTGTCGATGAACGCCCGGATTTCTGCGGTAATCTCAATCATACAGTTTCATCCTCCTTTACGCTGTAATCCCGGTTGCGTGAGGGTGTGACAGTTTTTTTAGCGTCCTCACCGGCCCAGCGCCGGATGGTCGCTGCATGGCTCTGATAACGCTTGCCGGTAGAAGCCATGTACTCGGACAGTTTTTCGATGTACTGTTCCCATACAGCAGGAAAGCTGGCCTGCAAGTCTGCCAGTTCTTCATCCGTCAGGAAAACATTCTGGTAATGGCCATAAGTGTGGGAAAGGTACCCCGTTTCAGGGCGTACCTTCTCTATCTCTCTCTTTATCTCTATCTCTTTCTCTAACTCTATCTCTATCTCTGGTGGACGAATGTCGGACAAATGTCCGCCGTTTGTCCGGGGCGCAGAAAGAGCCTTATTTTGGAGCCTCGCAGCCCGCTTTCGCTCAGCCTCGGTAGAGGACTGGCCGATTAAAAGTTCGATGTTGCTCATGTAGAATGTGCCGCTGTCCAGCACTTCCACAAGACCCAGCTTCAAAAAGATCTGCAAGGCTCTCTCCACAGTGCCGATCTGCTGGCGGGTAATGGTGGCGATCATCTGCGCCGTGTAGGGGATGTCCTCGTCAAGCTGGAGCCGCCCGCCATGTTTCAGCGATTTCAGATACAGCTTGAGCAGAATGTTGGAATACAGCACACCATCCTGCATACTTTCCAGCAGCACGATGGAATCATCGTCAAAATAGTTTTCTTTGAGTTTCAGGTAATAATATTTTCGGTTGTCTGACATAGGGTTCCTCCTTGGGGTTTCTCTTGGGATTCTGTACGCATTTTAAGGCCGTTTTAGGGGTCAGAGGATAAATCTATCAGCCTGCCTTTGACACCCTCGAAAAAAGCCTTGATTTACAAGGGTTTTTCAGCCCCTAAAGCGTGACATTTCTCCCGTTGTTTCCGCTTGCGCTTTGCGGCGTTGATCCGCTTCATGCGTGCGGCACATTCCGGGCAGTATTTGGCCCGGTTGGAACCGGGGGTAAACAGCGCCCCACATACGGCGCATTTCTTCGCATTCAGCCGGTGGAACAGCGCCGTTTCCAGTTCCTTATCCTGCGGCAATACCGCCGCCCGAAACCACCTGCACAACAGGGAGTAGGAAATAGACTGGACACAGACACATTCCTCCCCATCGTCCAGGGCGATACAGTTTCCGTCGATGTAGTTACAGCACTCATGCACCAGCCTCCGCGCTCTGCGGTACTGGCGGTAATCCATGACAGGGATAGGTTCAGTCTTGTTGTTCTTCATAAATGATTTCTTTCATAAAGCCGGTAACCTCCTTGAATGAATTTATTGTTAAATATTCGTGCAAAGTATTGTTTTCTTCGTGCAAATGGCATATACTATAATTGCCAGCAGAAAGGGGTTGATCGTATGGCTGGAAATACCACAAACATCAGTATCCGCATGGACGCAGATTTGAAAGCGCAGGCGGACGCACTGTTTACTGAACTTGGCATGAACCTGACTACGGCGTTTAACATCTTTGTGCGCCAGTCGCTTCGTGAAGGCGGCATTCCCTTTGAAGTAAGGCTGGAACAGCCGAACAAAGAAACGGTTGCTGCCATGCTGGAAGCGGAAAGGATTGCAAAAGACCCGTCTGTAAAGGGCTACAATGACCTTGACGAGTTGTTTGCTGACCTGAAAAGATGAAAGAAACCAAATATACCGTCAAGTACACGACCAGTTTCAAAAAAGACTACAAACGAGCCATAAAGCGTGGCTTGAAGATTGAGCTGCTGGAGCAGGTCGTAGCATTGCTGGCAATGGGCGAACCGCTGCCGGATAAGAACCGTGACCATGACCTGTCCGGCGATTGGGCAGGCCATCGGGAATGTCATATTCTCCCGGACTGGCTGCTTGTCTACCGCATAGAGGATGATGTTCTGGTGCTGACGCTGGCCCGCACCGGCACACACAGCGACTTGTTCGGCAAATAAACAGTCTGCCGCCGTATGGGGAAACCTGTACGGCGGTTTTTCTGTATGCAAAGGTATGTCGTGAAACGCGACACACTTGACAGGGGTACGCCAAAACGCGGTAGCCTTTACCGCTCCGGCCCACGGTCGTGAGACTTGTCCCTTTCCTGTCGGGACAGCTGCTCGGCGGTTTTGCGGAGCCGTTCCACTGCTTTCAAATCCTCCCGCATGGATTTCATGGCAAGCGTGTCCGTCTGCTTTCCGGCGGTCAGCTGGTCGATCTCCCGCTGCCATGCCTTCGGGGTGATTGCCTCGCCGCTGTCTTTCAGTTCTTTCAGATACCGGTCTGCTGCGTCATAGAGGATCAGTTCCCGGCTGTGGCGCTGTTCAAACTGTTCCCGTTTTTCCGGCTTTACTTTGGCAAGCTGCTTGTGGATGGACTTGTACTGGTTGTACTGTTCCCACATCTCCCCGCGTTCGGTAAGAATGGCGATCCGGCGCTCAGCCTTGACGATCTTTCCCCGCAGGTCATAGTAACGGCTGTTCATATCAGCGATTTTTTCATGAAGCTGCTGCATAGACTGGATGCCGTTTGCCTGCAAAAAGCTGAATAGTGCAGCGCTTTCCTGCAAAGCCCGGATTTTGCCGGTGCGGGTGCGGGGAGTGTTCAACTGCTGCTGGGCCTCCCACAAAGCAGTCAAGCTGCTTTGCTGTGTTTGTGGTTTTTCCGCTTCGTCTTTCGACCAGCGATAAAGACGGGTAATGCGGGCTTTAATTTCTTTCAGCAGTTTGTTGTCGGCGACGATCTGTCGGTTTACTTCCCCCTTGTCGGTGCGGATACCGCGCTTTTCCATTTGGCTGGCAGCTGGCCCCAGATGGACAGAGGGAATTTTATCAATGCCCTGCCGCTTGTAACTGCGGTGGTCAATGCGCTCCGGTCTACCGGCAGATTCCAGCGCCCGGTTGGTGTAGGCTGTCCACGCTGCCCGCCAAATCTCCACATTTCCTTTATCGTTCCAGTCGGTCGTATCCTCCCGATGATTTTTCCAGCCGCCTTTCCCATCCGGGATACGCTGTCCATTCTCGTCCAGATCGTATGCCTTGCGGCACTTTGCGCCCCACTGTCCGTTTTCTTTCAGAGGCCGGAGCGTCAGCATGATATGGACATGAGGGTTGCCGGTTCCCTTGTCATGGATAGCAAAATCGGCGCACATCCCCTTGTCCACAAAGTTGTCCTTCACATAGGACCGGACAAGGGCAAGCTGCTGTTCTCTGGACAGTTCGCGGGGCAGAGCTGCCTCAATCTCGCGGGCAAGCTGGCTGTCCCTTGCTTTCTCGATTTGCTCCACGCTGTTCCAGAGGATAGAACGGTCTGCAAATTCTGGCGGGGCGTGGGCAGGCAGCATGATCTCCGCATGGACAATGCCGCCTTTCCGGGTGTAGTCGTGGGTCATTCCATCCCATTCATTTGTCAGCTTGGTTCCGCTGCGGTAAGCAGCTGCGGCAACGGCAGAACGGCCTGCGCTGCGCTTGATGATACTGACGGGGATATGACAGAAATCTATGGGGAACACCTCCTTTCAGTGAGGGGATAACAGGCTCTGTGGAGCCGGACAAACGCAAAGCGGGTGTTTGGCTGCGCAGAGCGCACAAGGGGTTTGGGGAGCGTAGCTTCCCATCGCGGACGAAGTACGCAACGCCCCCGGCAGGGCGCACAGCACCGGCAACGGTGTATAAGTGCGCCCTTGTAAACAAGGGACTTATGGCGTGTCCCCGGATTTTGGCAGGTTTGCAGTCAATTCCGCAGCCCCCGGAAGATGGGACAGGGTAATCAGAAATGCTTTGACCTCTGCGCCGGAAAGGTTGGAAGCCAGTGGGAAAATCCCCTCCAAAATGGCTCCGCGCTCAATCAGGCGGCGGGTGCGAACCCTGCGTTCTTCGTTCCGCTGCTTGTTCTCCAAAATCTTCTTGCGGTTTTCAAGCTGCCGGATCTCCTTCAGGACTTCCTCCCGTTCTTCTTTTTGGGGGTGGGCTGTAATTTTTTCGTTCATGTCAGGCACCTCTTTTCTTTGGAAATACTCATAGATTGACCGTCCATTTCTGACGCGCAAAGTACCGGCGCAGCCTCCGCAGTGCGGCATGGATGGATTTTCCCGCCTGTGATGGCGTGATACCCTCCATTGCGGCAATATCTTTCACTTTCATACCCAGCATATAGCGGGCGTGGACACGGCGAGCCTGCATAGGCGGCAGGGAGGAAATGGCTTCATACAATCGCCGTATCAGTTCTTCGTATTCGGCTAATTCTTCTTTTTCTATCAGGTAGTCCTCCGGCGATGGCTGCGCCCAGCCGATGGCGGCATTTTCGATTCCATCGTTACAATCGAGGGAATAAAACGCCTTATACCGGAACATCTTGCGATCTCTGGCGGCCTCGGCTCTCTTGTCCAGAAGAAACGCTTCGACGATCTCATCGGACACCTCCACAAAAATGTCCTCTTTGCAAAATGGATAATATTGTTTGAGATTGATGGTCTGCATAGGCACGCCCTCACTCTGTTTGAAAAAGGTCATCATAGCAACGGCGCATATTCCGCAGCCCCCGGTGGATGGCAACGCTGACCTTACTGCTGTGGATACCCTCTCTCCGGGCGATTTCCGGCTGCTTGATACCGGCAATGTAGTAGGCGTGAACACGGCGGGCCTGTGTCGGAGTGGCATGAGCCAGAGCCACCGGCAGAGCTGCTATCAGGTGCAGGCGGGTGGTCATTTCTTCTCGTTCCAGCAAAATATCTTCCGGCGATCTGCTGTGTTCCAGTGCGTAATTTTCCAGCCAGCTGTATGCGTCCAGAGAGTAGTAGGCGCGGTGGTAGACTTTCCGACGCTCATAGTTCTCCATCTCCCGCTGGGCCTGATACATCGCTGCCCATACCTCGTCCGTAACATCCACAAACTCGTCATGCCGGTAGTGGGGATACATCCACCGCAGATTGATTGTTTTCATAGGCTTACCTCCTGAAAATCGGAGAGGCGGACAGCTCGTCCGCTGTCCGCCCCTCGCTGAGATAAGGGAAATGATCCCTTTCACTTGGTAGCCAGAAAACAGGTCATTCGTTAAGCCTGTTCTCAAAGAAATTTATAAATTTTTTTCTGACCGCCTCCACACTTTGATACACAGCCACTTTGGAGCAGCCGCACAGCACACCGATCTCTGCAAGGCTCAGCCCGTCAAGCGCATAGAGCAGGAACCGGCGGCGCTGGGCCTCGGTACAGGTGTCCAGAACAGCCATCAGCTCATGCAGCGTTTCCATGCGGCAAAGGTATTCTTCCGGCGTTTCGCCGTAGGCTCCTACACCCTCGGTGGTAATGATGTACTCGTCAAACTCCCGGCCATCCCAATGCCGCCGCTGTTCATGGAACAGGTTCTCCGTTTTGTGATCGGCCCGATCAAGAAATTCATAGACTTCCAGCGTGACCTCCACGGCCACAGCTTGTCCGTTATAATTGATGGTAACTTCCATCTGCCTTTCCTCCATTCAGATTTTTTTGGTAAATCTGAATGAGGCGGCGGGGAGCGGCACCGGGGATAAAGTTCGGGCCATGCTGACCCGATGTTCCGGCTCCATAGGGACAAAAAAGCGCCCGGACGGCATAAAGCCATACGAGCGTAATGAAATATATTTTGCTGTTTAGTTACATGGTATAGTGCATACTTCTGACCGCATTGCTCCGCTGCTGGGAACAGGCTTTTTTTAGCTGGTGCAGGTCATGGGTACTGTGAAAAAAGGCAAACATAGACACGGCGGCATCCTCCTATGTGCCGCCGTGGATTTACACGGTGTTAGGTCGTCGTTGGTTTAGGATAAACGAAAAGAAACGGCGGCTCTGAAATCAAAGCCACCGCTTCATAGGCGCGTGGAAATGTGTCTGCTTTACGACGGCTTTTTTTCTTTTGCCGTCGTCCGGCAGAATGTTACTCCATATTCAATTCAATGCTTCCAGTGAAATTTTCACATTCAATGCCGATATAGTTTCCACCTTCAGGGAGTGTAATTGTATCACTATATGTTCCGGTTGTTTCAAGCAAAGTGACTTCTTCATCAGCTCCAGAAATCCAAAATACTTTTGCAGTTCCATCCGTAACCTCCAGCGCGCAGTCAATAGACAGATCCTTACCCGCTTCACGCTTTATGGAAGTTCCGCCGAACAAATACTCTGTATCTGAAAAATCCTCATAGTTGGCTGTATAGCTTCCTGTATAATCATCAATTCCTTTTTCTTTCGTACCTTGTAAGGATGAATTTCCGGTAAGTGCTATGGAACCAGCAGACTGAACAATATTGTTATACTGATCGAGAACTTCATCTTTTGTACAACCGGAAAGCACAGAAGCGCCCAACAGTATCAAGCATAATGATAGAACTATTTTCTTCACAGGTATCACCTTCCTTTCCTGCGTACAGCACGCTTTCCTTTTCCCTTGGAATTTGCCTGTTTACGGGATTTTATTTCTTTTTTGTTACTGGACATCAGTAACAACAGCACCGCCCAGAGAACCATGATGCCAACCCCAATGACTGCCAGCAAAGGATTCGGGGCTGTGGTTGTTCCGGCATATCCACTCATGTCAAAGCCCACTAAAATCAGCGCAGCAGAAAACGGATAGATGCTGGCAAGGATACCGCCTTTGAAGAACAGCATGCTATATCCAAGGAAAAACGCCAGAATGGAACCTCCCAGATATGCCCCTCGGATCTGCCCAAAAATCAAGATCAGCGGCATACAGACCAAATAGGTCGTCAGAGCTGCCAACACGATCTGTGTACCTCCATGAAAAAACACTTCCACTGTCAGTCCCGATAATCCAACCGTCAATCCAGTAATCAAGGTAACGCCAACGCTGTATATTCCCAGCAGGACTGCAAAAATCCCGACCCAAAAGAGCTTAGCTCCCAGCATTTTCGGCATGGAAACAGGAATTGTCATGATGTTTTTCAGCGTATCATGGGTGGATTCTCTGTCAATCAGCCAGCTGCCAATCATCACCAGTGAAATCGGAAAAAACATCTGCGTATTGCCCCAGACAACATTCTCAAACAGAGTGGAAAAATCATAGTTTGGATTTCGGTACTCCGCCTCCACAATCAGCTGGCTCCCATATTGCACCAACGGACAGAGTGCAAGCGCCACCAGCCCCACCCAAAGTATTTGGCACCGGCGTAGCTTGAGCAATTCTGCTTTTAATAAATTCCACATAATTACACCCCCTTAGATTTCCTGGCGCCGGTAAACCAACGCAATCAGCGCAAGAAATACAACGGCTTCCCCAACAATCACACCGAACACCTGAACACCATTCAGAAAATACGGACTGATCCGTTCCAACAAGTCTGCCAATTCCGCACTGGTCTGGCTTTGGTCATAAAATTGGAAGGTCCAGCGGAAAGCCAGCGGTCCCGGAAACAGGGTTCCGATATTCAAACCAAAAGGCTGTGTGAGGAACGCATCGCTCATCGAAAGGATATAATTTGCAGTCGTATAGAAAAAGGTAATCACGACCGACACGATATAGTTTTTATTAAGAAGAACAACGAGCAGGATACATGGAAGTGCGCCTACCCACATAATCAGCCCTTCTTCTATCCCAACGCCAAACAAGGTCCAAAACCCAACCGGCTCCCAGCCCTGAAACAGCAAAACCGCAAGATTTACCAATCCTCCAACTGCCATAAAGCCAACGGCAAACAATAGCAAAACCAGCATCTTGGACAGCACCAACTTGGTTCTGTTTATCGGTATGGTAACAAGGTTTTTTAGTGTGTCATTGTCCAGCTCCTCAAACAGCAGATTGGAAGCCAGTATCACAAGGAGCGGCATCAAAAGCAAATAAGCACTGAGCTGGAACAGGCTGGACATCACTCCATTTACAGCATCCACATCAGTGTTTACATCTGCCAGAAAGAAAGCATAAGCCAATGGCATGAAAACAGAAAGCAGCAGAGAAATAAATACCAAGGGCTTCCGTTTTAATTTCAAAAATTCGCATTTGATTAGTTTAAGCAATTCCTTCGCCCCCTGTCACACGCTTGAAGTAATCTTCAAGACTTTCTTCACAAGTATGCGCCTCCGATACCTCCAATCCGTTTTCTACAAAGGCAGTTACAATTTTCCCCACAGGCAGATCAAGGTTGTGCAGGCGCAGATTGTGGTCGTCCTGTATGGAAAAATGGTTTTCATGGAAATTGCGTTCCAAAATTCTTGCCGCCTGTGCAGTATCAGAGAGTGTAAACCGGATATGCTTACTGCTTTTTTGCTCCAGTTCAGCAAGGCTTTCTTCTTCCAGCAATGCGCCGTGGTCGATAATTCCAATATCGTCAGCCAGCAAGGAAATCTCCGAAAGAATGTGACTGGAAATCAAAATGGTTTTTCCTCTTGCGTCGCAAAGCTCCCGAATAAAGGAGCGTACTTCTGCAATACCGATAGGATCGAGACCGTTGATCGGCTCATCCAAAATTAAAAGTTCTGGATCGTGCATAACGGCAAGGGCGATGGCAAGCCGCTGCTTCATACCAAGAGAATACTGTGAAAAGAGCTTTTTATCTTTGTAGGGCAGTCCTACCAGATCCAGAGCATCTTTGATGGCATGATTGTTTGGTACGCCCCGCAGAGTAGCAAAGATACGCAGGTTCTCTGTGCCGGTCAGATTGGGATAAAAACCGGGGGACTCAATCAGGCTTCCGATACGGGGCAACAGCTTCTTTTCATTCCCTTGCAAAGACTTTCCCCAGATTTTGACCTCCCCGGAAGTCGGCTTCGTTAAGCCCAACAGCATTTTCATGGTAGTGGTTTTTCCGGCTCCGTTTCTGCCCAGCAGACCATAAATTCTCCCACGCTTCACATGGATATTTAAGTCAGCCACACTCTTTTGTGAGCCGTATTGCTTCGTCAGATTTTTTGTTTCAATGATGTAATTTGTATCCATATTCAAAACCTCCTGTTCTGTAAGGTATTCTATCACGCCAACCTTGCATTAACCTTGCCGCAACCTTGCATTAACCTTGCAATTTGAAATCCGGCAAAAATGACAAAGGTTCCCGCCATAAAGACGGGAACCCGCTTAAATCTCCAAAGGAAAAAGCAACATAAATTCAGTTCCTTTTCCCGGCAAACTTTCAACTGTTATGCTTCCACCCATCTTTTCTACAAGCTGATGGACAATAGAAAGACCAAGTCCGCTTCCTTTTTCGGAGCGTCCTTTATCACACTTATAAAGCCGTTCAAATATGTGTTTCAAATCGTCTTTCTCAATTCCTACTCCATTATCCGCCAGCAGCAGCTCCATGTTATTTTCCTTCTTTGACAGGACAATTTTGATTTTGTCTGCATGGCTGTGAGCGATTACATTTTGAATGAGATTGTTGACGATCCTCATATAGCTGTCCATATCCAATCTTACCCGGACAGGCTGTTCGGGAATATCAATGTCATAATCAACCTGTTTATCCTCAAAAATCGGTATCCAGTCAATCAGGATATTTCTTGTCAGCTCTGCGGCCTCAACGCTCTGGATTTCTAAAGCAAACTCGTTAGAATTTAACTTGAACCAGTCAAAGAGTACATCAATATATTCTTTCAGATCATGGGCTTTCCGGCGGGCGGTTTCAATATAATCATCCCGGTCTTTTCCTGTGACCAGTCCTTTGTGTGCAGCGTCAAGATACCCAATCAGAGTAGTAAGGGGCGTTCGCACATCATGGGAAAGGCTCGTCATAAGCTGGCGGTTGGTTTCTTCTGTCTGCCGTACAGTTGAAAGTCTGCTTTCATAGGCCACAACGATCTCATTGATTTCATAGGCAAGAGGTGCTGTCAGTTCATTTGTTGCAGATAGAATACGCCGGTTGCCATTTCCGTTTTTCACATCAACCAGCACATCGGTCATTTCTGCGATTTGTTTTTTTACGCGCCGAACGAGAACGATGGAAGTCAGCACAGCCACAACAGCAATCACAATGGACAAGAAAACGATGATTTCCATATTGGCTATACCTCCTTATTAAAGCGGTAGCCAATCCCTTTGACCGTTTGGATATACTTTGGGCTTGAAGGATTGACTTCTAATTTTTTACGAAGCCGGCTGATAATCGCCATAATGTTACTGTCATCATAGAAATATTCTTCGCCCCAAACTTCCTCATAAATCTGCTGTTTTGTCAAAATTTTTCCTTGATGCTTTGCGCAGTACAGGAGCAGATCAAATTCCTTTGGTGGAAGTTCAAAAGTGCCATTTTCCGTCGTAACAGAACGATTTTCAAGGTCAATTTGCAATCCATCAAAATCCAGTTTTTGCACAGCTCCGGCTTGCTGATTAAAGCGAGTGTAGCGGCGAATGAGAGAAACAATTCGGGCAATCAGTTCGTCCATATCAAACGGTTTTGTCAGATAATCGTCCGCCCCAGCCCGTAATCCCCGCACTTTAGAAATGCTGTCATTTTTGGATGTAAACATCAAAATCGGCAGGCTGTTCTCTTTGCGGATTTCTTCCAGCGTTTCAAAGCCATCCATACCGGGCATCATCACATCCAGCACCACAAGCTGATACTCCTGCTCTTTTAATTTCTGCAAGCCCTCTTTTCCGGTATTACAAAAATCAGCTTCTATATGTTCCGATTGTACGCTGCGTTTAATCAAAGCGCACAGTTCTCTGTCATCATCTATAATCAAAATTTTATTCATGGCGCAGTTCCTTTCCTTGTTTTGTCCGACCATCAATCGGCTTCTCCGCAGTTTTTGGGAGAAGCCAAACACCAGCCATTTTCACAGCGCCGGGGATACGCCCTCCGGCGCAATAATAATTTACCCTACGAGGTGTTACGCCCCATTTCTCGGCGGCCTCTTTCAATGTCATATAGTCCATTTCGCACCTCCATAGGATATATTATAGTTCTCTTTCTCGAACAATGCAAGAAACGAAATATGAATTATAAACTTCAACTAACCTGCATATAGCAACATTCCACGGGCAAAGTATGAATTATACAATGTAACCGGGTGATGTTATATGGCGAAAGTTGAAGATTGTCCCGGTTTTGAAACCTTCGGTGCAGATGTCAAAGCCGCACGAGAGGCAAAGCGTCTGGCACGAAAAACATTGGCAGAAATGGTTGGGATTGAATGGCGGTATCTTGCCAACATTGAGAATCAAGGTGCGATTCCGAGCCTGCCTGTGATGATCCAGTTGATTAAGGTCTGCGGACTTCCCGTGGAACGGTATTTTAACCCGGAGATCATGCGGGAAGAAAGCGAACAGCGGCAACGGGTCAGCCACAAGCTGAAGCTTTGCCCTGAAGAATACCTGCCGATTATCGAAGGTGCCATAGACGGGGCGCTCAAAATGGAACAGACTGCGAAGCAGAAGGAGGACGCATAATCGCGGCCTCCTTCTGGCGTTTCTATATCAAGTTTCCCGGCACTTTTCCCAAAGTTCCCGGCACCTCTGCTGGATTTCTCCGGTTTCTGTCACAGTCAGCTCGCGGTCATTTCCGGTAATCTTATCTTCCAGAAAGTTGGCGTATGTACCCAACAAAGCGTTCCGTAAATCCTCCGGAGTTTTCTGTATTTCGGCGCTGTACCAGTCATTCCGGTGAGGTTCCCATGCCATCAATGTATAACCGTGGCTGGTCTGCACCACCTCATACAGAGGATCATCATCCAGATATGCCTGAAACACTTTCAAAACCTTTTCAAAGGTCAGCATTTCCCGCACCTCCCATTCAGCTGCAAATCAGTTCCCTGATTAAAATTTCCTCAATCTGTGCCGTTAATGTGTTCATCAGCCCCACCCAACGCATAGGATCACAGGCTTTCAGTTCCTCAGTGACACCCGCAACCTCCATCATGTGAGGTAACATGGCGTCCATACGCTCCCGCGCCGCCCGGTCAATCTCTAACAGGTGTGGATACAGCTTCTCGCTCATCAGCAGATGGTTGTAGAGAATGGGGCGATGTTCCTTTAGGTAGGATTTTCGCATTCTGCCGTACTTGCCGATAGAAGTTTCCGGCTGTTCAGAAAGTTTTAGGTTGGGTATATCATAATCTCCACAACGAATGTAAGTCAACTTACTCATATTCATTCTCCTTTGCTTCGTGATGATTAGACTGCTGCGCTGGCTGCTATGCTGCCTTTGCGCGGTTCTTCTTTTGGTAGCTGACCGATAGTAGAAAAAACACCTTTTTTCATATCCTCAGCCCGGATCAGGGCTTTCTTAGCGTCCATTTCCGCTTTTTTCTTCGCCTTGATTTTGTCCTCATACCGTTTCTGTGCACCGCTGGCTTTCCGCTTCAAATAGTTCTGATGAAGCCTGTCCTTGCGTTCTTCTTTTTTCCGCAGTTCTTCCTGTTCCTCCGGGGTTAAAGGAACCGGCTGTAAGGATGGTGGGATATAGCGTCCTAAAAAATTGAAGTAGATTTCAATTTCCTGCGTGGTGTCCTGGCTGCCTTTTCGGGCGCGTTCGTGGACAAGGATTTTCTCTACAAACTCGTTGAGCATGGTGTTTGTCAGAGTGTCAAAATTCTCGTACTTATCAATCAGGGCTATAAATTTCTCTGCTGATTTCTGGCTCTGCTCATAGCCGGTAACAGCCTTTTCCAACTCCGCAATTTCAATCTCAAGTGCGTCCTGCTCTTTGGCATACTGTGCATCAAGCGCCTTATATCGTGCATCCGGCAGCTTGCCGAGGGCGTTGTCCTCATAGATTTTGCAAATCAGTTTTTCCAGTTCTCCGGCTCTCTTTTGGGCAGCAGCCAGACGCCTGCGCTTTTTCGATATATCGGCACTCTGTTGAGCAACCTGCGTCTCCTGAACAGTGTGAATAAATTCCGTCCGGTCATTTCTCGAATATTCAGCGATAGCCCGGAGCGTGTCGGAAACCAATGTCAGAACAGCACTCTCATTGATACGGTGTTGTGTAGGGCATAGTGTCCCACACGGAACTTTGGTATAATTGGAACAGGTATATTGAGAAACCCGCTTGCCATTGTTGGTGCGGTGGACATACATCTTGCCGCCGCAATCGGCACAATAGAGCAAGCCTGTGAGGGGAGCCGCTTCGCCCCAGCCGTTTGGATAACGCCGTACATTGCTGCGGATTTTCTGCACCAGATCAAAGGTCTGCTGGTCGATAATGGCTTCATGGGTATTCTCAAAGATCGTCCATTCGTCCTCAGAAACATAGTGGCTTTTCTTGTCCTTAAAGTGCTTGCGGGTCTTGAAATTGATGGTGTGCCCTAAATACTCTCGTTTTTTCAAAATGTTCACGATGGTAGATGATCCCCATCCATAGGGGTCTTTGACCGGCTTTGAACGGTTCACACCCTCGTTGAAGCGGGCAAGGTGTACGACAGGAATTTCAATCCGGTCTGTGGATAATTTGCAGGCGATCTGATAAGGCCCATATCCCTCCAGCGTGAGGGAGAAGATACGGCGTACCACTTCGGCAGCTTCCTCATCTACCAGCCAATGCTCCCGTTTTTCGTCCCATAAGTAGCCGTAAATCACAGTGCCGGTCAGGTGCTTGCCACTCATGCCTTTTGACTTAAACACAGAGCGGATTTTCCGGCTGGTATCACGGGCGTAAAATTCATTCATAATGTTGCGGAACGGTGTAAAATCGTCATCGCCTTTCAGACTGTCCACACCGTCGTTGATCGCAATCAGCCGAACGCCGCGCTGCCGCAAAACCTCCATAACTTGACCGACTTTCAGATAGTCGCGCCCCAACCGGCTCATGTCCTTGATGACGATTGCCTCTACACGCCCTGCCTCCACTTCCT
>OILE01000194.1_pt1 | contig 19099 bp, 18 predicted proteins | sample 1584481 | NCBI WGS metagenome assembly OILE01 (sample SAMN02674606, study PRJEB24791) | human gut metagenome, SKBSTL068 | isolation source: stool | host: Homo sapiens | place: USA | reverse complement strand
CTGGCCACGAGTACGGTGCAGCCACCGGCCGTCCCCGCCGCGTTGGCCCCATCGACCTGGTGGCAAGCCACTACGGCGTGTTCTGCCAGGGCTGCGATGAGGTTGCCCTGACCCTGCTGGACGTGCTGGACTACATGGAGAAGATCCCCATGGTCACCGGCTACAAGCTGACCGACGGCACCATCACCAAGCGCTTCCCCATGGGCATGGCTCTGGACACCGCACAGCCCGTGGTGGAGTATCTGCCCGGCTGGCACTGCGATATCACCGCTGCCCGCAAGTGGGAGGATCTGCCCCAGGAAGCCCGCGATTACGTTGAGTATCTGGAAAAGGCTATTGGCTGCAAGATCACCTACATCTCCGTGGGTGCCGAGCGTGAGGCCTACATCCATCACAACGTCTGATCCGCGCCACAGAACCCGCCGCATTGAAAAGGAAGCGTGACTATGTTTGATATCATCACGGACAGCGCCTGCGACCTGACCCCTGAGACGGCCGCAACACTGAATATTGAGATCATCCCCTTCTATGTCTCGCTGGACGGTGAGCACTACCGCAAGGAAGGCAAGGAGATCGCCGTGCGCGATTTCTACCAATTCATGGTAGATAACCCCTCGGCCTACCCCAAGACCAGCCTGCCTTCGCTGGAGGATTTTGAGACCGCCTTCCGGGCCCATGCCGAGGCGGGCCGCCCGGTGCTCTGCATCTGCTTTACCAGCAAGATGAGCGGCTGCGTGGGCAGTGCCCGCAACGCCCGGGAGCTGGTGCTGGAGGATTTCCCCGATGCTAAGATCGAGGTCATTGACAGCACCGCCGCCACCGTGACCGAATCCATCGTGGTGGAAAACGCGGTGGCCATGCGGGATGCAGGCTGTACGCTGGACGAAGCCGTGACCTGGCTGGAAGCGGAAAAGATCACCAACCAGATCTTCTTCACGGTGGGTAATCTGGACTACCTCATCAAGGGCGGGCGCATCGGCAAAGTCACGGGCCGTGCCGCCAACATTCTGGGCATCAAACCCATGATCCTGTTCAAGGAGGGCGAGATCTTCTCCGCCGGCGTGGCCCGCGGCCGCCAGAAGAGCTTTGAGAAGGCCCTCGACCTGCTGATGACCTATCTGGCCGATCACAACGGCACACCCGATGACTACTGCATCACGGTGGGCTACGGCTACGATGCCGACGAGGGCAAGCGGCTCTGGATGCAGACCCGCGCCGCCCTGCGCGCCAAGTACCCCACCTGCGAGTGCAATGTGGTCCTGCTGCAGATCGGTTGCACCATTGCCGTGCACACCGGCCCCTATGCGTTGGGCATGGGCGTGATGCGGCGGTGGAAAAAACAGTAACTCCTCAGTCGCCTCCGGCGACAGCTCCCTCTAGGAGGGAGCCTTACGGCAGCGAAAAGCCTCCCTCTGAGAGGGAGGTGGCATTGCGTCAGCAATGACGGAGGAAGTTCCCACATAGTAAAAAAGAAGCCCCGACGAATGTCGGGGCTTCTTTTTGTTTTTCAGCCTTGATTTTTACGATGCACGATCACAGAAGACGGTGACACGGGTCTTGCCGCCGTAGGTGCAGGTGTACAGCACCAGGGCGTAGCCGCTGTGTTCCACTTCCTCCACACTGTGGGGGTCAAGCACTTCGACCTTGTTCACGACGTACTCATTCACGATGCCGTCCATATCGGTGAAGGTGACGCTGTCCCCCGCTGTGAGGGAGGCCAGCTTGCCGAAATGGCTCTCGTAGTTGTGCGCCGCAATGACCAGATCATCGGTGCGGGAAGAGCCGAACTGGCGGCATGGGGCGATCTTCAGGCGGGGGTAGCTCCACTCGCTCATCACCGGCAGGTCAATGCCGATGGCGGGAATGGAGATCTCACCCACATATTCGTTGCCGTCGATCTCCACCACCGGGAGCTCGGGGTCCAGGGGGCCGCTCTCTGCCTCCGGTTCCGGGGTCTCCACCTTCTGCTGAAGGTCGGCCACCACGGTCTGGGCCTCGGCACCGGCGTGGGCATCCTCGTAGCGGTTGTAGGCGTACAGGCCGCCAGCCGCCAGCAGAAGCACCACACCCAGCACGATGCAGATAAGCCCGGGGGATACTTTACGCATTCTTTTCACGTTTCTTGCTGCGCTCCATCAGGTAGGCTCCCACGGCCACCAGCACCAGACCGCTTGCCGTCAGAACAGGGATGGGCCAGTTCAGCTGACCGGTCTGGATCAGTTTGGGGCCTTCGGCCGGGCGGGCATCCGCCACCACGCTGGCCGGGGCGGTGGGCTCCGGTGCACTAGGGGTGGTGGTTTCAGTCACGGTCGGGCGGGCATCTGCCGGGGCCGGGTTCTCCGGCGTGGAAGGGGTGGGCGGGGTGACGGGATCAGGGTCATACGGGTCCGGGTAGTACGGGGTCTCGATGGCCTTGTATCTGTTGTTGAAGGTGATGCTGCTCACCTTTTCGTCCATCAGGTCGGCCTGTGTGTGCACGGCCATCCGGGCCACCAGCTTGTCGTTGTCCCACACCACGGAAACGCGCAGATAGTACACGGTTTCATCGTAGGTGCCGCGGGTGTTGACACCGGCGCGCTGGCGCACGGTGTAAACGTAATAGCCGGGCTTGGTGTAGTTGATGGGGCCAAAGCTGCCGGTCTCGCCGTCGGTAATCTCCAGAGTGGTCACCTCGGGCAGGGGCGCATTGTCCACAGCCTCAAGTTCCACAGTCAGTGTTTCCTTTGGGAGAGGTGTTTCCCCCGTGGACTGAATGGAAACCGGAAGCTCCTGCAGCTGTGTATGCTGGTCAGCCGCGGTGGCCGCAAATGCCGCCGGCTGACACAGGCAGAACCCCAACGCAAGCGACAGGAGTGCTGCCGCGATTTTACGGAACCTCATTTCATCCTCTCCTTTATGAATCCGACGCGGACGGGATCATCCACGCCAGAAGAATGGTGCGTGCATCGGTAAACTCCGTTGAACAGGTGGACAGCGCCAGCACCTGAGCGTCATCGCCCGCCGCTTTCATGGCGGCCAGTGTTTCGGTGTTCAGGTTCAGGGCGTTCTCCTGCGCAAAGGTGTACAACCCCTGCAGGTCGCTGTCCCAGCGCTGGGGCTGGAAGATCGCGCTCTCAGACGAAGGGACCAGCAGACATGCAAAGGTTTGAAGATCATAGGTGCGGTCGGGCAGGATCAGCTCACCGGTGGTGTTCTCTGCAAAGAACTCTGCGTCCTTGTAGAGATCCAGATCACCGAACATCTTGCTCTCTTCCATGTGGTGACCATACAGCAGAGAGTAAGGGTCGGTGAAGTTCTTGTCGCAGTTCACATCCAAAAAGATGCTGCCTGCCAGCGAGAAATCACCGTAGACATCGGTGTTCACATAGGTAAAGTTGTCCTCGCCCTGTACCACAGGGTAGTCGATGGCGGTGTTGTCCAGTGTGACCCACGCGCAGACATCCGGGTTGATGCCCAGCAGCTCCTCAAAGCTTGCGCCGTTATCCGCGCCCGCCTTGGGCTTGAACTGCAGAAGCTCTGCCTGAACATTGTCTGCGGCGGCGTACACCTGCGAGTTGTCCCACAGGGCATAGGCTGAATACGCCCCGGCGACCACCAGGAACAGCACGACCACCGTGCTCACCAGAAAGTCGGCTGCCCTCAACGCTTTTCTCTGCCAGTTGATACAGCCCACCTCCGGTTAAGCAAATTCAAATAAGTGGTTATTCGTTAGGTTTGTGCTGGGATAACCCCCCAGTCACGCTTCGCGTGCCAGCCCCCGCTAATAGGGGGGCCCTTGGCATGGCGCAAAGCTTCACGGTTTTGCCAAGGCCGCCCCTACTAGGGGCGGTGGCATCCCGCAAGGGATGACGGTGGGGTTTAATCTACCGCGAGCAATTACTCCTCGTCGCGGCGGCGCTTGTTCAGCATCAGGGCCACACCACCAATGGCAACGATGGCCAGCATTGCAATGTAAGGTGCATTGTCCAGCACAACGCCCATGTCGGGCTGACCCTTGTGTTCGTTAGTGAAGTTAACGGTTACAGCAGAATCAGCAATGGAACCACTCACAGTTTCCTTGCCAGTATCAAACGCAACAGCGTTAGTGCCATTCTGGCCTGCAACAGTAACAGTATACTGATCCTTGACAACATCAGTCCCGCTCACAGCAGAACCAACTTCCTTCACAGTGTAAGTAACATCAGTAGGCAGGTTGCTAAAGCTCATAGTGCCATTATGCTTCATGGTCACAGTATAAGAAGTACCATAAGTCAGAAAATCGCCTGCTGCAACAGCCTTACCAGAATTAGTTTCCTTAACAGACACAACGTCATTCAGTGAACCTGCAACCAGACCCTTGTACGAAGCACCAGTAGTACCATTAAAAGTAACTTCAAAATCAAACTTTTCATTCAAGTCACCAAGACCACCCTTGACCTTCTTGGTCACGGTCAAATCCTGAGCCTTGTAGGTATTATTGAAAACACCATCGCTCTTAGTAGTCTCACCATCACTATAAAGGGCAACATAATAGCCAAAGTCCGTGCCATTCGGATTCTCTGCATTCTGGTTTACAACAGAAACCACCATATGAATGACTTTATTATCTTTGGTAATACCAGGAATGTTAGGCTCTACTTCGGCAATCTTATAAGCGTACTTACCAACCTGCTTTGCTTTATTACCCAGCAGTTTAATCAGATCAAAACTAAACTTCTCGCTATATGCCTCATTACGTTCACTATAGCTTTTACCATTCGCTGTATCTACGGTAAACGTTACGCTCGGAGCAACACCATTGTTAACAACACCAGCTTCAATATGCTTAGCTTCGTTAGCATCATCCGGCGTAATCGTGAAATCAAATTTCATGCTGTTCGGTGCAGTACCACTTTCAACAGTCAGATTCTTAGTCAAGGTCACCATTGCCTGATCATTAACCGGCTTAATCATCTTGTCGGTAGACTCGACTTCATCCGCAAACGCTGCGGTTGCGCCGACGGTGAGCATCATGGCGGCAGCCAGAACGCCCGCGAAGAATTTCTTCAGTTTCATTGTTATTCCTCCCTAGTAAGAAATAGTTCGTACTCCTGTGCCACGGCCCAAACTCCGCGGTTCACAGGCAGGATGCCGGCAGCTTCTTCCGGCTTCCGTGGTATTACAGACTGCGTCGCCGCAGTAGTGTAATTACTTTTGCTTGCACATCCTCCAGCGGAACCGGGCCAAAGTCCCGGCTGTCCTCGGATTGTGTGCGGTAATCGCCCAGCACAAAAAAGCAGCCTTCCGGCACCGTGTAGGGGTACTCCAGCGCGTCTTTTGCGTAGGTGGGGTAGAGGATCTCGCCGCTCTGCACCGCGCCGTTCACCACAAGGGTGCCGCTGTCGTCCAGAGCCACAAGGTCGCCCTCGCGCCCAAGGATGCGGCCCACCCGGAGCTTACCGCCCTGGGTGTAGACCACAACGTCGTTTTTTGCGTAGGTTTTTTGCAGGCGGTAGCAGATGAGCAGGTCGCCATCCTTTACCGCGGGGAACATGCTGCTGCCCTTGGCCTGTGTGAGCAGGAATACTTGCGTGAACAGCACCCACGCGCACAGCAGGATCACCACAACGCGGCCCAGCAGGCTGATAAAATCCTGCCGGTTCTCAGCGTCCAGCCTGCGGCGGCGCACCGCCCGTGCCCCCAGCTTCAGGGCTTCATTGTCCAGCGGGTGCATCGGAATGCGCCTCCTTTTGGGGGTCAGAGCTGTCAACTTTGGTGGTATCCAAGGGCAGGCTTCCGGTCTGCTGCTCCAAGAGCACATTATAGCGGGTGCGCTCGGCGCGGATGGCGGCTTCGTACAGGGCGTAAAGCTCTTCCAGCTTCTTCCACATTGCCGCTTCGTCCACGCCGCCCAGCAGGTTTTTGCGGAATTTCACCGTCCGGAACCACTGGATGATCGCTTCCTGCTCCGGGCTGATACAGCTTTCCTCTGCACCGGCCAGCCGCTGGGGCGCTTTCTTCTTCGCCATGCGGTCAGCCCCCTTTAGTCATCTTCCTTACGGTGCTTGCGCAGCATCAGCAGGGCCACGCCGCCAGCTACCACAGCAAGGATGACGATGTAAGGCAGGGTGTCGAGGAGGACACCAAGGTCAGGCTCGAGCGTCCGGTGATTGGTGAAGTGAACCGTCTGCTCAGTTGTACCGATTGTTACAGTTGCAGTACGATTCTTTTCGTATACTTTACCGTCTGTACCAATCTGCCAGCTGGTCTCGTACTTTTCGCCGATGTAATCGTCCTCTACAATCTTGTACTCGCCACTCGGCAAATTTTTGAAGGTAATCGACGCTCTATCTTTCAGCGTAAACTGACCATTATCTTTCCATTCAACCTTTGTACTATCAGCATCACTAATTTCAATATTTGCACTCGCGATGTTCACCGCTGTGCCATCAGCCTTGGTAATCGTAAAGGTAAAAGCCTTATTGGTGTCGCCAAGTTTGCCGGTAACGGTTTTGGTAACAGTCAGGTTGGCGGAAGCAGGCACATACTTTGCGTAGAAAGTTGTATCTGCACTAATGGTATCCTCTGTAAAATCAAACTTGCTTGCAGGTGTAAAGTTCTTATCCGTATACCAACCCTCAAATTTATAAACGGTTCCATCCGCTGTTTCTTTTGTTGCCGGGCAATCTGCTTCAGTTTGACCTGCGCGGAGAACATCCGGACGATTGATATTACTCAGCGAAATCGAATTGCTCCCTTCTGGGATAGTAAATGCTCCGCCATAATCATTCACTAGATCAAAAGTATTTTTACCCGCATCCTGAACCATAAACGTGACATTGATGTGCGTTGCATCATGGATCAATAGCAAACCATCCAGATGGTACGTCATTGTTTCATACTTAACCGGCGTAATCGGAGATCGATATACACCATTCGTGTATTTGGATTTATACTGCTCTTCATACTCCTTTTCATCCTTCCAATCTCCCTGCGAGCCATTTTTGCCAGTATTGGCTCCACCCGTTGCAACCACCTCGTACCATTCAATTGTGTACGTGCCGCCATAATTCTTCTGGGCATCTTGCTCCCAACTACTCGGTTTTTCCAGATAATAGTAATCCTTGTAAGAACCATCCGCCTGTTTAATCGGAATCACAGGAAACTGTCCGGAATCAACCAAAATTTCTGTTCCAAGCTTATTTTTGGTATTGTTTGTGTCATAAAGCTGGTTCTCAGGACGCACTTTACCTTTATATTTTACCGGATCCTCTACATTCAAGATTGTACCAACGGCCATACCATTCCAAGCCTTATTTTCCACACTTGGCTTGTAATAATCTTCCTGAGATTGCGAATAATCCCGAATCTGCGTGTAAACATAGAGACTAAAAGAAGATTTCGTTTCAGTGTCAACAACCTCAATAGAATCCGTTGTATCATTATTCCCCAGGGTATTCTTTTTTTCACCATAGTCATGCCTAACCTTCACTTTGCCACTCGAGGTAAGTTTTAGCCTCACGGTTTTATAGGTATCGCCCTTTCCGTTAGTTGCACCAACGAACTCAGCACAATTTTCTCCTTCTATAATCCTCCAATTGTGATAATAATTACTTTTTCCGTTTTTGGATCGCAGTGTAATCGTTGCACCAACCGGAACTTTTGTATCGCCCTGAATGCTGCTGATCGTAGCAATTCCATCATTCACATTCGGGTACTCAACGCCATCAATCTCAATGCTGACGATCTCAATGCCGTCATCATCGAAGTCTTCACTTCCCTGATCCGGATATTCCAGCGCAATCACAAAGGGGCTGAAGCTGGAGGTCTCAAAGGTCAGGGTGCCGTTGGTATAAGTAAGGACATCCAGAATCTCCACAGTGCCATCAGAGGTCTCGTGGAGCACTTTCAGCGTGTCGGCAGTTGCACCTTCCATTTCCGGCAGAGCAGCCAGACCGGAGACGGTAACGGTGGCAACCTCGCCCTTGGCAGGCTGCACCTTTTCGCCCTTGGCGTTCTTGGGGGAGATCTTCAGGCCCAGAATGGGAGCCATATCCCCAAAATCATCCTCGTGGCTCTCATAGAAGCGCTCCATATCATCATCACCCATGTGGATGACGCTGAGGCTATGGGCGGCAGAGGGCAGGTTTTTCACTTCCACCGGCAGATTGACGCTCTTCGTGTTGCCGTCCTCGTCCACGTAGGAAGCAGAGGCCTTGGCAGTCAGATCCACAGGCACGGGGTTCTTGTCCACCAGATCCTCGTGATCCACGTCCTCTTCCTCATCGGAGCCAACGGTGCCGTCCTTCCATGCGGCGTAGACGTTCACGGTGGTGGTCTTGTCGTCCAGAATGTTGCTGGTGGGGTCGGTAAGGTTCAGGCGCACCCGGTTGCCAAACTCGTCCAGCGTGTACCAGTAGTCAAACTGCCGCAGTTCGCCCTTGGGGTCCCGGTTGGAGGAGGGGTTCTCGATGTAGCTGCTGTAGTCCGCGATGGTCTCTGCCCGGGGCACAGCCTGAATGAAGTACAGGTTCCACAGAACCTCACCGTTCCGGGCCAGATACTCGCTCTCCGTCATATTGTTGATCTGTGCCTGAGCGGTAATATCCTGCAGGTCGTTGGCGTTCAGCTCCTTCAGCCAGAAGCGGTAGACCACCATGTCCTGCAGCTTTTTGATCTCGTCGCCGGAAACGACCACTTTGTCATCAGGCTTTTCCACCACGTCGTCCTCGCCGGACCACTGGGTCTCGGTGCTGGAGCTGGGGTCGGTGCTGGTGCTGGTGCCGTACTCAATGACGGTGCCCCACTCCGAATCCGTAACGGTGGGGCCGCCGTCGAGGTTGTCCTCGCCGCCTTCCACAGGCCGGGTGGCAACTTCGTCCCCGCCAAAACCGGCAGCTTCACCGCCGTCTACAGGCCGGGTGGCTTCCTCCTCGCCGAAACCGGCAAATTCGTCGTCAGGATAGGATGCCTCGCCGTCATCTACGGGCCGGAAGGCCTCTTGATTAACCTGAGGATCGATCAGACCCTCCGTTGCAAACACCGGCACAAGGCAGGTGCAGATGACCGCAAGCGCCAGACAAAGCGCAAAAACGCGCTTCACCAGCCTATCTTTTTTTCCGTGATGATTTTTCCGCACAGTGGAGCCCTCCCTGCATCATAGTATTTTTGGCAAAACCGGAGGAAAAGATATTCAACTTTTGTCGTTTTTCTTTCCCTTGGCAGGTTATTTTTACCAGATACATCATTATCGTAATTATAGCATGTATATCCAGTATTTTCAATAGTGAAATTTTATTTTTCCTTCTCCTTTTCAGACAAAATATTCTGCGATATACAGCACGTTATGAACCGTCGCAATATCATTGCGGGGAGTAGAACAGTCCGACTTATCCGCACGCCCGCCGCATTGATATATCACGCAGTTTTGTGTTGTATCTTCGCAGTTTCACTCTCTATAATACATGAAACGCAGATTCCTTTCACTTTTTTTCGAGATTTTTTGAAAAAAGTTTTCGGGGGAGAGGAAGAACCCCACCGTCATCCCTTCGGGATGCCACCTGTCCGGGTTGCGGCACCCAGCGTCCACATCGTGCAAAGCACTCGTGTCCTGCTGGCCGCTGCCCCAACAACTCCTCCCTGTTTCCGCCACTGGCGGCGGTCGTCGTTGTTGCCTACTAGGGGCGGCCTTGGCAAAGAGGTCAGGCTTTGCGAAATGCCAAGGGCCCCCCTACTAGCGGGGGCTGTCACCGCAGGTGACTGGGGGGTTCAGCCCAAGCAGCTGCTGCCGGTGAACCCCACCGTCATCCCTTCGGGATGCCACCGCCCCTAATAGGGGCGGCCTTGGCAAAGAGGTTGGGCTTTACGCCATGCCAAGGGCCCCCCTACTAGCGGGGGCTGTCGCCGCAGGCGACTGGGGGGTTCGCCCCACCAAAAAGCGCCCCCATCACTCAAAGGAGCAATGGGGGCGCTTTACCATATTACAATGGGTTCCGCTTATTCAGCCTTGGGGGCTTCGGGAGCCTTTGCCTCCTCAGCCTTTGCGGCGGGCTCTGCCGGAGCGGCAGGAGCGGCAGCGGGCTTCGGAGCCTGCTTCACCACGGGCTTGGGGGGATTCGGATCGTCCTTCAGCGGGAAGAGGATGATGTGCTTGGGGCACTTCTGGGCGCACATGCCGCAGCCCTTGCACTTGTCGTAGTCCACACGGGCCACGCCGTCCACGACATGGATGGCGTCGAACTTACAGGTGCGCTCGCACATACCGCAGGCGATGCAGCTGGTGGTGCAGAGCTTGTTGGCGACAGCGCCCTTATCCTGATTGGAGCACATGACCACGGGCTTGCGGGGGCCGCCTGCGTCGATCATAATAACGTGCTTGGGGCAGATGTTGGCGCAGGCACCACAGCCGGTGCACTTGTCCTTGTCCACCTTGGCCACGCCGTCCACGATGTGGATGGCGTCGAACTTACAGACCTTGGTGCAGTCGCCCAGACCGATGCAGGCGAAGGAGCAGGTCTTGGGGCCGCCGTACAGGGTAGCCGCAGCGGCACAGGTCTGGATGCCCTTGTAGTCATACGCGGGCTTGCAGTGCTCGGAGCTGCCCTGACACTGGACCACGGCCTTCTTCTCTACAGCGCTTGCCTCACCGCCCATGATCTTGGCGATAGCGGCGGCAGCCTTGGGGCCGCCGGGGGCGCACTTGTCGCAGGGCACGCCGTCCATGACGACGGCCTTTGCGTAGTCGGCACAGCCTGCGTAGCCGCAGCCGCCGCAGTTTGCGCCGGCCAGACAGCTGGCGACTTCTTCGATGCGGGGGTCTTCCTCAACTGCCATGAACTTGGCAGCGGCGACCAGAATGATTGCGCCGACAGCACCGACGATGGTGCAGAGGATAACAGCAGATGCGATATTCATAAATCCTGTTCCTCCTTTACAGCGTCACATTGAACAGATTCTCAACGATGCCGCCAAAGCCCATAAAGGACAGGCTGGTGATCGCTGCGGCCAGCAGAGTGATGGGCAGGCCCTTGAAGGAAGCGGGGGGATCACAGGCCTCCACACGCTTGCGCACGCCGCTGAACATGACCATTGCCAGCATGAAGCCGACGCCTGCGCCCACGGCACAGACCAGAGCCTCGATGTAAGCAGCGCCAAAGCCCAGAGCAGCCACATCGGCGCCGTAGTCATCGACGACCAGAATGGTGACAGCCAGAACGCAGCAGTTGGTGGTGATCAGGGGCAGGTAAACGCCCAGAGAATTGTACAGAGCCACGACATACTTCTTCAGGAAGATTTCGATGAACTGCACGAGGACTGCAATGACCAGAATGAACACGATGGTCTGCAGATAGCTCAGACCGGCGGGGTCCAGAACAAAGATCTGCAGCGGGAAGGTCACGGCCGTAGCCATGAGCATGACGAAGATGACGGCGCCAGACATACCCACGGCGGAGTCAAGCTTCTTGGAAACGCCCAAGAACGGGCAGATGCCATAGAACTTCACCAGCACGTAGTTGTTGACAAGGATCATGCTGAAGAAGATAGCAGCGAGTTTGACGAGCATCTTATTAGCCCTCCTTCTTCAGATTGTCGATGTCGCAGCAGCTCTTGCGCTCGATGCGCGCATCCAGCTTGCCCTCCAGCCAGACACAGCCAGCCATCAGGATGCCGTAGCAGAAGAACGCGCCGGGAGCCTGCGTCATGATGCCGATGCGGGCGACGCTGTCGGGCAGGACCTGGAAGCCCAGCCAAGTGCCGCTGCCCAGCACCTCGCGGATGGTAGCCATCAGCACGACGGTGAGGGTGTAGCCGATGCCCATGCCGACGCCGTCCAGTGCGGAGTCAACGACGTTGTTCTTGCAGGCGAACATCTCGGCACGGCCGAGGATGATGCAGTTGACGACGATCAGGGGCAGGAAGACGCCCAGAGCGGTGTACAGGCTGTCCATGTAGGCGTGCATGACCATCTGGACGATGGTGACGAAGCCTGCGATGATGACGATGTAGCAGGGCAGATGGACCTTCGCGGGGATCACGTTGCGCAGCAGCGAGATCAGGATGTTGGAGCAGACCAGCACGAAGGTGAAGGCTGCGCCCATGCCCAGTGCGCTGGAAACTGCCGTGGTGACTGCCAGACAGGAGCAGGTGCCCAGAACCAGACGCAGAACGGGGTTCTCTTTGATGATGCCGTTGGTAAGGATGCTTACCTTGGACTTGTTTTCAGATGCCATTTCTTACCAACCTCCTTTATGCCAGCTCGTTGTAGCAGTTGACGCAGTCGTTGATGGCGGCGAACAGTGCCTTAGAGGAAATGGTCGCGCCGCTGTATGCGTCAAAGCCCTGACCGATGGCGATATTCTGGGTGCCGTCCATGCCGTTGAACTGGGCAAGGAAGGTATCCGTTGCGACATTGGAGCCGATGCCCTTGGTCTGAGTGGAAGCATCCACCCAGATGCCGGTCACGGTGCCGTTGGTGTCGAAGCCCATGATGACGGACAGGATGCCGCCGTCGAAGCCCTTCTCCTCAGCCTTGATGGCGATGCTGCCATCCTCAGCCTTGACCACGCCGGTGACGTTCTCGGTGGTGTAGCCGGTCACTTCTTCCAGCGTCTTTGCGTCGGAAACAGTGGGCATGACGTCCACATAAGCTGCCAGAGTGGCGGCCTTCTGGTTGGCGTCGATGATGGGCGCAGTAAAGGAGTTGACCAGAGCCAGCAGGAAGCTGACCACCAGTGCGATCACGCTCAGCACGACCACCGGCTTTACCGTGCTATCCCAAGTAGACTTATTCATTTGCCAGCAGCCTCCTTCTTTGCAGGTTTGACGTAGCCATACGGCGTCTGGCGGGTCATATCATTGATGTACGGGACCCACAGGTTCATGAACAGCAGCGCGAAGGACACGCCCTCGGTGTAGCTGCCCCAGTAACGGATGGCGAAGGTGACGATGCCCAGCGCCACGCCGTAGACCAGCTTGCCCTTCAGGGTGAAGGGGCTGGTGACGTAGTCGGTCGCCATGAACACAGCGCCGAACAGCAGGCCGCCGCTCAGCACAGCCACCAGTGCAGCGTGGACGCTGTGGGTGGCGATGAGGTAGAACAGGAACATGCTGCCGACGTAGGCGGCGGGGATGGCGATGCTGATGGTCTTGGTGACGACGAGGTAGATCAGGCCCAGCACGATGGCCAGAGCGCAGGTCTCGCCCAGAACGCCGCCATGGACGCCCATGAAGAGGTCCAGCAGGCTCAGCTTGTTGGGGTCAGCCACGGCCAGCGGGGTCGCGGAGGACAGCTGATCGACGGCTGCATCCGGGAACACCCACTTGTTCATCGCGCCGGCGAAGCTGATGAACAGCACGATACGGCCCACCAGAGCGGGGTTCGCAAAGTTCATGCCGATGCCGCCGAACAGCTGCTTGACCACGATGATGGCCACGAAGTCGCCGATGAGCAGCTCACCGATGGGCATCCCCACAGGCACATTCAGGGCGAGGATGATGCCGGTGACTACAGCAGACAGGTCGCCGATGGGGTTTGCCTTCTTCATCAGCTTGCAGTACAGCCACTCGAACGCCACGCAGGCCACGACCGACACGGCAGTGACCAGCAGGGCACGCAGACCAAAGATAATGGCAGAGGCCACGACGCACGGGGTCAGGGCCACGATCACGTTGGCCATCAGGCCGGTGGTCGTCTCCTCAGAGCGCAGGTGCGGGGAGGCCGAAACAATAAGCTTCGTATCCATTACTTATTGCCTCCTTTTTTGATTTCACCAAGGTAGAACGCCTTTGCCAGGCCCATCATCTGGGTGCAGGGGCGCTTTGCCGGGCAGACAAAGGTGCAGGAGCCGCAGTTGAAGCAGTAATCAACGTGCAGCTTGCCCAGCTCCTGAACATCGCGGGCTGCGTAGGCCTGATTGACCTCGACAGGCTCCAGACCCATCGGGCAGTACTCGACGCAGCGGCCGCAGCGGATGCAGGGGTTGACCTGCGGAGGCTGTGCCGTAGCCTCGCTCAGCATGATGAGGCCGGAGGTGGTCTTAGTGGTGGGGTAGCTCAGGTCGCGCACTGCGGGACCCATCATCGCGCCGCCGGCCACGACCTTGCCCAGCGTCACGCCGCCCTTCAGGCCGGCCGTGTTCAGGACATCCTCATAGGAAGTACCCACAGGGACGATGAGGTTCTGGGGCTTCTCGCAGGCATCGCCGTCCACGGTGATGACGCGGCTGACCACCGGCATACCGGTAGCCAGATACTTGCCGAGGCTGGACACGCTGGTCACGTTCATGACGATGGCGCCGGCTGCGGCGGGCAGGCCGCCGTGCGGGACCTCGCGGCCCAGACACTTCTCGATGAGGATCAGCTCTGCGCCGGTGCCGTAGACGCTGGGCAGGGGCTTGACCTCGATGGCGGGCTTGTCTTTGGTCTTCTGGTTCAACAGCTCGATGCACTCGGGCTTGTTGTTCTCAATGCCAATGACGCACTTCGGGATGCCGGTGTACTTCAGCACGGCCTCGATGCCGCGGACGATATCATCGCTGCAGTTCAGCATCTCCTGCGTGTCGCTGGTCAGCCAGACTTCACACTCGGAAGCGTTGATGAGCAGGGTGTCCACGGTCTGCTTGGGCTGCAGCTTGACATCGGTCGGGAAGCCTGCGCCGCCCAGACCCACCAGGCCGCACTCACGCACGGCTGCCAGGAAGCTGGCCTTGTCGGTGACCTCGGGTGCCTTCACGGCAGGGTCCACGGTCTGCTTGCCATCGGTCTTGATGACAACAGAGTCGCACATCCGGCCATTGGAGAGACGGAAGGGTTCCACAGCGGCCACAGTACCAGAAACACTGGAGTGGATATTTGCAGAGACAAAACCGCCTGCCTCACCGATCTTGGTGCCAACAAACACTTCGTCGCCCTTTTTGACCAGGGCTTTCGCCGGAGCGCCGATGTGCTGACTCATCAAGATGCGTACCTGCGCGGGCAGAGGCATCGGAACTGGTTTGCTTGCAGCGGTTGCCTTGTCATGCGGCGTATGCGCGCCAAGCGCCGCACGTTTCAGCTTGTTCAACATGGAATAAATCCCCCATTCTGCTTGAATTGCCACCCCTGCCCTCATGCGGGCGCACTGCGGCAGGGACAGCAGCTGCTTAACACAGTTATTGTATCATTTTACAGCCGGAAGTTCAACGACAACAGCACCAAAATGATGCAATTTCCTCAATTTTCTTTGCCGTTTTTAACGATTAGTCGTATCTAACCAATTGTTTTTTTATTAACAACCACCAACTTCACGCAACTTTACTACCGTTTGCCTTTCTACCGGGATTATGGTATACTGTTGCTAATGACCCTGCGGAACGTCCCCTGCTCCGCATTTGAACGACCGGGCCATGCCCGCCAAGGAGGATCGGATACCATGAAAGTTCTCAAAGCTCTGCTTGCCATCTTCACGTTCTTAGCCGCCGCACTCACCTGCACGCTTCTCTTTGTGCAGGACAGAAACGCCCCCCACTATATTAAGATCTACGAGAACGAGCAGTAAGCGGTTTCTCTGACAGACAAGATCCCCCGGAAAGCGGCCCACGCCGCCCTCCGGGGGATCTTTATGCTTTATGATTTTTTCCTCTGTATCGGGGAACACTCAGTTCACATCGAACAGGCAGACCAGCTGATAAACTGTGCCATTTTCCGTTTTGACAAACGCTACACCGATTCTGTCTGCCAGATTATATGCGCTGGTATCTTTGAACAGCACATCATACTTGGCACTGCTCTTCACCGCCGGGTTGCCACTTGTCAGACCAGGAATCACATTTTTATCCGTCAGGCCAACTACGATCTTCGCATTGCCGCCCATTTTTGCGACAATTTTCTGATACTCTTCTGCGTAGGTAACGGACTTCTCACGGTTTTCCAGCCAGTTGTTCAGCAGTTCTTTTGTGATCTCGCTGTACTTTGCACTGTAATACACCTGACCCAGACCCTTATTGGCAGCCATGTTATTCACGGTCATCACCACTTCGGGAGTACCGTCCTCCGGCATTATGCTATCCGGATCAGCGGTCTCTCCGCAGGCGGTCAGCATTGCCAGTGCCAGAACACCGGCCAGAACGAGTGCCAGAACTTTTTTGAAACGTTTCATTGCAATGCCTCCTTGATTTTATTTAATCGTTATCTTCACACCCGAGCAGGAATCTTATGTAGGCAAAGGTGCGCTCCTGCCCCAGATCCCGGACCATCAGCAGCAGCTTTTCCAGCAGTGCCCTTGTTTCGGGATGGAGCAGATAGTGATCCTTGCTCTTTTCATAATACTGCCACGGGGATGCGTCGGTGTACTTGTCGCCCAGATAGATCTGGCTGGCCGCCACGCGGTCGCAGACCATCTCGCAGACATAGCGCAGGGGCATTTTCATGCCGCCCAGGCCGGATTTGTTGGTTGTGTAGTCGATCCAGTATTCCAGATGGTGCTTGTTGCGGCCCTTATGGTGGAGCCATGCCGAGGAATAGCCCCGGGCGGCGCGCTCTGCCTCGTTGGGGCTGTGGTCGCCCTGATAGTAGATACAGCCCGGGATGAACTCGGTGGGGCTGTACTTGCTCAGGTCATGGGTCAGGCCCTGCTGATAAAGGCCGCATTCAAAGCAATACTTCATCACCAGCAGTTTATGCCGGGTGATGGTCTCAAAGTGTCCCTTGATGTTCATTGGAGGGTACCTCCCCGGAATCTTACCGTTACCCTGCCCTCTTTCAACCTGCGCAGATCGTCGCTCTCCGAAAAATCCTCCCGGTCGCGGGTCAGGTTGGGGTTGTAGTAGGGGTCATCCAGAATGTTTTCTTTGCCGTGGATGGTGTAGAGCCGCTGCTGCTCCGCCGCAAAGCGGGCCGCCTTGACGGGGTCTTTTTCATCCCCGCCCCGGCTCTTGCTCTCATAGTGGATGAGCTCGGCGTAGGGGGTCCAGGCAATGCGGTAGCCCGCATCCCGCACCCGCAGGCAGAAGTCCACATCGTTGAAGGCCACGGCAAACTGCTCGTCCAGCCCGTGCATCTCGTCATAGACGGCGGTCTTTACCAGCAGGCAGGCACCGGTCACGCCGGAGAAGTCCTGCACGGTAGAGGTGCGGAACAGATAGCCGCTGCCGCCCTTCTTCTTATACTTGTGGCTGTGGCCCGCGTAGCCGCCCAGACCGGTCACGATCCCTGCGTGCTGGATGGTCTCATCCGGGTACCAGAGCATGGCACCGCAGATCGCCGCGCCGCCGGGGTGGGCGCACTGCCGGAGCAGCTCCGTGAGCCAGTCGCCGTTTACCACTTCCACATCGTTGTTGAGCAGCAGCAGGTAGTCGCCCTCTGCCGCTTTCCGGCCAAAGTTGTTGATGGCCGAGAAGTTGAAGCCCTTGCCCGGGTAGGTGACCACCTTCAGGCCATCGTACCGCTGCCGGGCCTTCTCGTAATAGGCAAAGGTAGCCGGGTCTGTGGAGTTGTTCTCGATGACGATGACCTCGAACCGGTCCCAGGTGGTCTTTTTCCAGATGCTCTGCAGGCACTTTTCCAGATCCTCGGTGTGATCCTTGTTGGGGATGAGGATGCTCACCTTCGGCTCCCCCACAATGTCCCACCTGACCCGATAGGTGCTGGGGTACAGGCCATCCTCTATGGTGCCGGTACGGCCGGTGCGCTCCAGATGGTCGGCCAGCGCCTTCTTTGCCGCTTTGGCAACGTAGGGCTTGGCATCGGTGCCGCCGGAGGTCGAGCCTTCGTGCACCCGCCAGTAGTAGAGCACCTGCGGCACATGGGCCGCGCCGCCCACCTGCTCAATGAGCCGGAGGAAAAGGTCGTGGTCCTGACTGCCATCACATTCGGGGCGTTCCCCGCCCACCTGCTCGAACAGCTCCCGCCGGAACACGGCCAGATGGCAGATGTAGTTGCAGCAGAGCAGATAATCCGGGGCGTAATCGGGCTTGAAGTGGGCCACCAGCGGCTTTTCGATCTTTTTGGTGAAGAGGGCCTCGTCGCTGTACAGGAAGCCGTCCGGCTCCCCTGCCTCACGCAGCTGCCGGATCGCCTGACCCATGGTGTACATGGCGTGGGGCGCAAGGATGTCATCGTGGTCGGCCAGCGCCAGATATTCCCCCGATGCCAGTTCAGCGGCGGCGTTGGTGTTGGCCGCAATGCCCTTGTTTTCGATCTTTTTGTATACGATGTGTTGATATTTTGCCTGATATTCCCTTACGATATCCCCCACACTGCTGTGGGCGGCATCGGAGGCATCCGCCAGGCAGAGCTCACCATTGGGGGCGGTCTGGTTCACAAAGGAATCCAGAAACTGCCGCAGAAACACCTCAGGAGTATTATACAACGGTGTCAACACGGAAATCGTCGAAAGTTGGCAGTTTTCAAAATTTTTTCCTGCCATTTCGGCTCTCTGGGCTTCCAGCACCTTTTTGGCGGGCAGGTAGCGGGCCTTTTTGCCAAAGCACCGCCGCCTGACAAAGCCCGCGCCCCGGGCCAGCATAGTGCCCAGACCCTCGTCCTTTGTCAGCTGGACCGCATAGCCTGCCAGCTCTCTGGCACGTTTCAATCGCACATTCATGGCTCAGGCCTCGCCGCGCTGGGTGGCCTTGTAGGCCGCGCAGACTGTCTCGGTATCGCCGTTCATTTTCAGGTGGCCGTGGCTCAGCCATGCCACCTTGCTGCACATCCGCTCGATCTGCTCGATGGAGTGGGACACCAGAATGACGGTGGTGCCGCCTGCCATCAGTTCCTTCATCCGTTTTTCGCATTTCTGCTGGAACAGGAAGTCGCCCACCGAGAGCACCTCGTCCGCGATCAGGATATCGGGCTTGGTGATGGTGGCAATGGCAAAGCCAATGCGGGCCACCATGCCGGAGGAGTAGTTTTTCAGCGGCACATCCAGGAAGTTCTGCAGCTCGCTGAACTCCACGATCTCGTCGAACTTCTCGTCCAGATACTTGGGCGAGAACCCCAGCACCGTGCCGTTGAGGTAGATGTTCTCCCGGGCGGTCAGGTCCATATCAAAGCCCGCACCCAGCTCGATGAGCGGGGCGATGGTGCCGTTGACGGTGACCTTGCCCTTGGTGGGCTTGTACACGCCCGCAATGGTCTTGAGCAGGGTGGATTTGCCCGAGCCGTT
>OILE01000102.1_pt1 | contig 34197 bp, 39 predicted proteins | sample 1584481 | NCBI WGS metagenome assembly OILE01 (sample SAMN02674606, study PRJEB24791) | human gut metagenome, SKBSTL068 | isolation source: stool | host: Homo sapiens | place: USA | reverse complement strand
GAGCATCTGCCTTACAAGCAGAGGGTCGGCGGTTCGAATCCGTCAACGCCCACACGAGCAAAAGTCTCCTATGAGGCTGATTACTAAGGAAATAATTATTGGTTACGAGCTGATGCGTTTTGCGTCGGCTCGTCCTTTTTTGTCAAACGGCTCTTATTTGAGCCTGTTTAAATGCAAATAAGGGTGGGTTTTCTTATAACTATCTTATAACATTTCGATGCAATGCTGCCAATTTTGGAAATGAAGTATGGCAACATTTAAAGCAGTGGTGTTTCAAGGTGGCCGTCATCTGAAAAAAGATGGCACTACCAATGTTAAAATAAGGGTCTATCATAACAGTTCGGCCCAGTATATTCCTACAGAATATTTCATAGAGCCTGATTTAATGAATGAGGATGGTTCAATATCTTCATTATCAGCGAATAGTGAGAATTTGAACTATGAAATAACCAATCTGGTACAAAAGTATCGTGGCGCATATATAAAGCTTGGCAGTACCCGAACGGCAAAAATGAGCTGTTCGGAGTTAAAAGAAGAAGTATTGAAAATAGCTTCTCCTGAAAGTGAATTTATTGATTTTGTGGAATTTGCAAGAGGAATTATAACAAAAACAGTTAAAAGAAAGACTGCCAACTGGTATGAGTCATCCCTTAATGCTTTTATTGCTTTCTATGGTTCTGAGCGTATTGATGCCAAGGATATAAAATCGAAAACTTTGGAAAGTTTTAAAGAATACCTTGAGAATCGGGTAATCATAGTTAAGAGCAAAGCTGATGGAGTTGCTGATACGCAGCGGAGAATGGAGCCGGGTACAGTTAATAATTACCTTCGCGGTATCCGTTCTTTGTATAATAAAGCAAGGAAGCATTTCAATAATGAAGATTATGATATAATACGTATCCCGAACAATCCTTTTTCCCGTGTTGTGATACCGGAGTATATACGGAAACGGAAAAGCCTGCCGATAGATGCCATTAAAAGGATTAGGGATGCCCGGTTTGATAATCCACGTACAGCCATGGCACGTGATGTCTTTATGATGTTGTTCTACCTGATGGGTATTAACATGAAAGATTTTTTCTCTTTGGCCAACGAGACTTACGGCAGGGTTGAATATAGGCGCTCAAAAGAGACGACGATAGACAACAAGAGTTATGTACCTTTATCTGTAAGGGTGGAACCGGAGCTACGCCCTCTGCTTGATTATTATAGCAATGGTACATTCTTATCTTATTTCCGTATGAGATATACCGACTATAATAATTTCCTGAAAGCAGTCAATAAAGAACTGAAGCTGGTTTCCAAGCAGCTTGGATTAGGGGTACAACTATCTACCAACTGGGCCCGCCATAGTTGGGCAAGTATAGCAAGAAATAAAGCCGGGATAGCCAAAGCGGATGTTGATTTTTGCCTTGGGCACGTGAACAATGATTTTAAAATGGCGGATATCTATATTGATATTGATTATTCCATTTGCGACAAGGCAAATAGGGCTGTTTTGGACCTTTTGAAGAAAAATGAATAAAAAAAGTCTGAAAAAGTTTGTTGTGAAATAAACTCTTTCTATATTTGCACCGAGCAATTGGTTACGAGCTGGATAAAATACTAAATTTATCCGGCTTTTGCTGTTTATAACATATTGAAAACAGCATTTTTCACTTCTAACACATTCTTCTCTTTGCTATGTGCCATAAAACAAATGACACATGGAAATACTTGTTTCAAAAACAGCATTATTAGACAAACTGAAATCAGTAGGCAGAATCATTCAGCCAAAGAACACATTGCCGGCTTATGACAATTTTTTGTTTGTCATTGACGAATCAGGCTTTATTCAAGTAACGGCCGGTGAGGAAGGTGGCCGCATATCTACCAATGTGGATGGCAAGGCAAATTTCGTAAACCGTTCTTTTCTGGCAAGTGCCAAGACATTATTGGATGGTTTAAAAGAAATGTCCGAACAGCCTTTAACCATTTCCATTTATGAAGAGGAAATGATAGTCAAGTATGCAAACGGAAAATTCACCATGCCTATTGAGGATGGCAAGCAATATCCGGAAATGAATATTGATGATAGTAGTCATTCGTTTCTGCTATCAGGTAATGACTTGCTGTATGGGGTTCGCCAAGTTCAGTTCTGCAGTGCAAATGACGAACTTCGTCCTACGATGAACGGAGTCTATTTTGACATAGATTTGGAAAAGACTTCTTATGTCGGTACAGATGGCAGTCGGTTGGCAATGGTTGAACTGCCGGCTTCATATACACGTAAGGAACGCGCCGGATTTATTCTTCCGAGCAAGTTTGCAAAATTGCTTTCCAATCTGGTTCCGGAAGATTGCTTGGAATTGGAAGTAAAAGTGAATAGAACTAATGTTCAGTTTGATTTTGACTCTTATCGGCTTGTGTGCCGAATGATAGAAGGACGATATCCCAATTACCGAGCGGTCATTCCTCAAAATCAGTCCAAGAGAGTAGTTCTAAAAAGAAATGACTTATTGGCGGCTTTAAAGCGTGTTTCGGTATTCTGCAATATCTCTTCCTCTTTGGTCGTCCTAAAATTCGATAAGAGCTCCCTGCTTATAACTGCCCATGATTTCGATTTTTCCAAGTCTGCGGAAGAAACTGTGATTTTGCAGGATGGGTGTGAAGCCATTGAGATAGGGTTTAAGAGCGGTTTCTTGATAGAACTTGTGAATAGTATTCCCTCAGAAGACATTTCTATATCCATGACGGACCCGTCAAGAGCGGCTGTTTTATCTCGCTGCGATGAAGAAGAACGCAGCCTTACTTACTTATTAATGCCGATGTCTATAAATAATTAATGCTATGGAAAAAACTAAAACACCCAAACAGATCATCCAATCGTATTTGGAAGAACGGGCGAAGAATGACCCTCTTTTCGCTAGTGTATATGCGAAACCTAATAAGAATATAAACGAATGTCTTGATTATATTCTTAGTGAGGCAAAGAAACGCGGTAATGCCGTATGTATGTCTGACGATGAGGTTTTCGGTCTTGCAGTACATTACTATGATGAAGACGACATTAAGGTTAGTAAGCAGACCAATTACAAAGCAGCCACTTCTCAGGCACCTAAAAGTGATGTGGGTGCTGCACCTCAAAAAGAAACCGGTTCCCTGGACAAAATGAAGAGCAGGCGTAAAGGAAAGAAAAACGAGTCATCTTCTTTGCAATTCTCATTATTTGAAGGATTATGAAACCGAGAACGAAATTACAATTTAGGGTAGTTGGTTTGAGTAGCCAGCTACCCGATATAGAAAGTATGATGACTGAGTGGGCTAATAATGGTTGTCTGAACCATATAGGATATGCTACCAAGTCCCGTGTCGTATGTATGGAATGTGGAGAACGTTTTTCTACAGAACTTGTAAATCGCAAGCGTGCCGTTTGTCCTCATTGCGGTGCATCCTTAAAAATAGAATGGTCGAGGAAACGTACTAATCAGCAATTTATAAGGATAGGAAAGGCAGATATATGTGAAGAGTTCCAGGTTATCCGATGCTTTGAACTATATGCTTATTATCGTGAAGGCAGGGAGCCTCATTATTTTATTCGGGAAGTGCTTCAACATTGGATTAAAGACGATGGAAAACGGGAAGTGATGGCTCTTGCAAGAAATACAGGCTGTAGTGGTTGGTGTGGAAATCTTGAAATTCGTAACAAGACTGTAGGATCGTATTATAGTATCGGAGATAATGATGTTTACTGTGATAAATACCATCCGGATTCTGTATTCAAACCGCAATACACAAGGATGGGAATAGATTACAGACTTCATGGACTGTCATTTCTTGATGCAATTAATGCCATTCCTGTTAATCCTCAACTCGAAACGCTTCTTAAAGCAAAGCGGTATGATTTATTGAGTCATTGGTACAGTCTTCGTTATAAAGTGAGCAGATATTGGCCTTCTATAAAAATCTGTCTTCGGAACAAGTATAAGATAAAGGATGCTTCGATGTGGTTTGATTATTTGGACTTGCTTACACATTATCATAAAGACTTGCATAACGCTTACTATGTTTGCCCTACGAATCTGAAAAGAGCCCATGACTTATATGTGGCAAAGAAAAAGCGTGATGATGAAAAGGTACGCAAGGCACGTGATATGCAGCGTTTGCTTAAACTAAAGAAATATGCCGAAGACTACATTAAGGAGAAATCGAAATTCTTTGATTTGAAACTGTCGGATGGTAAGATTGTGGTGATACCGTTGAAAAGCCTTGAGGAATTTAAGAAAGAAGGAGAAATTATGCACCATTGTGTCTTCTCAAATGAATATTTCAAGAAGAAGGATTCTCTTATCCTTTCTGCCCGGATAGGCAAGAAGCATATTGAAACGGTTGAAGTTAATTTAAAGACACTCAGTATAGTTCAGTCCCGTGGTGTCTGCAATAGAAATACAGAATACCATGATAGCATAGTAAAGCTGGTGAATAATAATATGAATTTGATACAGAAGTGCCTAAAGAAGGTTGCATAATTAGATAGTGTAATAATGCCAAGAATTAGAACTATAGTTCCGGAATTTTGGGAAGATGAAAGATTTTCGAATGTATCTCTTCCTGCTTGGCTGCTTTATATCGGCATGAAGAACTTTGCTGATGATAGCGGCGTCATTCTTGCGAATGAGGTTATCATTAAGTCGAAAGTTTTTCCTGCCCGCGAAGACATTCGTAAGCAGCAGGTTTCTGGGTGGCTGAAAGAGCTGATTGAGAACTCCGTCCTTGTACCTTTTACATACGAGAACAAAAGCTACTACGTGATGGACTTTTCCAGCGAACGCATCGACAAACCGCAAAAGTCAAAAATTCCGGAAGAAGTTATAGAAAAGGCTCTTCTTTCCGCCCAAACAGGAAATTCGGGAACATTCGAGAATATTCCCGAAGAATCGGGAACGGTAGAGAATATTCCTGCTGGAAAGGATAGGAAAGGAAAGGAGAGTAAAGGAGAGGATGGGAGTATTACGCGCACGCGCGAGGAGCCCCTACCCCCCGAGAGTGAGAATTTTAAAAAGTTCAAGGCTTGGATTGATGCAAACGCTCCTAATGTGGGTAAATTGAAGGAGCCGTTTACAGAAGCCCAGTTTGAACGGATAAAACAAGATTTCCCCATTGAGGTAATCGAGAATACTTTGCGCTCCATGCACAATTACCGTGAGCTGTTGAAGAAATACGTCAGCGCAAATTTGACATTCCGAAAATGGGCAAAAAAGGATATGGAAGATGGAAAATACAGAAAGACAAATGGTGGTGGTACGGCAGCCGGGGGAAACTCGAATGTTAGCGACGATTACAAAAGAAACATTCTTGAGAGAATTCTCGGTTCCGGCGGTACAGGTGGCATGCAGGGCGGTTAATTCTTACCCGGCTGTATTTAGTGCCAATACACCTGCGTTGATTGAGATAGAGCAAGCATACGGTTATGATTGCCTTCAAGCATACTTGGAGGGATGGCTTGTTAATCTGCGTGAGTTTGTGAATGTAGGCAAGAAGATGACGGATGCCCAAACTTTTGAAACTGCCATGATAATCTTACAGGATTATAAGTTTCTGACTATAGCAGATATAAATTTGCTCTTTAAGCGCGCCAAAAGCGGCTATTACGGCAATTTATATGACCGATTGGACGGGCAGATAATACTTGGGTGGTTTCGCAGGTATTTTTCCGAACGCTGTGGTGCAGCCGAGGAAGAATCTATAAATGAAGCTTCCAGATATAAATCAGACCCTTATGATAGGACCTGTGAACGGTTATCGGAACGTGAGCATGAATTTAAGAAATGGAGAATGAAACACTTTACAGATGGAAGAAGATAAAAGATACAGGCTGTTAGCATTTTGGATTATGGCTACTGTGATTGTTTGTACGGTGTTTTACTTTGGATTGTATTGGTATTTAAATTATCTAATAGCAAAATTATGAAAGCGAACCTAATATTTTTTCTTGCGATATTCATCATATCAGCATTATTTATCGGTCACTTCCGACTGACATTCTCACCGTTCAGTGTATCCCTACCCTATTGGCATAGAACTTTAGGAGTAGTTCTTATCGTTGTAGGATGCTTGGTTTACAACATAGGTGAGCATATATCCGGTTACAAGAAAGGACTGGATAAAGGCATAGAGATTGTTTTGAAAGAGTTAAAAGAAAAACAAGAGTAATAATAAAAAGCGGCCGATACACCACTACCGACCGCCAGTAAGCTATAAAGCTTTCTTAGAACACACAAAGATAACAACTTTATAGCTTATGGCAAGTGCATTAGTAGAAAAATATATAGGACGGAGATATGAACGCTGGTTGGACTATGCGGTCTATCATTGTGGCTTGGCCGGTATTCCGGATGAAGCTAACGACGTGTTGAATGAGGTGCTTTGTTCTTTGCTGCAAAAGGATGATGCTAAACTGCAGCAACTTTTTTCCGCAAAGAAAAACGGCTGTACGGAATTGGATTTCTTTGTGTTGAAGATGATAAAACTAAATGTAACTTCAGACACTTCACCTTATCGGAGCAAATATCGTCCAATGCCGGTGGATCAGAACGTGGACTATTCGCGGTTGGAAATTGAGGATGTGAAAGAAGAATCAGTCGATAAGAACGAACTTCTTCTTAGTCGTTTCCATCAGGTACGCGATGTATTGCAGGATTTGGACTTGAGTCCTTTGGCGCGAAGGGTCTTTGAATATCGTTTTTTTGAAGATGCAAATTTTTCGGACTGGCCGGGAAAGGAATCTTTAAAGCAGCTTTATGAAATCTATAACAAAGTACAGGAACTGATTCGAAAGAAAATAAATGGAGAAAGCATATTTTGATTTAAAATTATATACTTTTGCTAAAATTTTAAAAGTATAAGTTATGAAAAAGTTTTTATTTAGTTTGCTTGTTGCGGTATTAGCAATTCCGGCTTTTGCACAAAGTTTAGAAAAAGACAAATCAGACAGTAAGGCTGTTGCGTTTTCATCTCGGCAAGGAGCATTGATTACTAAAGTGTTCTATCCGATTGGCGATGTTAAAGGCGTTAATTTTGAAGTCCTTCTTATGGTTGATGAACTTAAACAGGAGAAAATTGCTTGTTTAAGGCTAAAAACTTACTCGTCGGTAACAGAAGATGACTATATCGGTACTTTAGATGCTGATGAAATCGATGCTTGCATGCAATCCTTAGCTTATATTAAAGACAAGTTACTGCCGACGACACCTGAGATGTACACCGAATGTGAATATAAGTCAAAAGATGGGATTAGAATGGGAGCGTTTTCTAGTTCAAAGGGATGGTCTTCATTTGTTTACACAAAGAGCTATACATCTCGTTCTGCTAAGTTTTTAAAGGAAGAGGACTTACCTGTTATTATTGAGAAATTATCTGAAGCAAAACAGAAAATAGCAGAAGTTTTACAATAATCTATGCTTATTTGCCCCTCTTTTGGCGAAAATAAGCGTTTTTTCTTTGGAAATTCGGAAAAAGTAGGTATGTTTGCAATGTCTTACATACTCATAGGCAAGCGGAAGCCTGCCAATCTGCAGGCATTTTTTATGCCTAAATGCGTCGCATGAATATATAGCGGCTGTCATCCCGTGTGGAGCGTTAATGCGCCCACTGCCTATGAGGTGTAAGACGACGGGGAGTGACAGCCGTTTTTCTGTCTATAATGCCAAAAAACGTCTTACTATGGCAACGATTTCAATTCAAGGTGCGCCCACACCCAATGGGCATCGTGTAACCACAAGTCTTATTCTCCGACTTGTGAATGTATGTATAGCGTTTATCGCTCTAACCGTATCGGGTTCCTCCGATATTCTGTTCCCTCTCTTTGCCAGCATGGGCTGGTTCGTTTCTTCAATCGTGTTGATATTCTTTGCAAGGAAGGAGGTTTGCCATGACTGATATAGTATTTCAAGGTTCGGAAGGGCAACCTTTGACTAATAGTGTGCTTGTGGCTGAGAAATTCGGGAAAAGGCATTGTGATTTGATTAAGGCTATTCGTAATCTCACTACGCAAAATTTCGTAGTGAAAAACATGTTTGTAGAAACAACCTATCTAAGCGGAAAGCAACAAGAACAACCCATGTACATCATGAATCGTGACGGTTTCACCCTTTTGGCTATGGGCTTCACCGGACAAAAGGCACTCCAATTCAAACTGGACTATATCGACGCTTTCAACAAGATGGAGCAAACCATCCGGAATACCCGTTCCCTTCCTTCGTCCGTCGATACCTCCATGTTGAAACAGTTGGTGGAAGCCACACAAACAATGGCAGCGCAAATCAGCCGTATGCAGGAAGAACTGAACAGACAGCGAGATATGCTACTGTTGCCGCCTGCCAATGTGATAGTGGAAGAACCGCGTATCTCTCCCCGCCAACGGAAGTATTATACGGTAAAGCAGATTGCGAAAGAGTTTGATGCTGATCCACGTTTGCTGAATAACTTTTTCGAATACATGGAAATACAAGAGTATGACCATAACAAGCAACGCTGGGTGTTGAACGAGTCGCTCGTCGGTCTTGGTTATACATACACAGTAGTGTATGAGCCTATAGGCCCGTATGAAGAATTAAGGGAGTATATGGTATGGACTCCCAAAGGGAAGGAATATCTCAAAGAGAGAATAAGAGAAGAACAAAGAAAATATCAGGAAAACAGAAGAAAGGAGAACTCACTATGAAACCAATTACAATAGATTCGCAATTACAATCAGTACTTGAACATTTGAATGCCGCACGCAAGGACTTTTCAGAAGCCTATACCCGTATCACGAACGAGGGGGCAAAGAACTACTCTACCATGCTTCGGGATTTCATGACCGATATAGAAAATGCTATCGGTGAGACATCATGTCTGGCCACTTCAAAGATAGAGCTTGATTTGATGCGTGAATACAATACACGGAAGGAGGAAAAATAATATGGGACAGAATGTATATGCCGACCCCAAATTGCAGGCGGCTTATGAGAAAGGCTTGAAAGCCGGACGTGTTGAGGGCATGATTGCTTACCAGAAACATCTGATTGAAAACCTACAAAAGGAGAACGCTATACTTGTGAAACGGCTGGAAGCCGAGAGAAAATCAGATTAGCGACTAGTCAGTCTAAAAGAAAATTGCAGGGGAGTCTATATTTTAATCGAAAAACGAAATTGCTATGTCTAAAGTAAGTGAGATTAAGTTAGACCCCCGCAATTATCGTATTCATGGAGAAGAAAACAAACGTTTTATTCGTAAGAGCCTTACGGAGTGTGGGGCCGGACGTTCTATTCTTGTGGATAAAAACGATATTGTCATTGCCGGGAATGGTGTCTATGAACAAGCCCAGGAACTTGGGTTAAAAGTGCGTGTTATCGAGTCTGACGGTACGGAATTAATCGCTATTAAGAGAACCGACCTATCAACAAAAGATGAAAAGAGGAAGCTGTTAGCATTGGCTGACAATCGTGCTTCCGATTCCTCCCAATTTAATTTTGCCGCTATTGTAGAAGATTTCTGCTTGGAAGAACTCAATGATTGGAATATGGACCTACCATTTGATGAAATTCCTACCGATATTGAGGGCTTCTTTGAAGGTGCTGATAAGGTAGAGCATAAAAAGAAAGTATTGGTTTGTCCATATTGTAACAAAGAGATAGAGGTATGATTCTTTATCTTGCTGGATATAAGCCATGTGCCAGAAGATGGTGCATGGATACATCGGATATATATCTTCTTAGTTCCTTTTGGGAACACAAATCCGGCAGATATGGCAACTATGTGCTCCAAGAAAAGCATATTCTTGATAGTGGAGCTTTTTCTGCCTTTTCTGGAAATAATAATGGATTTGACTGGGATAGCTATGTAAGAAAGTATGCTGATTTCATTCTCAAAAATAATATCCAAAAGTTTTTTGAACTTGATATTGATGTTGTTGTCGGGTTGCGTAAGGTTGAATATTACCGTCGTTACTTGGAAGATAAGACAGGGCGGAAACCTATTCCCGTGTGGCATGCTTCAAGAAAAAGGGATTATTTTCTACGTATGTGTGAAGAATATCCTTATGTGGCTATCGGTACGACTTCCGCAATGGAAGAAGGTAGAAGAATCAGACAGAATCCTATGATTCTGAAATGGTTTATAGACCAGGCCCATAGTGCCGGTATCCGTATTCATGGGCTTGGCTTTACAAGTTCCAAGTATCTTCCATACCTTAAGTTTGATAGTGTTGATAGTACGACATGGCTATCCGGTGCCCGATATGGACAGATATATAAGTTTGATAACGGTCAGATGCAATGCTACGATCCGCCAAAAGGGATGAGAGCCAGGCATCATGATTTGGTGAATAGACATAATTTTAATGAATGGATAAAATTTCAAAAGTATGCAGAAGAGTTCTTATGAGAAGAAAGTCCTCCTATATTCAGGGGGCATGGATAGCTGGCTTATAGACAAGATTTGGAAGCCTGATGTGAAATTATACGTGGATATGGGCACAAAGTATTCACAAGAGGAAATAAAGCGCCTTCCTGCTGATGTTGTAGTGGAGAAACTAGACCTTTCCAAGTGGGAACGGGAAGATAAGATAATTCCGTTGCGGAATATGTACCTTATCGGGATCGCCACTAATTATGGGAATGAAATTTGTTTAGGTGCTACGGCCGGGGACCGGGTGCTTGACAAATCTCCGGTATTTGCTGATATCTATGAGCAGTTATTGAACTATCTTTATCAGAAACAGCATTGGACGGAAGAAAGGAAAATCAAAATAAATCTGGATTTCAAGCGATACACAAAGGCTGAACTCGTTAGGGCTTTTGTTACGCAAGGTGGCGATATGGATGAGGCCTTTGCTTCATCGTTTAGTTGTTATACTCCGGAGCATGGGAAAGAATGTTGGAGTTGTAAACCATGTTTCCGCAAGTTTATAGCCTTTGCCCTGAATGGCTATCCTTTTACTGAAGATATTATAGATAGGAATGTATCTTACATCAGAAAAGAAATTCTTCCTTTGATAGAATCCGGAACTTATGGCCGGAAACAAGAAGAAGATGAAATAATGCAGGTATTGTCATTTTATGAATAGTTATTATGTACACAGTTAGAAAACGTATTGAAGTATCAGCTTCGCACAGCCTGAATCTTTCGTATAGAAGCAAATGTGAGAATTTACATGGGCATAATTGGATAATCGTGGTTTGGTGTCGGGCAAAACAGTTGAATGATGATGGTATGGTTGTAGATTTTACCCACATAAAACAAAAGATTCAGGAGCAGTTGGACCACCGTAACTTAAATGAAGTGCTTTCATTTAATACGACAGCGGAGAATATGGCAAGATGGATTTGTGAACAAGTTCCGGCTTGTTTTAAAGTAATGGTGCAGGAGTCGGAAAACAATATAGCATGGTATGAAAAAGGTAAATGAAATATTCTACAGCATACAGGGGGAAGGTTATCATACCGGAACCCCGGCTGTTTTTGTCCGTTTCTCCGGATGTAATTTGAAATGTCCTTTCTGTGATACGCAGCATGAAGACGGTATTTTGATGTCCGATGAGGAAATCTTGTCGGAAGTAGGGAAATATCCGGCAGTGATGGTCATACTGACGGGCGGAGAACCTTCACTTTGGATTGATAGGGAGTTTGTAGACCGTCTGCATCGGATAGGTAAATATGTCTGTATAGAAACTAACGGGACGCGCTCCTTACCGAATAATATAGATTGGGTAACTTGCTCACCGAAAGAAGGAAGTAATGCTATTGTTGTTAATCCTCATGAAATAAAAGTAGTCTATACTGGGCAGGATTTATCAACCTATGAAGAAATGACAGCAGCTGTATATTATTTACAGCCATGCTCTTGTCAGAATACAGAAGAAGTTATTGATTATATTAAAAAGCATCCCAAATGGAAACTAAGCCTACAGACCCAAAAGATATTGAATGTGCGATAAGAAATATCCTTTCGTACATTGGTGAGAATCCTAATCGAGAAGGACTTGTTGGCACTCCGGATCGTATTTTAAGGATGTGGCAAGAGATATTTCGCGGATATGACCCTGAACAAAAGCCAAAGATTACTGTATTCCCGAATGGCAAGGATGGTTTATCTTGTGGTAGTGTTGTGTCTGATTCCGGTACATATTATTCTATGTGCGAGCATCACATGATGCCTTTCTTTGGTAAGTATTGGTTTGCATATATCCCTAATCCTAAAGGAAAGATTCTTGGCATTTCCAAAGTGGGCCGTGTGGTAGATTACTGCGCTGCCCGCTTACAGATACAAGAAAGATTGGCGCAAGATATTGTTGATATGATAAGGAATGCACTTGGTGATGAATATCCACCTTTAGCTATAGGTGTAGTATTGGAGGGAGAACACTTGTGTAAAACCATGCGTGGGGTAAAAAAACAGGGAAAAATGCGTTCTTCTTTCTATTTTGATAATGGAGGCTTACCCGAATTAAAGGATGAGTTGTCTCAATTTGTCAGTTTTGGTTAGTTATTGGTTATGACAGAAAAGAAGAATTCAGCAGAAAAAAAGAAAAGAGGACGTAAATCGGATTACAAAGAAGAGTATTCCGACCAAGTTCTTAAACTCTGTCTGCTTGGTGCGACAGATAAAGAAATTGCTGAATTCTTCTCTGTCTCAGAACAGACAATCAATAGTTGGAAAAAGAAATATCCTGAATTTCTTGAGTCCTTAAAAAAAGGAAAGAATTTGGCTGATGCCAATGTAGCTTCTCGCTTGTATAATCGTGCTATTGGTTACTCATGTAAAGCAACTAAATTCGCTACATCTGATGGGCGTATAACTGACCAAAAGGAGTATATAGAACATTATCCACCGGACACAACGGCTGCAATATTTTGGTTGAAGAACCGACAGCCGGAAAAATGGCGCGACCGTAAAGAAGTTGATACCAATGTGAATTTAGGTGATGAACTTGAAAGTATGACCGATGAACAGTTAATAGCTATAATACGTGGCGAACAAGAGTAAAAGCAACCGGGAAATTCTTATAAAGCGTGCGAAGGCAGTAACAATTCTTCGCAAGCGGGAAGCTCAGAAAGATTTCTGGGCTTTCTGTTTATACTATGACCCGAAGTTTTTTGCAAAGCGTTTATTCCTGAAGAAAGTTGCAGAAGCTTTTATGCGTGTATATGAGTCATACTCTGCCGGCATAATCTATCGCCTTGCAGTAAGTATGCCGCCACGTGCAGGAAAGTCTTATATTTCATCTTTGTTTATCGCATGGATGCTTGGGCATTTTCCGGAAGAATCAGTTATGCGTAACTGTTGTTCTGATACATTGTACAATAAACTTTCCTATGATGCCCGTGATATTGTGAAGTCCAAACGTTTTCATGAAATATTTCCGGATATTTATCTTAAAGGTGATAAACAGAATGTGAAGAGCTGGAATGTTGAGGGAGCCCGTCAGGTTTCTTATTTTGGCGGTGGTGTTGGTGGAACTGTTATCGGTTTTGGTGCGTCCATGCTCGCCATGACGGACGACTTGTACAAGAGCTTGGAAGATGCCTTATCCGATAATAATAATGAAAAAGTATGGTCATGGAAACAAGGTACGCATGATTCTCGTATAGAGGGTAACTGTTGTCTTATTGACATTGGTACACGCTGGTCTGCTAATGATGTACTTGGGCGTTTGGAAGAAGCAGGGAAATATAATGAAATCATCCGTATTGCTGCTCTTGATGAAAACGAACGGTCCTTCTGTGAAGATGTACACACGACCGAATATTACCTTGAATTACGCTCGGAAACGGATGAAAGCATTTGGATGGCCGAGTATATGCAAGAGCCGTTTGAGGCGAAAGGATTATTATTTCCGAAGTCTTCTCTTATGCGTTTTAAATTTGCTGATATTGCAGGTAAAAGGCCGGATGGTGTTATCGGTGCGTGTGATACGGCCGATAAGGGGGATGATGATTTTTGCGCTCCGTTTGCAAAGGTATTCGGTCAGAAATATTTTATTACGGATGTGTTGTTTACAAAAGACCCGGTGGAAGTTACAGAACCACATTTGGCACAAATGGTAATAGATACGGAATGCGACCAGTTGCGTATCGAGTCAAATAATGGTGGGCGTATATTCGCTATCAATGTGCGAAAACTTGTTACCACAAAAAGAAAGTCCTGCCTTATCCAAGCGCGTCCTACTACTCAGCATAAAGAAACTCGTATTCTGATGAAAGCCGGCTGGATAAAAAAGCATTGCGCATTTCTTGATGAAACAGAATACACTAAAGGTTCTGACTACGGACGTTTTATGAAAGCTCTTACAAATTATAAGCGTGAGGGAGATAATGCCCATGATGATGCACCGGATGGATGTACCATTCTTGCAGAGTTTGCCGAGTCAATAGGATTGAATTTCAAAAAATCAACGCGCAAAGTAGGACGCGGATAAAATTACTACATAAAGAATGTTGTGATTATATCTCCAATAAACCATAATAATAGATTTTCTCTACTTTGTTCTTGATATAAGAACCATTTGATTGTATTGGTTATTCTTTTAAGTCTTTTCATATTCTTCTTTTTTGAAGAATAGAGTTTTTGTATGTATGGTAGGGGATTTATAGTTGAGGTGAAATACAATAGGGGGATATATTTTAAGAGAAAAGTATATGCCAGGAATATCCGAAATATTGAGTAATGACGACTTTTCTCGAATAGTCAGTGATTTATGTGTAGATACCATAGAAGATAGAGACCCCAAAGAATATTTGGAGGAATATAACGGAGAACGCCGCCGTCGTAAAACTTCAGTAGGTTTTCGTGAACCTAAAAAAGTGGCTGTATATTCAGATACAGAGTTTGAAACAGACCCAAATACTGGCGAAGAAAAACCAAAACGTTTGGAAGATAAGACTGTGCCGGTTGCTAAGATTGTAACTAATATCCCAAAGAAGATAGTACGTACAGCAGCAGCTTTTTTGTTCGGTGGGGATATGATTGTATCGGCAGATAATATGGATGATGATAGCTTGCAAGACTTCAAGCAGGTATTTGTCCGTAAGCTTAAGATGAAATCAGTCTTTATGAGATTTGCTCGTATTGTACTATCTGAAACCAAAGGGGCGATTGTCTTTTATCCTGTAACGAAAAGCAATATTAAGGGAACGGATAAGGATGGAAATCCTATCTTAAAAAAAGAAGTCGTATTAAAAGCCAAAATATTATCAACACCAAAGGATGATAATGTAACCAATGAATTTTACCCGCATTTTGACGATGATGATGATATGGATGGCTTCATTCATAAATACACAGCTATGGTTAATGGCAGAAGCTGTGAATGCGTGAAGATTTATACCGCTAATGAGATTATAACCGGAATCAATGATGGGCAGTGGGTTATAACAAAGGATAAGAATTTATTCGGGAAAATTCCAGTTGTCTATGCAGAGGTAGACCAACCGGACTGGGAAGATATAGCAGTTCTTATGGATGCGTATGAAATGCGCCTTTCTCGAATGTCAGATACTAATGACTATTTTGGAGACCCTATGCTAAAGACTTACGGCCAGACCAATTTACCTTCAAAGGAAACGGTGGGAAAGGAGTTGAATTTCTCCATGGAAGTGGACCCGGATACCGGAACTGCTTATCATGGTGATGCAGAATATTTATCCTGGCAGCAGTCTATTGATTCTCAGAAAGAGGAAATCGCAAACGAAAGGCATGAGATATTTTCCGGTGCTTCTTGCCCTGACCTCTCCTTTGACAACCTTATCGGTATAGGTGATTTATCCGGAGTGGCTCGTGAGTTTATGACTATTGACGCAAAGATAAAAGCTACGGAACAGATGGAAATATTCGGTCCGGTGGTACAGCGTTGTGTGGCAATCGTGCAGGCTGGTATGGCTCGTATTTCCCATATCAAAAACGCTGGCGCAATAGAGGGAAATTATTTCGAGGTGAAGTTCGGTTCAATCTTGCCCAAGAACCTTACGGAAATTTTGCAGAACTTGGCTATTGCAAACGGTAATAAGCCTATCAATTCGCAAGAGACCATTACTGCAGAATCTCCTTATACAAAGAATGCCAAACAAGAGATTGCAACCATGAAGAAAGAAGAAAAAGAAATGGCACAAAACAGCAATCCTTTTGGTGCTACATTTCCTGCTAATCCAGATGAATGATGAAACGTAAAGGGCTTTCCTTTTATGATAGTCAGCATTTGCAAAAAATGTTGGTGCAGCAAAATGATATAACAGCTATCTTTAATCGTTTTATTGCTGCTATTTCCCCTTATCTTCAACAATGGGCAGATAAGGGGAAAGATAGTGTATGGGTAAGAAACCAGTCAATAGAAAAACGTATTGATAGGGAGTTGGTAAAGTTACAATCTGACCTACTTGCCAATATTACTCAATTCCAAATGGACGCATGGAAACGTTCTGAACTAAAGAATGATGATTTTATTTCAAGGTATATTGAGGGATTGGCTATCAATACAGCTATAAAAGAAGGGCTGTTTGCTCATAATGCCAAAGCTATGTTGCAGCTAAAAAAAGGTATGGATATTAGGGGAAATGCCTTATCTGACCGTGTGTGGAATATTGCGGAGCTGGCAAAAGAGCAACTGGAGTATTATCTTGCATCCGGAGTATCGGTAGGCCGTAATGCCGGGCAGATAGGCCGGGATGTGCGCCAACTTCTTAAAGAGCCGGACAAACGTTTTAGGCGTGTGCGTGATGCAAATGGGAAACTGATTTTATCTCAGCCTATGAAGAATTATCATCCGGGCCAAGGTGTGTACCGTAGTGCAAGCATGAACGCATTGCGATTATCCTCTACGACAACCAATATGGCTTATCGTGCAGCAGATTATGAACGATGGAATGGTCAGGACTTTGTTTTGGGCATAGAGATAAGACGGTCTGATAGTAATCGAGGAACGTGTGCACTTTGTGATTCAATGGTTGGCAAATATCCGAAAACATTTAAATTCACAGGGTTTCATCCATTTTGCATTTGTTATGCGACTCCAATAGTTATGGAACCGGAAGATTTGGCCGAGTATTTGGTAAATGATACGATACCGGAAGAACTTGTTGTGAAAGATATACCTCAATCGGCTAAAGCTTGGGTAAACAAGAACCTTGAAAGGGCTAAAGGATGGAGCAATGAACCCTATTTTATTCGTGATAACCGGCAGTTCTTTGGAGAGTTGAAAACCAATATTTATACATTGGAAGAAAAGAAGTTTACCCGCACAAGAAGCACATCTGTATCGATGCAGCGTGCTATTGATTTTCTTTCAAAGGAATATCCGAATATTTCTAATACAAGGTTGGCCGCTATACATCATTATACTAAAGCCGGAGGCAACTATCGACAGTTAAATAAGCAGTTGTATAATGAGAACCTTAGCGAGTTTAATAAAGCTGCCGCAACATTAATTCGTGAAGGGTTGAATTTGTTGCCAACATTTAAAGGCATTACGTATCGTGGTACTATAATAAAGCGAAAGGAATACGAAGCTTTGTATAAGGATAAAAAAGAGGTTTCCCACAAGATATTTACATCATGTAGCAAATCTCCGGAAATAGCTGATATGTTTGCGAGTTATCGCCCTTTGAAAAGAAATGAAGTGAGCATAGTTTTTAGGATTCAGGGTAAAAATGGAAAGGATATATCGAAAATCTCGGAATTTAACGGTAAATTTGTAGAAAAGAATCAATATGAAATACTTTTTGCCACTGATACAAGATTTGAGATAATATCGATATCGGAGCAGGAAGATAAGATTAATATTAAATTGAAAGAGCTATGAGCAAGGAACCGAAAGTACCGGAAGTTACAGATGAGCTTCGCCAATATTGGAAAGAAAGATCAGAAAAGATTCTCAGAAATTACGAAGCTGGGAAGTATGATGAGAACGATGAAGTAATGATGGCTTCCGTCAAGTGGGCAAGGTTAAGCATGGAGGAAAAGGAAGAGGGATATAAAAAGTATTATTTCTTGGGTGACCGTATGCAGGCAGAGCAGGATGCCATGTGCGGATATGATGACGAAGACGATGAAGATTAGTATTTAAAGTTTATTTGAATATAGGCTATCCGGGTGCGGGTAGCCTTTTTTATGGTAAAAATCCTGCTCCAATATATTTTAAAGCAAAAAGACTATGGAAATTTTAGTTGCAATTAAAAAAGCTTTAAAGAAAGCAGGTGTTCCAGAGAAATATGCTGCAAAGGTAAAAGCCTTATTTAATATTGAGAGCGAGGAAAATCTGGAAAACTATGTCTCTCTTTTTAAGGATAACATTCTTCCGGATTTGGAAGCAAGCGAGCAGAACAATCAGAATGTTGCCAATAATGCTATTGCTGAATATGAAAAGAAGCATGGTCTGAAAGATGGCAAGCCTATAGAGGGAAAGGGCAAAAAAGGGAAGAAAAACAAAACGGTCGTTGACGACGATGACGATGATGTAGATGATGATTTGGATGATCTTCCGCCTGCTTTCAAAAAGATGCTTCAAGCCCAGCAAAAGCAAATCCAGACCTTAACGGATAATATTTCCACCTTAACAAAAACCGTTTCCGATTCCGGCAAAAATGCGTCTGCTAAGGCATTGTTTGATACAGCCAAGTTGCCGGAAAAATGGTTTAAGCGTATTGATGTAAATTCCGAAACATCTGTAGAAGACCAAATTAAGGAGCTTCAAGAAGAATATAAGGAAATTCGCCAAAGCGCAATATCCGATGAAGTGGAAGCAGGCAATTATCGTCCGTATGTAGCCCAGCCAAAAGACCGGACAGAAAAAGAATGGTTGGAAATCATGAATAAAGATGAGGGTACTGGGGATTCCAACGGGGTTGCCAGTCTCGGTATTGATTAATAATTAATCCATTGTAGCTATGTTTTTTAAGAAAGAAAAAGAGTTTCAGTACCATCCTGCGGTCATAAAAATGCTTGAGGATGTTGTCGGTGGCGGTACCATTGTTCGCGCTGATTTAAGAACTGCGATTTTTGATGGTATGCCATTGGACGAATTGCCGCCATATTGTGTTGTCGGCAAAGATGAAAATGGAGGGTATCGTGTAATCAAGACTGCTTTGGTTACAGAAGCTTTGGAAGCAGAGGGAACGACTGTGAAAGTCAATAAAAACCATCTGTTTGCTGTTGGGGATTTTGTTACTGTTGGAGGAGACTTAAAAGGTGCATCCGATAAGATTATAGCCATAGATAAGAGTAATGCCGGATATGATGTTATTACTCTTGAAGCCAAGATTGGCGCAGCAAAGGTCGGTCAAGTATTAGTCGGGGTAAAAGAGAAGAGTACGGCAGGAAAGGCAACCCTTGTTACAAGTTCATCTGAGTTGGTGATAACCTTGTCAAAAGTTGATTTGACTGTTGCTAATCAATCATGCGGCTTAATGGTACGTGGAACCATTAGTGAAGGTAATATGCCCTTCCCTATCGATGCAGGCTTGAAGGCTTTGATGTCGTTAATCAGATTCGTAAACAAGAAATCATAATTGATTTATGGAAAGAAGTTTAATTAAACAAGTAAACAAGAAAAACATGAGCGCCCGTTTAAACTCGCGCCATGTAAAACCAATGTATTACCCTAATTTCTTTACTCCCAAAAGAGTTACAAGCTTGAAATGGGAAACATTGGTTGGAGAGAAAGGTGCTCCGGTAATTGCCGATGTCGTTTCTTTTGATTCTTCCGCTCCGGAGAAGACGCGGGAAGTAATCAGCAAAATGTCCGGTGATATTCCCAAAATAGCTGTAAAGCGTGGCATGAACGAAAGCGACTATCAGGAATATAAGAATCTGGAACGTGATGCGCAAGGAGATGCAGGGCAAATGGAGTTGCTGAATCTTTCTTTTAAAGACCAGGATTTTGTGTATAATGCAGTGCGTGGCCGTATGGAGTGGTGGGCTATGCAGCTTATGAGCCGTGCAGGTTTCAACTTGTCAGCAAAGAATAATAATGGCATTGTAACCACTGAATTTGTAGGCTGCGGTATGCCGGAAAAGAATAGAAAGAAATCTTCTGCAGATTGGGCTGATGCAGCAAAAGCTGATGGTTTGCAGGATATTGAAAACGTGCTGACGGATGCAGCAGCAGTAGGCAATAGTTTGCGCTATATTATTATGCTGACATCAGATTTTACATTGTTGAAGAAACAGAAAGCTACCATTGATAAAATTAAAGGTTGGATTAATCAGACCTCCAAGGTTGTTATTACAAAAAAAGTTATCAACGAGTATTTGGCAGAACAGGAGAATCCGGCACAGATTATTACTATCAATCCGGCTGTGCGTATTGAAGATGCAAACCACAAACGTACTACTGTTTGCCCATGGAAGAAGCATCGTATTTGCTTCCTTGAGGATTTGAATGTTGGTAATATCCAGCACGGTCCTATTATGGCTGAAAATTCGGAGTCTTTGAAGAAGAAAGCAATCATGGTAAAGAAAGACTTTATCTTGATTACAAAATTCTCTACTGAAGAGCCGTTCAAGGAGTGGACCAAGGCTGAAGCTAATGCAATTCCTGTAGTCAATGACCCGGAAGCTATGTATATCTTGCAGGCTGACGGTAAGGAATGGCCGTCAGACGAAGCAACAGAAGGTACGGATAATATTCCTGCTAAGTTCTTGGGTCAGGAAGTGGATGATGAAAACTTAGAACCGGGTGACGAAGAATAATACAGTTATGGCAACAATCAGAGAAACGATACTAGAATATCCCTCTATTGGAGATATGGAAGGCTTCTTGGAAAAGGTAGTATTTGTAAAGCGTGGTATTAATCCCGAAGAACAATGTACTACTGATAATATAAAGCAAGTTGGTCTATGTGTCGCTGATACGTATGCCATGCTGATAAATTCTCCGGATTTCACGGAAAACAAGTTATCTATCTCTCATCCCCGCTCTTATTATATACAGACTGCAAAGCAGTTATATATTGAGAACGGGGAGCCTGAAAAGGCTGCCAAATTAGGAAAGAAAATCATTATTAGGGGAAGGGCAAGGAACGCATGGTAACCAGATATCCTCATACTGCCTTGATAACTTATGAAATTGGCGGAAAATTAGTCAATGGTGAGTGGGTTGATGGAGAAACAAAAACTCTGTCAGTAAAGGGAAGATATGATTCCGTTAGTGATGGGCGTATAGTTATGAAGAAAAACAGCCTTGGCGACGAAAAGCAAGTACATGGCTATTTCTATACTAAAGTCCGTCCTGATATTGATGTTAAATATTTGCGTTTACAAGTTCCTTCTCTTAATGTTGATGTGGATATAATTTGCTGGGAACCGTATCAATCCCATTCAATTATAAATGTATGAAATCAGGACTGACACCTTTGTTTTCGGATGCGGATATAGACCGCTGGTTTGACAAATTCCAAGAACGAGCAGAAGAAAGGATTTTTAGATTACTTTCTGCTGCCGGAGAAAAATTTGTAGAAGTGGCCCGTAAATCGGGTAACTATACAGACCGCACAGGCAATCTTCGTTCTTCTGTAGGCTATATAATAGCTATGGATGGAGAAACCGTTTCTGAAAACTTTGAGAAAAGCGGTAAAGGGAATGACGGTGATACTGGTATTTCCAAAGCCAGACAGTTGGCCGAAGATATTTCTTTGGCTTATCAAGGCAGTTACGTACTGATTGGTGTTGCCGGTATGGAATATGCGGTTTATGTTGAAGCCAAAGGAAAAGATGTGGCTACTACGGGATATATCCAATGTCAGGAGTATTTGCGTAAGGCATTGATTAGGGTATTTGAAAAAATCTAGTTTATGGATGAATTTGATGTAATAGATTTCGTATATGAAGCGATAGAAGCTGCCGGTACTGGAATTGCCATATATAAAGACAAATCTGAGGCCGGTGTTAAGGACGAACATATCGTAATTAATCATCTATCATTAACGGAGTTGGATTTCATTAATAAAATCCCTGTAAATGTGAATGTGTTTGTTCCTTTGAAGCATAATGGAATGTATCAGCGTCAACGTATGAAAGAGTTAAAACGTATGGTACGTAAGGCTCTTGCTTCGATAAATAGCGATGATGGCAATTGTAGAGAAATAGAGGATTTCCTAAGTATTCCGATACCGGATTTAAAAGAGGGATTTATGTGTACTAATATTCGATTTAATGTAAAAGTGGATAATTGATTATGGCAGAAACAAAAACGGTAAGGCCTATTGCTATGGGCGTAGGCGCGATTAGAATTGCAGATGTTGGTGATGGAGTGCCGGGAACGGATTTTACCACACTTCCCTTACCCACCAAAAGTAGTGTTGCTTTCAACTTTGCAGACCCTAAGGAAGTGAAGATAGACATTGAAGGCAGTACCGAACCATTATATGTGGAATTTGTAAAAGATACCACTGATTATATTGAGTTCTCTATTCCTACTCCAAGTAATGATACAATAGCATTGCTTGCCGGTGGAACCGTTGACAAAGGGGAAGAATTATCTCCAAAGGATGTTTGGAATAAGCCTACGGATATTCCGTCAATCAATAAGACATTCCAATGCGAAACATTGCCCAAAAAAGGAAAGAAAGTAGTCTATACTGTTGTCAATGGTAAGATAGCAGCTAAGATTTCACAGGCTCCGGGCGCAGAACAGGCAGAGTTGTTATTGGTTCGTGTGTACGTACAGGCAGCTATTACAGAAAAAGGGGAAACCAAAACTGCCTTTATGCGTGAAGTTACTGATGCGGCGCCTAAAGCTAAGGCGGCGCCTAAAGCTAAGGCGGCCAAAACCGCATCCAAGTAATAACTATGGTTCTATATAGCTCAGTCGGCAGAGCGCATTGTATAATGAGGTCGGCGGTTCGAGTCCGCCTATAGAAACAAACTTTTGATGGATAGGGGCGAAACAATTCTATAATAGTCGCGAATATTATGGAGTTTTCCCGGAAGTACAACGGGATAGCCCCTTTGGATAAATTTATGAGCATAAAGAATTTGTTTAAATTGGAGTCGGCTTCCATAACGGAGCAACCAGTCAAGATACCATTTGATTTTAGCGAGAGAAAATCTATTCCGGCAGGAAAGGAAGTCGGGGATAGTATAGTCATACGTCCGATAACGGTTAGGACATGGTTTAAGTTGCGACCTCTTTTGCTTGAAATAGAACCGGCAGACCTTGATAAGATGATTGTCAAGCCTGATGAGCCGACTAGTGATTTTCCGGTTATGATGGATAAGTATGGAGAGTTACTTCTTGATATTGTATGTTTGGGCATTCATAATAAGCCGTCGGAGCCACCGGCATGGTTTCGCAATGTTCTTATAGATAATTCCACATGGGAAGATATACGAATACTTCTCAATGCCATATTCTTTAGAATAGGTTACTTCCCTTTTTGCGACTCTATCACGATGCTTCAGAACGTGAGCCCATTGGGAGAGACGGAGATAATAGCCGCTCAGAAGAATCTGCAAAGTTGGCAGGATACAGTCAAGCAAGATTCTTAGTTATAGTGCATGATTCGTTAGGATTGACTTATAAGGAAACAATGGAAAGCAGTTATTCCTTGATTGAAATAATGATGCAGGAATATGCTTCTGTGATGAAAGAAAGAAACCGGACAGTTGATGAAGATGGAGAAACCGAAGGTGTGGATTATGAATGGGTTGAGTTACCAAGTTTTGATGATCCGACAAAAACAATTCGGATGAAGAGGTACTATGATATTGAAGGCGCAAAAGCGAAATAATGCCTGTTTTTATATATTACAATGTTGAAACATTGTTTCATGTCTTGTTTTTAGAGGTTGATGCCCCGTGTCTGTGAAGATATGGGGCTTTCTTATATTTTAAAAATAAATGAATTATGGGTATTCAGAATAAAGATGGTGCATTATATTTTGCTACAGGCATAGATAATACCGGACTTTATAAAAGTCGTCGGGAAGCTATTGGTATAATAAAGGCGATGGCTGATGAAATTACATCGTTTGATGTGTTCGGAGGATTAGGATTGAGTGCCAGTGTTGCTTTTGCTCGTGTGGCTAAAGGGTCGTATGACTTTCAAAAAGAGTTTCAACGGAATATGATGGAAGTTGCAACAATTTCAGATATAGTAACCAATAATATGGCTGCTTATATGAATCGTATTCTTGATTTGACAAAACGTATTCCCATAGATGCTAATGATGCGGCAAAGGCATTATACCAAATTATTTCCGCCGGACATGATGGAGAGGAAGGTATGAAAATTCTAGAAGCGTCAGCTAAAGGTGCTATTGGGGGAATTACTGATACAGCGACTGCCGCTGATACAGTAACCTCCTTGATAAACGCTTATAAGATGTCTGCCAATGATGCAGAGCATATTTCTGATATGCTATTTACTACAGTCCGTTTGGGAAAAACGACATTTGGGGAATTGGGCCAAAGTATTGCGCAGGTTGCCCCGATTGCTGCTGCCTATGGTGTAGAGATGGAACAAGTATTAGCGGCGGTTGCTACATTAACCAAACAGGGTACTCCAACAGCCCAGGCTATGACACAAATACGTGCAGCCATAGTTGGAGTATCTAAGTATCTTGGAGATGGAGCTTATGAAGGTCGGACTTTCCAAGAGGCATTGGAATTGGTTAGGCAGAAAGCAGATGGCAGTGAAGCTAAACTGCGTGAGTTTATTCCTGAAATTGAGGCCGTAAACGGCTTGCTTGGCTTAACAGGGAAAAATGCACAGGAAGCATCGGAACATTTGAGTGAAATGGGTAATTCTGTTGGTGCTTCTAACTCTGCTTATGGCAAGATGAAAGAGGTGGGAGAGAATCAATTAAAACTATTCCAGAATAATATCAAGGCTTTCCTTGCTCCACTTGGCAAAGATATATTAAAGGAAGTATCAGATATTACAGAAGCTATGAATAATGCTTTTGATAACGGTCAGATAGAAAGTAGTCTGGAGACAATGGAAACTTTGGTAAAATTGGTTGCGGTTGCATGGACTACTTACAAAGTTGCTACATTGGATGCTACTAAGACAGATAATGTGGCGGCCGCCGCTAAGAAGGTATTGACTCAAGTAACGACTTTATATCATAAAACGATAGGAGATACTATTATTGAAAAGGAAAAGGAACGTTTGATGCAGGAAGCATATACTGCGTCATTGGAAAAGTCTCTTACTGCAGAACAACTGGCTATTGTAAAAAAACAAAATCTTAAGAAAGGAACAGTAGAATATGCCAATGCTCTCTCAACAGTAGCAATGGATGTTAAGAAAAGTGCGGATGCAGAGGTTGAGTCCTTATCTAAATCTTTGGCTAAAAATAGGGAACGTCTTTCGGTTGCCAAACAACGTGTCGTAGCCGCACAAGAGGCAACTGCTGCTGCCAAGGAAGAGCTGGATATGGCTTTGAATGCAAATGATATTGCTGCAACAGAAGTAGCACAGACAAAGGTTGCCATAGCAGCAAAACGTGAAGACACTGCTATAAATGAAGTAAATACAATTAGTCGAAAAATAAACAATCAAGAGAAGCATATAGGTGCTGCAAGAACTCAAGCGGATACGGCTGCAACTATAATAAACAATGCCACCACTGCCGGAAATACTGCAGCTGCAAACCTTAGTGCTCGTGCTCATGGTTTTTTAGCTGCCGCAAAGTTGAAAGCCGCCATTGCAACGCGTACACTTACTGCTGCTATGGCTGCTAATCCCATAGGGGCCATTCTAACAGTCGTGTCGTTGGCTGCTTCTGCTTGGTTGTTATTTGGAAATAATACAGAAAAGGCTAAGACTAAGTTACAAGAGTTTCGTGAAGAGCAAGATAGATTTAAAGAATCAACCAACAACCTTCTCAATACATTGTATGATACAAATGAAGCAGAAGTAAAAAGACAAATGGCTTTGGAAAAGCTGAAGAATATGCTGCCTGAAGTATATAAAGGTTTAACCCTTGAGAATTTAGCTTTGAAAGATCGAAATGAACTTGTGAAGGCATCTAATACAGCAATTGAAGAAAATAATGAAAAACGTTTGCGTGGCTTAATTTTGGCAAGTAAAGAGCGTATTGAAAGCCTGAAAGCAGAACATGGTAAAGTAATAGGTACTTCTTCTACAGGTATGCCTATTACAATTGATAATTCACGTGCCATAAACAATGAACGGCAACAGCTTGGTGAATTGGAAAGTGCTTATGGTAAAATTCAAATAGCCAAACAAAAATTGTTGGAGGATAGCTGGCCGGATGAAGTCAGGCTATCTGTTTACGAAAGTGAGCTTCAAAAAGTGCAGGAACAGATAAAAGCGGTTAAAGCAAAGATTGTTGAAGCAACAGAAGCTAAAGAAGCTTTTTCTTTTGCTGATTGGGGAGGCGGACCGTCTTTTTCTGATTATTCCAACCTACACAACTTGGAGGAACAGGCTAAACAGATACAAGATAATATAAAAAAGATAAATGAAAAAAAGCAGGGTAATGCTGTAGCGACAGGTGTAAAAAAAACTTTGACTGATGCGGAAAAGAAAGAAGCCGAGAGAAGAAAGCAGACGATGGAAGAACTCACTGCTACGGTTGTGAATTTGGAAATCAAGCTTCAGCAGGAGAAGGTATCTGCTATGGCTGACGGGCGACGCAAAACTTTAGAAGAAGTTGAGATAGAGAAGGAAGAGCGTCTGAAAGCGATTGATGATGAGGAAAAAGAACGAAAGAAAAAATATGCGTCTGTAGGCAAGGAAATGCCTGAAAAGGAAAAGGAAATTTTCGTGAAAAGACGCATGGTTATAAAAGAAGAGGCTGAAAAGAAAGAAACAACCGTAAATAAAGAATACGACAGACAGGAAATTGATTTTCAGAAGGAGCTTTCCTCTGTTTTTCTAACGGAAGAAGAAAAGCGTAAACAAGCCATACGGGATAGATACGATGAAATGCGCAGATTGAGGGAAGAGGCTTTTCAAGGCGAGATAGGTAATATAAAGGATTCCGAATTGGGAGAAAAAGAAAAAGCAGAAGCGATAGCTGATGCTACAGCGAAATATCTGGAAACTTTATCCACCATTGGTAACGCACAGTCATTTGAGGAAAATAAAGACAAGAAGGAACAATACGATGCCCTTATTGCCCAACTTGATGATTATAAGAGCCGCGAATACACTATAACCAAAGAATGGGATGAAAAGATTGCTCAAGCAGCAGGAAATGAGGAATTGGTAGATAAACTAACCAAAAGCAAAGAAAAAGCCTTGAACGAGTTAAATGCACAGATGTTGATGCAGTCGGATGAATGGGTAAAATTGTTCGGTGATTTAGATAACCTTACCATTTCCGAAATAGAAAATCTTATTCAGATAATCAAGTCGAAAGCTAAAGATTTGAAGCTGGACCCTATTAACCTGGATAAGGTCTTGGAAAAGCTGAAAGGTGCGGAGAATGAAATCAAATCCCGTAACCCGTTCCGTAGCTTGGTTACTCATATAAAAGAATATCAGAAAGAGGCTGATAAGACTAAAAAGAAAGCATCCTTAAAAGAAATATTTGGTGATACTTCCGAAGTGCTTGGAATGGTGAACGAATGTTTTGATTCGGTCATAGGTGGTTTAAAGAATATGGGGTTAGCAGGGGATGAAGAAACCCAAAAGTTACTTGGTAACATTTCAAAAATGGTTAGCTCCGCTGCTCAAATAGCTACGATGAATCCAGCTACTATGATTTCAGGTGCCGTTGGGCTTATATCTTCTGCATTTGATGTCTTTGACCGAAGAAGTCGTAAGGCTAATCGGGCAATTAAACAACATCAAGAGAATGTGAAAAACTTGGAAAAGCAATATCGGCAGTTGGAACGTGAAACAGCCAAAGCTATTGGCAGTGAGAAATATAGCAAGCAGATAGAGCAGGTAAATAACTTGTATCAAAAGATAGCGGAAACTGAGGGTATGATAGCTGCAGAGCAAAGCAAAAGGTCTAAAAAACGTGACGACGGAAAGATTGCTGATTGGGAAAGCCAAATAGAGGATTATAGGGATAAGATAGAAGAACTCAGGCAGGGAATTATAGATGAATTATCAACGACTGATTTGTATTCATTTTCCAATGATATGGCTTCGAGTATTGTCGACGGATTATGTAATGGTCTTGATAACGGCAAAGAAGCTATACAAGAAAAGATAAATGACTTAATGAAGAGTATCATATCTAAGCAACTGGACGTTTTTGTAATCCAAAAATCGATGTCCGATATGTTTCAAAAAATGGCAGATGCTTTTAATGAAAACAGTGCCGGCGGTTTTGAACTTACCAATTGGGAAATAGACCAAATTGTTTCAGCAGGTCAGCAGGGAAAAGAACAGATATTGGGACAGTTGGGGCGTTATCAGGAGTTGTTGAAGAAGTTGGGACTTGTAAATAGCGAAGTTGAAGATAAAATAGAAAATGGCGTTACTGGTGAACTGCAGGCTGCGGTAACTGAGGGGACTGCTTCCCAACTTGTAGGTCTATGGAATATGTCTGCTTTAGATATACGTTCTTTGCTTAATTTGAGCCATGAGCATTTTATAGAATGCCGGAAGCAGCTTGCCAATATAGCTAATATTTATGTGCAGATTGTTGAAATAAACAATAATACAAAAGCAACGGCAGATAATACCGAAACTCTTGTTGAAGAACTGAAAACGGGTATTAAATCATTAGAAACAAAGCTTGATGAAATAAGAAAAAACACTAAAAACTATAATGGTAGAGGATAGTATGGAACTGAAAGAACGAATTGCATTATTAGCGGGTGCTGCTGGAGCCTGCAGTGAAGGGTTACAAGAATTAGCAGCTACAAAGTCTAGGGTTGATATGCTCAGATGCTTTTTTGATAATATTAAGTTTTGCCTTTCAAGACACACTCCGTCAAGTGTATTTCTTCGCTCTAATTTTGGAGATATGATGCACGGACAAGGATTGTATGCCGATGAAACAGTAAATGTGAAAAACCAAAAGGAAATAGCCTTTGTAGGGAAGTGTTATGCCGTAGTGGAAATAACAGAACGAATGATGTGCCGAATATGGGCTGCTGATAGCACAAAGCTGAATATTCGGGCTTCCAATGGGGCACGCTTGATTATAGATGCTTTGGATACTGCAGATATAATCGTAGATGAATGCAGCGGTGCTCATATTACGGTTTATTTATATGGTAATGCAACTTGTACGGGAGCTGATTTAATAGTTCGGAAAGGAAACACTTATGAGTTATAAACTTGACGATATAGATATATCTTCTTATGATGCTTTCCCCTATGTAGGTCAGACAAAAGATTCAAAAGATTGTATTGCCATATCAGGAGTATTTGACCTTCCTAAGCGTAAAGGAACAACGGAATATAATTGGGGAACCAGTATTGAACCGTTTGTTGATGCAGAAGATATTGAACTGGATGGTCGGACTTTAGTTCTATCTTTGGTGGTTCGCTCTGAAAATGTAAAATCCCAATTAGATAAGCTAAAGAAGGCTTGTATTTCATGCAGGCGCTTATCGACCGGATTTGGTAGCTTCAATGTTATCTGTAAGGATGAGATTTCTGTAGAAGAATACGTTTCTTTAAATATGGCTATTGTGCAAGTGAAATTTTGGCAACAAAGCTATATTCCGGCAGAAATAGGAATTAATCCGTCAGGTGGGAATAATTACGTAATGGATGGTTATTCTTTAAATGCAGATTTTGGGATTTATGTATCTTCTCGTTCTGGTGTTGAGACTGTTGGAAAGCGGATAGAGATAGGTACAACTTTGCCATATATGCAAAATGAATACCGTGAGCCTACCACATTGACATTAAAATGTACTATGTTGGGAAATAGCCTGGAATGGTTGTATTCGAGCATGAGTCAGTTTTCGGCATTATGTATTAGTCCAGGACTCAGAAATTTGATTTTGAAAGGTAATGAACGTCTGGAGATATATTTTAAAGATGGAATAACCGTTACAGTGCGGACTAAGCATGTATTGGAATTCGATTTAAAATGTAGGGTAATGCAACAATGATTGACATCTTAGAGGTATATCGTGTAGTTTCTGGAATTGATACCAAGGTAGCCAGTATTGCATCTGATGATGCTATATTGGCTAATGGCATAATGAATAAGAATGAAGTATCGGTAACTGTGGTTACTGATACCATTCCTGATATTCAAGAGGGGGATTTTATAAGGGTTGGCGGAATAAAATATAAAATTAATCGTGCATCTGAATTTGCCGATAAAAGTTCTGTGAATCATACTACAACATACCTATTTGAAGCACCGGAATATACTTTAATAGATAAGATTCTAACCAATAAGATAACCCAAAGCACTCGCGTTACTCTTACGGGAAAATTGAGGGATTGGTTGGAATTGTTGATATGGAATGTCAATAAGACAGATGATAATCCTTTAGGGGTAGATACGGGATGGCAGCTTGGCAATATTCCTGATACGGAATATATGACATTATCATTTGACGGGATAGATTGCCGTAGTTTATTATCAGAGCTGGCTTCGGCGTATGGCTATGAGTATTATGTACATGACCATACGATAAATTATGTATCACGCATTGAAAATGAAAGAAATCTGACATTTACACAAGGGCAAGGTGGCGGATTGTATGAGGTAGAGCAAAGCAACGTTGATAGTGGTGATGTTACTACCCGTGTATATCCAGTTGGTGGAACAAAGAATATGGCTCCAGGGGAAGGCGATGAAGAAGGACGTTTGATGTTGCCCGAAAAGTATTTGGAAAACTTTTCAGAAACCAATCGGGCAGTTGAGAAAAAGATTGTCTTTGATGATATTCATCCCTCTTTTACTGGTTTTGTTGAGAATCCTACGGGGGAGAATTATCGTGAGTTTATATGCCGTGATATTGATTTTAATATCGACGAATTGGCTATTGGCGATGATGCGCGTATTAATTTTCTCACAGGAGATTTAATGGGAAAATCCTTTGAATTTAAGTGGGATAATTCTAATAAGAAAATAACCCTAATCTACCAAGAAGATGAATTGGCTCCCATTGACCCGGAAACCCAAAGCAGACCTCTTATCCCATCAGCGGCCAAACATTTGAGAGGTGGTGAGGAGTTTAATTTTACCGGTATTCGTCTCGGAGAGTCATACAAGCAAGCTGCAATATCAAAGTTACGTGAGAAAGCTACGGATTGGCTTGCTTTTAATTCGCAAAAAAGGGTAAAGTTTACTCTTGATGTGGATTATCGTTATATGAGGAAAAAGGGTGGCTTAGAGTGTGGGGATTTGATAACTGTAAGCATACCGTCGCGTAATATCAGTAGAATTATTCGTATTGTTTCTACAGAAAAGAATCTGAAGACCGGAAAACTTTCGTGTGTCGTATCAAACTATCTGACTGAAAAATGGGAAGATAAGATTGAGGGGCAGATCAGTTCTATGCAGGCTACTATAAATGGAGGTGGTGCTGGCAGTGTTACTGTTCTAGAAAAATATGATGAACGGCCCCTAACAGATAAGAACGTATTATCCTCTTTACGTACTTTATTGGAGATTGCGAAAAGAGCCTTAAGTAAAGAACACTCGGACTCTACAGATTATTTGCTTAAACTCCTCGCAGGCGGCGAGTTCGGCGAGTTCGTAGACAGTATGATTGCCGGCAAGGGTGCAGGGATATTCCCTGATGGCCGGGCACAGGTAGAACGGTTGGAAGTCCGCGGTTCACTGTCAGTGCTTGACCTTATTATCAATCAGATTCAAGGAATGGAGTCTGACTACTCCTTTACCGAGATTGGCAAGATAGAATCCGTGGAGGATTTGGGAGAAAATACCTACCGTCTGAAAATAGAGAAACGCACGGACTTCGACTTCATGAAGTTCCAGGAGAATGATGTCTGCTTCTCCATCATCAACACACTGCTTACGGGCGGTTCCGACTATTATACAAGCTGGATGCGTATTCTTACCACCAATGCGCAGGAGAACAGCATAACGGTCGTGCTCTATCCGGACAGCGAAGTGCCTGGAGGCACGAACTATCCGCCGTTGGCCGGTTACAACGTAACCCGCAGGGGTAACAGTACGCTTCCTGAAGAGGGCGGCTTTAACGGTCGGGCGCAGTCGTGGATGATTTCTTCGCGTGAGGGGCGCATCATGTTTTTGTCCAACGTGTATAAGCCGATATTGGAGGACTACAACTACTCAATCAGTATCGGCAGATTTCCCCGTACCAAGGCACTTGAAAAGCTGCCGATTTCCGAGAATGAGACAGGCGTCATGGCACAGACGGTCATTGCCGAGAAATTCTACCAACTCGACCATAACGGTGATGTCATTCCCAACAAGGTAGACCGGGGCGCCTGGTCGCTGGAAACGGCCCAGAGCGGCGCTCCTTACCGGTTTGTACAGCACGAACTGTCGAAACCTTCCGGCAGTGAATATACCCTGCTGGAACAGCATACGGTCTACCACCTTGGCTGCAAGTGGGGCTGTCTGTCAGATAAGACAACTGACGAACCGAAATGGAACTCCCCGTCATGGGGACTCCTTGAGGGCGACAGCAGGTATTCGCTCCAGCTCTCCCTTTCAGGTGGGGAGGCATTCGTCATAGGCGGTGTGGATACGGTAATGTCCGGACGTATATATTTCGGAACTACGGATATAACGGATGATGTGATGGCGGACGGTGCCACCGAAGTGGAATGGTTCCGTGACAGCGGCAATGTTCCGGCGGACAACCTCTGGACGCCTGAGTATGTGGACGGAAACAGGCTTGCCATCCATATCGACAACGGGAACCAGCACGGGGTCGGTTCAGACTTCGGCTTTGTAAGCAGGTCCGTTGCCTTCGTATGCCGGGTATTCATTCCGGTTGAAGGGGAAATGCAGCAGATAGAACAGAGATTTGGTTTTGACATATTATAACTATGGGAATAAAGAGTAACAAACAGCAGGGGCGTATTTATGTGAGTCCCCTTTCCATCCAGGGAGAGATAATTGTACTGTCGGGCAGTCCCGTGCAGACCTATGACAAGCAGCTGCGGGAATACAGCCCCGACCGGACCCTGACACCGCTGGTCATCGTGCCGAAGGTATCGGCGTTCGACGAGAAGACGGTATTCGGTGAAATGGAACTCACGGGGGTGGAGTGGTTCGAGGGCGCACCCCGTGACAAGTCGGCCAACCGCATCGTCGAGGGTGAGTATTACAGCATTTCCGACGGCAGCGGCGGTGTGCCCAAATATGCGCTTACCATCCGGAAGAACACGCCGCCGGAGAAGCCGGTGGAGTATTTCGGCATCGCGATATTCACGGACCCTCGTACGAACCGCGAGGTCCGCTGTGAACGGAGCGTGAAGTCCTATGCGCACCTTTATGACAACAAGGCGTATTCGCTGCGTCTGAAGGGGGATTCCGTGATGGTGACCGACCCGCTTCGCCTGGCCGACCGTTCCGGCTATTGGGACAGGGAGATAGAACCGCAGCTCTATACAGGCACTGAACCGGTGGATGATGAACATGCCGCATATTTCTGGGACATTCTTGAAAACGGAGCATACCGCCCGGTTACACCGGATGACCCCGGTATTGTCTGCCATGATGTGAACGGTGTATATACAAGAAAGCTGATGTATCAGGCGAAATATGTCACCGGTGCAAGCTTCCGTGTTCGTGCGTGTGAGTATGCGGGTAGCAGACCGCAGGCACCTACGGACGGGCGGCTGGAAAAGGTTATTGAGGTAAAGACGGAGATGGCCGTTTCCCTCAATTGCGAAATTATCCAGACAAAGGGTTTTACCCTTTCCGATGATATGAAGCAGCCGAGCGCCTATGAGGTACGCATCTTCGACAACCGCCGCGAGTACGGTACAGAGTACGATGACCTTTTCCGCATCACATGGAAAGGCCAGAGTGCGAAGCCGGGCGAGCCGGAGAAGGTGCTGGCAACCGGCGGGCGGACGTTGGAGTTCATTCCGGCGGACAAGGGTTTTCCGGCAGGACATATCTTCCAGGTGTGGGCGGAAGTGGGGCTTCTCACGGGTGAGTCCCTGATGGGCGATGAGGAAGGCGCCGTTATATCCTCACAGATTGACGGACAGATGGTATTCATTGCCGCAGGTCCGGTATATGAATAGTAATAACTTTAAACTTTAATCAATATGTACGTAATTGTAGAAAAGGCAAAGCTCGAAGGCAAATTCTTTGGGATAATGAATACCCTTCCGG
>OILE01000074.1_pt1 | contig 45550 bp, 55 predicted proteins | sample 1584481 | NCBI WGS metagenome assembly OILE01 (sample SAMN02674606, study PRJEB24791) | human gut metagenome, SKBSTL068 | isolation source: stool | host: Homo sapiens | place: USA | reverse complement strand
TCCCGGTATATATGGTATCGATATGATTGCGGAGGCACGTAGCGGAAATGAGCCTTGCATCCTGACATCAGATTATCAGGAGTTCCTCACCTTGTATGGAGATGCTCCCATAGCATACGTCCATGGCATTCCTGGAATGAACGACATACAGCAGTTGCGTCAGGCAAGCCAGATGTTCACCTCTGACAGTGATGGCCTTACTATTGCAAAAGACGGTACGGAATCCGGTTACCTTGCCGGACTATCTGCCATTTTCCGTGCCGGTATTTCCAATATCACCATAACGGTTGAACGGAATGTGGATAATAATGATGACGAGGAAGAAAGCGATGACGGGGAAAATATGGATGAAGAGACGAACGATATCATCGAGACTTTCAATTTCGCGAAATTCTATGTATTCCTGCACAAATCTTTTTTTAAGACCTATAATGGCGAGCGTGCTCCCTATATAGAACGTTGTGCTGAAATAATCAGCTACGCGGAAGATTCGGTACGCATCATCAACTTTACCTACTTTCAGAATTGCCTGGGGCTGACCAAGCAAGCCCTGAATGAAATACTCAAGCCCTATCTGGCCAAACGCAAATCACGCATGGCCATCAATGCACAACGGACGGACGATGACTATACTGAAGAGAATTATGACCCGGACGAACTTCCCCGTTATGTCCAGGACAATCCGGAATATCTGCAGATGTTCCAGCAATGCAATTACTATCCGAAGTTAAACAAGCAGGGGGAGCCGGTATGCTACCTTTTCAAGAATGAGAAGTCCGGCCATACCATGGTCGGTGACTTCTATATGATTCCACTCTTGCATATTTACTCGGACAACGACGAGGAAAACAAGCGTGTCCTTAGAATAAACCGCCGTTATTACAAGACACCGCTTTACATTGAGGTGAATTCCAAAGTCCTGGCCAAGAAAAGCACTATTGAGGAAAAGCTGATTATGCTGGAAGCAGTCAACTTCACCAATGGTGAAGAGAAACATTGGACTAAAATACGTGAATATATGAGCAGACATTATGTTACTTGCACAGAGGTTTCCACATACGGGAACCAACAAGAAGACGGTTTCTCCCGACGGGAAGACCAACAGTTTTTTGCCTTTGCCAACGGCATCTTCCATGTTGTTGACGGAATACCGAGATTTGATGCGGTGAATGAGCTTGGAGTGGTCACCCACAATGGCAAGAACTATTATCTACCGGCATTCTCCACCATATATGCCGGTTCCGGCAAGCAGTCCGACAAGTATGAACTTATTTCACAGCTTGTCTATAAGGAAATCCCTATAGACAAACGTTGTACTTTCGACGAATGGGCCTCACTGATGGACCGTGTATATAAAATCAATGACAACGGGAAATGGGCCATTCTCTTTGCCATCATGTGCGCTTTCCGAAGCAATATACACTGCATAGACCGTTTGTTTACAGCACCATTCTTTATGGGACCGATGTCATCCGGAAAAACACAGATTGCGATATCCATCCGTTCCCTATTCATATCTCCGAAAATACCAATTTTCAACCTGAACATCGGTACCGATGCAGCCATGTCCACATTGATGAGCACTTTCCGGGATGTTCCGGTTGTCCTTGATGAATACAACAATAAAGATATATCAGATATAAAGTTCCAGGCACTTAAAGGAATAGTATATGATGGTGATGGAAGACAGAAGCGTAAAGGCACATCCGGCAAGGAGATAGAAAACGACAAGGTGTACGCACCGGTTGTCATTTGCGGCCAGGAAACTCCCCAACGTGATGACAATGCACTCATGTCACGTATTATAGTCTGCGAAGTCCCCAAACCGAAAAACCGGACCAGGGAGGAAGTGGAGCTTTTCAACAAACTCAAGGATATAGAGGATCCGGCCAAAATCGGGTTGTCGAATGTCCTCTTTGAAGTCCTTCAGCTGCGTCCGCTGGTAATGCAGCATTTCCGGGCACTGAAGCAGAAATCCTATGATGAATTGAAGCAGGCGCTGATAAATGCCGGTGAGATTGACCGCCTCATGAAGACTGCATCATTGTTTCTGGCGACATGCAGACTGATTGAGGATTATACAGAGTTGAAATTACCGTTCACCTATGAGGAGTTTTTTAAAATAGCCTGCGATAAAATCAAATTCCAGGTGGAACTGATTTCCAAGACGGATAAACTGGCCACATTCTTCAAGGCTATGGATGTGATGATTGATACCAAGGCAATCAGGGAAGGCAGGGACTTCGCCATTGATACACCGGAACGAATCACCATCAAGCTGCCCGGAGGAGAGAAAAAGGAGGTCCCTATTCCTGCAGGAACCCGCGTGTTATTCCTACGCGTCAGTACCATCTATACGCAGTACGCACGTTCTTCATATAACCAGGAAGACTCAACGCAGTCGACCATCGAGCAGAACCTCCGCTCCCATCCCAGTTATCTGGGCTTTGTCCATGCACGCCGGTTCAATTGGTATGAAGTCGTGGAGGTACCACGCGGCGGTTTCGAGGAAGATACTCCCAATGAAACCGGAATTCCGGTAAAGCTTAACAATGACATGGTGCGTAAAGTTGAGAAGAAGTGTACCAATTCCAGTTGCATAGCTATCAACTACGAAATTTTCAGAGAATTATATAGCATTGATTTGCAACGCGGTTCTGAAGAATCCCGTGTTGACGATAATCCCGACAATGACCCTATCGGAGCAATCGGTGCCCCCCAAGAGCTGAAGTTCTGATTTTTATTATAAACTTTAAAAAACGAGTTATGGAAACAAAAATTATTACGAGAGTGAACAATGTGGACATCGTCTCTACGAGTGACGAACAACTGGTGCCCATCCGACCGATATGCGAGGCACTGGGCATTGATGCAAACGGCCAAAAACAACGCATCGAACGGAATGAAATACTCGGTCCAGTTGCGTGTATGATACACGCAACTGGAAAGGATGGAAAGACGTATGATATGTATGCCATTCCCTACATGTACATCTTTGGCTGGCTCTTCTCCATCGACACGTTCAAAGTCAGCGAAAATGCCAGAGAGGCCGTCCTGCGTTATCAGACGGAGTGCTACAAAGCATTGTTCGAGCACTTCACCGAGCCGCAAACCTTCCTCAAACAGAAACAGGAGGTCATGGAGAAGAAAGTGACCGAGTACCAGGAGTGCCAGCGCCGCTTCAAGGATGCACAGAAACTGATGAATGAGGCAAAGTCTGAACTGAATCAGGTGATGAAGCTCACCATCGAGGACTGGAGGGCGAACAACCGCCAGTTGAATCTACCGTTCACAGCTGAAGAAATGACCAGGGAAACGGAAAAGGTCACCGGAGAATAAGAACCAAAAGATTGCCAACTTTTAAAACGAACAGATTATGGAAACAAAGATTATTGCAAGAGTGAACAATGTAGATATAGTATCTACGAGTGACGAACAAATGGTACCCATCCGCCCTATCTGCGAGGCGTTGGGCATTGCTTACGAGAGACAGACGACCAAGATAAAAGAACATCCGATTCTCTCTTCAACTGTTACCCTGAGGGTAATGGTTGCCGCCGATGGAAAACAGCGAGAAATGTTGTGCCTTCCATTGGAATTTATCTTCGGTTGGCTTTTTACAATAAATCCGGCCAATGTAAACGAAGATGCAAAACCTACGTTAATAAAATACCAGCACGAATGTTATCATGCCCTGTTCCTGCATTTCACCGCCCGTGCCCAATTTGTAGAACAAAAGCAAATTGAGATAGACCGCCAACTTTCGATTGTAGATGATGCCAAAGAACACTTTCGCACTGCAAAGAATATACTTTCGGAGGCCGAGGCCAAACTAAAACAATTGCGTTCATTGACAATGAATGATTACGATATTGAGAGTAGGCAATTGAAAATAGATTTCTAAAAAATAATCCGGGCAGAATGCCGCACTATTCAAAAATAATCGCTATGTTTGCAATGTCTAACATACATATTCTCACAAATGCGGGCAGCAAGCTTGCATTTTCGGTGCAGGCATTTTTTATGCCCGGACATATTGTGTACCATATATGGTATCCGTGTACCCCCGTGTGGAGCGTTAATGCGCCCACAGCATTTGTGAGATGTGTTAGACAACGGGAAAGGCACGGATACTTTCATTTAAAAAACTTATTGTCATGTCTAACAACAATGCAAAAGTTTCCATCACTGCTCACAACAGTTTCGGAACGTCCGCCCACGAAACGGGCATCAACATCTCCACACTCACCCCTTACGAGTATTTCCACAGTATGGGAATTGATTTGCAAGGTTTCTCCATCCATATTCTTCGCAAGCGCCGTAAGAACGGTGTTGCCATCACCGGTGTGTTCAATATCAGTGGCATCTACTATACGGTCGGTGCTGAAGACTATGAGCACTTGCTGGTCGATTTGCTGGAACGATACCGGAAGAAACGTGCTTACCATAAGAGGTGCCAGGAACGGAAACGTGAGCGGAACATGCTTTCGTTCATCAACCGTTATCCGGATGCCATGGTACTTCCGGCATACTTTTCTTGACTTGCATCTTTCACATCAACTTTATGCTTTATTCCCGGTGGCCGCCCCATCGGGAATAAATGCTTTTTTATATTCTGATTTACGGACATTTCGTTCGGTTTCATCCTCCTGGTATCTTATGATACTTCCCTACTCCATCCCCCGGACCCCCTGGAATAAAAAGATAAGCAATATAGAGGGAGTTTTGAAAAGAAAATATTTCAAAAGAGGCGTCCAACAGTCCAACAGTCCAACAAGAGAAAGAATTTTAAAATGTAACTCTCTGTTGTATAGTAGTATATATTTTCTATTTAATCATATATATATACTACAATGGCGTTGTCTTGTTGGACGCTGTTGGACGTGTTGGATTGCCATTTTTCAACCATCCAACTGGCTCCGTCCAACAAAAACGGCAAAAAATGCGGCTTGTTGGACGTGTTGGACGTCCTCCAACAGTATTTTCTTTATAGTAAATTTGTATAACTAAATAATAATCAGTAACTTTAATAATGCTGTTGGACTGTAGGACAGTTGGAAGCAAAAATAAACAAAAACGGTTTCAAAAAATTTTTTTAAGGAAATGAGCATGATTACGACGAGTATTTCAATAACACCTTACCTGGCTGAATATCTGCGTGGAAAGTACAACAACGGTGCGGATGAACCTTTCCGTATTCCTGACAATACGGACTTGTACCATGTGATATGGACGCTGATGTCGCGGCGTCATCAGAACCAGTCTCCCATAGATGACGGCAATCTGACTATCATACTCCCGGAGAGGCGTATCGGTAAGGATCCGGAAATATACAACTATCTGTCTCCACGGTCGGCCAAAATCATAGAAACGGAAATACGCAGGATGTTCAACCGGGAACTTCATACGGCAATGGACGAGAACGACTTGAACGGACATGAGTTGAACAATCTCGATATCGTTCACAATTTCCTATGTGCGTATTGCATAGACAGCATCAGTGAGGATGCGTTGCTGAAGAACTTCTATCGGTGGCGGGAGAACATCCGCAAGCGGAAAAAACGCCGCGAATATAAAAAGAAGTTAAAAAACGGCTAAAAAATCACCGACCGAACTATGCGTTTTGTCCCAAAATGGCGGACAAAATGTCCTATGTATGGCGAACTTGTTGAATTACAAATAAATATCCTAATATGAAAGAACTTTCCATTCAGATTAAAGTCTATCCGGTGACCAGCATGCGCCAGGATGCCTATCGGTTCATGGCCGATGAGTTTGAGTTTACTCCGGTACCGGAATCCTCAGAGGCGGGCCGCTGTTTCAATTGCAATAAAGATATAAGCATAAGCCTTCCTCCATCCGGAGTGATGAAAGACTTCCTGGCTGGCAGGTTCTGCATTGTCGAGTTCACTGACACCAGGCACCGGAGTTTCCGGATCGGGGACAAAAAAATACCCGCCATTGTCTCGATATCCCCCAATCTGAATTCGGCAACTCTGAAAATTGAATGCAAAATGCTCAGTTCCCCGCTATTGTAGCGTCCTTCACCCCTTTCTGCAGGCTGCCTATCTTCGCTGAAAAGATACGCAATGAACAGAACTTATCTACGCCAGCTTCTTACTTTAAATATACACCGGCTTCTTATCACGGCAGAGGGCTTGTCTTCTGCCATGATAGAGGCTTTTCCATTGGTGCCCGCTGACAGTCTGCAGCCGACATCCTTTTTCTTCAATGAAAATCCTCCCACATATAAAGAGACATCGAAAAAGGCCCTTTCACTTCTTCAGCAGGAAATGAAGGCCCGTTCAGAACTCCAGGGTATAACCGTCACCGATGACTTCTCTTCTGACGAACTTCCTGAAGGCAGTATCGCCTATCACCGTATCTGGGGATTCATCACCTCAGATTGTCAGTGGTATTTCTCCTCCAAGCAGTTCGAACGGGACCTGCTTGCGGCAGAAGCCAATCCGGCCATAACCTGCCATTTCCTGCATGTGAACTCTCCGGGAGGGGAAGCATGGTATATGGACAGACTCAGTGAGACGATGCGCTCACTCGGCAAGCCAGTCATGACATTGGTGGAGCAGTGCAACTGTTCGGCCAGCTATTATATAACCTGCCATTCCAGTTTCATTGCCGCACTCACGGCCTATGATACCATCGGCTGCATAGGAACCATGATTTCCACTTGTAACTATGACGGATGGTTCGAAAGGATGGGTCTCAAACTCATCCAGGCCAAAGCCACGAAATCAGATCTGAAGAATAAAAAGACGGATGACTTGCTCAGAGGGAAACCGGAACAGTACATCAAAGAAGAACTGGATCCACCCAATGAACAGTTCCTTGCCGCCGTTCTTGCGTCCAGACCGCAACTGGGCAGCCTGCCGGAAGACGATCCGGTATTCCGTGGTGAAACGTTCGATACTCCGCATGCCATCGATAAAGGGCTGGTTGACGCCTCCATGACTTTTCCCGAAGCTGTGGTCAAGGCTGTAGAGCTCGGTCGCAGCTATATGGAGATTGAGAATATAAAAAGAAGTGCTCTCAACTATTTATAACTTAACTTTTGTTTATCATGAATTTAAAGGAAAGAATTCAGACCGTCCTGCAGAAACTGAATCTGCTGGACAAAGCGAAAGCCAATCAACTGACCCAGGAAGAATGGGGACAGATAGTCAACTCCTATAATCAGGAGTACCAGTCTATCCTTCAGGATGACTTGGCTGCGGACCAGGCGGCGCAACGGCAAACGGTTGCCGTCACCCAGGAACAGATTGACCAGGTACAGTCCATTCTTGGAAGTATCGTCAATCCGGTACAAACCAATTCAACAACCACGGAAGAGGAAAATAGTGGGAATGGACCGGTGCAGACCATTTCACAGCCAGCCAACGGTGAAGGCCTGGTTCAACTGGCCACCGCTGTGCAGAGCCTGGTTGACAATATGAACAACCGCGCGGAGGATGATATCCCTTCCCGGACAGTGACAGCCGCTTCCATCATGTTCACGGGACCGGCAGACCGTTCCCGGTATCTTTTCGGTATCGAAAACCAGATGTTCTCCATGTCCGAACGTTGGAACAAAATTGCTGTCAATCCGGCCTCCGCTTCTTCTTACGGTCCATGGAATGAAGAGATTGAAGGGGCCGCTTTCCGTCGCCAGGCCGTTACTTTCTCCCGTTCACTGCAGCAGCGTTACGATTATCTGCACAGAAACGGCATGCTTGACGCCAAACGTCTGGCAGCCGGAGAATTCAGTACGAACTACGAAGGGGTGGATACAGCCGGTGTGGGCAACCAGTATGTGGTTCTGCGTCAGGACTATTTGATTGCCCGTGTACTCTCAGTCCGCGACCTCACGCAGTATTTTCCCGTCCGCTATGGAATTCAAGACCATGACCTCGTGTTCAATGCCTTCTTCTCCGAAGTTTCCCAAGCTTACCAGCAGGGTGAAATCTGGAAGGGTGACATGAAGCTTGAGAACGAGATGGGTCATGTGGATGATGCGATGATCAAGCTCAAGTTCGGTCCGATGAAAGAACTGGAGCGCATGTACATCGCTTATCTGAACAAGGAAGGCTCCGATCCTATCAAGTGGACCATGATCGAGTTCTGCATCCTAAACTCATTGGAAACTGCGCAGGTGGAGCAGAACAAACGCCGTATGCGGGGTATCTATGTCAAGCCGGAAACGGGTGTCGCAGGCAGTTACTTGAACGCATCGACCGGAATCATATACACACTGGTCCGCTACATGCATGAGTTTAAGATTCTTCCCCATGACGATGAGTCCTATCGCAGCTACACGGCTTCCAACATGTTGGATTCCGTTCAGGAGTTTGTCGGCGATGTGGTGGCATCCTGCACAGAAGACATGGATCTTGACCGCCACGTCCTCTATCTGAATAAGACCCATCTTCCCTGGTGGATTAAGAATGTCCGCGCCAAATATGGAAAGGACATTGATTTTTCCGGTCCGGACAGTTACCGCAATGTGGTACCTGACACAAATATGCGTATCATCTGGTTGCCTTACCTCGGTCAGCTTCCCCTCATGTTCATGGATGTTCCGGGCAACCTCCAGTTCCTGGAATTCGTACCGGGCGAGATGCTCTCTATCAAGGTGAAAGAGGACATGGAACTGGTAAAGGCATGGTCCACCTGGAAAGAAGGCACCGCCGCTTCGTTCACCGGCCGCCGTTTTGACAGCCTGGAAAAACTGAAGGCCAACAATTACGAATGGCAGCAGATCTTCATAAACAAACCTACCGTCGATATGGCAGCGGACGCGACCACTGTCGATGCTTCAAAGGGATTCTGGCAGATAACAGCGGCCAACACTGGAGCCAAAGCGATTACGGATATTACGAATGCCAAAGCCGGTGTAGCCTACATCATTGAATGTGGCAGCACGGAGAATGCCACTACCATCGCCAAGTCGGACAAGTTTGCCGACATTACGGAAGCTTATACTCCGACCAAAGAGGGTGACTATATAATGGTAATCCTGAACAGTAAGGGTAACTTCCTGGAACTGGAACGTCAGGTAGGCGGTGTACGCAAGGTGAACGCTGCACTCCAGCCCAACATTCCTGGAGTCAGATAATTGGTTGTCTATAAGAACAGATTGTTTTCAGGTAGCGCGGGGCGGGTCCACTTAAGCCCGCTCCGTTTTTTATAACTTAAAAACTAAAATTGTATGAAAGCAAAAAGAATTTCAAATCCTTTCCGTAAAGGGAACCAGGCTGCCCGTAAGATGCAGGTCCGGTTTTTCCTTTCGCTGATGGTGCTTCTGGCACTCGTGTTTATTCTTGATATGGTCATGTCTCCCGGTTCTGTGCTGGGAATTTACGGATTTTCCGGTACCACACTGGCCGCCATGATGGTCATCGGTGACGTGGACGATGTATCCGACCGTAAGACGCACGGCTCGAATATAGCCTACAAGATTTACCTGGTGGATGTCGACCAGATAAATTCCGATGTACCCTTTCCGCTTCCAAACCAGCAGCGTGAGATAAGCACCATCCCGATGAAAGCCGGACAATACATGAAGTACTTTGCGGCGCACGATATTCCCACCTACACTTCAACCGGTGAGAAAGGTGACATTACCACCAGCGGAACCAACACTTTTGTTGCCGTCATGGGCGGCATGCGTGACCAGCTGCTCGATTTCATTGAACAGCATGTCGGAGGCAAGTTCATCATCCTTTTCAAGGAAGTGGGCGATGCGCAGTGGTACATCCTCGGCAACTATGACCGTCCGATGGTACTCTCCTCCTTCGAGTCCAAAAATGACAAGGACGGGCGTTATGTAACCTATACCTTCACACGTACAAGCATTGACCAGTACTACAAGTATACGGGCGATATTGTCCGTGCTCCGGCAGCTGCTCACACGGCTGGCGCAACGGCACTTGCCATTAAATCCACCAACAACCGTTATACCATCCCCGATGGCAATGAAGGCACATACGCCATTTCCACTGTCAGCGGATTGACAGCCAATGATAAGGGACGTTACATCACACTTGAGGGTACCGGTACCGACAAGGCGGCCACCATTGCCGACGGCAACAGCTTTGTGCTTGAGGATGGAGCTACCTGGACAGCCAAAGCGGGTTCTTCCATCACCTTCATGGTGCTTGATGCCTCTACACTTATCGAGGTATCCGGCAGCCGTGTGCAGACAGCTTAGTAAAAAACACCTCTTACAAGTCAGCAGAATTCCCTTATAGGCAGCGTGTTGGCTTGTAAGACTTAAATCTGTATGTTATGTATAGTTTCAAAGAAAAGAAGACACATTTCGTGGCTCTCCGGAATCCGGATGTGGCACAATATGACCTTGAGTTACTGGCTAAAGAAGTTCCTGGATTTCCGCAGCTTGCCACATTCTCACGCAATCCCAAACGTTATGCCGATGATATCCTTTATGCACTGTTAGATTGTGCTACACGTGAGAAGATACGTGAGTATCGCCGGGCTATGATCGCAAAAGAGGCAGAAGATGCCGGAGAAAAGAAAACAGAAGCCCCTGCTGCGGAAAAACCGGCCGAAAAAAAACAGCAAATGCCCAAAGGGGAAACAACACATGCTGAAGGAACCGGTCCATATGACGACATTGAAAAGCCTGAAACAGTTCCGGCTGACAACTCGGCAGAAGAGTTGAAACAAGCGCTTGATGAAGCGGAAGCCCGTGCTGAAGAAGCCGAACAGCGTGCCGATGAAGCGGAGGAAGCCAGGGATGAAGCGGAAGCCCGTACCCAGGAGACTGAGCAGGCGCTGGAAGAAGAGAAAAAAAAAGAGCCGGCCAAGGTTCCGGTAAAGTCCAAAAGCAAGAGGAATACCCGCAAATCGACTGGGACAACCTCTTCGACCCGCAAGTCCAAATAGCCACACTCATCTACAACGACCGCGTGGTCACTTGGAAACAGATGAAGCAGCTCGACGAAAGTCTGGAAAGAAAACCGCAGAAGCGTGACATCATGGACATGGTGGAACTGCGTATCCGTAATCTCCAGGCATTCGATGAGCTGCAATCGTTCAACGACACTGGGAAGTTCCTCTACATTCATCCGCTCATAGCCCACCAGTCAGAGAGAGCACAACTGGAGAAGCTGCTGCGGACGGACCCGCAGGAGTTCCTGCGCCTGCATAAGAATGTGACGGACAATATCCGCAGATACGAGTGTTACCTGAAACGCGCTGACAGGCAAAACAAGCGCACCCAAGACAAGGAAAATCTCCGACGTCACCGTGAACGGGAATCACTGTTCAAAGCAATATTGCAAAAATTCAATTCGAAGTAAAATGGAAAAGCTGATAGAAGTATTTAATTTGGGTGGTTTGCCTACTGCCCCGCTGGATTCGTTCTTGGAGCTTCAGGAAGACTTCAAGAAGTCTGATCCTGACAAATTATCGAAACTGCAGATGCTTATCATCACCCGTGGTTTCAAGTATGCATTCAAAGCCTGGCAGGATCCGGATGGAAAGCTCTGGATTATCGATGCCCATCAGAGACGGAAGGCACTGCTTGCATTGCGCAAGTCCGGGTTTACAATACCGGAAATACCTTATGAACCCATTTTTGCGGCAGACAAGAAAGAAGCGGTAGAGGAAATCGCAGCCTATAATTCCGAGTTTGCCACCAGGAATCCGGATACCCTGCTGTTCAAAAAATATAATATAGATTCTGACACCCTGCAGCGCTTCAACCTGGGTTATGAGGTCAAGACCACTGATTTCGGGCAGGTTTCCCCCCTTTTTGCCCAAGAACATGAGTCGGAAAATGTGCAGGAAGATGCCATTGATTTTAATGTTCCTGCATCTGAAAATACTGTAATTGCCAGACCCGGAGATATATGGTTGCTCGGTAACCATCGTCTGATGTGTGGCGATTGCCGTTCCAAATCGGACATCACGGCGCTGATGAACGGGCAGCATGCGGACTTGTGCGTCACAGACCCACCGTACAACGTGAACTATGAAGGCGGTACAGAGGAGGAACTCACCATCCAGAACGATTCCATGGAAAACGACTTGTTCGCCACCTTTCTCAAGCAGGTGTTCTCTGTCATGTTCGCCGTACTCAAGCCGGGAGGATCCTACTATATATTCCATGCGGACAGTGAAGGCGAGAATTTCCGGGCTTCTCTCAGGAAAGCGGGATTCAAGATTGCACAATGCTGCATCTGGGTAAAGAATACTATGGTGATGGGACGCCAGGATTATCAATGGCAGCATGAACCTTGTCTCTATGGCTGGAAACCGGGTGCCGGACATCAATGGAATTCCGACCGTAAGCAGACTACCGTCTGGAATTTCGACAAGCCGCAGCGCAATGCCATACATCCGACAATGAAGCCCATAGCCCTTATGGCATATCCAATATCCAACTCCAGCACTCCCGGTCAGATAGTCCTCGACATCTTCTCCGGATCCGGTTCTACACTCATGGCATGCCAGCAGATAGACCGTATCTGTCATGCTATGGGGATAGACCCAAAATATGTTACAGCCACCATTCACCGGTACCGCGCCATGTTCCCTGAGCAGCCCGTCCAGTTAATCCGGAATGGAGAAATTCTTTCTGTTACAGATACCCAATCCTTGTTGAAATGAAAAAGGAACTCACTCTAACTTCAGACACTGATAAAGCCGTCCTGATAGGCGATGAATATGTATCCCAAGTGCGTACTTTCGGTGCTTTGGGATACACTCCCCACCGTATATGTACGCTTCTCGGCCTGCGTGGAAAGGAAAGGACGGCACTGACAGTCCGCTTGTTGATGCCCGGAGATGTATATTACGACGCCTACCGTAACGGTTGTGCCCTGGGAGAATACAATATCGATGCCGAACTTGCCAAGAAAGCCGAGACCGGTGATGTGTCGGCCATTGAGACCTTGGAAACACGTAAGCAGGAACGGACAGTCAAAGACTTAAGAAACCAACTCTTTGGAATATGACCAGACTCGACACCCTTGATAAGATACATCCGGACTTGATATCCGCATTCCTCACCACCGGGAAGTGTGATGGCATTCCTGCCGATGTGCAGTTATTCCTCAAGCAGCTGCAATGGGCGGCGGAGATTTACGAATACGAGCGTAACATCACCCGTGCCGCCAAGCAGCTGCGCCAGCGCATCAATGCCCAGCAGCAGATTAATGTGGATGAACGTACATGTAAGGCACGCATTTATGCGGCCATCAATTACTTCAATATCGACAACAATGTGTCCATCAAGGTGTGGGAGTCCAACTATGCCGACAAGTACGAGGATCTTGCCAAACTATGTGCGGCTGCCGGTGACTACAAGACCCAGGGCAAGTGCTATGCCGCCGCCCTGGAGTGCCGTCGCCGTGCCGCCGAGATTGCTGAAGCCGACCGTAACCTGGGGATCGTCTTCCTGATATCTCCCGAACTTACTCCGGAAGACCTGGGATACAGCAAGGCCTCCCTGAAGGAGATTGCCTCCAAGCACAATAAAGGGTTCTATCTGAACCTGATAGAGAACCTTCCCATCGAGAAAGCTGAGAAGAAGCGTCTGCTGCGCGATGCGGATATTGAGGAAGCTGAATACGAAGAACTTAATGAAGAGTAAGATGGAAACTGATATTGAAACCACTTCCCAGTTTGAGGAATACTACATGAACCAGATGCAGATACTGGTCAATGTCATCGATGCCAACAACATATTTGCCGAAGTGGCGCGTGCAGGTGGCAAGACGGAAGGTATCACCGGCCCACGTATCATCCGTGTGGCCAATGACATGCCAGGCGAGCTGTCGTTTCTGGTACATAAGACCTACGTTGCCCTGATGACGAACGTATGGCCCAACCTTCAGGCTTATTTCTCCAGGGAAGTCACCGTAGGTGGGAAGGTACGTTCCATGCTGGAGTATGGCATCGATTATGTGGTGGGCGAAAATAAGCTCCCTTCTCATTTCCGCAAGCCCCGATATCCCATATCCTACCCCAAACACAGTGTCGTTTTCCGGGACGGCCATCACATCCAGTTGGTAAGCTCGGACCAGCCGGAGTCCGTTGCCGGACGCTCTGCCGTCCACGCCATCATTGAAGAGATGAAACATAACAAAGGGGAGAAATTGAAAACCCGCTTGTTCCCTTCCCTCCGTGGTGCCAGTGCCGAAATACGCCGGTCACCTTATTACCAAGGAATCACGGGCGTATCCGATACCGCGCGTGTGGACCTCGGCGAAGATGACTGGTTCGAGGAATATGAGAAAAATATGGATACGAAACTGATGGAGGAAATATCTACAGTTGCGCTTCATGTAAATGCAGCTATCTATCAGAAATACAAACTTATAAATTCCCAACGGGAAACTACAAATCCCGTTACCCTTGAACGTATCCGTCTTGAAATCATCAGACAGGATCGCATCATATCCTTATGGCAGCCCCGCCTGGCGGACATGCGCCGTAACGCCACGTTGTACGTCCGTGCCAGTTCCTTCTGCAACAAGGATATTCTCGGTCCGAAGTTCTTCAAGACGCAGCTTGAGACCTTGGATATGGACGAATTCCTCACTTCCATCTGCGCTATCCGCCATAAGGAGGTTATCAATAAGTTCTTCGCCAACTACAACAAGGAGAAACATCAGTATGCAGACAGCTATATTTATGAATCCATTCTACGACTTGACCTGCGGGAACATTTTCTACTCACAGCCCGTTATCTGAGGCACTACAACAAGCGTGACGAGCTACTGGTAGGATATGACCCTGGCCACTTTTCCAGCCTTGTTGTCGGGCAGGAAAAGGAATACGGCCGCCAGCTCCGCATTATAAAGGAACTCTATTGCTGCTACCCGGATGGACAGCCCGAACTCGCCCGTCAGTTCTATGAATTTTTCGGTGCTGATTCCCTGAATAAGCGTATCATTCTCTACCCTGACCGTGCCGGGAACAAACGCCGCGAAGAATTGGAGCAGATTACCACCGACAGCCGTGCCCTGAAGCGTGAGCTGGAAAGTTATGGCTTTGAGGTGGAACTGATGAACGAAGGGCAGGCCACCGTATATCATTGGCAACAGTTCAAGTTATTGCTTCTTATGTTTGGAGGCCGGAGCAATGCCTTGCCGGAAATTTTGATAGACGAGAACGAGTGCAGGAACCTTTGCAGTGCCATTATGCTGTCACCGTTGAAAAAAACGGAAGGTCGCATCGAGCTGGACAAATCATCGGAAAAGAAAGTGCCTCTCAAGAACCAGGCCGGACTGACAACGCAGCTTCCCAGTGCCCTGATTTATCTTCTTTTCGGGCGTTATGGAAACAAAGTGTTGAGTGAATTATCGTCCATGCCGGACAATTTACCTGATAATTTGGCTATATAGCGGCTGTTTTTCACTATAAAAATAGTCAGTATAGATACAATAATGGTATCGTTTGACATTAAAACAAACGCTTTTTGTTTGGAAACCAAACTTTTATGCTTTTGAAAAAGGAAAGCGTTTTCTTCGTGAGGCGCTGTTCAGCACGCACCGCTGAGTTTTGGAATTGCAAGGCATCCTCCGGCATTCCTCGGAAATATGACGGAGGGCGCTTCTCGTCCTTTTTCCCACAGCAGAATCCTGCTACTTTCGGGCATGGAAATGACAATGACCGGTATTCAAGCGATGCAATGGGCCAAAGAGATATCAAAACTGCCTGACGGCTGCTTTACCATTGCCTTCTTCCCGTGTTCCAGGCATAAAGGGGAGGCATCAGCCACATTGACAGTTAAAGAAGGATGCAGATGGCGTACTCAACTGCCTGAAGAAAGATTCAGTATAGACAGTGACAACTTCTTTCTGTTTACAGACGCAGACGGGGAACCCAAGATGTGCTACCGTATTCTCATCAGGTACATGGGCTTTCCTCAAGATGGTTTCAAACTTCATAAAATAGATTGGTTATGAGTAAAAGCAATCTCAAAATGGTAGGCAACTTCGGTTGCTATCTTGACGATGACAATGTAATATCCTTCCAGATTGGAGACAGGCCAATGGCTTCAGTCCTGGAACCGGACCCGATGTTCCCCTTGAGTGGAGGAAGTCTTCCGGATACGCAGTGGCAGAGCATCCAGGGATTCCAGGTGTGCAGCCGTGGCTTCAACAACATGAAATGCGAGGAAATCGCGTCCGACATAAAGAAGAACCGGCTTCTGCCGAGATTGATTACCAAGCAGGTCAACATGCTGTATGGTCATGGGCTTGCCGTGTACAAGCCGGCAATCGTGGACGGGAAACTTCTGAAACAGTGGGTTGACTGTCCGGAAATCATGGACTGGCTCAACAGTTGGGAACAGCGCGGTCTTGAATCGGGTTATAAGGAAGTGGCCAAGTCAATCATCAAGAACTACTACTATTTCAGGGACTGTTTCGTAAAGTGGCGCTTCACAAAGGGAAAAGCAAGAGGGACGATGCCCGTTGCCGGCCTTGAATCCATGGAGAACAAACATTGCCGGCTGGCCACCACCAAGAAGGATGTGGCGACAGATGTTGTCTACTACCGGGATTTCCGCTACATTGCCGTAGGGCGTTGGGGGTATGGCACTTCCACTTTCCGCATCTATCCGAAGTTTTCCTTTTCGGAGCTTGCCAATTACAGATTCGCGGCCATTTCCCATCACCGGGAAAAATCCGTGGATGAGTTCTACGGTGTAAACGAAACCCATGCCGGTACCAGGTCCTACATCAAGGGTTCCAACGATACGGCTGATTATATCAACTCCTTTTTACGTAATTCGCTTGCCGCCAAGATACACATTGTCATCCCCAATGCCTGGCTTGAGTCCAAGAGGATCCAGATAACCAAACTCTGCGACGAGAATAAACGGCGCAAGAAAAACAATGAGGAAGAACTGATGTACAATGGCATCGTGATTGGTTCGGAATTCAAGGAATCCACCCTGATAAAGTATCTGCAGTCTGAACTGCGCAAGATCTCCCGCTATCTGTCCGGTGCAGACAACCAGGGTAAGGCGTATGCGACAATCAGCTTCAAGAACAGCCAGGGCGAAGAGGAACGCTGGAAGATAGAGACGGTTGATTTGAAATACAAGGAATATATCGATGCCTTGATATCCTATGACAAACGCGCCGATGAGGTGCTGCTGTCAAGCGTGGGACTTGACTCCTCCATATCCAGTGTCAGCAAGGACGGGGTCATATCCAAATCAGGAGCCGATGCGTATTACAACTATCTGATATACATCATGTCACTGACTTCGGAAGACGAAATCTGCTCCGAACCGTTCAATATGGCCATACAGATAAACTTTCCCCATTTATACAGCCAGGGGTACCGTCTTGGATTCTATCGCGAAGTCCCGGCACGCCAGGAAGATGTTTCACCTCAAAACAGACTAAATCAGCAACAGTCATGAGAATATTGGAAGAACTGTTTACCACCATTTCGGAATTTCGGAAGTATGCTCCCTATGCAGAGAGCAATGTCACTTTCGACCAGCTCAATTCGTCTGCCATTTCTGCGAAAAAGCAGATGGTTATCATCCTTACCAAAGATGTCTACACCGATCTGACGGCAGACGAGGGCGAACTGAAGGAGGCCCTGCGTCTTGCTATGGCCAATCTTACCATGGCCAAACAGCTCATTTTTGATGTTGTATCCAAGCGTAAGGATGATGTCGATATATACAAGCATGAGCAGGAAAGCATGCGCAGGTCGTATATCGAGAACTATTATAATGCCATGGATACTGTCATCCAGTTGCTTGACAACAGTCAGACCGTGCCCTCCTGGAAAGAAACGAGATACAAAAAGATGCTTGATGTTCTTAAAATAAAGAGTACGGAGGAGTTCGACATGCTGTATACGATAGACATGTCCTATCTGTTCTTTTTCCGGACCATACCGATCCAGAGCGAAGCGCTGGATGACGGGATATCGGCCTATTTTGAACGGGCAGAGAAAAAGGAGGAGGTATTGCGCCCACTCAAACGATGCCTCGCCAAGCAGACCATAGCCATTGCCCTGCGGAGATTTGACATTATAGAGTTTCCACCGACAATAAGAAGTCTGTTTGACGAGTCTAAGGCAAGCAGGTCTGGGAAGGATGAGCAGGCCCGCATGCTTGAGTTGTCCGCTTCTCTGCTTGAAGAGGTGAAGCGGGAACTGGCCAATATAGATCTGCTTTTGTCAACGGACAGTTCCGGCTCTGTAGATACGAACACATCCTTTAACCGTCCGGACGACATAATAATGCTGATGCCATGTTGACAATAGATTTTATAGCAAAAGGAATGCAATACAGCATCCCCAATTCCTGGGATGGATTAACTCCTTATCACTTCCAAACACTCATGCGTGATATACAAAGGTTTGCGGAGGGAAAAATATCCGTCGGCATGGTCCGTGCGAATTATGTTTGCCGGATTATGGGATGGAATCTTCAAAAAATAAGGAATACGGATGGATGGGCAAATGTGGCCTGGCTTGCAGAGCAGGTGACATTTCCGTTCACGATTGTCTATCCGGATAATGATGCAGCACTCCAGGAATTGGATTCTGAAACATACAGACTCTGTAAGAAGATACCACCACACCGGTTGCATGGAATAACCATATCCAGGTATCTGGACAGACTGGACTACAAATATGCAGTTGACTCATGTTTCTGCAAACAACTGGTTCCGGCGATACATCTTGAAGATGAAACTTTTTTTGCCTATAATATAGAAACCATGTTCAACCGTCTTACTTGCTCGCTTACGGCACTCCAGTTCATTGAGGCACGTGGTCTCCTTGGATGTCCGAAAGAGCAGCTTCCGTTATTGGCCGCTATCCTTTACTATCCGGACCGGTATTCATCTGCCGGAGCGCATAAGTTGGCACAGAAGTTCACTGGGCTGCCGATGGATGAGCTTATTCCCATAGCCTTCAATTTTCAGGCCTTCATCAATTATCTGTTTACCAAAACTGAGTTCAAGTTGCTTACAGAACTTGAGGAGACCAAAGTTTCTGCCATTTCCACGGGTGCACTTGAGTCTCTGTACAACTTGAGTTCAGACGGGTTTGGGGATATTGAAACCATCGAACACATGAATGTCATCCAGTATTTGACCATCCTCCGGAAAAAAATTATTGATACGGTGCGCAGCCTGCATGCGGCCAAAATGGATAAAGCGGATATTGCGAGAGAAACCAGACTTCCAATTCACATAATAAATGAAATCCTATGATACTTGATTTACTCAGATATTTTGCCCGTTTTCCCCAAAAGGAAGGGGTTGTCTCCATGTTCGCCAACGGCTCAAGTGACTTTGTCCAATATGCGGAACTGCTTGGGCATGTCAAAAAACTCCCGGAACCGATAATGCCCGAACTTGAGAATCTTGTTTTCGGGCAGTCATACGATTACGTAAAGAAGCGCGTCGATAATATTACCGGCAACTATCTGTTCGTGGATTTCGGAGAATTCACATCAAGCCGTGACACACACAACTCCATTCTTGACAGCCAGAAACTTGCAGCTACCATAGCCATGAAAGTTTCGGATTCCGCAGACATGGTTGAGACGGCCATTGCCTCGGAAATGACCTTGTCTCTCCTTGCGGCACTTCGGAAAAGGCTTATTCTCGATTCACGGTCTGAGGATTTGCCATGGCTTGATAAGATATCGGAGAATCATGACATTATCCCTTTTGTCTCATCCGAATTCAAATCCATAGGTTGGACACTCATGTTCAGTTCTGCAGCAACCGATTTGTTCAATGTCAAACCATCCCTTAGTGAGTAGCAAATATCGGGCCATTAAATGGTTCAGAAACTTTTTGTTCATGTTGTTTATTTCCATCCTGGCTGTGGGCTGTCGAAGTTCGCGGTCAGGAGCTACTCCTGATTACTCTTTTCCGTCATCCCTACCACGAGAAATAATCATTTTTTTACTCAAGCTAAACAAAGCTAATACACTGATAATAAACAAGATATTACTACGTTATGCGCGTTAATAGTGTTACCTTAGCTGTACGAAAAATAAAGGATAAAACATTATGAACGAACAAGTTACAAACATTCTTAACCAGAGCATAACAAAGACGGCAAAGATACAGCAGCTCCTTCTTTTAGGTCTGACCCGCCGCCAGGTAGCCGATTTGGTAACAAACGGAAATTACGGTTTCGTGCAGAACGTATATAAGAAAATGCTGGAAGCCGGAAGATTCGGCCAGCAACCGGCCATCGCAGCCTGCCCCGAATTGGACTATACTTTCAACAGACGTTTCGGCATCGAGATAGAGGCATATAACTGCGAAAAGGGAGTTCTTGCCCGTGAACTTCGTGAGGCCGGAATTGCAGTTGCAGTGGAAGGTTACAACCATAACACCCGCGACCATTGGAAGCTGGTTACAGACAGAAGTCTTAGAGGGAACGATACTTTCGAGCTGGTAAGCCCGATACTTGAAGGGGAAGCCGGATTGCAGGAACTTCAGAAGGTATGCTGGGTGCTCGATTATTGCAATGTGAAGGTGAACGACAGCTGCGGCCTTCATATACACATGGACGCTGCAGACTTTACCATTGAAACCTGGCGCAACCTTGCAATAACTTACCGCCGCCTCGAACCGGTAATCGACTCCTTTATGCCGGGTACCCGCCGGAACAACAGATATTGCAAATGCCTTACCGGAATTTCAGAACGCAGCATAACGGAGGCAGAGAACATCATGCAGCTACGTTCAGCCTTTGGAAACGACCGCTACCACAAATTGAACCTTGAGGCTTACGCACGCCACCGCACTGTTGAATTTCGCCAGCATTCGGGTACCACCAATTTCACAAAGATGGAAAATTGGATACGGTTTGCCGCCAACATGATTACCTTTGCAAAACATGGCATGGTGAATTCGGGATGCCCGCTTTCAAATATCCCCTTTCTGACAGCCGACCAAAAAGTATTTTTCAAATTGAGAACCAAAAAATTAGCATAATATGATGACAACTTACACTTTGCAGGATGGCGGTATAATTGCCGCCTCCTGCCCTGCAGACTTTGTAACCAAACTCCGTGAAAGCAGCCGTTTCGACAGTGAATGTACCGACCAGGAATATATGTACCATTTCGCCGACCGTTTCCATGACCAGACGGGGCATGTAGTCCGAGCTGATACCCCGGAGCATTTTTTGGAGGATTTGCTTTCCAACGGGTATATGAAAGTAGAATAATCCCCCTCCAAACAAAAGAAGGCTTCCAACTTGTGTGAAAGCCTTCTTTATATTGATGTGGGCAGTAGAACGAAAAATCCCCGTAGCGGTTCATACTACGGGGATAAGTTGTCATAAAACGTCTCTCAAGATATGGAGAGTGAACCTAATTGTTTGCTTATATCCTGGAGGGCAAAGTTGAATGTCTCCAAATCCTTTTTGCTGAGCGTATAAACTTTACCCCTAACTTTGCTGCCATTGATACGTTGGCTAAGCCATGCGGTACTTTTACCGAAATATTTCTTGGCAATGTATCCCAATGGAATGATTTCCGTGTAGGGAGCTATTTGCTGCTTCAATGTGATATAGTTGTTCAATTCTTCAGCTTCTGATGAAACCTCCTTGTAGCCATTGATTAGGAAATCGGCTATTGCATCAACATCTTTCTGATCTGTGTATTTACTGGTTATTTCATCAGAGAGAGCAACATATTTCTCCATGGCATCCGGTGTGCCGGAGTGAGCGATTTCATGCAATTTCTTCAAATCATCTTTAAGTGCCATAAGCTTATTGTTTTGTGCTCCCCTTATGGGGAGCTTGTTTAACTTCATTTTTCCAATTCTTTCAAAACCTTTTCTAAAAGTGCTATCTGTTTGTCTGTTTCCAGTTTTGCATCCAAGAGTTCATCCATCTTCTGCCTACTCATTTGGTTTCCTGCATTCTTGAAAGTGTGTTCATACATTTTAGATAACAATTTTAACTGGGTAAGCTTTGCAACCAGTTGCATTTTTGTTTCTTTTTCCATATCTCTTTGTTTTAATGACAATGCAAATATACATAAATATTTCTTTATGCACAAATTCCATAAAGAAAATTTTATGTATTTCTTCTTTATTGAACAAAAATGCATTTTCTGCACATGAAAATTTTAACATGTGCAGAAATGGGGTATATTTGCACTTATAGGAAGCCTATCAGGAGTCCTATTATCAGACCCGATAAAAAGCATATCATGATGATGATTGGAAGCCAGCTGACAGATTCTTTCAATAAGTTGAAATCCGTACATACTTTATTGATTCTATTCTCCAACTGAGTTAATTTGTATTGGTCTTGCATAACTTCTTTCTTTTTCCATAAAAATAACCTTTTTCTTTTGCCATTCCAAAAACTTTTGCCATATTTGCAATGCTGTAACAGTTGGTTGAACTGTTTTTTCAACCCCGACCGGACAAACGGCTATTTGTCCAAATACGAATTTGGGCTTTTTTTATGCCCATAGGTTTGCTCCCGACATGAATGTCGCCAGCAAATTCATATACGAACAAGAAGACATTGCGTAAAGTATGCATATATACTTATACGGCTATCATTCCCGAACATTTATTCCAACGCTTCGGCGGGGTTGAATCAACTGTTACAGCAACGGGTTTGGTAGCCGTTTTTTTTTCTGCCATTTGCTGTAACAGTTATTCGTATATGAAAAATCAAATTCCCGGCACTCTCAACGTGCCTGCCTCCGGCATCCCCACCGTGGGCGAATCCGTTAACGCTCTTACCGAGCAAGTCAATAACCTCCAGCGCCGTTACTACCGTGCTTTGGCTCCCGACTGCGAAGTCAAGACCGAAGCAGACCGCTGGTACTTCCGCGCCATCGTATGGGCATGTGCCGGGATAGTGTTCCCACCATTGGTTGTGGTCACTGCATTGTGTGTTTATAAGGCAAAGAAGTGCCAGAAAGGAGGTGCCAAATGAACCGTATCAAGTCTATAGCACAAAAAGATATTTATGTTCAAGCCGAACGTCTTTGTACAGGAACTGAAACAAGTGAGTCTAAATATTGCCTTGCTTATTATGGCAACTATGTGATGTGCGACATCTCTGCGGAGGATGCCCGTGAAATCATTGCCTGCCTGCAGCATGCGCTTGATGTTAATGAGAAAGGAGGACAAAATGAAAAATAAAGAGCAAGAACAGAAAATTACCGATATCAGTATCCATATAGCATCCTTGTCCGCATCGTTCAAACCTGCCCCGGATGCACGCCATGCCACCCATTGGTTCACTACGGATGAAGTCTACGACGCCATTCGTCGCATTGATCCTGGAGCGCATATTAGTAAGGAGCAGGTTCATCAAGCCATGCTTGATGCCGGTTATAAATACCAGAACCGTCCTGGTTCATCAGGACTGGACTTCCGGTGGATGCTCCAAGCGAGAAACTAAATACTACTGTCATATAGGGGGTAATTGTTCGTGATGAATAGTTGCCCCTTCGTTTTTATGTCCTTTCCGTACCCCCTCCCCTATTCTATCTTCGCTGGAAATAACAGTAAATATGATTACAGACCAGCTTGTCAGAGAACGTTTTGTCCATGATATAATGTCTCAAGGCATCAACCTTATTTATGAAACACAAGAAAAAGTTGTGCGTACATATCTCAACTCACGGTCTGGTGACCTGGTGGCACATCTTCAGAAACGTCCGTTCATTGCCCAGGAATCAGATACGGAACAAGCCTATTATCTGCGTATATTCCCATATCTCCGCTTCCTTGACATCCATTACCGCCGTGGAGCCAGTGACCGTATTTCCCGTCATATTCGCCGTAATCTTGCTCTTTATAACCGGGTGGTCTGGGGAGTGCTGTATCATGAGACATTCCCGGAAATAAAGTACGGTTTCACGGAAGAAGTTCGTACCAATATTCGCAAGGAACTGGAGCAGGCACTTCAATACGAAAATACTTCAAATTGGTAACATTATGGCAAAAAAGCATTTATCCGAAGACGAAATCAAACTCATAATCTCAGGTGACAGTTCCAAGCTTCAGGAAGAGCTGCATACACTGACCAAGGAAACCAAGGCTTTGAAAAAGGAAGAGGCCGAACGCCGCAAGGCTATGGTGGAGCTCGAAGCCCAAGGCAAAAAGAACACGAAAGACTATCAGAACCTTGCGAAAGAGTGCAAAGACTATACTGCCAAAATTTCCAAAAACAATGAGAAAATAAGTCTGCTGACCCGTAACTTGAAAGTCAACGATCTCACCATGAGACAGCTCAAGAAAGAAGCTAAGGAGCTTTCCGCTGCTTTGGATGATATGACTGAATCTGCGAATCCGGAAGAATATGCCAAGCTCAATACCCGTCTCAGAGAAGTCCGTGCCCGTATGAGCGAGTTACGCAGCGCAGGTAACAACATGAACAATGAGTTCGGCAACAGCGTGAATTGGATGTCCAAGTTAAAAATGGCAGCCAAGGCTTTCATTGCCGTTAAGGTTGTCGGATGGCTTAAGGATGTCCATAGCCAGGCATACGAGACACGCAAGGAATTCGCCAAATACGAGGCAGTCCTTCGGAATACTTTCCAGTCGCAGAAGAAGGCCAATGATGCCATGAAGATGCTTCAGCAATTGGCAGCAGACACCCCATCGTCCTTGCAGGAATGGACTGAAGCATATATCAAGCTTGTTAATCGTGGGGTCAAGCCTACCAGCCAGGAGCTTGTCAACATGGGAGACCTTGCCGCTTCCCAAGGAAAGTCCGTCGATCAGCTCATTGAGGCTATACTTGATGCGATGACCGGGGAGAACGAACGTCTGAAGGAGTTCGGTATCAAGGCTTCCAAATCCGGGGAGACTACAAAGTTCTCTTTCCGGGGAGTGACTACCGAAGTGCGCAATTCTGAGGATGCCATCAAGGATTATCTTCTTTCTCTCGGTCGTGTCGACGGCATTGCCGGTTCCATGGCCGTGCAGATGCAGGAACTTGAAGGAATCCAGTCCAACCTTGGAGACACAATGGATGCCTTTTTCAATAAAGTGGGGAAAAAGCTGGAGCCGTTCTGGAAATCCATGTTGAAGTATGCCAATGGATTCTTCACTAAACTTGGGGAAATGTTCACCACTTATACGGAAACCTACGAGAACCATTTCGACAAGATGGTGCAGCTTGAGAGCGCATTGCCGGGACTGTTGAACCGGTACGAGGAACTGACCGGCAAGTCCTCCCGTTCCGCTGAGGAACAGAAAGAGTTGGCCAATGTCATAGCCCAGATAAGGAACATGGTACCTGGCGCAGCGACAGCATTCGACCAGTACGGGAATGCCATCGAAATTTCAGGCGAAAAGGTGGAGGAATTCCTTAAGAAACAAAGGGCGCTGCTAAAGTTTGAGAATCAGAAAGCCATCCGGGAAACAACAGAGCAATTGGAAGAATACCGCCAGGCATATAAGAATCTGTTGGAACAGCAGAAACAAGGTGGAAGGACTGTTTTCCAGAGCAACGGTATGTTTGCCGCACCGACAGCATACATCAATACGGAAGCTCTTCCGCAAATAGAGCAGGATATAAAAAAGTATGGTGACCTCATTCTGGGTGCCGAAGAGAAATTGAAACAACTGAACGGCCAGACTATTGAAGAAACCGTCAAGAACCAGCAGAAGCTTGCAGAAGTACGCCAGAACTTCAACAAGATGGAGAAGGTTCAGTTGCAAGCCTGGATAAAGAATAATAAGGATGCAGCCGGTGAGTATGTAGAAATAGCCCAGGAAATATACAACAAACGTTTCCCGGCAGAGGACTCTGACGCGACCAGGAAGAAGGCTGAAAAGGCTGCCAAAGAAGCAAAGTCGGCTGCTGAAAAAGAGCAGAAAGCAAAAGTCTCTACGGAGCAGGAAGCCGCCAAGTCTCTTGAAGCATTAAGGGAGGAAGAACTGCAATCCCAACAGAAATGGTATAATGAATCGTTTGCCGCTCTTTCAGCTTTTCTGGCATCAGGAAAAATGAGTAAGGAACAAAATGAAATGCTGGTACTCGAACTTGAAAAATCGTATGCGGAAAATAGGCTCATCATAGAACAGTCTTATTATGAGGACGCCATATCCATGGCCATTTCCAATGCAGAAACCAAGGAAAATCTCGTCCGGAAGTCCAATCAACGTGTCATTGATGCGGAGAAGGCGGCGAATGCCAAGCGTGCTTCACTGCAGGAAAAGCTGAATACACTTGTCAAGGACTTCAAATCAGAGTTCAAGGTTACTACAGTTGATGAAGACTATGCCGCGCAACTCAAGGTTCTTGAGGCATCCTACCAGGCGCGTAAGGAAATGGCTGAGAAAAACAATCTTGATACGACAGAATTGGACAGTGCCTACCTTAGAGCTAAGGAACAACTTGAATCCGAACATCAACAACGCATCCAGTCCATTCGTGACCAGTATGGCTTATCTACACAGCAGGAACGGTTCAATGCGGAACTGGAACAGCTCAGGCTCGCACGTGAACAGCAGTTTCTGACTGAGGAACAATATGAGCAAGCCGTCCAGAACCTCAAACGGGACAGTTATAAAAAGCAGTTTGACTATTATTCCAGTCTGTTTTCCGGAGCCATTCAAGCATTGCAGCAAGCGGAAATGGACCAGGTCGATGCAAAATATGATGCGGAAATTGAGGCAGCCCAAGGTAATACGGAAGAAGTGGAACGTCTGGAAAACGAAAAGGCCCAGAAAAAGCTTGATATACAGAAAAAATATGCGGACGTGAATTTTGCAATCAAGGCATCACAAATCATCGCAGACACAGCTGTGTCAATCATGAAAGCATATGCAGATTTGGGACCGATTGCGGGTTCAATCGCAGCAGCCCTTATGGGCGTGACCGGAGCCGCACAATTGGCCAGTGCCAAAGCTGAACGGGATAAAATCAAAAATATGACTCTTTCCGGCAGTAATTCCGGCAGTTCCGGTACCGGCGCACGCGTTGCCACCGGTCGCCAGTCCGGAGGCAAGATTGATGTCCGACGCGCCCAGGATGGAAAGCTCTTTCCCGATGCCGACTACGACCCTGATGCACGGGGATTCATTGACCGTCCTACTGTCATAGTAGGTGAAGGGCCTTCCGGACAATCCAAAGAATGGGTGGCCAGCAATGCAGCTGTAAGCAACCCTACCGTCGCACCGATACTTGACATACTGGACAAGTCCCAGCAGGCCGGTACCATAAGGACACTTGATCTTAACCAGGCAATCCGTGCTCGAATGGCCGGTTATTCATCCGGTGGCTCCATTGATGCCCAGAAATCTGCAGTGCCGGTACCGCCTGCGCCATCAGGAACCTCTCTGCCTCCAAGACTGATGGAACGCCTGGCCAATGCAATCATCCGTATTGATGAAGAAGGCATCCCAGCATCCGTCACTCTATCTGAACTTGAACGCAAGCAGGAATTGCGGAACCGTTCGCGTAAAATAGGAAGCAAATAACATTTCATCATGAAAATAGTACATTCTTCAGGAAAAGCCTATCAACTGGCACCTGACACGCAAATTGAAATCGAACGTCCGAATCTGTTCTTCAATGATTATGGTGAGCAGTCACTTCCGGTGGATCTCCCGGATACAGACCTGAACCGGGAACTGACCGGTTACCCCGATATGGTGGCCAACCGTAAAAAGCCGCAGACAGACATCACATGCAGCATCCGAGACGGTGACTACTGTGTGACCGCCCGGCAAGCCATACTCGGTGCCAAGCGGAAAGAGAAGATAACGACGACATTCTACATGAACGAGGGCAGTTTCCTTTCGCGCATCGAGAAAGTTGCCGTACCGGCCGTTTTCGGCAGCGAGACCGTACCCGGAGTAGAAACCGTAGAGCAGGGTATCAACTGGTGCCGTTCGTTGCTCGACAACACCAATCCGCATTTCACCCTCTTCCCCGTCATCATCGAGCTGGACGGGGAAAAACGCGGAGTGAACGTCACCTGCGTAATGGACGAGAATGGAAGGCCGATGCAGGTCCGTCCCAGAGTCACAAGGAAACAAGGCTTATACAACTCATATGCCCGTACAGAGAAGGTGGACAGCCGTATAATCACACTTGATTCCGGTTACTACATTACGCCCTTCATCCGTGCCACCTACCTACTGGAACGTATCTTCTCCTATTTCGGCTATACCTTGCAACCGAATTTTTTCACCGAGACCGAGCCTTTCAAAAGCATGGTGTTCATCAACAATACTGCCGATGCGCTGGTGAACGGCACCATCCTGCTGGCCCACCTGGTGCCCGACTGCCTATGCTCCACCCTGCTCGAAGTCTTCCGCAAGAAGTTCTGTTGCGAGTTTGTTCCAGATGAAGTGGCCAAGACCGTCCGCATAGAGTTTTTCAAAGACATGATAGCCGCACGCAACCCGACAGACTTGACGTCTTGTCTGGCCGGACAACCGGAAATCAATTACGAGACAGCCCGTCAGCTGAAGCTATCGTCAAAGAGCTCCCTCAGCAATGGAAGCACTCTTGACAGCACCACCGAGCTGGAGCGCAAATACCCCACGGCCTACTATGACATGGCATCCGGCAGATACGTAAGAATGGGCTATGGCAGGGAGGGCGTCATCAGGGTAGTGTCCGACGGAAACCTGCCGTTCTATGCCGGAGAAGAAGGACTGGATGACTATGAAGTGGAGGTGCCCGACAGTCAGTTCTGTTTCGACAGCCTAATGTTTTTCGTGCAGGGCACTATCAACGGAAGAGAATACGGGAATTCCGTAACTGCCCCCTATATCGGAGAAGGAAGGATGCTCAACAGTACTATCCGGGTAGCGGACGAAAGTACGAAAAGTGAGGAAAGTGAGGAAACGACAAGCGATCCCTACCTGACCGAAACCTCCCATGACCAGAATCCCATGCTGGCTTTCGCCTTGAGTAACAGTACCGGACTGCCCGTCGGGGCAAACCACGATGCCGCGCGTGGCTACTCCCTTCTGTACAACGGCCCTATCGGTATCTATGAAAAATTCTGGCGAGACTTCGACACCTTGCTGCGCAATGCCCTGCACAAGGTAACAGTTCCGCTACTGATGACGAACACAATGAAGCAAGCCCTCCCCGTCTACCGGAAAGTGGTACTGGGCGGTTCGGAATACCTCATCGACGTGCTGAAGTACACTCTCGGAGGCAACAATATGCCAATGGATACAACGTTGCTCACTACGCAGCTCCAGGAGCCCGTAACCATGGCCATGGACGAGAGCGAACGGATGAAGATGCCTGCCTACAAGTGGAAGGTAAACTGTACGCTATCCGAAATGACGGAAGACGAATGGACAGCAGCAGGCTTCGAGGCGGGCGCGTTGGTGGACATGACCATCGTTTATCTTGCACCGCCCACCGAGAAACAGTATGCCGCAGGCGGACAGTACCACAAGCGGACGGACTACTACAGCTATATGTATTATCCGCGCCGGGGAGAAGGTGAAATCTGTTATAGAAGAGTGTCCGTTTACATGACTCCCCAATTGATTACAGATTAAGGCGGTTGATGATGCGTTGTCCTTTCTGCATGCAATCAATCCACATAAATTCGCACCAAAAACAGAATGTAAAATGAATATCATCCAACAGCCCGACATGCTGTCGCTCTCGATGAACCTGAAGAATTTCATCATCGGCTCTTCCCGGCAGACGACATTCACTCTGAAGGCCGGCGACAAAGAACTGGTGTCTCAGGTATATGCTCCTGACGAAAACGGAGTGATGGAGATAGATATACATGAAATTGTACACTCGTTTTTGTCATACAGCTTGAAAGACATCGGAGAGGTATATCAGCAAACCAACCTGGTTGCCGATTTCACAGCAGTCATCGACTCCACCGAAATCACCTTTCGCGTTATCCGCTCTGGAGTGGACCGCTTGACTGACTCTCCCACCAATTTTCTGACACAGAATTTCCTCACCTGGCAACCGAATGTAAAGCCGGTCACGTATTATTCTCCGGAATTCCTGACCTACTATGCTGTGGTTGCCGGTACAGTCAAACTCCGCGCATACTTTACTGATGAGTCTGGAACTGTTAAATCTCAGAGTGATTATACTGTTACAGAATTGATGCCAGGTATAGCTTATACCATGCCTCTACAATACTCTGTCGTTGCGGGATGGCTGGAACATAAATTACCTGCATATTATGATGTATGGGTCGAGAACACCTCCGGCCAGCGTCTTACATATATACAGCGTTACTATGCTGAGGATATGCGCTCCGAGCAGGAACAGTGGATATTATTTGAAAACTCTTTGGGAGGTGTCGATACATTCCGGGCATATGGTAACACTGTATTCAATGGCGAACACACGCATAATATTGCTGAAATTGACGAATTTTTTTCAGAATACCGTGTAGACACAGAGAGGAAGTTTCAAAAAAACACTGGTTACCTGAATGGAGATGAGCGCAAATGGCTGCTTGATTTCTTCCCGTCAAATGGCAAGTATCTGTACGCCGGTAATTATTTGCGCCGGATAGTCGTAACAGACAGCAATGTCAGCTATACAGACCGCGAACTTCCAAGCAATTATACGTTCACATTCAAGTATGCCGACGCTCGTCCATTACTAAATCTTTCCCGAACCGATGTCCCTACAGACGTTCTCAACATTACCGTACCTGAAGTCGGTTCTTTTACAGTGCCCCCTCGGCTTGCTGAATTTCCCCATCTATCGTTATCCGGGGGGGCACTGTTTCCTGTTCAAAATCCGTATTCAGAAAAATGGTCAACAACATCTGTGGATGCCATTGCTTATTTTTTGGCAGATTTTATGTCCCGCGTTTATGGCTCTGGTGGTGGAGTCGGTCACAAACACCGTAACTATGATTTGCTTGAGTTGCTTTCATATATTGAGAACTATCTATTGGTAAATGGTCAGAAGATAAAGGCCGGTTACGCGGACAAAGCCGGTTACGTTGAAGGAATGGAGGATATGTTCCTTCGCAAAGACCAGTCTGACGGCACTAATTTTCTGTTGAAGTTCGGCGAGTTTATCGACTCTATGGTCGCAGGCAAGGGTGCCGGAATATTCCCTGACGGCCGTATGCAGCTGTCCCGCCTCGAGGTCCGCGACAGCCTTACCGTCCTTGAGCTTATCTTCAACCGTCTCTCCGCCATGGAAAGCGACTATTCATTCTCCGAGTCCGGTACCATCGAAAGTGTATCGCAGCTTGAAGACGGCACATACAGCCTGAAGATGAAGAAACGGTGGGATAACGACTTTACTGCACTGGCAGAAAACGATGTTGTATATGGTGTTGTCAATGACCTTGCATCAGGTGGCGGCAAGTATTATACCTCCTGGCTACGTGTCTTGCATGTTGACATCTCGGCCAATACGATCAACGCTGTGATGTACCCTGATAGCGAGGTGCCGGGTGGCAAGAATTATCCTCCTGAGCCGTTGATGATATTATCACACCGTGGCAACCCGGTTGATACTGAACGGCAGGGTTATTGGTATCTGTCATCCCGTGAGCATTGTATCTGCATGCTTAACGGGGTCACAAAACCCGTCCTTGAGGAAAGCAACTATTCGGTGATCGTCGGCAGGCTGAAGCATCTGTCTCTGTTCGACAACCTGCCCATCAACTACCTGCACTCTTATATCTACGTTCGGGGATTGGTAGCGCAGGACATCCACCGCATCGACTTCCAAGGCGTATTGCCCCGCATCGCCAACGACCGCGGCGAGTGGAGCATGGAGACCGCCACGGGAGCAGAACCCTACCAAGCCGACCGCGAGGCACAGACCGAGACTGTACGTGTGATGATGTACGATACCGTGTGGCACTACGGATGCAAGTGGATGTGTCTTGTTTCCGGCACTACCGACGAACCGAAGTACGGAGCAGCGGGCTGGGCAATGGTCGAGGGCAATCCGGATTTCAGCATCGACATTGAGAGCAGCAACGGCTGGTACTTCGATGCGGAGCGTTTTGCGACCACCCTCACCATTACCGGTGAGCTGTACAACCGTGACGTGACGGCTCATATACTTGACGCTGATGTGGAGTGGACGCGCGACACGGGCAACGTCACCGAGGACAACGCCTGGGCGGTCGCACACGCGGAAACCGGCAAGTCGCTGCCGCTGACGGTCAACGACCTCGGCCCCAACTATATGAACATGACCGGGTGCAAGTTCATCGCAAGGGTGCTGCTGCGTGACGGGCAGAATAATTATGAGACAATGAATTATATAACTTTCTAATTATGCAGACTATACAGAAGAAGATAGAAATTAATTATCGCCCCCTCCAGACCAGCGGCGGGATAGAGGTTGTCGGCAGCGTGCCGGACGTGCAGGTGTACCAGGCTGACAAGGCCGAGTACACTCCGGACTACACGCTTACCCCCCTGACACTGTTCCCCCGGTGCAATGCCACCGACCCGGATGCGGTGGTCAAGGTGGGTGCGGTCAACGCGTCATTGGTCAACATGAAGTGGTACGAGCGCTTGAACGGTGTACGGACATTGATTACATCTGCCAACAAGAGCTATGTCATTACCGAGACCGGAGCCGAGAAGGGTAAGATACAAGTGAAAAAGAATACCGTTCCCGGCAGTCCGGTAACACTGGAGTTCTACGCCGAGTATGTCGATGCGAAGCGTACCGGACAGACGCACGTCTACCGTTTCAGCCGTCTTGTTCGCGCCGTAGATGGCAGCGAAGCACAGCCTAAGCTGATGGTCGACTCTCCGTCGGCACTTGACTGGAACCCGTGTCGGGACATTGCCAGGCAGGCCATCACCGCCAGACTGCTTGTCGGTGATATGGACGTGACAACGACGGACAAATGCAGGCTCTTCTATTACCGCAAGCTCGATACGGGCGCACTGGAGCAGATTACCGACGGTAACGGCGACAATGACTGGGAGTTCGTATCACTTGCCAAGAACGTGCTTACCATAGACCGGGACTATATCGGCTACGAACAGACCTACGTCGTAAAAGCATCGTACTCGAAGGACGGTGCTCCTTCATCCAAGCCGGACAGTGACATAGACTATGTCTCCACCACCATCCGCAGACGTATTCCCGCCATCGAGATTGACTGGGAGGGATTTCCGCAGCAGGTGGCCGACGGAACCAAGATGATATACCCGAAACCGGTCATCCGTGATACGGCAGGGATTGTCCCCAATCCCCAGGCCATCCTTGAGTGCGAATGGTACACGAAGGCGGCCGGCGCCTCCTCATACGTGCTGGCCGCTGCCGGGTACTCGCCCTCCATCCCATGCACCGACGGCATGATGCTACAGCTGAAGGTGATTGACAAGGGCCCGTATGCGGCGGTGGTGACATCTGACGGCAAGTACGTGACGGATGACAGCGGTAAGTTTATAGTGGCAAGGAAAAGGGATGTTTAACCATTAATCGATAGCAGTATGGCATTTTATATCAAAGTGACGAGAGAGGTTGCGGACAAGCTGGGAGTGGCAGGAATCCGCAACAGCACTGCCGACGGCAATGTGCTGTTATGGCAGGCCGATGTGGCAGGCTTTCCCGGCGATACGGTATTCGACCGGGCGGCAGTAGTCGGGGGCGTGTGCCTTTCCCCGCAGCAGGCCAAGGGTGAGATAGACGGCGTGGAAGATCCGGTGGAGGTCGCCACTCCGGAGGGTTTCATGGATAAAGACGGGGAGGAGGTGACCGATGAGCGTAGCGAGTAAGGTCGGGCAGGTAATCTTTTCGCAAAAGTCTGGCGTTTACATGCCAGCGATTATGTGCGACAAAGGCGACCTCTATCAAGAGTATGATGGTGAATCGGGTGCTCCGACCAACATAGCCCCCGACTTCACCGCGATGAAGCCGACGCTCTCCTTCCTTCTCACCTCCTCACGGGTGGCTGAGGGGATTGTGGTGCCCTCTTCCATCAGGTGGTATTTCAATGACGTCGAGGTCAAGTTCTCGGGCAACGTCTCCACGAACACGTTTGGCGGCGAGACGGGTCATTTCAAGTTCATTCCCTACAAGGCAGGCACTACGAACTATTACGGGCTTCAGATCGTGAAGAACCTGGTGAAGGCGTCGTCCGGTGCGAGCTGTAGCGTCAAGGCGGTGGCTACGGTGACCGTGGGCAACGTGTCGGATGAGGTGCAGTTCGTCTACAGCATCCCTATCACCAAGGGTGTGGGTAACCAGAACGTGGTGACCATCGTTTCCGGAGATGACAAATACTTTGCCATCCGTGAGAAGGGAGGCAGTGTCGTTCTCACGGCGATGGCGCGGCGTGGAGCGTCAGAGATCACCTCCGGACTGACCTACAAGTGGTCCAGGATGGTTAACGGTGCCTGGCAGACACTCGTCGACCAGACTGGCAAGAGTCTGACCGTCACGGACAGCCTGGTTGACACTACGGGCATCTTCAAGGTGGAGGTGTCGCAGGGCGGCAATCTGATAGGCCTTGACACGCAGACGGTGATGGACTTGTCAGACCCCTACGACATCATAACTAATCCCAATCCCGAGGATGAGACGATTACGGCCGGTTCCGGCGGTTCTGTGACCTATACGCCTATCCTTGTCAAGCGGGGACAGACCACGAAGGCAAAGAATATGCTGTTCTATTTTGTCTTTATGGATTCGGCAGGGGTCATTCTCAATCCGGCTACGGCGAATGTGGCTGCGGCAAGCGGTACCTGCACCGAAGCTATGTGCCAGCAGGCAGGCGGCAATGTTTCATGGACAATCTCAACGGCAGCATGATATGGCAAAGAAAGCGTTGGCAAGCAAGACGGGAGAAGTGAAGTATCTCCAGCAGGGACCGGTCGGCCCGCTGGTCTATCCGACCGGGGAGTACGCGGCATCCGTATCCTATACCCGTACCCCACTGTCCGCACCCATGGTGCTGTGTGAGGGGCAGTATTACGTATTGAACAAGGAGGGCACCTTCAAGAATATTAATCCGAAAAAGGACTATGCGGCCAACGGCAGCAAGGCCACCTGGGTGCTGATGGACAAGGTCAGGTATTCGTTCGTCGAGATTCTGATGGCGAACTTCGCAAAACTGGCGAGCGCCGTATTCTACGGGCAGTACATGTTCTCCCAGTACGGGGTGAGAGCGGACGGTTCGGCCGTGGAGACGGAGGGCGGGTACAAGGACTTCAATTACAGTGATCCGATGAATCCGGCGAACGGGTTCAGGCCGAACCTGCTGATTGACTTCCTGAGAGGGAGCCTTTATGGGCGGAGTGTTGACTTGCAGGGTGACATTACAGCCGAGACAATGAATCTGAAGGTTTGTACAAATTCAGACAATGAATTACCTAATGGCTCTATAATACTTTATCCGAAGAATTTGGGGCCTTTACCGGAACTGGAAGCTGGCACTTGCCAGGAAATGAAGATGTTGTTTCCTATTGCGACAAGGGTTCCCCTTTCCGTAACTTTAACCACTGCATCTGCCAATGTGAGGATTGCGCCCAATGGCTCTATACTTGATTCTGCGTCAAGTTATGATATAGTAGATGCTTACGGATATCATGAATTAATCGGGTTTAGATATGCCGATGGGGATATTACCTATTGGTGTGTATTTAAAAAATAAAAGAGTGTATGAAAGTTTATTATAAAAGCGAGGTGGCGAAATGGCTATTGTGGTAAGGCTACAGCACCATCACATTCATTTGATTTTAAATTTACAAAACGAGAATAAAAACAAAATGTTAAACCGGTTGTCGTTTTTATCCGAAAATGACGACCCTCAAAAGTACAAGGGATATGATAGAGAAAGTTAACATAACAGACTCCAATGTGACTGAATTGATCAGAGGAAAACTACCCATTGCAACGGAGGTGAAAAACGGTCTGAAACCTGCCAGAGACGTACAACAAGAGAAGCGGGTATCCATGACGTCCTCCATATTATTGTTTGAATATGATGGCACAAATGCATTCTCTGATGGTATTCTATTTAGTGTACAGTCATACGGTGGGGGGCCGGTTGCCCTATATTTCCTTTCAATATATAGGGCAGCAGAAATCACAACTGCCCCGAACTGTAAATTAAGCCTGATAGGCGGTGTGTTGGGACCGGAAAGCACAAGGCCGAGATTCAAACTCTATAATACCGATATAGGAGCATTCAAGGTGTTTCTTGAACGTAAGGTATATACTGTAGGAGTGTATGCGAAACTATTGTCTTCCTCCCATCCGGCAACATTTGAATTCATATTGGAAGCGGCTGACGAGAGTGAAGTGACTGCTGCGAGCTACATGGAGGAGTCTAAGGTGGGGGAATAATTCCCCCCACTGTAGCATTTATTTCCGTTTCTTGTCTTTGCCGCCATTGACGGATGTTTAGTTTGTGAGAAACAGATTATCCGTTCCGGCCATCTCGGATAAAACGGGTAGGTCTGTTACGTTGATATGTCTGTTAACGATATATATTTCCATGAAGACCACTCATCTTTCCCGTTGGCAGTGACACACTTTCTTACAAGGATAAAGTTTTTCCTTGCAGGAAAATCAATATGTATTGTATATTCATCTATGTACAAGACCAAGAGCACACCATGCGCGCCATAGGAAGTCCCCGTACCGATTATGGGGTCCCCATGCTTATACACACCAGGTTTCTTGAGGTTATCTATAACTTCTTGACTGTTATATATAAAGGAGCCTCTTGCACATAATATGTCACTCAAAAAAGAATCCAACGGCTCTAAAATGCCCTCTCCCTGGGTGTTCAGCCCACGTATCTGAGCAATTATTCCGTTAGGCAAACCTCTCTCCACTTCTGACAACTTTATCTTTTCCATCATACCTTTGTACTTTTGAGGGTCAAGGAATATGACGGAAAAAAGATTGTTATGAGCTCTACTGTCAATCAAGTAAATGATATGGACTTCCAGTTCGTCCATTCCCCGTAAAAATTGCTGCTCCTGACTTTTAAAGTATTTCCCAATAAATCGGATTTTAGTTGAAGCCTACATTCCTTGTATTTAAGACAAAGAAACATACCAGAAATACCAGAACCATCTCCATTTGAATTGTAGCCAAATCCGGAACCTATTTCATCCAAGGAACCTTCGACAATACCATAATTCTTAAATGGAAGCAAGTTGAAAAAATCATTTTTCTTAATTTTCAACGGAACACTACTTTCTTCTCCATAGAAAAAATCTGCATCATCCTTAACAGATAAGTTGTTTAAGGCTTGACTTATGTTTACCTTCTCCATCATATCCCTTGTACTTTTGAGGGTCAGAAGATAAGGCAGAAAAAGTAGAATGAATAAATTGCTCTATTATAGGTAAATTATATTTTCCTCCAATCAGTATAATTAATAAAAGATGTTGTTCCACTTCCTTCTCTAATGTATGTCCTTCCACCACCGCTTACTATCTGAATGATAAATTGGCTACCAGTAACATTCCCACGATATGAGCGTTGTACATGGATACAAATTCCATAATCAATAGGTGAATTCATGGTAAGAGCAATATGTAAAATACTTAGTCCTGCATTACAAATTTTATAAGCTTCATTTAAATCTGTTACATCGGTAATACCGATATTCTTAATTGGCAACAAAGATGATATTGTATCCTTATCAATCTTTCCCTGGCTATTTTCTTTTTCCACGTACACATAGTCTGCATCTGTTACTATCTGGCACTGGTTCATTACTTGACTTATGTTTACCTTCTCTATCATATCCCTTGTACTTTTGAGGGTCATTAGAATACCCTTTTTGGTTAGGCTGTTGAATAAGACTACCTTCACCGCAAAAATGGTTTACGCATATATTAGGGTTAGCACTGACAAACAAACAGTCGAGAACCAAAGGTTCGAAGTCCAGAAATTTGCAACGGAAAAAGGACTTGTAATAGATAAATGGGTGTCCGAGAAGGTTTCCGGTACCAAAATTGCTAACGATAGAAAATTAGGCCCGCTTCTCAAGAGGATGAAGAAAGGCGACACTCTAATCATAACAGAAATCAGCCGATTAGGAAGAAACCTGATGGGTATTATGTCAATGCTTCACCTCTGTATGATTAAGGAGACTTGCGTTCTTACTGTCAAGGAGCGTTACGAATTAGGTAATAACATCAACAGTAAGGTATTGGCATTCGCTTTCGGTCTATCCGCTGAGATTGAACGTGATTTGATCAGTCAGCGAACCAAGGAGGCCCTTGCTTACAGAAAAGCCGCAGGAATACGACTTGGTCGGAAAAAGGGGGATAAAAACACGCATTACAAGCTTACAGGAAAAGAACCTCTCATTAGAACTATGCTCGAATATGGTTATTCAAAGGCAGCCATATGTCGTAAGCTTAAATGTAACCCTAAAACATTGGATGACCATTTGCGGAGAATGTCAAAAAAATAATGTCCTTTTTGAAGGCTACATCCATATCTATCTTTGCATTGACATTCTGTGTCAATGGAAAATCTCGAATTGGCAGCATGTTTGACATAAGCTTACTTACTTTTGTGGTTGTCTGACAATTTGATGGTTATAAATAAAGCAATAAAATGGGTATGAATGATTGGGTTATGCTGGTGACCGCACTCGGTGGCATCGAGGGCATCAAGCAGCTTATTAAGTGGTGGATGTCGCGCAAAACCAATGCGCGTATTGAGGACGCACATGCGGATGTCGAGGAGTTCAAGGCATTACGGGAGTACAACGAGTTCCTGCAGAAGCAGCTTTCGGCGAAGGAACAGCGGTTTGTGGAGCAGACAGACCGGCTCCGTAAGGTGCAGGATGAGTTATTTACACTGAAGGAGGCTAATTCTGACTTGAAACTGGAACTGGCACTGAAACGGTGTGAGAGAAAGAAGTGCGGTGATAGAGAACCGCAAAATGGGTATTAACTGAATAAGGAGGAAAATTGAAATGGCGAATGTGAATCAACTTGCACCGTTTATCCTAAAATGGGAAGGCGGTTTCGTGAATGATCCGGCAGACCTTGGAGGTGCTACAAATATGGGTGTGACTATCGGTACGTGGAAGTCATGCGGCTATGACAAGGACGGCGACGGTGATATAGACGTAGATGACCTGCATCTGCTTACCCGTGAGGATGTCGTTAAACGGGTGCTCAAGCCGCATTATTGGGACAGATGGAAAGCTGACGATATTAAATCGCAATCAGTTGCTAATATCCTTGTCGATTGGGTGTGGGCATCCGGTGCACACGGAATAAAGATTCCTCAACGTTTGCTTGGTGTTACTGTGGATGGAATAGTAGGTCCTAAGACACTTGCTGCGGTGAATGCCAGGAACCCGTGTGAGTTGTTCGACCAGATCAAGATTGCACGGTTCGATTTCATCGAGGATATATGCAAAAAACGTCCGGCGAACAATAAATTTAAGAGAGGTTGGATGAATCGGATTAATGATTTGAGATTCGAGGAATGAAAAAGTTACCGTGGATATTAATTGTACTGCTGGCAATTGCTTGTATAGTGGTTTGGTTCCGTCCGCATGAGCAGCCTCCGGCTGAAGTTCGTGTAGAGACGAAGATAAAGACGGTTGTCAAGGTAGATACGATGCTTATCTCTGCACCGATGGCAGTGTTCTGGCGTTTCGTGCCGGATGATACGACACGGATAGGTGATACCTTGCTTCATCGCCGACAAGTAGTGTATTCAGACAGTTCGTATCGTGCTGTGGTAAGCGGATATGTTGACCCACGGCTGGATAGTATGACTGTGTATCCGAGAACGGTTTATCAGACGGTGACGAATGATATCTATCATCCGGTGGTTGTCAAGCCGAAAAGGAAGCGCTGGGGATTAGGGTTGCAGGTAGGATATGGCTATCCGGGTGGTTTTTATGTCGGTGGTGGGGTGAGTTATAATTTATGGCAATGGTGATATGATTAAAATTGGAAAATATAGTGTAGTTCAGTCTGGGAATTTCTTACTTCAAGAGAATATACCTCTTTCAGTTGAATGTGATGGAATACATATTGAGATAATGTATATGGAATCAAATGAGTCTTCTCTTTACATCGTTAATAAGAGGTATTGGAAAAAACTTCTGATACGAACTGTTTTTTGGGAAAACACTTACTCTCCATCTCCGTGTTTAATTCAAGAAGCAAATGGCAAAGAGTATTATCTTAGTTTTATTCTAACTTCTGCTTTTAATAGGAAACGAAATTTTGTCTTCAATTTATTACGGAATTAGATCTTTAATATCTATATTTGTGAAAAAACATATAAATATGGAAATAAAAGTAGGAGATTACAATGTTTTAGAAAGTGGCTCTGTTGTCTGTATGGATGGTTATCCTATTGTGTTTACTTTTGGTAAGTTAACTTATAAAGTTATTATTCATCGAGATAAAGGTGCTGATGAATTAGGGAAAAACGTTGTTTTTTTAATGAATGCTAAAGATATGAATATCGGAGAAATACATTTGTATTTAGAGGATTCTGTGGCATTAGCATCAAGTACACCTTATAAAGTTGGAAACTATAATGGTAAATCTTTGTCATTTGCTTTTCATATAGAGCATTTTACAGCTATGTCAAACCCTAAAATGCCAATTGCTTTGAATTACACTTGGTTACAGAGAGATACTACAGTCATATTTGAACCAACTGAATCCGGGAAAGTGAAAATTGAAGAGAAATGAATGAGGATAGGATTAGTTTCGACAATAATGTAGAGGGTGGGCTAAAATATAGTTTACCCAGTTGCGTGTCTGTGGAAGATTTGATGAAAAATAAAGTAGGCATTACAATAGTGCTTAACAATATGAATACTCAAGCAAAGCAAATACAAAGACTAACAGTAGAATTGGAAGATTTGAAGTGCTCACGTATGTCATTGCCACAATCAATATTTTTAGCGATTGTCAATATTATAGGAACTGTGCTTATTGCTGTGGGAGTTAATTTCTTCACTTCCAATATGTATCTTGCATTTTCTATTATATTAATTATATTTGGCATAGTATTAGTATTAGCTTCTTGTTTATTGCCAATAATTCATCCTTGGTATGCAAAAAGAGAAAATAAAAGCAAGATGAAAAATAATTAGTGTGTATTCGCCCCGTCTCCCGACGTTTTTTTTATACAAGAAATGATTAGTTAAAAGTATTCCAGTACCTACTTTTTTATATCTGAGTTGATATAAGCTCAGATATGATTATCTGAAAGTAAGAACAAATAATAATAGTATTAGATATGAAACAGAGAAGAAATAGGTCTGAGTCCAACTATAAACGTGCAAAGATTAATTCGTGGTGCAGGCTTTTAGAAAAGGATTTTGATTGGGATTATACGTTTTTATTGGAAATAGAGCGCAAGAAAATAATAGAAATGTATGAATACTTTAAAAAGTGTACGCGTTCGGATAAAATGCCTATAGTGGCAAGAGACTTGCAACTTTGCATTGGCCTATTGGATATTGTGCTCGAAAAGGATAATTTGCTGTTGGAATTTTCAGGAATGAAGACTATACGTAGAGATGACGGTATGTATGAAATGGTAGAAAGTCCGCATATAATAGCTTGTAGGAATCTATACATTAACACTAAAAATGCATCAAGGTTCTGTCTATTCAAATTCCCAACAGATGATTATGATATTGAAATTATTCATAAAGAGGAATTGAGAAGATATAAGGCGTGGTATCTATATAATAAAATCAGAACTTACAAGTTGTTTTCTTGGTGGGATTAGGTAATAGGTGTTCATCGTTCTTACATCGTAAGGTTTTGATAGGTAAAGCAACCCAATAAGCTGCCTTTCCTTTTATTCATATTTCAGTAACAATTCAGACCTATTTATGACGTGCCCTGACTTCCGTTGGGATTTTGTTTCATTTGGGCCTTTCCTTTTATAAAAACTCCCTCAAATCACGTAGGGAATTTCAGAAAAGCAGTTATCTTTATAGCAGTTGAATATGTTTTTTTAAATTTTGGTGTCAGCCAATTATATTTAGATTGAAATGAAAAAAATTGCTTTTATCTTTTGTTTATGCCTGTCGGTCATTCACCTTTTTGCCGGTGAGAGAGAAGGGGATTTTAAAACTAATAAAAATGTTTTGTCTCTATCCGGTTCTCTATTTGCATATGGTTCTGAACCAGCTTTAGGGCTTGAGGTATCATATATCCGTTACATAGGGAAATATATTGGCGTTATGACCGGTCTTGCTTTTCAAAACTGGATGGACAATGATTATAAGCCTAATACAGAGGTGAGTGACGGCAAAGGTCAGAAGTATACACTCTATGATGACGGTAAACTACTGCGGGGGAATTGGTTGATAGGTACTAATTTTAGGACTCCTTCAGTGAGCTTGGGGCGTGAAAGGGATTATCAGCTTTTTCTTCAATGTGAGCCGGCATTGATTCTGACATTACCCAACGAGGCTTTTTCATATGCACATTATACTGAAGAAGGTGGAAAGATAAAGGGAGAGTTTAGGTCAGTTCGCAATAAGGAAGGGGATGTTGTCTTTTGGCGTGTTAAAAGTGCTCTTTCTTTAGGAATTGACCAGTTGGCTTTTTCCTTGGGCTATACGATTTCCAATCAGGACCCTTATTCAGGTCGAAGAAATGTATGTTTCGACGGACACAAGATTAGTCCTTCACGAGGTACATATAAATTTCTTCACGAATGTTCAGTATCTCTCAGCTATAGTTTTTGAATACTAGCATAAAGAAGGGGTGGCTGAATAGCCGCCCCTTTTCACTATATTTTGCTATCTTTGCCCCATGACTTACAAAAAGGTTTTATCATATTTGGAACGCATTAAGGATACCGCCATTGGTGCACCCGTGAAAGGGCGTTTCATAGAATCATTATTCATCGGTCCTACCGATTGGGAACAAATGACAGACTTTATGAATCTTCGTATCCAGAAAGGAGAGGAAACGGCTTTGACTGAGTTTGACAGTGCCGGCAAGAGTCTTTCTGTATATGGGGTGTCGGTCAATAATGAATTTGACGTGTCGCATTGGGATATGACTATTATGGATAATTGGGGCTGATGATAGGTAATTGATATGAAAAATCCCCGTAGCGGCTCAACTACGGGGATGGCGTCAAATAACAGAGTATCAATATGAGATACTAAGTGAGCCTATTTTTTTAGAAATGTCCTGTAGGGCATCGTTAAATGTCTGTAATTCTTCTTGTGTGAAGCGTGCCGGTTTTCCGTTTACCAGATTACCATTTAATCTCTGATACAGCCATGACCTACTTTTATTAAAGTATTTCTTCGCAAGATAGCTTAGAGAGACTATTTCAGCCACTTCTTGCAGCTGTAGTTTGATTGCGTTCTCTTCTACAACATCCAGTTTCTTATCAATGTTCTGTAAACGCTCTGATACAAAGTTGGCAATAGCTTTCTTATCTTCTTCCGAAGTGTACTTGGCTGCTATTTCTGTCATTCTGGTATAGAACTCTGGAGAGTCTGTACCAAGTAGTGGCTTTAATGCCAGTAATTCATCTTTCAGTGCCATATATTTATTTTTAGTGCCCTCTCCGGAGAGAGGGGCTTTGTTTTACTTCTTTTTTTCTAACTCTTTTAAGACTTTGTCGATTGTCAGTAACCGGTCTAACCTTTTGTCAATCTCTTTTTCTTGGTTTGTTCCGGTAACTTCAGCGATAAATCTTAGTTGGTCCAGTTCTTTTTTGAGGAATGCTCTTTGTATAAGCAAATCCTTTTTAATTTGTTCGTTACTCATGTTGATTACTTTTGTTATTTGACATTACAAAGATAATAATCTTTTGATTATTATACAAACATTGCATGAATTATTTTCGCTATCTCGTATATTTTTTCCATATTTACAGTGCGTTACATATTTTATTGAATAGGAGGAATAGTAATATTCCGACCGTAAGGCTACTGGTGATTGATTTTGCCAGTAGCTTATTCATACACGGTTCTGCCCCCTGTGTAATAGCTTAATGGTTTCACTGTATCCTCCTATTTGAGAATATGTAACGCAACGGGAAAGCGGAACCGTTCTTTTTTCCGCTTCTTAATCCGTTGCATTATGGGTAAATCTCAATCATCCTCTCCAAAGCTTACAAAGGCTTTCATTGGCTACGGTCATTATCAGCTAACAGTTTCACGTATTCCGATTACGTGAAAACCGCGATAACGGGAAATATGGAGTTAATAGACCGTTTGAACTCTGATGTAGAAAAGGAGAGGGAAGAAGCCACTGCCGAAGCAATAGCTTTTGTCCAGGAACAATCACTTTAAGCTGTCGAAGATTTTCCTCATTGCATCATCAGCGTGTTTTCGCATTACTCGAAAATAGTTGAATATAGGACGGTTCGTTTTCATTGATTGGCCGATACAATATTCAAGAATTTCTAAGGATATACCTAATTCGAATCCATGTTGAACGAATGATTTACGTGCAGAATAATAAACCACATGCTTTCTTATCCCTGCTATTTTGGCGAGTTCTTCCATTTTACGGGATACAACAGAATAACATTGCCCGAATGTTTTATACTTACCAAAAACAAGTTTACCATTCTTCTGCATATATTTGTTTATGATTTCCCTTGCTTCCGGCTGGACGGAGAATGCCGTTTTACTTTCACCACTTTTTTTGTTCTTTGTTTTTCGCCGGTAATATTCTATCCATTCTTTTCGGAAATCAATATCAAGCATATCTACAAGATTGATACCACCCAAGTAATAGCTTAACATGAAAATATCACGTACTACTCCGATATTGTATTTAGGAATTTCCATATCTCGGATTGCCTTTATTTCATCAATGCTAAGGTCTAATTCACGTATATTGGCTGACGGCATTCTGCAGAACTCAAACGGCTCTACTTCGTATCTGACCATATTATGTTTCTTGGCATAGTTGATAATTACTTTGAGTAATGTAAGGTAGATTTTAATGGTGGTAGGAGAGAGCCGTTTGTCTTCAAGGTCCATTTCAAAATGCTTGATGTTTCGAGGCGTAATCATTGAAAGTAGCAAATCACCTTGTGACTTGATGAATGATTGGCATGCCAAACGATACAACTTTTCAGATTTGTTTCTTTTCTCCTCTGCGAGTTCTGACAGATAAGATGTCATTGCAGAGGAAAACTTGGCATTGGTGTAGTCTTTCTTTTTTATGATGATTTCTCGGAGCTCGGAACATGAATATACATCCACATCATATATGTTGTCAATAACATTCTGATAATGGTTAAGTAGATTCCGAAGTTTCATGTTCATTGAAGCGGCTTCCGGATGATTGATAACTTGCCCCTCTTTGAATTGTGATAGGGTGTCAATAATACAGTTTGTTGGAATATATCTGGTATTGGAATTATGGGCCAGTGATATTCTTACTTTGTGCTTTCCGTTGATAAGCACTTTTGCAGGTACGATACAAAGTTTAAGCGTTGCCATATTTTTGTTTAATAAAGTTGCGACAATTTGTTAGTAATAAAATCGGTGTCCGACAATCGTCCGACAATCAAATTTTGCAACCTGCTGCGAAATATTGGAAATGCGCTTTTTCCGTAACTGCTTGATATACCTAAAATAAAAGCACTTCCAACGTTCGCTTACGGAGGAAGTGCTTTACACAAAAACTAA